>Ga0306919_10000457_pt1 | contig 17814 bp, 15 predicted proteins | sample flu12Cox44000172_FD_203764 | JGI IMG/M metagenome (GOLD analysis project Ga0306919, IMG submission 203764) | Lab enrichment of tropical soil microbial communities from Luquillo Experimental Forest, Puerto Rico - flux4day.12C.oxic.44.000.172 (v2)... | ecosystem: Environmental > Terrestrial >... | reverse complement strand
TTCTCCGATCCGGCCCTGCTATGCTGCATGATGGAGATGGGAATCGATCGGATCCTGTTCTCGGTCGATTACCCGTTTGTCGACAACCCGCCAGGAACGAAGTGGACGGAAACGCTGCCGATATGCGCCGAGGATAAGGAGAAGCTGTTGAACGGCAACGCCAAGCGGCTGCTGAAGATATAGTATCCCGTTAGGGAAAAATTGCGGCTTCCGGCGCTTCGTATAGCGGGTGATCGAGGCTGAGGCGGTGCCACCATCGCCGTCTGCAGCTGGGCACCCTCGGTCGGCGAGTGGGCGGCAAGATAGCGGGCGACTGCAGCACCTCTGGCCTCTCGAGCTCGGGGGTTTCCTCGACGCCGACATGCTTCAAGAGCTGATGCAGCGCGCTACAATAGGTGAACGCGTGATGCGCCTCGTGCGGCGGTTGCCTTTCAGCTCCGCCCGCGACCCGGCACCAATCCAATCCTACAGCGTCAGCGCCGAGGGCCGGTCGCGCTGCCCGGCTGGGACGTGGCAGCCTCCTGTCCGGTTGCCGCGACCCGCCTCAAGCCTGCTGGTGGATCAGCCGGGCATTGCCGGCTGTTCGGAGTGCTGCGCCGATTGCGGCAAGTACCAGCGCTGGTCGCGGTTGTCGAGCCGGCCGCCACGGCGGTGCCGCTGCAATGCAATACCGAGATGGTTCGGTCTGACCGTCATCCCGAATTGCCGCGACAGATGATTGAGGATTTCGCTGGCCGTGGCACCCTCGGGATGTGCCTGCACGGCCTGCAATGTCGCATCGCTTAGCGACACACTCGGCGCCTGCGACGCGCGCCTGGCCCTGCGTTGCCCGCTGGGCGCCGGCGCTGCTCTTGCCGGACGTCCTCTTCTGCGGCGCTGGCCCATCTCGACGCTTCCGCCGAATCGCGTCAGCACGCGTTCAGCGATTTCCAGCTCATTAAGTTGATCTGCCAGCCTTGTCCGTTCGGCTTCGACCCGTGCCAGCCTTTCGGCAACCCGCTGCTTCTCTTGGCCAATCTCGTCCAACGTAGCCATCCGTTTTCTCCCTCCTCGTCTCCCCAATGCCGCGTCTAACACTCTGCCCGATATTTTCCAATAAATGGAGGATCAGTGCATCGAAAAAAAGACCGCGCGCAGGAAATTGTTACTGATTTATGGCCGCGCTGTTTATGTGCCTCACTGCGGATTAGGCGGCTGGCGCCGAGCTCAGAGAAAAAATTGCGTGGTCCGCTCTCTGCCAGACCCACTCCGGGCAGCCTCAAAGGCACCCGGCTTGGGTAAGATTTGCGCGACTTCCGTGAGTAGATTATGATACATACAAAATAGGAGCCGGGTTCGCCTCATGACGGCTGCCGCACGAGTGCTCGCTTAGTAAACGGGGAGAAATTGCATGGGCACGTACTCGATTGGCGATCTCGGACGTCGTGAGCTCTTGAAAATGTCCGCGATACTCGCTGCTGCTGGAATGGTCGGTTCAAGTAACGTTGCCGGCGCTGAGACTCAGCTGCAGCGGACGCCCGGCCAAATACTCGGACCGTTTTATCCGGTCAAAGAACTGTCGCAAACCGCCGATTTGACGAGACTGCCCGGCCATCCCGCGCGTGCGCAGGGGCAGGTGCTCAATGTGATGGGGCGAATTCTGAACCTTTCCGGAGAGCCCGTTGCCAATGCCAAAATCGAAGTGTGGCAAGCGAACAGCAATGGTCGCTACACACATCCGAGCGACACCAATCCGGCGCCGCTCGATCTCAATTTTGATGGTTGCGCTGTCCTCATCAGCGATTCGGAGGGCCGGTATCGCTTCAAGACAATCAAGCCGGGCGCCTACCCCGCGGGGCCCAACCTGATCCGGCCCTCTCATATACATTTCCAAGTGACGGGTCGACAGGATAGGCTCGTAACGCAAATGTATTTTGAGGGCGATCCGTATAATGCGACCGACCCGTTTTTGAACAGTGCACCACAAAAAAATCCCCTGATAACGAAAATACTCGACCCTTCTCCTGAATTCGAACCTGATTCGAAAATGGTACTGTGGGATATCGTGGTCTATAAAGGGTAGCTGACCACCCCGGCGCCATCTCAGCTCCGTGCATCGTGAATTGCGCGCCAGATGCGCTCGGGGGTGGCGGGCATCGGCACGTCGGTGACGCCGCGCGGGGCGAGGGCGTCGAGGATCGCGTTCATGACCGTCGGGGTCGAGGCGACGGTGCCGCCTTCGCCGACGTCTTTGGCGCCCAAGGGATTGGTCGGGCTCGGGACGGGGCTGAAATCGACCGTGACCCGCGGCAATGTGTCGGCGCGCGGGATGGCGTAATCCAGCAATGTGCCGGTCAGCAATTGGCCGCTGTCGGGGTCGTAGACGACGTCCTCGCAGAGCGCTTGGCCGGCGCCTTGCGCGACGCCGCCCTGGATCTGGCCTGTCGCCAATAGCGGGTTGATCACGGTGCCGATGTCGTCGACGGTGTAGCGGCTGGACACCGCAATTTAGCCAGTGTCGCCGTGTAGTTGCAGCTACTGCGTACGAACCACGCGCTGGCTTCGTTGTCTATCCCGGTTCGCCAGGAAAGAGCGAGCGACCTGCCGAAGCAGACCATCCGGAACGCGCCCGTACGTCACTGTTTTTGGCGTGCGGCTGGGGACGGGACGAATGTCGGGGCCCGGCCAAACAAACGCATTGGCTTCCGTTGTGATGATCCAGGAGGCGGCGCCGCTCAGACCGATCCGCTGCTTCACGTCTTGGGGAATAAGGACGGCGTCCTCCGAACCGGCGGGTGGAGTGTGGGTGATGGCGAGGACGAGGACTTCGTTCGTCCCTTCATCCGGTCTGGGGCGTACAGCGAGTACAAGAGCCGGGCGATCCTTCTCGCCCTCCTCCCGCCCTCGCGCATTCTCGTCCGCCCAGAGATAGGCGTATCGGATAACCGCCCCCGGCTCCGGCGGCGGAAGACCTAACAAGCGTCATCCCTGGCAAGCACCTCGATCGCGGAAAGGAAATGGTCGGGAGTATCGGCAGCGAGAAATGCCTGCTGATCGCGTTCCTTCAACCGTTCGTATTCTTCGATCGAGATCAGAACATTGCGCGGACGTCCATTCTTGGTGACCACGATCGGCTCGGCTAGCGCGAGGTCGCTATATCGAGAAAATTTTCGCACAAACTCACCAGCAGTTATGAAGTGCTTGAGCGTCACGGTCTCCCCGTCTGCAATATGCCAATAGTACGCAAAGTATGCATCATTCGCAGGCTTTCAAGGGAGATTTTCGGAGACGTCAAACCGAAGGCCAGCTCGCACGGGGGCGTGCGGAGGACGTGACATGAGCAAGAGGATAATTTCGGTGGAGGAAACCTTCGCGGCGCACTCGCGTCTTACGCGGCAGCAGCTCGCTCAGCGCATGCCGCCGACGCAAGTCGTAATCGTGCGTCCTCGAAAGCGGCAGGGTAAAGCTGTCGACGCACACGCTCAAACGGATCGCGATGGCGACGGGCCTTCGGCTGCGGATCTCATTCGAGCCAGCGCGCGCGCCTTCCGCAGCGGGAGTTGCCGCGGAACTCGCTCGTGCTTCATTGCGGCTTCGGCCGCATCGAAGAATGGAAATGGCTGATACGCCAGTTCTGATCTTTCTTCGTGATCACCAATGTAAATCGAGCGGGCGCCTCGATCGCCTTGCCCTCCTTTGTTTGGGAGAACGTGTCGAACCCGGCAAACAAGACGGCATTCTCGGAGAGCACCATCGCCGAGTATGCGTCGATCGAGATCGAGCGCGGCGTAAATTGCGTCAAGGCTTGAAAATATTCGTCAATACCCTCTGTCGTGGTCACCAGCTTGGGACTAACCGTGCCTAGAAAGATTGCATCGGGCGCGAACAGCTTCACAACACCTTCCACGTCCGAATTATCGAAAGCCTTTTTGAACTGCTCGATAACCTGGAATGCATCTTCCTTTGGACCCGCAACCGCGACGAGCGGCATGGCCGCCACGAGTATGAACGCCAACAGAAGCTTTCTCATGACCGTCTTCTCCTCAGCGCCTCGTGCTTTCGCCGATTGCGCGCCAGATGCGCTCAGAGGTGGCAGGCATCGGCACGTCGGTGACGCCGAGCGGGGCGAGCGCGTCGAGGATTGCGTTCATCACCGTCGGCGTCGCGGCGACGGTGCCGCCTTCGCCGACGCCTTTGGCGCCCAAGGGATTGGTCGGGCTCGGGACGGGGCTGAAATCGACCGTGACCCGCGGCAATGTGTCGGCGCGCGGGATGGCGTAATCCAGCAATGTGCCGGTCAGCAATTGGCCGCTGTCGGGGTCGTAGACGACGTCCTCGCAGAGCGCTTGGCCGGCGCCTTGCGCGACGCCGCCCTGGATCTGGCCTGTCGCCAATAGCGGGTTGATGACGGTGCCGATGTCGTCGACGACGGTGTAGCGGTCGAGCGCGGCCTCGCCGGTCTCGGGGTCGATCTCGAGCTCGCAGATATGGCAGCCATTGGGGAAAGTCGGCACATCCGAAGAGAAGGCGCCCGCACCCTGCAAGCCGACGCCGAGCTCAGAAGGCAGGCCGACCGGGATGAACGACATTTGCGCGACTTGGCCGATCGGCATCGAGCGGTCAGTGCCGGCGATCGTAAAGGCGCCGTCGGCAAAGGCGATGTCGGCGGCATCGGCCTCCATGAAGTGCGCCGCAAAGCGCTTGCCGCGCGCGATGACCTCGTCGGCGGCGGCGCGCAATGCGCTGCCGCCGATCATCATGCTGCGCGAGGCATAAGTGCCGCGGCCGATTGCGACCTCGTCGGTGTCGGCCTGTAAGAGATGGATCTTGTTCTCGGGCACGCCGAGCCAGTCGGCCACCATCTGCGCGTAGGTCGTTTCGTGCCCCTGTCCGTGCGACAAAGTGCCGGCGACGATCGTCAACTCACCGGAGGGGTCGAAGCGCAATTCCATGCGCTCATTGAAGACACCGGTATTGTCCACATAGTAAGTGATGCTGCGCCCGCGCAATTTTCCGGCGGCTTCGCTCTGTGCACGCCGCGCAGTGTAGCCGCTCCAATCGGCCAGCGCCTGGCACTTGGTCATTGCCGCGGTGTAATTGCCGCTGTCGTAGATCCAGCCGGTGCGCGTCTCATAGGGATACGCGTCGGCGCGGATCAGGTTTTTGCTGCGCAATTCCGCCGGGTCGATCCGCATTTCGTGCGCCGCGCGGTCGACGAGCCGCTCCATGATATAGACGGCCTCGGGGCGGCCGGCGCCGCGATAGGGCACGGTCGGCGCCGTATTGGTGAGGATGAGGCTGCTCGTCACCGCCACCGTCGGGATGTCGTAGACTGTCGAGGCGAGCTTCAACGAAAACAGGATCGGGATCGCGCCGGCGCCCTCGATATAGGCGCCAACATTGTGCGAGCCGGTCCAGCGCAATGCCAAAAACTTGCCGTCGGCGTCGAGCGCCAGCTCGGCGCTGACCTGTTGGTCGCGACCCTGGGCGTCGCCGAGCAATGCCTCGGAACGCGACGGGATCCATTTGACCGGCCGGCCGACGCGCTGCGCCGCCCAGAGGACGATCGCCTCCTCGGGGTAGACGTTGCCCTTCATGCCAAAGCCGCCGCCGACATCGCGGGCGACGACGCGGATGCGGCTTTCCGGGACATGCAGGATCTGGTGCGCGAGAATCTGGCGCACGCCGTGCACATTCTGCGTGCTGCTGTAGAGAGTCCAGCGGCGGGTGCCCGGATCGTAATCGCCAATGCAGCCGCGCGGCTCCATCGTCACGGCAGTGAGGCGGTTGTTGTAGAGCGAGAGTTTGGCGACATGGTGCGCACGGGCGAAAGCGGCCTCGACCGCCTCGGTATTGCCCATGCGCATCGTGAACGAGGTGTTGTTGGCAGCCCCCTCATGGAGTTGTGCAACGCCCTGGCGCGCTGCGTCCTCGGCGCGCACGACCGCGGGCAGTTCCTCGTGTTCGACGGCTATCCGCTCCGCCGCATCGCGCGCCTGCGCTTCCGTCTCGGCGATGACAACGGCGACGCGCTCGCCGACATAGCGCACGCGATCTTGCGCCAGGGGCGGGCGCTTGGTGCGGTAGCCCGCAGGCCCGCCCATGTCTTCGGCCATCACTTCGGGGTCGAGCGTGCCGAGCCCGTCCGCTGCCCAATCCTCGCCAGTCAGCACGGCAAGAACACCCGGCATCTTCTCGGCTGCAGATTTGTTGATTCCCCGGACCCGCGCATGCGCATGCGGCGAAAACAAGAACACCGCATGCGCCTGTCGAACCAGATCGATATCCGCGACATAGCGCCCGCGCCCGGTCAGAAACCTTGCGTCCTCCTTGCGCGTGACCGGCTGACCGATGCCGAACTGCATGCTCGCTCCTCCTTCGCCCTTAAGCGAAGCTACCCCACCTTTCGCTTCCACGCGAGCGAGCGAGCGGGGGAGTGTCAGGTCAAGGGATCGAGGAGGCTCGCCGCCGCTGAGACAACCCGCCAATTGGCGCCGCCGCTCTCGTTGCGCCAGGAAGGTCTCATAGGACATGTCGAGATTGCGCGCGATCTCGGCGCGCGCCAGCACACGGAATTCGCCCAACGCGGCAGGAGTGATCCCGGCAACCGCCGATCACGCCCCTCGCTGTCAGGTCGTTGCGAATCGCCTCAACTGTGTGGATCCGAAACTCTATTTCCAATTATCCGGGATGTTGGCCCCTCTCCCCGCAGCAGCGGCCCGTCATCTGGATAGGGCAAGCCTGCTCCGTTCTCAATCTCCTCAATAGCGTAGCTAAGTTCCCCTAAGGCGACATCGGTCCGCGGGGGGGTTTTGTGCAGTTCGGCACGCGCCGCGAGCAGCTTTCGTAAAATGCGGGCTGAGTCCACCGTATTTACCTCTGTTCAGAATTCGAAATGATTAGTAGCAATAGCAGTATTGAACAACGGGCTTACAGCTGTAACTTAGTCAGTCATAGTAGCGACGATCGTTGTACGTTCCATCGGAAACTGACTATCAGCTACTTACCCAGATTATCTTCTGCTACGCGCTAGTTGACCCTCGGCCAACATGCGTCAGCCCAGCCAACCACGCTTTTTATCAGGATAATCCGAATTTGTCAATTGCGAGATTGGTTAATAACAACCCCGATCCAAGGCCTGCGCTGGCGCCGGGCCCGGCATCGGATATCAACCGCCGACTAGCCCCCCAAAGCGTATCGGACGAAGTCCTTCAGCGTGTACTCGGGACCGGTTGGCGGCTGCCAATTTGGTTGAAGCGTTAAGAGCGAGTGTCTGTCATTGAACATTAGACCGAGAAACACTTCAGCAACGATGCGACCGCCCACCGGACCTAGTCTGGGGGTATTGATCGTGATGTTCTCATTGACGGGGATCTTCACAGGCTGTTTGTGCTGTATAGCTTCGGCAAGAACATAGGTCCACAGCGGGCAATTGTGTCTGAAAACCGGCGAGACCGTCAGAATGTTGGGAAGAGCCGGATCGGGGTTCTCTACTGCCTTGCCAATCAGTATGTTCTCATCGGTGAGTGGCACGACGCCCATTCGGTGGGCGACCCGCTGACCGGAAGGAAGACCCAGTCGCCACCCGCGCAGTAAATTGCGGGCGGCCAGAGAGGGCGGTGGATCGCTCACCACCGACTGGGGTAGCTTTGACAATGGATTTACGAGCGACGTGTCGAGCCGATAGGCGAATTGCAGCCGTTTGCTTTTGTCAGCGTCGGAGCCGTCGTAATTTCGTATATCAACGTCGATAAACCGCCCCCAATCGAGACCCCAGGCCGGGTTCAACGCTCGGAAACCGGTCAACCCCTCCGGCAATCGCGGAGGGTCAGGGAAGATCGGCAACAGCACCTCGTCGTTGAGCTGATATCCGGGTCGCACCATCGAATGGCCCAAGCGGTAGGCTGCGGCCGAAAACTCGACCGGCATAAAAGGGCCGTTCTTGGGGAGAAAAAACGCCAGCTTGCCGCGATCGTACCGTCCGTGGGTCTTGACCTAGTCAAGCACGCTGGAGTGAATAATGCGGGGCAAGAAATCGTGCAGTATCACGTACTGATAGTAAAATCGTAGGAGACTTTGCGCGTTCTCAAACGATATCCCTTGATTATCAGCGAGTATACGATTGTGAAATCGTAGAAAGAGGCCCTGTAGTTGAGAGACAAGCGCATTTTCATCATTTCGGGGATCGCCGATCAGGGCTCGACGAACCTGGGCCGAATTTCGTGGTAAATCTCTCGCCCGGGGATCGGTGCCGCCGTGGATTGGGTCGCCGAGTAAGAACGCATCTCCTCCATCGTACAGATAGGGCTGGTCGGATGGCCCTCTGCCGTAGACGTTATCGAGATCAAACGCCGGAGTGCGGAAGTCCACCAACGCGTCCGGATCGTTTTGCTTTTGCAGACTGCTTGCCGGATCAAAAGTCAGATCATGATCGATGAACTGGCCCAGATAGGTATATAGGGCCGGTATGCCGCTTTCCTCGTCGTCCTTGCCGTCCTTTGGATCTGCAGGATCGGCATCCGAAGACATTGCCGCGCCGAGTTTGATGAGGTTGGCAATGTTATCTGCTTCCGAAGCGCCAAAAACGGCGGGTGGCAAGGATCGGAAAAGCCGACCGAATCTTCCGTCGAACAAGGGCGAGCGGGCAGTTGACATCAATCCCCGCGGTGGGTCGCTGTGCCTTGCGCTCATCAAACGTCTCCTCCTGGCGGTTGGCGGAAGGCTGCCTTCATTCGCTCAAAATTAAGCATAATTTGCACCGGGAAACAAAGTCAAACCGCTCACACTGTAGGGTCATGCCAGCAGCGGCACGGGTTCCCGTCACCCAGTTCGGCTTCTCACAGCCCTAAATAGAATTTGCGGACCAGCTCGTTGTTGTTGAGTTCGTCGGCGGAGGTGCCTTCGAAGGCGATCTTCCCGTGCACGATGACATAGCCGCGATCGGCGATGCGCACGGCCTGATTGAAATTCTGCTCAGCCATCAGCACGGTGAGCTGGTAGCGTTCCTTCAATTCCTTGATCTTTTCGATCGTGCGCTTGACGAGCACCGGCGCGAGGCCGACCGAGGGCTCGTCGATCAAGAGGATCTTGGGTGCCGACATCAATGCGCGCGCCAGTGCCAGCATCTGCTGCTCGCCGCCGCTGAGGCTGCCCGAGAGTTGCCGACGCCGCTCCCGGAGCGCCGGGAAGGTCTCGTAGGACATGTCGAGATTGCGCGCGATCTCGGCGCGCGCGGCCGCGCGGAACGCCCCCAACAGCAGATTTTCCTCGACTGTCAGCTTGGGGAATAGGCGCCGCCCCTCGGGCACCAGGCTGATCCCGATGTCAACGATTTCCTCGGTCGAGCAGCCGACGAGGTCGTGCCGCTCGCCGTCGATCTCGGCGATGATCGATCCCGCCGCCGGCGGCAGCATCCCCATCACGCATTTCATCAAGGTGCTCTTGCCGTTGCCGTTGGTGCCGAGCAGCACCACCGTCTCGCCCGGCGCGACCGACAATGACACGTCCTCCAGCACGCGCACCGCGCCATAGCCGGCGTCGATGCCGCTGAGCTCGAGACTACTCGCCAAGATAGGCCCTCTCCATTGCGCAACCTATTTTGCATTTCGGAAGGCGATTGGCGAGCATCCGATACCAAGCCTTATCGCATTTGCGGAGCGGCGGCGCGGGTTTAAAAGCGCGGCCTCGGGGCGGCCGTTGGTCGCAATGCACCGCCTCCCGGCGCGCCCACTCATGGACCAAGTAAGGGAAACAGGATTGCGACCGTTCAGCGCCTGGGCGGTTCGTACTTGCCGGCGGTTCCCTGATCCGGGCGGTCCTACCTAGTCGCCTGATTAAGATAGGCAAGAAGGTCCCCGAGCTTGGTCGGGTCCTTGATGCCGGTGAACGCCATCTTGTCGCCCGGAATGAACGCCTTGGGGTCGGACAAATATTTGCTGAGCGTGTCATCGGTCCAAGTCACATTGGCGCTCTTCATCGCCGGCGAATAAGCATAGCCCGGCACGCTGCCCGCCTTGCGCCCGATGAGACTGTGCAGGCTGGGGCCAACCACGTTCTTCCCGGCCTCGAGGCTATGGCAGATCTTGCACTGAGTGAACACCTGTGCCCCGCGTTGCGCATCGCCCACACCTTGGGCCTGCGCGACCAGAGCGAACAGGAACAGCACCGCGATACCGCTCAAGATGCCCGAGAGTTTCATTACGCCTTTCTCCGAGTTGTGAGCACCTGTCTGCCGCCATGTTACACCGTGCCGCATCCGTGTGGCACGGGCAGCACCGCGACTCTCGAATTTATCGCGACACTGACATTGGTTCAAATGAACCGATGATCGTCGGATCACGTGCTGCGATATGACCGATGCCACAAAACCGCCCGCCAGCTGCGGCGATCTGCCGTTCGAGCATGCTGATTTGGTCAGCGCCTTCCAGATAATCGGCGAAACGCCAGCGGAATAAACAGGCTGGGGAAGTGTCTCAAGGATAGGTGACGGGTTCGAGATTCTAACAGATACGGCGTGAAATGGCCTCCAATACGGTTTCCGCTGCACTGTACCGGTTTGCCCGGTGGCTTGCTGCTAGAGGTCGTGACAACCTCCGGCATTGCAGGGCGCAAACCTCGGATCGCGCTGTCCAGTCGGCACCGGCCAGGTGAGGCGTGCCACCGGTTTGATGCTGCGTGTGGTCGATAACTCCGTCTGAGCTATTCCCCATGAGACGTTTGATTATTGGCGCTGTCCTATTCGCGATGAACAGTTGCGCCGACATCCAAGAAATAGGATTTGTTCCATGGAGACAGGCAGCGGCTAGGTTTCAGCAAGCCTATAATGCCTGTCATGAGGATAAACTTTGTTCCGAGAAAGCATGGGCAGACTACCACGCGGAACTTGCAGCAATTTCTTCCAAGGATGGTTTTAAATGAGAGGTTCTATCGCCTCTTACCCGGTGTGATCCAATTTCAGCATCGGGGTCATCGCGATCGCTCTGTGAGCTTCGGTGAGACATCCCTTTGGTTCCCGGACCCAAGCTGAGTTCTCACCTCGGAAGCAAGAGCCGGACCTAACTGCGTAGCGGCCAGCTTGGCCCGTCGCGATATGCAAAAAAGGCCTGGAGCGGGCCATTGAAGACCCGACAATTACGCTAATCGTCCCCGGTGCGACGGTGGCTAAGTTCTTTGTCGATAAAACATCTCGATCTTTATCAACCTGCGGTATAGACTTTTCTGTAGGCGTCGGGGGGAGAAAGGCTATGTCCGACGGGGGACACGCAGCCAGAGCAGCATCAGGGGTCACCGCGACCACGAACGCTATATGTACCGCGGTGGCGATTCTCGCATTCGCTGCGATATGTGTCGTCGGCATCAGGCCGGCGCAGGCGTTACCGAGCTATGCCCGACAGACCGGGCAGCAATGTGCCGCCTGTCACAACGGCTTTCCCGAGCTCACGCCCTATGGGCGCCAGTTCAAGCTCAACGGCTACACCTGGACCGGCGGCACCTCGAACCTCCCACCGATCGCCGCCATGGCGATCCCGACCTTCACCAATGTGCGGAAGGGTGTGGATGGCGGGCTCGTGCCGGGATTCGGGTACAATAACGATTTTGCCTTCACAGGAAGCCTCTTCTACGGCGGCAAGATCTTCGACGGTCTCGGCACGTTCGCACAAGTAACGTACGACAACGTTCCCAATACCATCCATTGGGACAACATCGATCTCCGCTATGCCATACCGTCCCAGCTGTTCGGTCGCGAGGCGGTCTTCGGCGTTAGCGCCAACAACAACCCGACGGTGAACGATGTCTGGAACTCGACGCCGGCCTGGGGCTACCCCTATCTCGCTTCCGAACTGGCGCCCACTCCGGGCGCTATGACAGTGATCGAAGGTAGATTCGCGCAACAGGTTGTCGGCCTCAATCCCTACATCTACTGGAACCGGCTGATCTACGCCGAGGCCGGGGGGTATCGCACATTGTCAACCAGGACCCTCACCACGCTCGGCATAGAACCAGAGGGGACCAGTGATTTTCAGGGAGTCGCACCTTCGTGGCGATTCGCCATAGAACCGGCCTGGGGTCGGAACACCTGGGAATTCGGCACCTTCGGCGTGGCGACCAATGTGATACCCGAAAGGATGACCGGGATGGGCACCGATCACCTGACGGATGTCGGCGCCGATACTCAGTATGAGTTCCTTGGCGCGCGCGACAGCTTCTCGGTGCAGGCGCGCTTTATCACCGAGAACCAGAATTTGAGTGCCAGCCAAGCACTCGGCCTATCCAGCAATTCGCACAATCAACTGCGCACCTGGCGGGTCAAGGGTACTTATTACTACAATCAGGCGATTGGCTTCACCGCGGGCTACTTTAACGTGAACGGCAGCGGTGACCCGCTGCTCTACGGCCCGATCTCAGCTGTCAACAGCCCTAACTCAAACGGGTGGAGCCTGGAACTCAACTATATCCCGTTCAACTATGGCGGCCCGGACTTCTGGCCGTGGCTCAATGTGAAGTTCGGACTACAATATGTGCATTACAACAAATTCAACGGCGCCACCTCAAACTACGACGGCGCCGGCCGCAACGCCGGAGACAACAACACTATCTTCGCGTATGCCTGGTTTGCATTCTGAGGCGCCGACGGCAGGGCACTAGGACGGGGAGGGAGAGATGCTTGACAACGAGCCGCGGCGGCGAATCGTCTCAATCCCGGTCGCGTTTGCGTTCGTCGCGCTCACCGTCGCAGCGTGCGGCGGTGCGGGGCCCGAAGGCGTCCCCGACGCGACCGTGGCCGGCACGGTGCACGTCTGCTCGTCGTGTCACGGCCCGGATGGCCGCAGCATATCCCCGACCTTCCCGCGCCTCGCTGGCCAGCAGAAAGATTACCTTGTCGCGCAGCTCCAGGCCTTTCGCGACAAGACGCGCGCCGACCCGCACGCGCAAACCTATATGTGGGGCATGGCTGCGCGATTGAGTGATCCGACCATCGAGGGTATCGCGGCTTACTATGCTTCGCAGACCCCGGTTGCCGGTGCCCCCAACGCTTCGCCAGAAACAGTCGCCGGCGCGAAGATATACACTGAGGGCATCCCTTCCGAAAACGTGCCCGCCTGCATAAGCTGTCACGGCGAGAAGGCCGAAGGCAATGGTCCGATCCCGCGTCTGGCAGGACAGCACCAAGCTTATCTCGCCCGTCAGTTGGAAGCATTCCAATCAATGGCCCGCGCCAACGAGGTCATGCACGAAAACTCGAAGGACCTGACCCCTCAGCAAATTAGCGAGGTCACCGCCTATCTAGCTACCCTGTGAGGTAATGGCCTCGGCCGACGGGGCTGCGGCCGGGCGGGTTGAATGCTCTCGCGATGCTCTGATGAAAAGGCTACTCGCCAAGATAGGCCCTCTCGACCTCGGGATTGCGGATCGCCTCTTGCGGCGCCCCATCTGCGACCTTCTGTCCGGCGACGAGCACAACGAGCCGGGTCGAAAAGCTCATCACTGCGCGCATGATGTGCTCGATCAACACGATTGTGATGCCGGCCTCGTTGAGACGAAATAGCACGACGAGAATTTCCTCGACCTCGGACGGCGAGAGGCCGGCCATCGCCTCGTCAGCGAAGAGCAGCCGCGGCGCGCTGGCGACAGCGCGGGCGAGTTCGAGCTTGCGCATCTCGACCTGAGTTAGATCGCGCGGCAGGTACAAGGCCTTGTCGGCGAGTCCGACATCGGCAAGCAGCGCGCGGCAGCGCTCGTTGATCGCGGCAGCGGAGATCTGTGCCCCGTGCCGGGCGTTGACGGCGTAGAGCAGCGGAATGCGTAGATTGTCGACAATATTGAGGCTCCGGAACGGCTTCGGGAGTTGAAAACTGCGCGCGAGCCCGAGCCGGGTCCGCCGGTAAGCCGGCATGCCGTCGATCGGCCGACCTTCGAACAGGATATTCCCGCTGTCGTGATGCAACATCCCGGAAAGACAGTTGACGAGCGTGCTCTTGCCCGAGCCATTGGGCCCGATCAGGCCGAGCCGCTCGCCGGCGGCGACCGTCATGTTGATGTTGTCGAGCGCGACGAAACCGCCAAAGCGCTTGCCGAGCCCCGAGACCTCAATGATTGATGCGGCCATCAGCGGTACCTCGCGCGCTTCCACCCTCGCACAAGCCCGACGATGCCATTGGGTGCGATCACGACGAAAACGATCAACAGCACGCCGACGATCAACAGGTTCAATGCCGAGGAGATCGTCACGGTAGCGAGCTGCTGGATCGTCCCGAGCAGAACGGCGCCAATCACCGGGCCGACCCAGCTGGTCATGCCGCCGATCAGCGGCATCGCGACGCTGTTGACGGCATAGGAGAGATTGAAGCTCGAGGCCGGGTCGAGGTAGGTGACGTAGTAGGGCAGGGGGGCGCCAGCCATGCCCATCAGCGCGCCGCTCAATGTCGTCGAGATGAGCTTCAGCCGCAGCGTCGGCACGCCCGCCGCTTCGGCCGCCTGCTCGTCGTCGCGGATCGCATTGAACCCGAGGCCCAGTGTCGAGCGCTCGATGGTCCGCGCGGTCGCCACCGAGATCCAGGTCAGCGCCAACATCAGCGAATAGAGGTACTGGATGTAGCTGCCGGAAATCGGGGCGTATTGCGGGCGGATGACATAGATGCCGCGCGAACCGCCGACATAATCCCAGTTTACGATCAAAGTCTGCGCGACGATCGCCAGCGCCAAGGTCGCGATCGCGAAGAACACGCCGCGCAACCGCAGGGTCAGATAACCCATGCCGAAACCGATGATCCCGGACATCACACCGCCGACCAGCATCATGACCGGAACCGGCGCCGAGCTGAGCTTGTGCAACACGACCGCGCTGTAGGCGCCCACCGCAAAAAATGCTCCGGTGCCGAAATTGGTGTAGCCGGTGTAGCCGCCGAGAATGTTCCAGGCGGTCGCCAGAACGATGAACTGCAGCACCTGGTAGGCGGCGAAGAAATAATACTCGTTGGTAATCAGCCAGCGGGTCAGCACCAACAACGCAAGGCTGACGCCGAACGACAGAGCCCAGAATTTGCCGGTCCCCATCTGTGTCACCGGCTAAAGCCCCTCTCCCGCGCTGCGGGAGAGGGAGGGGCCCAGCCCAAAGGGCTGGGAAGGTGAGGGTCTATCGGCTTTGCAAGGCCCGCAAGATCGTTTCGATCACCCCGCTGGTATTGCTGAGGACATCGTTGTTCCAGAAACGGATCACCTTCCAGCCGCGCGCTTCCAGCCGAGCTGTTCGGTGCTGGTCGTGGACGCTGTCGGCATGTTGAGCTCCGTCGATTTCGATCACTAGCGAATGGTGCGTACCGGCAAAATCGACGATGTACGGGCTTATCGGATGCTGTCGCCGGAATTTGTATTTTTCGAGCCGCCGATCGCGCAAAGCCGACCACATCCGCCGCTCTGCGTCTGTCGGGCCTTGCCGCAAATGGCGGGCTCTTTGGCTCGGCATCGATTGAAGGTACCGGCCGGCGGTAAATAAACTCCGCAGCGACCCTCACCCGCCGCCCCCCGGACTGCGATCCGGGGGTCGGCACCCTCTCCCGCGGTGCGGGAGAGGGGCGATTGGGGTATAGCTCGAAGTCCATATTCAGCGGCCCAGGAGGCCGGCGGGGCGCACGGCGAGGGTCAATAGCAAAAAGCCGAAGGCTATCGCCGGCGCCCAGGACGGGCCGTAGAAGGTCGAGGTGATGCTTTCGACGATGCCGATCAGCAGCGCGCCGGCAAGCATGCCGGGAAAGCTCGTCATGCCGCCGAGCACGCAGATCGCAAAGATCCGTCCGATATAGTCGCGCCCGATCGACGGCTCGACCGGCTGAATGATGATCAACAGCGCGCCGGCGACCGAGGCGGTGGCGATCGACAGACCAAAAGCGATGCGCTTGATGCGGCTGGGATTGGCCGCCATCAGCTGCAATGCCAGCCGGTCCTGGGAGACTGCAAGGATCGCGCGGCCGATGAAGGTACGCCCGAGGAAGACCTGCAAAACCGCGATCATCAGCAGCGAGACCAGAAACGGGGTCAGCATACGCATCGGCAGGTCGATGAAACCGAAATGCAGGCTGGGTCCGATATACCGTGCTTCGACAAAGCGGTAGTCGACGCCAAAGACGAGAATCAGCGCCACTTCGGCGACAAAGAGAAGCCCAAAGAAGAAGGCGAGGCCTTGGATCGACTCCTCGCCTCGGCGTTCGAAGGCGTAGTAATAGACTTGGTAGACCCCCATGCCGACGAGAAAAAACGCCGGCATCATGACGACCCCGATCAGGATCGGATCGACGCCGAAACTGGAGTTTACGATATAGGCGACAAAGGACCCGAGCATGATAAAGGCCGGGTGGGCGATATTGACGATGTCGAGCATGCCGAACGAGATCGTCACGCCGATCGTGACCGCGGCATAGAAGCCGCCGAGCAACAGCCCGGCAACGACCGCGTTTACCGCCAGGTCGAGCGAAAACATCCGGGTTAGCGCCCCGCCCGTGCCGGAAATCGCAACATCTCTGTCTCCCCTGTTCTCGTTATGCTGGCCCCGGCGCATTAGAGCAGCATTGGCGGCCGCTGTTAAGACGCACCAAAAAGAAGCGTTCCGCCGAGCTTGCTGTGATGGGCCTGACCCATAGCCGGCACCGTCCCCCCAAAAAAGTGTCGCGGCCAATCATGGCCGCGACAACAGAAGCATCGGTTAGAGCTGATCTTAGTTGTTCTGGTTGCCCTGATTGCCCTGGTTGTTGTTGGCTTGGCAGACGTTATCTTGGTTGTTCTGCTCGTCCTGGCTATCTTCGCTGTCGACTTCGTGGATGTAGACCGCGACGCATCCGTTCGTAGCTTGCCCGCAAATTCCGGCACCCACGGTCGTAGTGTCGCCCCCGGACCCGACCACGGAGGCCGGCGCCGCCTGTGGAACGAAGATCTTGTTGCGCTTGCAGTCGGCCGCCACCGAATGCGAGGCGGATGACTGCGGGATCTTCTCGATCAGCACGCTAGTCCCATCGACGACACCGAGCGAGGCGAAGCCGGGGAAGCCGTGAGTGGGATCCGGGCAGGTACCCGACGTACCGCACGCCCGACTTGCCCCAAGATAGTACCGGAAGTCCCCTTGATTGAACCAGACTTCGTCTGAGCCGGTGATGTTGCCGATATTGGCATAGTTCTTGGTCTCGGCGTTAATGACAAGCGTGGTCGTATCGCTCGGGTTGTTCTGCGGAGTGCAGCCGAGCAACAGATTCTCATGCGGACCAACCGTGGCGCCGTTGGGACTGCACGCGTTTAAGGGGACAACACCTATGTTTGTCGCTGGATCGAACGCACCGATCACTGCGGTCGGCTTTGAAAGCGTAGTTGGATCCACCACCAGCAGCCCGCCATGACAGGTGATGGCCCCAGCAAGCTGGCCGTAATTGCACCCGGCCGGATTGTTGGCGATGACGGGGATCGAGGTATAGAAACGCGCAGTCTTGGGCTCCCATGCCGGCTGCTCGAGTGACAAGCCGAAGCCTTTCGGAATGATCGCGTTATCAACGGTGACCCTGGTGATTATGCTGACATTACTCGTCGAGGCGTCACCATTCGCCTTGAACAGCGTCGCAAATGGTGGATCCTCCGCGTTGTTCGCGGCGAGCAGTAGCTTCCCGTCCGTCGTCAACGCCATTTCATCGACCCGCGTGGTGCCCCCGGTCGGGATGGACTGTTTGATCGTAGATGTCTTGAGATGTTAGCGCAGCGCCTCGGCCATTGTCGCGGCGGGTTGACGGCTGGTTTTGTTCGCGGGTGGATGACGATCAGCGGTGTTGGGCAACCCGCCCAAGGCGTCAGTTCTGCGAG
>Ga0306919_10000454_pt1 | contig 17834 bp, 20 predicted proteins | sample flu12Cox44000172_FD_203764 | JGI IMG/M metagenome (GOLD analysis project Ga0306919, IMG submission 203764) | Lab enrichment of tropical soil microbial communities from Luquillo Experimental Forest, Puerto Rico - flux4day.12C.oxic.44.000.172 (v2)... | ecosystem: Environmental > Terrestrial >... | reverse complement strand
CGAAGGCCGCCGCCCAGGACCGGGTAAGGGATTCGAGTGCCGCCTTGGCGGCGCCGTCGACGGGCGCGACGGCGGCGCCGACCGAAGCGGCCGCCCCGGAGATGTTGACGATGGCACCCGATCCGCGTGCGATCATCTTGGGCAGCAGCGCCGCGGCCAGGAAGAACGGTGCGCGCACGTTGACGTCGAACGTCATGTCGAACGAGTCGACGTCCTGCTCTAATGTCGGACCGAACGTGTGCGCGGCCGCGTTGTTGACCAGCACGTCGACCTCACCGGCCTGTTCGGCCAGGCGTCGCACGGATTCGATGTCGTTCAGATCCGCGGCGATGAACTCGGCGCGTCCACCCTGTGCCTCGATCGCCGCGACGGTCTGCGCGCCACGTTGGGTGTCGCGCCCGGTGACGATGACGGCGGCGCCGCGGCGGGCGAACAGCTTGGCGGCTTCCCACCCTATTCCGGCGGTCGCGCCGGTCACCAGCACCCGTTGGTCCTGTAGTTCCATCACACGCTCCTTATGTTGAGTCTGATTTCTGGACTCAGAGTAGAAAAGGCTGAGTAGCATTGTCAAACTCTGCTGGTATCGGATGCTGACCAGCACTTTGCCTGATGTCGACGAGGCCGGGCCAGTGGGGAGACCGACGGGAAGCCGGCCCCCAGGGAGGGCCCGTGGCGGTCAGCCACTGCGAGTGCGGCCAGCCGGTGCACGTGGAGCTGCGCTGCGCCAACGACCATCGCATGTTCGAGGTCGAGGAAACCGAATCCGGGCCCAGGCCCGGCCTGACTGATCTATAGAACAGCTAGCTGTGACGGGTGGCGTCAATCAGGGCGTCGTCTCCGGCGAGCTCAGCAGACCGAGTAGGAAATGAAGCACTCCGTGAGACAAACCGGGTCGGAAACGCCATGAGACAAACGGCAAGACCATAGGTCAATGGGCGCAGATGTCACGGATGACGAGAACCTACGAGAACCTACACCAGGTCTACACAACGTGGTCGGGTGGATGCGCCATGCTTAGCGGGTTGGATGGGTAGCGGCGCGGGGAGGGATCATGGCCGACTCGGAGCAGGTGTCTCCTGCCAACCTGCTTCACCAGTTGGCCGACCTCGACCCGCGGGAGCGGCGGGAAGTGGCCACCATCGTTCGTGGTCTCTCGCAGACCCTCGCCGAGGTGTCGGATGGCAAGACAGCCTCACACGTGCTCGGCGTCCTGGCCCATCTGCTCGACCCGTCCTGAGCTGTGTGCAGGCTGTACCGAAATCGGTCGGTTACGGGATAGTGCCCGCTACCGTTTCCAGTGGCGTGTTTCCCCAGGATCGGCTGTCCCGAAAGTCCATTCCGATAGTGCATTGTTCGGAAATATGTAGGGCGATACTTTTGGTACAATGAGGGTGTGAGCACCGCCCCCACTTCAACCACCGCCTCGACTGTGATCGGCTACGCCCGTGTCTCAACCGTCGGGCAGACGCTGGAGCAGCAGACCGAGGCACTCACCGCTGCCGGGGCCGGGAAGATCTTCAGCGACGTGATGTCCGGAATCCGAGATGACCGTCCGGGCTTCGCCGAGTGCATGCAGTACCTGCGGGAGGGCGACACCCTGATCGTGTGGCGACTGGACCGCCTGGGCCGCAACATGCGTGGCATCATCAACACCTTGCATGAGTTGACCGAGCGCGGGGTCACGGTGCGGTCGTTGCATGACGGTGTCGACACCTCGACCAGCACGGGGCGGATGGTGGCGGGAATCTTGATGTCCATTGCCGAATACGAGCGGGAGCTGGTCCGGGAGCGCACCGCCCTCAAGCTGGAGCATGCCCGCAAGTCCGGCCGCAAGTTCGGTCGGCCTGTCAAGCTCAATGCCGATCAGGCTGCGCTGGCCCGGCGGATGAAAAGCACTGGGGAAACCGCCGCCACTATCTGTCGGACACTCGGCATCGGGCGGACAACCCTCTACCGCTACTTAGCAGCAGATGAGACAGCGTGATCAGCAGGAACCTCGGCGTCAGCCGGGCCACCCTTTATCGCTACCTAACCGACGAAGCGGCGTAGCCCCCAGCGGGGGCAGAGTGGTGCAGTTTGGATACCCCAGGCCGATTCGGCTCCCTGAAGCCGAAGGTGAGCAGGGCTAAAACCGTACGGGGATCACCCACTGACTAGCCCGTAAAAACCCGCAAAGAAATGTTTGACCCCCCGAAAGCTGGTCAAACAATATTCAGTGACGACTCGGAGGCAAAGCAGCAGGAGGTGACGTCGTGGGGGACGGCGACGCGTATCAACACACAGAACAGCGTGAAGACGGGCACTACGCCGACAGATCGCTCGACACGGCCCGGCTATACATCCCACGTGAACTCGATCGCACGCTCACCGACGCATTGCTGGCATGTTCCGTCGCCCAGGAAGCCCGCATCACCGCTGCCGGATGCGTCACTGAGGCCAGGGCATTGCGAGAGAAAGCCACTGCACTTCGAAGGGAAGCGCACCGTTACCTCGGCGAGCCTAACGACCGGTGGGGCTAGCAAGGCATGGTTCTCACTCCGAACGGCATAAGACGCGGAACCGCCCGGTTGCCGTCTCGATGACCTGAAGCGTGTAAGCGAACGCACCAAGCCCCGGAACCGCGACCGGGGCTGGTGTGGTCTTGTGGGACTACAGATGGATTCGCGAAGGCGTTAGCGATGGCTCGCATGGCCGGGGCGTAACCTGCACAGATATGCGGTTGATGCGTGCAATGAGGAGTGTTGATGATGGCTGACCGCCATATGAGGGGCAGTCGCGTCGGCAGTCGCCTCGGGGCCTTGAGCTACGAGACCGACCGCAACAACCCGGCGCCGCGTCAAGTCGCGCGGTACCGCACCCAGAACGGCGAGGAGTTCGACATACCCTTCGCAGACGATGCTGACATCCCCGGCACCTGGGAGTGCCGCAACGGCATGGAAGGCACCCTGATCGAGGGTGGTGCGCTGGCCGAACCCAAGAAGGTCAAGGTGCCGCGCACACCCTGGGACATGCTTCGGGAACGCCACTCGATCGAGCAACTCGAGGAACTGCTCAACGAACGCCTCGAGATCATCCAGTCACGCCGCGGCAGGTAGTTCGAACTGCCACCGGCAGTTGTGAGCGGAACCAGATCGCCCTAGTCGGCATCTGAACTAGTTGATCGGGCCGGCCCTGCTCTCCTCGGGGACGGCCCGATTACTCCGTGGGGTCGACTCCGAGGGTCCTTACCCGTCTCCAAGTGTGAGGCGCGCAGACGTAGTTTGCGCCTAACTCTTTGTGCTGGAAAAGCAGCATGCCGTTTTCCAGGATCTTCATCCGGTACTCGGTGTCGGGAAACTGTGCATCTTCAGCTTTGTCGGTCCACCAGACGTGATGGCGCTCATGCCAGTCGCTCCCATTTATTGCCATATTTCCAGTATCGGGGCGACGCCGGCGCTTGGCGTTTGGAACCAGATCGCCCTAGTCCGCGTCTAGTTGATCGGGCCGCCCCGGCTCTCCTAGGGGCGGCCTGTCACTGTGGTGGCGCCGGGCGGCGGCTACTCCCGAGCTGGCCTGGTCACTCGACGATGACGCCGCTGGCGTAGCGTCAGATATGAGCCGTTTCGTTGTCAGCGGTGGTCCACGGCTACCGGCGCGGACTACGTCCCGGCAATGTGATTCCTCCGTCGTCCCACGCCCGTGGGGCGGTCGATGTCGAACGTGAAGGAACAACCACGTGCATCGACCCACCCTGGCCGTGGCGCAACCACCAGGCACCCCACGCCCATTTTTCGCACACATTTGGCGCGGCGTCCAGATCATCGGGCGCGCCGGGTACCGGCAGCGACAACTCCGATGATTTATCCGGTCGCAAGCTGGCGCCGGGCCGATCCTGTACGGCTGTGCGTGGGCCGCTCGCTAGGCCACGATATCGACGGCGCCTGGTGGCCACGCGCAGTCCGCATCGCCAACGAACTACCCCACCTTGTCGCGGTCCTGACCCCCTTGCTCGGACACATCACGTCCATCAACGTCAACTGGCCACCGCTACAACCACCACCCGACTTGAACTGGGTGGGCTGGCAACACAAACCCCAGCACGTGATCACCGTCAACGGCGACGACGCAACCGCCAACCTCTTGATTATCCCGTACGCGACCCATAGCGCGCTCGCCCTAATGGTGCTGCGCCGCGCCGCCAACCTGCCCATCGACCCCGCCGACCGCGAAAAACCCGCGTTTCTGACCGCTGGCTCGATTCTGCTTGCCGCCCAACAACAATGCATCGCGACCAAGACCGATAACCCCTGCTGGCCAACGCGAGTTGATTGGCGAAAGGGGCGTCGCAAGGCATGACCACCCTGCAGGGCCAGCCCACCAGGGCGGCGGCCGAGCGGGCCAAGGCAATGGCCAACAGCGTGCAAGCGAACCAACGCCGCCGCCGGCGCGAGCCACCCGTCATCGACTGGGACGAGGCCATCGCCAACCTACTCGACATCCTCGACGACATCTACGATCCCGACGTCGTCATCTGAGTCGTCAGCCACGACTCATCTTCTTCTGGTGTGACCTCGGCGCGGGCCAGGTGCCTGGGCAATTCTTAAGTGGGATTACCACAACATGAAGGGAGCCCATGGCCATGCCAACGCCAACCGCCCCAGTCCCGACCTGACCGTCGCGGCCGCCACGTCACCTTAATCGCTGGTCGCGGCGTCCCTGTGTGGTGGACGGGAAGTGATCGGCGATCGCAGCGGCGAGCTCGTAGAAGCGTAGGCGGGTCTTGGGATTCAACTCGTTGGCAACGTCGATCACCCCACCTGGCCGCAGATTCGGATCGAAGGGCACTGCCTTTTGGGGGTGGTGGGTTACATCGGGCACAAATATGTCACGGAAGTATCCACGATGGTTCGCCGTTGGGCCATGTCCAGGTTCGACGGTAGCGCGTTCATGGCCATCTCTTTGGTGCCGCCACTGGCCAGCAGATTGCAAATGTCATGGCCGACTGTGACCGCCGCTTGGTCATTGGATACGGGGATGTTGTCGTTATGTAGCTCGCGCAGGTATGCCTGTTCGTCGGAATTGAACGACGGTGCGAGTGGCAGCACCGCGATCAGCGCGGCGCAGACGGTGGTGGTGATCATTTACTTTCCCTCCGGTTTGCCAGAGGGCAGGTGTGACGCAAAGATAACAGCACAATGCAACAGGTAAACGTCCTGGTCAGACGGCTTGATTGTACGCCGTTGGGGCGGACGTAATCGCAGATTTTCTCGTGGTGAAACCTGCCCTTAGCAGGATTCGTTCGCACTGAAGCGGGTACTGCTTCCGGCATGAAGAACATCGCACGTGTCGCGGCATCAACGGTCGTAATGACCGCCGGTTTAGGGCTCGCGGGTTTGGGGCGGCTGCCGTCGCCCAGGCCCAACCCGCGCCGTTCCCGGATTATCACTGGTGCCCCGGCCAGTGGTGGGATCCAGGGTGGGGCGGCAACTGGGACGGGGGCCGCTGCCACGACGACCACTGGTACGACGGTGAAGCCCGCGACCAGGGCCACTGGCACAATGGCCCCTGGGACCAAAACTGGCAAGGTGACCAACACTGGCAAGGCGGGAACCCCGGCGACCACTGGCAAGGCGGGAACCCCGGCGACCAAGATCACCAGCCTGAGGTGATGTAAGCGGGAGCGCGCGGACCTAGGCTCCACGCAGCGCGACATCGACACCATCGACGGCGAACTGCGGCTATTGGCACGTAGCTCGCGAATTGACTGGCCGCACACCAAGTACCGCACACCAAGTACCGCGCACATAGACGAGCTGCTGGATGAGCGCTCGGCAACTATGACGGTCGCCCGGGTTTAATGAGCACCATGAGCGAGCAGTTGGAGTGGATCGAGGAGAGTGAGAGCACGTACGTAGCGCAGAGCGGTAAGCGCCGCTACGTCATCTCTAAGCAGTCCGATGGGCAGTGGGCTGTCGGACTATCCGATGGGGGCGCTCTTTTCTCCGCCAAGGTCAACAAGCCGCGCCTGGCGGCAACACTCGAGGAGGCCGAGCAGATAGCGCATGGCTGGCAGTCTGGGTTCGGGCATTGACGAGCACCTGATCCGGCGCTCCTCCCGTCATCCCCCGCCTGGGTGGCGAGCCTGGCTTCTGTCTTAAAACGCGTCGCTCTAAATTCGGCGGACGGCTTCGGCTCCCGGGTGCCTGGGTAATCACTAAGCGGGACGACTGTGGGTACGGACTGCCTGTGATTACGCCTTATCGCGGGATCGTAGCTCCCGCCTGAGATCGATCACCTCTTTCTCAAGGTCGATCACAGCCTTGGAGCACATAGCTGTCAGTCCAATGAGTTTCACTACCACGGCCCATATTTGGCTGTGCCCGGTGAAGGAATGGTCGAACTCGGCGAAGCGGTCGAGGAGTTCCTTTCCGACAACGGACTCGGGATCAAGCTGTATTCGTCGCATCTTGATGAACGGCGAGAAGTCAGGTGCTTCTTCGGGATAGGGCTCCATCTTGCGAGCGTAGGCCGCTTGCGGGCCCCGTTCACCCAATCACGCGCGAACATGACGACGAGGGACGGTACGGAGCTGGCTGCGACTCGCTGTAGCTGCGCCAGCAAGATAAGGCGCCCCGTCCTGCTAGGTGCCTAGTCAATCCCGAAATGGAAATACCCCATCCGCACAACTGGGAATCGGATCGCCGCGCAGCGACAACGTTTGCGCGTGCGCAAGGAGCAGTCTGCCACTGGTCCAATCCCAGTATCGCGCACCAGAGTTTTGCCAGGTGAGAGCCCGATTTTTACCGGGCCTTCATCGTCTCCGCGCAGTAAACGCGCAAAAGTGCCGCCGGCAGTGACGCGCACGGAGGAGATTGCTAAATGACCTCGTTGGGTTTGCGTTCTGAGCCGAGTCGCTTGTCATGATAGGCAGATGGCCGGGCGTGATCGCGACGAATCTGGCCGGCCCCGAAGCGCCCGACCGCGCGACGCTCTGGGCCGACCACTTCCGCCGGGCAGCGCAGGCGTTCCACGCGTTCCGAATGACCTGGTGCTGGCGCCGGCCGAGACCCTTGCATATGCCCAGGATCTGCTGGACCGAGGCCTCGCATTCAACGCTCACGAGGTGCTCGAGGCCGCGTGGAAGAACGGCCCGGTCGACGAGCAGATACTGTGGAAAGGCCTAGCCCAGCTCGCGGTGGGGATCACCCACGTCCAGCGGGGCAACCTCAAGGGTGCAACCACGTTGCTTCGCCGCGCGTCCGCCCATCTTGCCCACGATGATTGGCCGGCACCGCACGCTATCGACGTCGCCGGGTTGGTGGACTACGCCGATGCGCTGATCGACGACCTCGCTGCCGGGGTCGATGTCACCCCAACGCGGCTACGACCGCGCCTGGTGGTCCTAGGAGTCCAGTAGCCGCGACGACATGATGGGCGCCGGGCTCGCGTGATCGCGACGTGCGGTGGATTCGCCTTCCGACCGCGGAGGGAGCCATTGCACACTTCCAGGTGACGATGAAAGTCGGCTTCCGTCTGGAAGATTCGTAGTCCGAGCATTGGGGCAAGGTAGGGCTGGAACCCATCGAAGCTGTTCCAAAGCTGGTGGGCCAAACCACATCCGCCGATGCCCTAGATGAAGCCCGCGATGCAGTGGCCGACGTGGCTGATGTCGAGATCACCGTGACCGTCAGCGAACTAAGCACCGAAGCCCGGCGCTAGGGGCCGAGAATCACCCGTGTCGAACAGGGCGGACAGCTTCGCGATCTGCGTGGCCGACAGCGCCAGGCGCCTTGCTAGGGGTTTGCGCTGCTGCAGCCGACCCTCAGTGGCCCTGGCACAGCGGCCTGCGGCTGATCGCGGCTTAGGGCACAGTCCATTCCGGCGGCCTGGGCGCACCGGGCATCTGTGTCGGCACTCCGACCAGCCGCTCGCCGCGAAGCTCGTACAGCCGCCAGTCGTCCTGTGGCGGCAGCCATTTGCGCGGTACCTCGCTGCGATAGAGCTGCACGGTTTCACCGGCGCGCAGGTGGCGCAGGTCTTCGCGCAGGCCAATGCGATTGAAGCCAGCCGCGATGCGGCTCTCGATCTTCGTGATCATTGCTGCGCGCAGGCCGTCGGCTGGTGTGCCCGGCAGGTCTTCGGCTGACTGGCGGTCTCGGAGGCCGGAACCGAGTAGGGCTCTATGCTGCCGCCTGCGGCTGACGGGATGCGTCACACCGGCCTCGCGGCGCAGCGGGCGCATCAGGCCCAGGAATCGGCCAACGTGACCGATGTCGGCCATCAACAGCGCCCGGCGAGTTGGTCGAACCGATCACCTGGCTCAATACGATCATCCGGCCAAACCTTTACGAAGCTGTCAGGCCACCTAGCGTCGGCAATCCACGGGATCCCGCGCGCCAGGTGCGCATCCGCGAAGGTCTGCCCGGTCACCACCCACGCCGGGACAGTGACCGGTCGGCCAGCCAACAAAGCAGCCAACCGGCCAGACGGCGGTGCTGCCTTCGCCTCGGTGGTCAGCCGCTCAAGCTCGGCTGGATTGAGTTCGTCGCCGAGGGTGTAACGCGGGTCGATCATGTCGTGCTCGCGCTGATCTCTGTCCAGCAGATGGGCATAGAGGCCGGGCACGCGCATACCGGCTGGGCCTTCGGAGTCGTACTCAGCCAGTCGCGGCACGTTCGCGATCCCATCTGGCGTTAGCCGCGCGCTGCGCCTTGAGCGTGGTCTGACTCGGGGCATGCGGCACATCGGTGCGGATCAACCGCAGCAGCCGTGCCAACGACGAGTCACACAAACGGATCTCGGCGGACAATTTTACGCGGGACTTCGAGTCCTGGGCCGTCGCGTAGTCGGAGGACAGATCCGCGATGCGGTCAACGGTCATGCCCTGCAGCTCGTCGCCGAACATCGACTTGAATCCCGCGCCGATCTGGGCGAAGGCATTTCGCGATCGGATCTCCCAGCCGGGAATGTCGTTTGTGGTGACGACCAGCACGGGCCGACCTTTCTGCGTGCGCGGTTACTTGGCCGCGTGGCTTCCGCCGGTTGCGGCCGGCTCGGCCTTAGGCAGGTCGGGTTCGGCCGACTTGGCCGGCTTGGGGGTGCCGGTGAAGGTCAACACCGCACCTTCGCCGGAGCCCTCGCCATCCCAGTTGTCGACGTCGACGGTGACGAGCTGGCCGGGGCCGACCTCCTCGAACAGGATCTTCTCGCTCAGCGCGTCCTCGAGCTCCCGCTGGATGGTGCGCCGCAGCGGCCGCGCGCCCAGCACGGGGTCGAACCCACGCTTGGCCAGCAGCGACTTGGCCTTGTCGGACAGCTCCATCGCCATGTCCTTGCTCTTGAGCTGGTTACCGACCCGGCCCACCATCAGGTCGACCATCCGGACGATCTCTTCGGGAGTCAGCTGGCGGAAGACGATGATGTCGTCGATGCGGTTGAGGAACTCCGGGCGGAAGTGCTTCTTCAGCTCGTCGTTGACCTTCTGCTTCATCCGCTCGTAGTCGTTCACACCGCCGCCCTGGGTGAAGCCCAGGCCGACCGGTTTCGAGATGTCGGAGGTGCCCAGGTTGGACGTGAAGATCAGCACGGTGTTCTTGAAGTCCACCGTGCGGCCCTGCCCGTCGGTCATCCGGCCATCCTCAAGGACCTGCAACAGGCTGTTGTAGATCTCCTGGTGCGCCTTCTCGATCTCGTCGAACAGCACCACGCTGAACGGCTTGCGCCGCACCTTCTCGGTGAGCTGGCCGCCCTCCTCGTAGCCCACGTATCCGGGCGGGGCACCGAACAGCCGCGACGCGGTGAAGCGGTCGTGGAACTCGCCCATGTCGATCTGGATCAGCGCGTCGTCGTCGCCGAACAGGAAGTTGGCCAGCGCCTTGGACAGCTCGGTCTTACCCACACCGGACGGACCGGCGAAGATGAACGAACCCGACGGCCGCTTGGGGTCCTTCAGCCCGGCGCGGGTACGACGGATCGCCTTGGAGACGGCCTTGACCGCGTCCTCCTGGCCGATGATCCGCTTGTGCACCTCGTCCTCCATGCGCAGCAGCCGGGTGGTCTCGGCCTCGGTCAGCTTGAACACCGGGATACCGGTCCAGTTACCCAACACCTCGGCGATCTCGTTGTCGTCGACCTCCGAGACAACGTCGAGGTCGCCTGAACGCCACTGCTTTTCGCGCTCGGTGCGCTGGGTCACCAGCTGCTTCTCCCGATCGCGCAGGCTGGCCGCCTTCTCGAAGTCCTGGGCGTCGATCGCCGATTCCTTCTCGCGGCGCGCCTCGGCGATCTTCTCGTCAAACTCCCGCAGGTCTGGCGGCGCGGTCATCCGGCGGATCCGCATCCGCGCGCCCGCCTCGTCGATCAGATCGATCGCCTTGTCCGGCAGGAACCGGTCGTTGATGTAGCGGTCGGCCAGCGTGGCAGCGGCCACTATCGCGGAGTCGGTGATGGACACCCGGTGGTGCGCCTCGTACCGGTCGCGCAGACCCTTGAGGATCTCGATGGTGTGCTCCACCGTCGGCTCCCCCACCTGCACCGGCTGGAAGCGCCGCTCAAGAGCAGCATCCTTCTCGACGTACTTGCGGTACTCGTCGAGCGTGGTCGCGCCGATGGTCTGCAGCTCACCGCGGGCCAGCTTGGGCTTCAGGATCGACGCCGCGTCGATCGCGCCCTCGGCGGCACCCGCCCCGACCAGCGTGTGCAGCTCATCGATGAACAGGATGATGTCGGCGCGGGTGTCGATCTCCTTGAGCACCTTCTTCAGGCGCTCCTCGAAGTCACCGCGGTAGCGGCTGCCGGCCACCAATGAACCCAGGTCCAGCGTGTAGAGCTGCTTGTCCTTCAGCGTCTCGGGAACCTCGCCGTGCACGATCGCCTGCGCCAGACCCTCGACCACGGCGGTCTTGCCGACGCCGGCCTCGCCGATCAGCACCGGGTTGTTCTTGGTGCGCCGGGACAGCACCTGCATCACCCGCTCGATCTCCTTCTCACGGCCGATGACCGGATCCAGCTTGCCTTCCATCGCCGCCGCAGTCAGGTTGCGCCCGAACTGGTCGAGCACCAACGACGTAGAAGGGGAGCCGGACTCTCCTCCCCGACCACCGGTCCCGGCTTCGGCGGCCTCCTTACCCTGATAGCCCGCCACCAGCTGAATCACCTGCTGGCGCACCCGGGTCAGCTCGGCGCCAAGCTTCACCAGCACCTGGGCCGCGACGCCCTCACCCTCACGAATCAGGCCGAGCAAAATGTGCTCGGTGCCGATGTAGTTGTGGCCCAGCTGCAACGCCTCGCGCAGGCTCAACTCGAGCACCTTCTTGGCGCGCGGCGTGAACGGAATATGCCCCGACGGCGCCTGCTGGCCCTGGCCGATGATCTCGTTGACCTGGCTGCGGACACCCTCCAACGAGATGCCCAGCGACTCCAGCGACTTAGCGGCGACGCCCTCACCCTCGTGGATAAGCCCAAGAAGGATGTGCTCGGTCCCGATGTAGTTGTGGTTCAGCATCCTGGCCTCTTCTTGCGCCAGGACGACCACCTTGCGGGCACGGTCGGTAAATCTTTCGAACATCGGTGGTTACCTGCTCTCCCTCACCATCGGGTACAACGGATGCGCGCGGAACCCGCCTCCCACTCTAATCCGACGTTACGGCCGTGAAGTCGGGTGAAACCTTAGTTGTGCTGGGTTTTCGTGGTTTTCGGTGGTGGTTGTTCTGGCTACTGGAGGGTCAGTGGGATGGCGGCGCCGAGTAGTTGGACGGCGTGGCGTTGGGTGTCGGTGGCCTGGGCGAGGATGGGCACCGAGGTGGGGCCGCCATCGACGCGGTCGGGGGCAGCTTCACGATGCGGTACACCACGGTTGCGGTCACTGCGGCTCGAACCGGCGCCGCCTGACCGGCATTTACGCTATCCGCCCCTGGCGGGGACGCCGAAACTGTCCGCACGCCCGGAGATTTCGTGTCCGCGGAGCCGGAGGACCCCATCAGGCGTCTGCTTTCCTAGCCGCGGTTGCCGGCATGCCTGAGGTGCCGGTCGACGATCGGCGCTGGCCGCCGTACGCGGCGACCCACTACGGGGCCGCCTGACCCACTCAGCAGGTGTCTAAATCCAAAGGGACCAGATTCGCTCCGCTGCCAAGGCGACCCCAGGTCGAGCTGGCCGGGGATCTGGTCGGCGCCCGAGAGCGCGGCGTAGTTGACGCCGCGGGCGAGCTCGGCCTGATGCGCGATCTCGATCAGCTTGGCGTAGTCGATCCCGCTGGGTTTCGGTGGCGCGGACCACAAATGGGATTGTGGCTTAGTCCAGGTAGTCGCGCAGAACCTGAGCACGGCTGGGGTGGCGCAACTTTGACATCGTCTTCGACTCGATCTGTCGGATGCGTTCACGAGTGACCCCGTACACCTGGCCGATCTCATCGAGCGTACGCGGCCGGCCGTCGGTCAAGCCGAACCGCAGCCGCACCACACCGGCCTCACGTTCCGACAGCGTCTCCAGCACCGACTGAAGCTGATCCTGCAGCAGTGTGAACGACACCGCGTCGACCGCCACGACTGCCTCGGAATCCTCGATGAAATCACCGAGTTGGCCGTCGCCCTCGTTACCGATGGTCTGGTCCAGCGAGATCGGCTCGCGTGCGTATTGCTGGATCTCGAGCACCTTTTCGGGCGTGATGTCCATCTCTTTGGCCAGCTCTTCGGGCGTGGGCTCGCGGCCCAGGTCCTGCAGGAGCTCGCGCTGGATGCGACCCAGTTTGTTGATCATCTCGACCGCGTGCACCGGGACGCGGATGGTGCGGGCCTGGTCGGCCATCGCGCGGGTGATGGCCTGGCGGATCCACCATGTGGCGTAGGTGGAGAACTTGTAACCCTTGGTGTAGTCGAACTTTTCGACCCCGCGGATCAATCCCAGGTTGCCTTCCTGGATCAGGTCCAAGAACGCCATGCCGCGGCCGGTATACCGCTTGGCCAGCGACACCACCAGCCGCAGATTCGCTTCCAACAGATGGTTCTTGGCGCGAACGCTGTCGCGGCAGATCCAGGCCATGTCGCGGCGCTGCGCGGCTGGCAGCTTCTCACCGCGCTCAGCTATCTCGGCCATCAGCTGGGTGGCGTACAGCCCGGCCTCGATCCGCTTGGCCAGCTCGACCTCTTCCTCCGCGTTGAGCAGCGCGACCTTGCCGATCCGCTTGAGGTAGGCGCGGACGGAGTCGCCCGACGCGGTCAGCTCGGCGTCCTTGCGGGCCTGACGCAACGCCTCGGATTCCTCTTCGTCCCAGACGAAGTCGCCGGACGCCTTGTCTTTCTCGGAGGGCTCGGCGATCTCATCGTCGTTGCCAACCGGAATGTCCTCACCGGCCGCCTCGGCGACCGCCTCGGGTTCGGCTTCGACGTCTGCGAGGTCCTCGACGTCGAGGTCGTCTTCGACGAGGTCCGGTTCGACCGCGCTTTCCTCGGGTTCCGCGGGTTTTATGGCTTTTGCCGGCGCCGTGGCCTTCTTGGCGCGGCTACGCGGGGGCGGCGAGGCGGGCTGCTCGGCCACCTTGGACCGGCGCGAAGGCCGTGGCTTGGCCGTCGCACGGGTGCTCTTGGCGGCCCGTTTAGCCGAGGCCGACCCGTTGGCGGACTTGGCCGCCGATGAGCGCTTCGCGGGGGTCTTGGTAGCGGTCCGCTTCGCCGGCTCCTCGGCAGCCGGGCTTGCCTTCATCGCTGCCACGTACACCCTTTTCGGTCTGCTACGTCCGACCGGGCAGGGGTGCGCCCCACCGACAGGTCGGCTCGTCGAATTTCGGCGGTGATATCTGCTATGGATACTCGCCGCTATCCGGTCCTGCGGCCGCCTTGGACCATTGTAACGACAGTGTGCACTCAGACTTCCCTGAGCGGGCTGATTCCGCGCGGTCCACTTGGGCGGCCACCGCGGCGCCGACGATTCCCGCGGTGTTCTGCAGCGCGGCGGCGGTCGAAAGCCACCACGTACGCGAGCTGCTCGCCAGGAGCGGCCGCCGCCTCCGCAGCGGTCCGGTAGAACGTCGGATCGATCGCCGGATGAGCCATGCGGAGACCTCCCAATCGGGACGCTACTGCTCCAAGACAAGCCGCACGGGTGCGTGGTCAGTGTATGGCGGTGACAGCCGCGCTAGTAGTTTTCGCGCACGTACAGGTACGCCCGGTCGAACAGTTCACCCGTGACGGGCAGAGCGAACTGCTTCAGCACGCTGCGCAGTTCCTTCTTCACGGCGCGGTCGCCAGGGGTGGACTCGCGCCAGCCGGTGAACGCGACGTATTTATCTGCGCGAGCAATCAAACGCCCCCCGCGCCGCGAAAGTTCTTTTCACACACCGCAATACCGTCTTGACCCGCATCGCACGCGCCGAACGGCTGCTACCCAAACCACTCACCCCCAACAGCCTTGAGGTCGCCGTGGCCCTCGAACTGGCCGCCTGGATTGCCTAACCGCGCCGATAGGTGGCACGAAAAACGGGACCACCGATGCTGTTCACTACGGTGCCGATTGGTCGATCAGTGCGTCAAGGTTGCGCTCACCGTCCCTGGTCTGCGCACCACCGGCGGCCATGACCGCGTCGAACCGCGCCTCTAGTTGGGGGTCTGCGAGTGTCTGGTTGAACTGGAACGCCTCCTCGAGGAGGCCGGCTTGGATCGATCCCGTAGCGGCGTCAACTGCGATCTTGGCCCTGCGGACAGCGTCGGGTGGGAAGGACGCGATTCGGCGCGCCAAGTTTTCCACGAACGGGCCGAGCTCGTCTGGCGGTAAGGCGCGGTTCACCCAGCCGTACCGCTCCGCGGTGTCGGCGTCGAAATCGCAGCAGCCGAGCACAACTTCCAGTGCGCGGCCGCGGCCCATGACCCGGGCCAGCCGTTGCGTGCCACCACCACCCGGGATAAGTCCGAGCGCAACCTCGGGCTGCCCGAAGACCGCACGCCCTCGGGCCGCGAAGCGAAGGTCGAGCGACAAGGCCAACTCGCTTCCACCGCCACGTGCCCTGCCCTCGAGCTGAGCAATGCTCACCAGCGGCAATGTGCGCCAGCGCTCCACAAGCTGATGAAACGGGCCCAACTGGTCACTTCGCTCTATTACTTCTCGCGGCAACCGACGGATGAGGTCCAGGTCGGCATGAGCGATAAAGAACTCCGGATCAGCACTGCGAAAGACCGCCACGCGCACCGACCGGGCCAGCAGGTCGTCAGGCAGACGCACCAGATCCCCGAGCATCGCGACGTCGAGCAGATTAACCGGCGGATGATCGATCGTCACGAATGCGACCCCGCCATCGACACCAACACGCAACGTTTCATACTCGTCCATTGACGAAGATTCCCATGATGCGGTGGGAAACGGAACGAAATGCCGCTAGAGCGGCTTGGGTTCCGCGGGGATCGCAACAGCATCTCGTTTAGCGTTGCGATGTGTTTGACTGCGTTGCCGACCGTCGATGCCTGTCGCCAAGAAAGCTTCGCAGGAAGAGCAAATAGACTTCATCCCAGCGTCATCCCAGCACTATGAGCGGGCCGACCGGAGTCGGCAAAGCTTGGGCGCGTATGAACCACGGCGCTGGTCTCCGAGCTGCTCGGCCACGACCCCTCCCTTGGCGAGCTGGGCCAGAAGATCGCCCAACGCGCCGCCGGTAACCCGTTTTTCGCCGAAGAGATCGTGCGCGAACTGGCCGAGCGCGGCGTGCTGCAGGGGCAGACCGGCGCATACGTGTCAACCGCAGATGTCAGTGAGGCCAGGGTGCCTGCCACCTTGCAGGCGACCATCGCCGCTCGCATCGACCGCCTCGATCCGAAAGCGAAAAGCACGCTGAGTGCAGCCGCTGTCATCGGCTCGAAGTTCAGCCGGGACCTGTTGGAACCGCTGGGCATTGATCCTGTTTTGGACGATCTGGTGAGCGGCGAGTTGATCGATCAGATCACGTTCACCGGCAATCCCGCGTATGTGTTCCACCATCCGCTGATTCGCACCGTGGCCTACGAATCACAGCTCAAATCGGATCGCGCCGAGCTACACCGGCGGCTTGCCGCCGCGATCGAAGCCCGCGAACCGCAATCCGCCGACCAGAACGCTGCGCTGATCGCCGAACATGTGGAGGCCGCCGGTGACTTGCACGGCGCGTATGCCTGGCACATGCGCGCCGCAACGTGGGCGACCAACCGCGACATCGGCGCAGCGCACACGAGCTGGCGGCGGGCGCGACAAGTCGCCGACCGGCTACCCGACGATGACCCGGATCGGATGGCGAACCGCATCACGCCACGCACTCTTCTGTGCGCGAGCGCGTGGCGCGTTGGCGGCAGCGGCGCGGACACCGGCTTCAATGAACTACGCGAGCTGTGCGCAGCCACGGGTGATCAGCGGTCGCTGGCGATCGGCATGGCCGGGCTGGTGACGGAGCATTTTCTTAAGGCAAACCGTCGTGAGGCGTCACGTCTGGCCGCCGAGCATGTGGAACTGCTCGAGTCGATCGGCGATCCCACGTTGGCGGTCGCACTGTCGTTCGCAGCACTGGTCGCCAAGCAGGACACCGGCGAGATGGCAGAGGTCATGCGGTGGGCGCAGCGCGTCATCGATCTCGCCGAGGGTGATCCGGCCAAAGGCAACCTGATCATCGGATCACCTTTGGCAGTTGCAATCGCGTGGCGGGGCACAGCCCGCTGGTGCCTAGGTATTGCGGGCTGGAACGACGACGTCCATCAGGCGATCGCCACGGCCCACGCATTCGACCCGACCACGTTTGGCGGCGTCATCTGGTTTACGTACGTTAATGCGATCGCGTACGGGGTGCTGAAGCCCGATGCGATCGTGTTGCGCAACACCGCCGAAGCGTTGGCGGTTGCGGAACAATCCGGTGACGATTTCGCGCTTGACCTAGCTCGAGGCGCGCGAGGTGTTGCCCTCGTCCATCTAGGCGGCCCGCAGCATGAAGCGGGCCTCAACTTGCTGGCAAAGATCCGTGAGCGGGCCATGAACCAGCGGTTCGCGTTGATGGCTCTGCCGATTATGGACATTCACTTCGCGCGGGAGAAGGCCCGGCTTGGTGATCTCGACGGTGCCGTCGAATTAGCCCGGACTGTTGTCGACGACTTGTTTGCCTCGGGTGGTTGTATCTGGAGCGCTTTGGCCACCACCGTTTTGGTGGAGGCGCTGGCGCAACGTGGCGGCAACGTAGATCTCGAGGATGTGCAGACTGCGATCGACAGGTTAGCGGCGGTACCGACCGACCCCGGTTTCGTCCTGAACGAGCTGGCCCTGCTGCGCTTGCAGGCGATGTTGGCCCGCGCCCACGGCGATGAGACCGCCTACGGTGACTACCGCGATCGCTACCGCGCCATGGCGAGATCGCTTGGCTTTGAGGGGCATATTGCGTTGGCCGAGGCGATGCCGTGACGGCGGCTGCCCCGTCGGGGGTGGTGACGTTTTTGTTCACCGATGTGGAGGGGTCGACCCGTCGGTGGGAGACCGACGCGCAAGCGATGCGGGCGGCGCTCGTCGTCCACGACAAGGTGTTGCGCGCGGCGATCGAGGCGTATGACGGGTTCTTGTTCAGCCACACGGGCGATGGTTTCGTGGCGGCCTTCGCGTCGCCGATGTGCGCCGTGAACGCCGCGATCGACGCGCAACGGGAGTTGCAGTTGCCGGTGCGAATGGGGTTGGCAACCGGTGAGGCCGAGTTGCGAGACGGGGACTACTTCGGAACGGTGCTCAATCGAGCCGCGCGAGTGATGGCCGCCGGGCATGGTGGTCAGATCCTGTTGGCCGAGTCGACGGCGGGTCTGGTGAGCGGGGTGGATCTGCTGGATCTGGGGCCGCGACGGTTGCGGGATGTGCCGACGCCTGTCGGGGTG
>Ga0306919_10000451_pt1 | contig 17883 bp, 18 predicted proteins | sample flu12Cox44000172_FD_203764 | JGI IMG/M metagenome (GOLD analysis project Ga0306919, IMG submission 203764) | Lab enrichment of tropical soil microbial communities from Luquillo Experimental Forest, Puerto Rico - flux4day.12C.oxic.44.000.172 (v2)... | ecosystem: Environmental > Terrestrial >... | reverse complement strand
GCGCTACGAGACTTTCCCGCTCTATCAGGGCCCGCTCCCCGAATTCTCCAAACAACGCTGAGGCCGCCGCCCGCCTCGACCAAACGCATCCCGCGCGCGATATACCGGATTATCGCGTAGATGATGGATCATTTCGCCGGTTCGCCCGATTGCTTTCGGAAGGTTCTGCCGTCCGGTGGTCGGGTGCTAGATTGTCGGTGATGACGACGGGCCGCCGCACGCTGCGAAGCGACGAGCCGGTTGCGTCGAGTTCACGGTGGCGTGGGGCGAAGGGACGCTCTCGATGCCGACGATGACAACGCAACGGTTGCATGCCACTCTCCTATGGAAACCCTTAACGGTAAGGGGTGCGCCATGAGGAGATCGAGACAACATGACACTCACAGGTTTCATTATTTTCTTGGTGATCGGCGCCGTCGCCGGCTGGATCGCTGGGCAGATCATGAGGGGTGGCGGGTTTGGCCTGGCCGGGAACATCGTTGTTGGCGTTATCGGTGCGCTGATCGGCGGCTGGTTGTTCGGCGTACTTGGTATTGCGGTTGGTGGACTGATCGGATCGATCGTCGCCGCAGTTGTAGGCGCGATCATCCTCTTAGCCCTTCTGCGGCTAATCAGACGCGTGTAACGGTGGGCCCGTCAGGTCATGGTCGCAGAAAAATTTTCTCCGCGAGGTTGGTCTTGCACCACCTCAGTGCTGGGATCTCCAGCCCCGACTCAGGTCACCCAGCCCGGCAGGCGCCCACACCAACTCACCCCAAAAATCCCGCGAGCGGTGTCCTCGCCGATCTACGAGCAAATGGAAGACCAGGAGCGGGTGCCCTCGCAGGACTTCACCACGCACCTAAAAGAAATGACTTATCGCGTCGGCTCGCGCCCATTGTAACCCCGTCCGTTGAAGGTCAACGATCCAACCTTCTCGACCCCAATCAACGCGTCTGAGCCGTTCCTGGTTCGCACCAGCGCCGGATTACCCTCGAGAAGATGGATCTCCCCTCAAACCAGCAGCCGGAGACGGAAGATGCGCTGAACGATCAGGATCAGCAGGCCGATGATCAAGATCTGCAAGGTCGAGGCGGCAGCGATCGTTGGATCGCCCTGCCACTGGATCTGCGAGAAAATGTGCACCGGGAGGTTGGTTGATTGCGGTCCCGACAGGAACAGCGCCAAGTTGATGTCCGAGAATGAGATGATGAAGGCGAAAATCGCGCCAGATAACAAGCTCGATCGCAGTAAGGGTCGGGTAACCTTGAAGAAAGCCTGCACTCGTGTCGCGCCCAGGCTCATCGCCGCTTCTTCGAGCCGTGGGTCCATGCCGACGAGCCCGGCGATGACGCTGCGGACCACATAAGGCGTGCAAATGACCAAATGCCCACACAACAGCGTCCAGATCGAGGCCTGCACCGCGAGCCGCGCGTAGAGCAGGTACAGCGCGGCGGCGAGCAGGATCTCCGGGACGAGGAGTGGCGCGAGAAAAAAGGTCTCGATCGCTTCGCGGCCGGCAAAGCGAAAGCGCACGAGCCCGACTGCGGCCGCGGTGCCGAACAGTGTCGCAATCGCCCCGGCCAAGAGGCCGACGACTAGGCTCACCCGGAAGAACGAACGAACATAGGCATCGCTGGCAAAGAATTCCGCGAACCAATGCAGTGTAAAGCCGGTGGGCGGAAAGGCGAATGCGGCGCTCGGCCCGAACGACACGCCGACAACGACTGCCAGCGGCGCCAATAGCCCGATATAAACCGCGCCGACCACCGGAAGAATGAGCCACGGCGCCCGACCCCTCATCGGCCCCGCTCCAAGCGCCCCGCACGCCGCGTCACGTAGAGCGCAGAAAATGCCAGCGCCAAGGTCAGCAGCACCAGTGTCAGCGCCAGGCTTGACGCGCTCGGCCAGTTGAACGAGACGAGCACCTCGTCGTAGATCTGCTGGGCGGCCATGCGCTCGCGCGAATTGCCCATCAGGGCCGGTGTCACGAAGGCGCTGATCGAGATGCTGTAGACGAGGAGAGAGCCAGATATCAACCCCGGCAGGCTCAAAGGCAGGATGATGCGGCGGAACATCTGGTGCCAATTAGCGCCGAGATTCTGCGCCGCTTCCTCTAGGTTCGACGGGATACGTTCGATCGCCACCATGAGCGGCAATGCCATGAAAGGCAGGAAGACGTTGACGAGGCCTATCACGACGGCGGTATCGGTGTAGAGCAGTCGAACCGGCTCCAGTCCGAGGGCAGCAAGAGCCTCGTTGACCAGCCCCTTGCGGCCGAGGATAACGATCCATCCGAAGACGCGGATCACCGCGCTGACCATAAGCGGCATAATCAGGAGAAACAGTCCGACTGCTTGCAACCGCGGGCGTGTCCGCGCCAGCCAGTAGGCAAGCGGATAGCCCAGGAGCGCACATATGAGGGTCGTAATGAGGCCGAGCCTCAGCGTTCGGGCAAACAGCCGTAAGTAATAGAGATCGGCGATCTTGCGGTAATTGTCGAAGGTCAGCTCTGGCAGAGCGACCCGCGTCGGAGAATAGCGGTGTATACTGAATAGCGCTACGTTGGCGAGCGGCACGATCAGCAGGAATACCAGGAACAGCGCATAAGGACCGGTCAGAAACGCCCAGACCGGCGGCGCCCTAACCGTGCTACCCGACTCGAGCTGCGGACCAACCTCGAAACCGGGTGTCGGATCGCTGGCCATCAGCCCCTCATCGGGTCCGCATCTCAGCGCCTCAGCAGCCGCAGGTCCGCGGGATCGACCAGGATATCGACCAGCTGCGCCGGTGCCCAGTCGCGGGCAGCGCCGGCATTCTTCAGCGCTCCCTGCAGCACTTGGCTGCCGGCGAGTTCGAGGTCGAGACGCAAATCATCGCCGAGATAGGTCACGGCAACGATGCGCGCTGGGAAACGGTTGTGTCCTGGCGTCCCCTCGGCGCCCGAGGCCTTGATCTGAATACGTTCCGGCCGGATCAGCACCGCGACTTCGGCGCCGTCGGCGGCGGCATCATCATCACCGGCGCTGCGTAGCCGCAGACCCCGCTCGGTTTCGACGATCACCTCGCGCCCGCGCCGCTCGACAATCATCGCCGGCAACAGGTTGGAGCTGCCGATGAACTCGGCAACAAAACTCGTCGTCGGCCGCTCGTAGATTTCGTCGGGGGTGCCGATCTGCTCGATATGTCCGTGCGATAAGACTGCGATGCGGTCGGACAGCGCCAGCGCTTCAGTCTGGTCGTGGGTGACGTAGATTGTGGTCTTGCCCAGGCGACGCTGCAAGCTCTTCAGCTCGTCGCGCATCTGGATCCGGAGCTTGAAATCGAGATTGGAGAGCGGCTCGTCAAACATCAGAATGCTCGGTTCGAGCACCAGCGAGCGGGCAATCGCGACGCGCTGCTGCTGGCCGCCCGAGAGCTGCGCCGGGAAGCGATCGGCGAGTGCCGACAAATCGACGAGTCGCAGGATGCGCCCGACCCGCTCGATGATTTCTGCCTTGGCGACGCGCCGGAGCTTGAGCCCGAAAGCAACATTGTCGAACACGCTCAAGTGCGGAAACAGGGCGTAGTTCTGAAAAACCAGCCCGACATCGCGACGGTGCGGCGGTTTGTCATCGAGGCGTTCGCCGTGCAAGCGGATCACGCCGGCGTTCAGCGTCTCAAAGCCGGCAATGCAGCGCAATGTCGTCGTCTTGCCGCAGCCGCTCGGGCCCAATAGCGAAAAGAACTCGCCGGCCCTTACTTCGAACGAAATCGGGCCGACAGTCACTTGCGGCGAATAACGCCGTGTCAGCCCCTCGACCTCGAGCTCGATGCCGTCAGCCATCACCATCCCTTCGCCGGCCCGCGCCGAAAACCGGGACCCGCTTAACCGTCCGGCAGATCGTTGAACCGTGGCTTGCGGCCTTCGCTGGCCAGCGATTGAAGCTGCATCGTCATGAAGTTACGCCCCGAGTACTTCCTTATTCCACCGATCAAGATATTGCGATTTGTGAGCGTTCATCTTCTCATAGTCGATCTGCACAACATTCTTTTCCTTATCCGATGGAAAATCATATTTGGTCAGCTCGGGTGGCAGCTTGGTTTTGCGGTTCGTCGGCGGATAAAAGAACCGCTTGGTCATCTCCATCTGGTATTCGCCAGCCATCGTGAGGTTGCAGAATCGGTTGGTCAACTCGACGAATTTGCCGCCTTTCAGCACCGGAAAGGCGGGTGCGACCAGCATTGTCCCGGGGACATATTCGATATCGACTGGAACCCCCTGCGATTGCAGGACGTGGGTCCGGCCGTTCCAATACGGCATGATGACGATTTCCTCGCGTGCAAAGGCTTTGAGTCCAGCATCGGCATTCTCAATGATGACCGGCTGGTTTTTCTTCATCAGCTCGGCGAGGAAGGCGATAGCTGGATCGATATTGTCCTCGTTGCCGCCGAGCGTTTTGTTCAGCACCTGCAGCCAGGAATTGCCAACCCAGCCATACGCGGGAATGCCGACTTGCCCCTTGTATTTCGGATTGAGCAGATCCTGGTAGGAACCTGGCTTGCTCGCCTCTTTGGTATTGTAGACCATGCCCATAATGACCAGAACATAGGGCGCGAACCAGTTCTTCAACGTGCCGCGCGGCGGCTCCTTGGCGCTGTCGAGAATGTCCTGGTAATTAGTGCATATACCGAGATCATAATCCTGCAAGCAGGCGCCGAGGCCTAGAAAACTCCCCTCCGCCTGCAACACCGACACCGTCGAGAATGGCGGGCTGCCGCAGCTTGCCATGGCCTTGGCGGTAATGACCGAGTCGATGCCGAATTCCTGGGTGACCTTGACCTTGTTCGCCTCCTCGAATTTCGGGCCCTCGATAAACGATGCGCGCAGTCCTTCGCCCCAGCTGGCCCCGGTCGAGGCTACCGTAAAGCTCTCCTCCGCGCGCACCGGCCAAGCTAATCCCAGCTCGGAGAGCGCGATCGCGGCGCTGCTCCATCCCAGCAAAGCCTCGAACTGGCGTCGGTTGATCCGGGTTGTCATCGATCTCTCCCTGGTTCGATCCGCAAAGCGCCGGGTTTTCCCCGGCAAATCCTGTGCCGCGCCGGCGGCTCGAGGGATGATCGTGGCGCAAACCGGGGACGCTTTCCAGTCCCGCCGCAAGCAGAAGCGTTTTGAGCGCCTTCACCGAACGCTTATGGCAAGCGGTCGGGTGCCCATCGCCCCGATGGCTTGCTGGCGACCGTTTATTGTCCGTAAGCCGCTCAGTGAGCGGGTGGTGCTGGTAAGTGCATACCGAGCAAGGGTGCGGCCGCCTCCGGCGGCAGTTTGGCGTATCCCTGTGGCACCTTGAACAGCGCTTCGTCTTGCTTACCGAGCTTGACGTCGCGCAGCTCCCAGTAAATCGTCGACCGCCGCCCATTCTTCGGCTCGAACTTGCCATCGCATCTCATGGGAATGCCGTCGCGGCTGAGCCAAAGCGAGCCAGTGATATGCCCGCCAGATATATCCTCCTCGATCGTATACTTCGTCGTCGCGATCCCGTTGACGGTTTCCTGCCGGGTCGGTTTACGCAGCAAATCGGGGTTGTCGAGGAGCGCGAACTCTTTGGGAAGGGCGAATTCGACCACCGTGTGAAGCTGCGGCAGGACGACGTCACCGTGCGCACTGCCGGTACGTAGGATGAAGACCGGGCTTATCGCCGGCAGGTCCTGCTCGTGTCGCTGCTCGCCCGGCATATGCCACATCCTCCCGACATAGCGCTGCCCGTCGACCGCTAATATGCGTTCTGCGGAGAAGCCCACCCGAGCATCGCCAAGGGTCTGGCCAAGGGCATTGCCCGACAAAATCAGCGACAGCAGAACGGTAATCGAGAAGAGACGGGTGGCGTGCATCGGTGTTCCTTTACCCGTGGCGCCTTACAGCCAGCTAGTGCGACAATAAACGTTTGTGAGCATAAAGTACCGGGCGACGACGGAGCCATCTGGGGCGTAACCGCCAACTTCGCGGTCTCCGATCCCGGGGCCGCCACTTTCTCCTAACCCAGCGCGCAGCCGATCAACTCTGGTGCCCCGCGTGCCTAAGAAATGTGAACGCGACCAATGGTATCGCGCACATGGCTTGACAATCGCCGCGAATGTTCCCTTTATGTTCTGGAACCTCTCAGTCCCAAACTGCGCCCGTTTATTTCCAAAAGCGTGCGAGGTGAACTGTCGGGATGGAAGCGATAGCCGCTATCCTCCATGCAGACCTGGACGCCTTCTACGCCTCGGTCGAGCAGCTGCTCGCCCCGTCGCTGCGCGGCAGGCCGGTTGCCGTAGGTGGCGGGGTTGTCCTTGCCGCTTCTTACGAAGCCAAGGCCTTCGGGGTCCGCAGCGGGATGCCGGGACGGCGGGCGCGCGAGCTTTGTCCGCACCTCACTTTTATCAGCGGCCATTTCAAGGACTACCAACGGCTGGGCGACGCCGCCATCAAGGTGTTGGGTGATTTCACGCCTCTCGTCGAGCGGATTTCCATCGACGAGGCCTTTGCGGATGTCGCGGGCTCCACCCATCTCTTTGGTCCGCCAGCCGAAATTGCGAGGGCAATCCGGCGGCGCGTGCGGGCCGAGCTTGGCCTTCCGATCTCGATCGGCGTGGCGCGCACCAAGCACCTCGCGAAGATCGCCTCGCAAGTTGCCAAGCCCGACGGGCTGGTGGTCGTGGATCCCGAGACCGAGCTCGATTTCCTTCGCGACCTGCCGGTCGAGCTGATGTGGGGAGTGGGCCCGGTCGCCAAGGCGCGGCTGGCCGAGATCGGCGTGCTCACCATTGGTCAGCTCGCGAGGACCCCACGAGGGCGGCTGGAGCCGTTACTCGGCCAGGCGATGGGTCAGAAGCTGGCGACGCTAGCGTGGAGCCGCGACCCGCGGGAAATCAAGATGCATCATCAAGCCCGATCGGCCGGAGCACAGTCGGCGCTCGGCACGAAGCCTGCCGAAGAGCGAGTTTTCCGCCCCACGCTGCATTATCTTGCGGACAGGGTCGGCACCCGGCTCCGGGCCAAGTCTCGACCTGGCCGGACTGTGACGGTGCGGGTGCGGTTCGCTGATCTCCGCTCGGTCATTAGCTCTGTCACGCTGCCTGCGCCGATCTCGGCGACTGCAACCCTTGCTGAAATCGCCGAGGATCTGGTGCATGGCATCCTGATAAATCACTCCGACGAGCAGGCCATCTCGCTGCTCGCGATCTCGGTGTCGAATCTGGAGAAACACCCGGTAGTGCAGCTCCAGCTGCCGCTTCAACTCCTAGATGAGAAGCGCCGTCCCGGCACCAAAAAGGGCATGGCGCGTCTGGTGGTCGACCGCGCAGTCGATACGATCCGCGGTCGCTTCGGATGGGAGGCGATCGGGTACGGGTTGGTCGCGCTGGGAGCCTCCCGTTCCGTTCCCGACGAGTTCCGCGAGCTCGCCGAAAGGGACCTATAACCGTCGCCGCGACCGCTTGGTCGCGCGCCCAGGTCGAAGCAAGGCTCGCGAACATGCTACCGTGTCTGATCGGGAAGGGGGCTTGTGTTGGCGTCCATAACCTGAGCCGCAGACTGCAATCGCAAGGTAACGAGCCCCGGCGCCATGTAAGCTGTTCCGGCGCTACAAAAATACCTCAACATCCTCGACAACACCTTCCTGTTCGACGTGGTGCGGGATCTCACTGAGCGGGGCTCGGCGACCATTTCGATATCAAGGCGAGGACTGATCGCGCGCCGAGGTAGTCGGCCGCCGCCGCGGCCCGTGTTCTGACCGATCGCGCGATAGCTCTCGCCGTTCCCCTGGTGCCTCCTTGTTGGGCCAATTTATTTCCCTGTTCGGCCGATTTAATTCCCTGTTCGGTCGTCTAGGGAACTTCGTTCCAAACCGGTTACATATCAACGGCTTGCTGACGCAGGAAGCGCCGTAAACCCGCCTACGGAACGATCGTTCCTAGTATTTTCCCGCCGAACAGGGAAACGCAGACCGCGCGACCCCACCTTTTGCACGACTGACCTCTCGGCGGGTGAGGTATCTCGGCGCCTCGTTTCCTGCGGGAGCATAGCCGTTAGCGTCTCGTCACGGCGCCAGAAACGGCGGTACAGCGCGGCCGAGGCCCGTAAAGTCCGAGGATAAGAAGCCCGAGCAGGGCAGCAGTTCAGCGAGATCCGATGTTGTCGCATCAGTCTCGTCGAACCTGTTCCGCGGGCTGTAAAGGTGGCGAAACCTTGCATATCGTCTCCCAGCAACCTTGCAGGGCAGACGTCCTTGGCAGGCCGTCACCGATCATCGCCGCGTGACGTGGCCCCAGCGGATCTGGGCAAAACTGACGCAGTTTGTTCGGATGGATCCGGCGCACCGACAGGCGCGCTGCGAGCACGGCGCGCACCGCGATGATCGTCGGGATTCAAGGGTAACCCCAGCCGTAATTGGCGAGGGAAAAGTTGGTGGTGTTCGGAACGAGATTGGTCCACATGCGACAGTCGGACATGACCCAACCGGGCGCTGGCGGGGCGGAGTAGGCAAGTGGCGGGCAAACGAGTCGCCGCCGCGGCGTCCCGTTTGGTACCCAGTACTCCCAGCGGTATCGCCCGATATTCTTGCCGAAGTACATGCGCTCGAGGTTCCGCGCCCGGGCGACCGACGGACCGTCATAGTGCTCGTGGACGATGGTGTCGATTGACTGCGTTTCGTGTTGCAGGCCCATGACGGGCACGTCGATAGTCGTCTCGATGTACTGCGTGTAAGCCGGAGAAGTGTCGGAAACCGGCTGGCAGGAAGCGGAGGGCGCTTGATAGATGTTTGCCACGGTGCCGTGCCAAATAGGCCCGACATCCGCGCCCCACAAAACCCAGCTATCGCCGCAGAAGTAGATATCCGCGGGCACACCACCGTCCTTGGTCTTCAGGACGACAGCGGCACCGGACGCTAGCACCGCGTAGATATCGCCACCGTCATCGGGAAGCCTGAGGGTGCCGAAGGGTGCGGTGCTAAACGCATTGACCACCGCCCCGTTGGGGAGCTTGCCCGCATCCTGTTCGATGCCGTCGCCGAGGCCGGGCCAATCGCGCTTGCGATAGGGCAGGACGGTTGCCGCCGACCCAGGGGTGAGGTACGCATCAAAAGGGCTGGAAACCACAATGGGAGGGCTTCCGGGTGCGGTCGGCGCCGGAGGGGGTGCCGCGATAAGGGGTGAAGAACCCCCTCCGCAGACCGCCAGAAAGAAAGCGCAAATGCGGATCATGAGGCTCCCGGTTGTCCGCTGTCAGCTTGAGCCATGATCGAGCAATTCCTGCCGGGAACTAGCTTCCAATGACCATGACCCACTAATCTGCCATTCAGCGCCTTTCCGACTGACGATGCAGGCTTCGCCGATCATGGTGGAAGAGGGTGTCGTCTTCGGAACCTACGACGATTATATCGACCACTACAGCGTCCTTCGCACGATTGAGGAGTTTTACGGCCCTCTCGCCGTCCGCTGCAGGAGATGGGGCGGCAAGGTTATCGCCGATGCATTTTGGGAACCCGTGACGTATCGATCTGTGAAGACGGTTTGGCGATTGCCGCTCACGTGCTCGGTCATGTGTCGACGTGTCCATACGCGATCTAGCGGGTTTCCTAACCTCGCGACTAAATCCTCAGCGCCTCTGCGTCGATCGGCAGGCTGCGGATTCGCTTTCCGGTCGCGGCAAAGATGGCGTTGCATAGGGCCGGGATCACAGGGGGGAGCGCGGGTTCGCCGAGGCCGGTCGGCGGGTGGTCGGTGGTGAGAAAACGTACCTCGACCGGCGGCACTTGCTTCATCCGCAGCGGTCTCACACTGTCAAAATTGGACTGCACAACACGACCACGATCGATGGTGATCGCCTGGCCCAACGCCGCACCCAGCCCGTCGAGCGCCGCGCCCTGCACCTGATTCTCGGCGCCGCTGGGATTGACGATCTGGCGGCCGACATCGGCGACGATCCAGACGTGATCGAGCTTGATCTCGCCTGACGACGCCACACTAGCTTGCACTACCTCTGCGAAATAACCAAGGTGGCTGAAATAAAAAGCCACACCCTTGCCGGTCCGCTTCGGCAGTGCGTGACGATCCGACCAGTCGGAAATCTCCGCGACTTGGAGCAGCACGTCGCGCATGCGGCCGGTATCGAAATCGCGCAGCGCATCAGGCTTTCCGGTGGAATTGACCAGCACGCGCCGCTCGCCCAACAGCGCCAAGCGGAATTCTACCGGATCCTTGCCCGCCCGATCTGCCAGTTCGTCGATGAAGGATTGGAACACGAAGCCCAGTGCATTTGAGCGTGGTGCCCGAAGGGGTCCGGTGGGGACACCTAACTCCATGACCGATTGGCCGTATTCGAGGTTCGGCACGAGCTGCGCCGGAAACTCATTGGCATCCATAGCCGCTGAATCGGCAAGTTTGCCGTTTCGACCGAAGGTCACGAAGTGATTGCTGAAGGCGACGACTTTGCCGTCGTCGTCGAGCCCGGCCTTGAAGAAATGGAAGCCCGCTGGCCGGTAGAAATCGTGCCGCATATCATCCTGGCGGTTCCAGAGCAGCTTTACCGGCGCGCCGACTTGCTTTGATATCCAGGCCGCTTCGGCCATAAAGTCATTACGCAGCCGCCTGCCGAAGCCGCCGCCGATGCGCGTCATTTTGACAGTGACGTCGCTCTCAGGGATACCCAAGGTCGCGGCCACCAGCTTCGCCCCCGGCCCCGGATTTTGCGTCGGCGCCCAGAGTACAGCCCTCCCGTCCTGAAAATGCGCGGTGCAGTTCTGCGGTTCGAGAGTAATATGCGAGAGGAACGGATAGGAGTATCCCGCTTCGACGACATGCGCCGCATGCTTGAGCGAAGCGGCCACATCGCCGTCGCGCCGCAGATAGGAGACCGGCACTTGTTGGGAAAGCGTAGCGGCGTCATGGGCAAAGCCGACGCTGCTTTGCGCCGCGACTGGCCCTTCGTTCCACTGGATTTCGAGCTTCTCGCGCGCTTTGTCCGCTATCCACCAGCTCTTCGCAACAATAGCGACGCCATCGCTTAGCCCTTGCGGGTCACTGCTAGGATTGGCTTCGCTCGCTTTAACGATGAAGGCATCGTGCACGCCCGGGAGTGCCTTGAGCGTATCGACGTTAGCGCTCATCAAGCTGCCGCCGAAGACCGGGCATTTCTGAAACACGGCATAGAGCATGTCCGGCACGTCAACATCGATGCCGAAGAGGGGTTGTCCCGTCATGATCTTCTGATTGTCGACGCCGGGAATCGGCTGCCCGATTATCTCGAAGGTCTTTGGATCCTTAAGCGGGACCGTCGCAAGATCCGGTACCGGCAGGGTTGCTGCCTTGGCTGTCAACGCGCCGAAACTGAGCGAGCGGCCACTCTTTTGATGATAGACCACGCCCGCCCCGGTTCGGCATTCGGCGGGCGCGACGCTCCAGCTCTGCGCGGCTGCCAACACGAGCATCTGCCGTGCGACTGCGCCGACACGGCGCAGCAGATCATAATTGAGCGGCGTCGCCATGCTGCCGCCGGCGAACTGGCGGCCGAAGCTGGCCTCATCGAGGGGCGCTTGCTCGACGCGCACATTCTTCCATTCAACATCGAGCTCCTCAGCGATTACCATCGGCAGCATTGTCTTGATGCCTTGGCCAATCTCCGGATTCTTCGACATGATGGTGACTATGCCATCGGGTGCAATGCGGATGTAAGCGTTGAGTGAAGCAGCCTGGTCCGCAGGTGCTGCAAGGGCATCCGCAATTGCGACCTGCACCAATGGGGGCAGTACCGCCTGCAGCAGGAGCCCCCCGCCGGCAGTGACGCTCGCTTTGAGGAAGATGCGGCGCGACGAGGAAAAAGAGGTTACCGCGCCGGTTGTCGAGGCGCGGGCGCGCTTCGCGATGATGGTCCTCATGATTACCTCTCCACTGCGGCGCTATGCAGGTTCGCCGCCTTCTTGATGGCGGCTCGGATGCGCGTGTAGGTACAACAGCGGCAGACATTGCCAGTCATCGTCGCGTCGATCTCATCATCATTGGGATGGGGGTTCTTTGTAAGAAGTTCGGTGGCTGACATAATCTGGCCGGCCTGGCAATAGCCACACTGGGGAACGTCGAGATCCATCCACAATCTTTGCAACTTCTTCCCGACAGGATCGGCTGCCATCCCTTCGATGGTAGCGACAGCGGCACTACCGACGGAGGAGAGTGGTGTTATGCAGGAGCGCACCGCCTTGCCATCCAGGTGGACCGTGCATGCACCACATAGCCCGATACCGCAGCCGAACTTGCTCCCCTTCAGCTTCAGTTCGTCGCGCAGTACCCAGAGAAGCGGCATGTCGGCGTCGACGTCGACGGTACGCTTCACACGGTTAACTTCGATCGTATAACTCATCTCTCGCTCTCCTATTCGGGCTCAAGGTGTGGCGGATGCCGCTGCTAGGTGGGCAGTATGCGCGCTAAGAGGCCCTTTGTGTCGCTCGCGCCGGTGGACCAGGCCCTCGAGGGGGAGGCTCCGTCCATGATGGCTAGTTCTGGTATGGGCGATTGAGAATGATATGCGGGTTCTCCCCGATCACAGACGGCGGAGATCGTCGAACAATGCCGGAAGCACCAAAATTGTGATTTTGAGGATCCACCTGCTCCTGCTCGCCCTTCTCCAGCGGCTCCCTCCGTCCGTCGCCGGACCCATCGCGCGCTCGGCTGAACACCCAGAGCCAGGGGAGGTTCCCGCACCGATGGGTCTCAAGCCACCGACGGCCGGCGACTCTCCCGTTGTCGCTCAGTTTCGACTGTTCGCTCTCAACCGTCGGTTCTGCCTCTGGTTCCTCTTCTTCGTCCAACTCATGCAACTGCTGCGGCATCGGGCAGGATCAATAGCCAGAAGGCAAATTCGGCGATCCCGCCGTAAAACCGGCCGCTAGCAACGGCTGAGCCTCCGATCCGGCCCGCGAGGCCGCGGACCGAAGCCACCGCGGACGTAGGTCGGTCGAGGCTTCCCTTCTCAATTTCCGCTCTGGTTTGAGAAGATTTGGCAGGAAATACGAGAAGGCGACTGAATCTACGCTGGATGCTGCCCCAGACCGAAGGCCAGAACGGCTTGGCAAGGGCGCGGTCCTCAGGACAGACGGTGACGGGGACGCCCTGCTGCCATTGCGCGAAGATCATCGGCACGTCCTGCCGACGCCCTCTCTCATCAAACTTGATCGGCCCAGGGAAGGAAAGTGCAGCGGGACCGGCGGTCAGGTTCATTTTGCTGATTGCGTCGGCCACTTTCAGCTTGTCGGCCGCACCCGCGCTTTCCAGCGCCTCCTTCAGCATCCAAGTATGGCCGTACCCGCAAAGCCCATCCTGGGTGAGGAACGGCTCGCCGGTGCGGTTCTTGAACCGCTGGATGATTTCCGCCTGGCCCTTCAGCCGCCCGTTCGCGACGCTAAACAGCAGGCCTTCGAGCAATTCGGGGTCGATGACGTTCATCGAGCCGAAAATGATGCCGACCCCGATGCACATAAGCGCATAGGCGCTTTCGACCAGGATGCTAGCCGTCAGCGCCTGCTGCTAGACGAGCCGTCTATGGGGCTGGCGTCGACGATAGCCGATCTGATCTTCGAGTGCATCGCGGCGTTGCACCAGACAGATCGCGCGACTTTGCTTTTGGTCGAACAGCGCTTCGCTGAAGCGTTCGACCTGCGACTATGGCTATGTGCTGGAGATCGGGCGCGTCGTGCTCGAAGGCCCGTACCACGCGCCAGTGGCCGACGATCGCGTGCGCCGGGCTTACCTCGGAATGTGAGGAGGATCGGGATGCTGAATGCCGCGATCTGGCCGACTTTGGGATTATAGCCGCGTGCCGTACTGCCTTTATCATGATCCCGAGGCCTACCAACGCGAGCACGAGCGGATCTTTCGCGGCCCGATCTGGAATTTTCTCGGCCTCGAGGCCGAGATCCCCAACCCCGGCGACTTCCGCACCACCTATGTCGGCGACACCTCGGTCATTGTGAACCGCGAGGCGAACGGCACAATCCACGCTTTAGTAAACCGCTGCGCCTGCCGCGGCGCCCAGGTTCGGCGCGAGATGTCGGGCAATGGCAGCGAGCACGCCTGTATCTATCATCAATGGTGCTACGGCCTCGACGGCAGGCTGCACTCGATACCGTTTCGCCGCGGCATCCGCAGCAAGGGTGGCCTTGAGGCGAGCTTCGATATGGCGGCCCACGGCTTGCGCAAACTAGGGGTCGAGTCGGTCAACGGCCGCTGTTCGGCACGCTCGCGGATGATGTAGAGCCGCTCGAAGGCTATCTCGGCGCGCCGATGCTGGCGCAACGGCGCCGCCTGCTGGAACGACCGGTGATGATCCTTGGCTATAACCGCCAGCGCATCCGGGCCAACTGGAAGCTCTACGCCGAGAATACCCGCGACAATTACCATGCCAGCCTGTTGCACGAATTTCTCATGACCTTCGGGCTCGGCCGTTCGACCCAGGTCGGCGGCGTCAAAATGGACGCGCGCCACCGTCATAACATCACCTGGGCGGAAGCGGAGAGCGACACCACTGAACTTGCGCAAGAGGCCTATGGCACCGCGCGAGTGCGCAACAATTACCTGTCGCTGAAGGAACCGGAGCTGGCGCGCTTCCGCCGCGAGCGCGCCGACGCGCTAAACATCGCGATCACCTCAGTGTTCCCGAGTGCGGTTTTCGTCCAGATCAGCAACAGCCTGGCGGTGCGCCAGATCCGGCCGCGCGGCGTCGACGAGGTCGAGATCTTCCAGACGATTGCTCGGCTACGCCGACGATCCGCCCGATCTGACCCTGCACCGGCTGCGCTAGGCCAATCTCGTCGGCCCGGCCGGGCTCGTGTCGATGGAGGACGGCGAGGCGATCGCTTCGAAGCCCGATCGCGACAGCACGACCGTCATTGAGCTGGGCGGTGCAGGGGTGATCTCCGACCGCGATTATCGGGTTACCGGCGTGCCATTGCGCGGTTTCTTTTCACATTACGCAGGGCTCATCGGGATCGAGCTGGCCGGTGCAGTGCGATGACGGAAGCCGCTCCTGGTGCCTCGGCGGGCGAGCGGTTCGCGCTGTACGATCTGTTCGTGGCCTACGGCGCGCTGATCGACGCTGCGGAATTCGATACCTGGCTCGCCCTGTTCGCCGCGACCTGCTCCTAATACATCGTACCGCGAGAGAATTACGAACGGGGATTGCCGGCCGGGCTCGTTTACTGCGACAGCCGGGCAATGTTGGAAGACCGCATCCGCGCGCTGTGCGAGGCCAACAAATACAACATCCACACCGACCGTCACCTGATCGGCCTGCCGCGTCTGATCGGCGAGATAGATGATGCAAAGCTAGTCGAAGCGCAATTCGCGGTGTACCAGACCGATCAAGAGGGCGAAACTCGACTGTTCGCAACCGGGCTCTACCGCGACCGGATCGTCGTCGAGGCAGGTGGCCTCAAATTCCGCAACAAGCTGGTTCTGCTCGACACCTTTGCGGTGCCAAGCCTTCTTGCCACGCCGTTATGAGCGCTGGCCGCGCCGCACCCCAGGAAATTGACCGCAGACAGTCCCGTTTGCCTTGCGCAACTTCGACATCCGTGGCGGGTATCCTGGCCTCCCTCAAGCCGGTCCGAAGAATAGCACTGACGATTTCGAGGATATGATTGATGCTTTTTGGGCGAGTGTGCCCTCCCGTTTGAGTTCCTCTTGTGACATGAGTAAATCAAAACCTTCAAATGTTCTGTCCAGAACTTTTCAATTTCGTGATTTAACGTCTGCTCTTCTTCGTCTATATCGCGAAGGATCGCGTCGATGGTCCCGGGCTCGAGGTCTAAGAGGTGAGCATGTGGCCCAGTTCGGCGAGTGCGTCGCAGCCGGGTATCGAAATCGACATCTTGCTGTTTTTCGAGCCGCTTCGTCTAGTATGGCTCTTGGTCATCAACGAGAACCTGACCTTGCCCTTCCCGAACGGCGCGCGGGCATCCGGTGGAACGACCCGGCGGGGATGCCACGTCTCCCCGATAAGCTCCAGAGAGGAGCCCGACCTGACACCCTGTATCGCGTAACCCACTAGTTGCCCTATCCATTTGCACAAAGATAGGGTCAGAATGTCAAGAAGGACGGCGATTTCTAAGGGTTATAGGATGATGGTGCCCAGGGGCGGAATTGAACCACCGACACACGGATTTTCAGTCCGTTGCTCTACCAACTGAGCTACCTGGGCGCCGGGCGAGGGGCGCTTATAGAGGAGATTCCGCACGCCTGTCCAGCCGGGCATCGTGGCATCCGTCCCTCTCTAACGGGCCGGTTGATCGAGCCCCCGGGAGCCGACGGCTGGTCGCATATTTGATGCGGAGGCTGGCGGAAGATTTTTGGCTTGACTTTGTTCATGTTATGTTCTAATACTAACTCCATCAAATAAAACTAAAACGCGAAGGATTCCCGCAGCTCACTCGGCTTGCTGAAAGTAGGTTCCGAGCTAAGTCGGCTCAATCGCTCCGCAGGCTCCCGCGTTGGTACTCATTGGCCGTCGCAGTGTCTCCAAGGGTCGCGCTGCGAATTCATCGCTACTGGAAAGACTATTAGAGGAATTTCGGATGACATCTAACAGTGTACCTTCGAAAGAGCGAGATCGTGGCCGGATTTCTCCGGATGCGATCGATTTGTTCCCAAGCGTGATCCGAGGTTTTCTCAAGGAGCACCGCCCATCTCGCATGCCGTTCTTCCGGCATTTGGCTAACTTGCCGTTCCCAGTCGCGAGCGACCCCACATTGCTTGGCCAGATTCATCTAATCTACCAATCGGCCATGCACGCCACCCGGTCAGCAGTCTATTATTTGCCTCATCTTAATAGCCCTGCACTGCGCAAGCGCAAGCTGCAGATATTAATCGACGACGACGGTCTACCGAGGGGTGACACGCACCATTACCAGCTGACCCGAGCCTTCCTCAACATCGGCGCAAAATTTTTGCTTGCGGACGAGGAGTTCGGAGATCTCGAAGATTTGTGCTGTCATCTCGATGCCGAAACGGTGCACTTTGTACGATTGGCCAGAGAACTATATGGACGATCGCTCGGTCCCTGGTGCGCGGTCGAGGTGCTGTCGGTCGACTGGATGCGATCCCTCGCTCAGGCAATTTCGGTGCATTTTCCAGAGTTCATCAACGAGCCCTATTTCCAGGAGTGTTTCTCGCAGAGGGTCGAAGAGCGGCACGCGGATGAGTCGCTCGCAGTCACGCAGATCGTACTTAAAGGGCGGCCGGAACTGCTGCCCGAAACATTGCGCGACGCCAAGATGATGGCGGAGGCGCTCGATGGTGTATGGGCTCACTTGGACAGAATTGTCCGGAATGCTCGTCGCCGGACGCGGAACAATGGTGCTCTCCGATATGCCGAAAAAAGGTGCTCCTAACAGTCGATGAGCCGCTATCCGCGCGAAAGATAACCCCGAACTCGGTGGCATCGTTGCAACTCGGTGGGAACAGCTTCGTCAGCGATCGGTCAAACGGCGCCCTCGATCTTGCGACAGATTGTCTGCGGGCCCGCGACGCGATGGGTCGCCGGCAAGGCTATCGATAAATGACGATCAATCCAAAAATGCCACCAGCCGAGTTAGCTGTGGGGTGGTTGACGATGCTCCTTGTCGGAACTGATCTTTTTGTATTTTCTCCTTTACTTCCCACTCTTTCCGCCAATTACAATATTTCTTCAAATGTGGCGGGATTGTGCGTGACAATTTTTTCGCTCTCCTACATGATCGGTGCCCCTCTTTTTGGCCACATCTCGGATCAGGTAGGGAAGCGGCGAGTGCTGATTTGCTGCTTACTTGCGTTTGGTACCGCGAACCTGCTCACTGCTTCGGCAGCAAGCTTTCCATGGCTGCTGGCTCTGAGGTTATTTGCCGGCGCAGCCGCAGC
>Ga0306919_10000448_pt1 | contig 17925 bp, 14 predicted proteins | sample flu12Cox44000172_FD_203764 | JGI IMG/M metagenome (GOLD analysis project Ga0306919, IMG submission 203764) | Lab enrichment of tropical soil microbial communities from Luquillo Experimental Forest, Puerto Rico - flux4day.12C.oxic.44.000.172 (v2)... | ecosystem: Environmental > Terrestrial >... | reverse complement strand
GAGGAGGTACTTAGACACCCCCAAAGCAAACGTCGCTGTACGAGTCTTATATTGAGTCGAGCAGTAACAGATGCGGAACGGATGATAGCGTTCCAGATGCGTTCCTGTTTGTTTGCTAATTTTTTTTAGTTAGTGAAACGGGACTCCGCAGACAGAGAAAGAATTCTTAGCGTCCATCCATCCGCGATTAGGCGAGCGTGCCGCCTTGTGCCGGACCCAGTTAGCGCGACCGCGCTCCCCCAGCATAAAGGCCGAACCGCCAAGCTGCCCGTAGCAGACCCTGAACCCTTGTGAAGGGTCTGCGTAGGGCAGGCTCAGCGAAAGGACCGACACCATGTCGCCGATCAGCAAATCCGATCTCGACGCAATCAGCATGACGATTGCCTCGGCAATGTCTCAGGGCTTCGCCCAACTCACTGCGGCGCTGTCTCAGCCAAGGGCTGCGACAGCTCAAGCTAAGACGAGCTACCGCTACAGCGGCTTTCTGCCGAAGGGCGCTAAGGCGGCTCCTGCCGACTTAGCGTCAAAGGACGCCGCTATCGTCGCCGCCTTTAAGCGACGGGGCTTCGACGTTCACCTGATGGATCGGAACGATCCAAAGGTGCCCTACGATGTCAGGCCGTATAAGGGCTGGCTCGAAGTCGGCCGAGTAGTGCACAAGGGCCAGAAGGGCGTTCGAGGCTTATTCCACCTGACCCAGACCGACGCTTTGCCAACGGCAACGCCGCCGAAGGGCAAAAAGACTAAGGCCAAGCCGCAACTCGCTCCTGTGGCCTAGCCGATGGTCCGCAAGTCGCCACTTGATGCCGAGGGAGCTTTGCTCCTTCGGCAGATCGAGGCTCGGGCTAAAGCTAAATCACGGGCCAGGATCGCCAAGCTACTCGCCAAACGGCGCGGCGATCTGCAAAGGATGCCACTTAGCGGTAAGGCCGCTCTCGCCGCCATTAAGGCCGGTAAGTGGTGCTAATCACGGGCTGTGGAGCTATCGCTCCGCAGCCCTTTTTTGTGTCCGCAGGCGCGCCAGACTCGCTGTGTGGCAGTCCGCAGACCGACAAAGCCCGCGAGGTGGTCAAAGAATTTATTGCGCAGCAGCTAAAACTTGACCATTGAGGACAGCACGCGCGCAACACATTGCCGAGCGAACCGGAGCATTACTCATACCTAATGATTTTTTCTTCAACAGCAGGATAGAACAAATCAGTGCTGCGGTTTACGCCGAACCCGAACCGGCCGTGTTTAGACCCTTCGCCGATGCCTGGCGCGAAACCGAGTTGCGCCGGTAACGCAACAAATGGTCCGATGTCTGCTTCTGGCACAAAGCGGACATTCAGCTGTCGCCCGGCAATGTCCGCTTTTGGGGGTAAGCAGACATTGGTGGTCACTGACATTCGGTTTCATAAGGAATCAACAAGGCGCGCACGATCCGATGCGGAGGAAGCGTGTAAAAAGGCAGGTATCAAAAGACGACAAAGGTCCGAAGGACTGGCCTTACGGTCAGACCGCCCAGCGCACGGTCAACAGCCACAACGAATCGTAAACCACGGCAAGAAAATTACCTATCAGGCGCCTTATTCCTGCCTGGCGCGAGTGTAGTTTCAAACGATCCGAAAGCGTTCGAGAGGGACGCTGACCGAAGATGAGAACGGTCGGGATCTGGGCTAGTGGCCTGCTCGCATCGGCCATTCCGTTCATTTTTGTCGGCGCTGTCATCGCGTTCTCGGCCTGCGTCTTCGACGCTCTGGGAGAGCAGGCGCCGCCCGTCCGTCCCAGAGCATCGTTTCAGGAAGAAGCCGCGCCGCCGGAACAGGCGCTCGCCGTTGCTACTGCCAATGCACCAGACGATGTTCAGCACCAACCAGGTAAGCACGCTCGCGGCGACGCCGACGCACGTCGCTATCACCACGGGCCGCCGCGCCGGTCCCGTTTCCACTCCCGCGTGAGGTACAGTCCATTCGAGTTCGGTTTCGAGCGTTTGCGAGCCGCGTTTGCAAACCAGTGGGGCCATGCACGAGTTCAGTGACCGTCGTAGTGGACGGAGCACAGGTCGCCAAACAACGCGACCGGTAAGGTGATGGGCGTCTAACAATGACGGCACGTCGCTTCCCGCCGCCTTGGACTGTCGAGGACATTGGCGCGGCAGCCGCCCATACCAAAAATTGTTTGTTTACTACTTAAGCCGAAGATCAATTCGCTTTGGTTTAGTGGCACAGCAAAACAGCCGGTTGTCCTAAACTCGCAAGCTTTTATCGACGCGTATCAGATAAACCCCGGCTCATCAGGTGTCGGGGGACATTTGCGGTTTAAGGACCGCTGTCTGCCATGCGCAACGAACACTCTGAGAAATACACGCCAAGGCCGCCGCGTTGCCCAAGCTGCGCTCGAATTATGTGTCTCGCTCGAGCGTCGCGATTTCGTGATCTTTATATCCAGTATGTCTTTGAATGCCGAGCTTGTGGCGTGTCGCATATCGACACCGTGGAAATCGAGGCAGCATAAACGGCGGTTCGGACGAAAGTCGTGATTGCGACTGTTTCAAAAGAGGCCACGCCCGCGGCGTCCGCGCCAAGAAAAAAGGCCGCTTTGACGGCCTTAGTTTTTGAGGACTGGAATGGCCCCACATCCTCACAAAGGACCATTCTAGAAGCGATTAAAGCATGTGGATGCTATGAAAACACGCCAACCAAAGTATAGGCGCAACGATCTCATTGGTGGGCCAGGAAAGTTCTCTCCTCAGATGCCCTAAGGCGCGGCGGATTGCGGCGAACATCGCCAAGCTGCCGGAGCTTTTGCGCAAAGATTAAGGCTTTCGTCATTCAATCGAACAAGTAGTAATTATAGTGCGAAATAGGTGAAGCCTTCGCGCTCGTAGCGATGATTAATCGATTGTAGGTCGAGCCAGCCAGCGCAGCCGGGGGCAATGTTCTGATGCAAAGCCACCCGTCAACACCAATCAGAACCAAGAGAGCGACGGCGGCGGCGAACAAAGTGACCTTGCCCATGGCACTGCCTCTGCATTCAACTCACCCTCTACCCTCCGAGAATGCCCGCTAGCTCAGTTCGCAAGTTTGGCATGTAACCTGCGTCACAGTGGATTCATCATGCGCGACGAAGCGCGGCGGATTGCGGCCAACGTGGCGAAGCTGCGCGCAAGCCCTAGCTGGCCACCGCTTTCACTTCCTTACCGGCGCGCCCAATTCGCATAATGCGCGGGCCGTGCTGACGCATAATAATGGCGATAGCGCGAATACGGCCCAGAGGCGTATCGTCTGTTGTGGCCATAGGCGGAGTAAGACGGATAACCGTAGCCGGAGTCATAACCGTAGCCGGAGTCGTAACCGTAGCCGTAGCCGGAGTCGTAACCGTAGCCGGGGTCATAACCGTAGCCGCCGTAATAAGGAGTGGGGCCCAACGCTGGGCCGACGACGGCCCCGGCACCTAGCCCAAGACCACAACCGCCACCGCAACCGCCGCCCCAACCCGCACCACAACCGCCGCCCCAACCACAACCCCCACCCCAGGCCGTGGGAGCCACGCCTGGACCCCAGCCTCCGTAGCCGAAGCCCGGCGACGAACTAATGATGATGACGGTAGGCGACGGTGCCCATTGCGCCGATGCCGTCGCCGGAAGCCCGAAGATAGCAGCCGCAAACAACGCCGAAAAACCTCTGGTCATATTCATGACAGCAACCTCCGTTCACACCTGATGATCCCATCGTGGTGCGGGCGCGTGTCGTTCATTGGACCAGAACGCGATTCTTGATAGTTAATTAACTGATATGGTTAACGTACTTGGTACTCCCGACGTTCTATTTCGAGGATGAGCCGGGCCAGGCGAATCGGCGGCAAAGCTGCTCACCAAAGACGAGGCGCGGCGGATCGCGGTGAACATCGCCAAGCTGCCGGAGCTTTTGCGGGAAGGGCGGCTGATACTCGCGCCACTTTTCGAGGACGAAATTCATCGCTGGTCCGGATATTTGGATTTTTTGGAAATAAATATTCCCCATATCCGCTTGTGGCGTTATTTTCTCTGAATTTGCAGACCCTTCATGAGAAGCACTCAATGGCATCTTGGCTCCGTCTGTGCACCGGCTGGATAAATAAATAATTTTCGTCCGCAATTGGCATCCCGACTGGACCTATTCATCCGATTTTCCAGTTGGCTAGATCATTTGAGGGTAAATTTCCCGCCGCGCCTTGACCCGTAGTCATTAAACCGATTCTGCCCGGATCGATCCGCGTTTAACCGTTCCGCAGAAGTTCACCAAAAGTGTTTTTGCGTGTGCGATGTGGTGGCTATCCCCTTGGTCCATGCGAAGTTTTTTGGAAAATCGGCCAATGCGACGGATAACGTTCGGTAACGCGTCCGGCCCCTGGCGCTCGGGCGTCGCGTTGGAAAACAGTCAAATGATGATTGCGTTAGGTCGTGTGTGAGGGGTTGTCTGCGTCGATGCGCGGGAAAAAGTTCCTCAGATGGCAATTTGCCGAAGTATGCGAATCCGCCAACACCGATCTCAGCATTTATTCCAGATTTGTTCTAGCACCGCATTGGGCTTAGCGAGCCCGCCGGTGAGTCTGAAGCCGTCCCGGCCTCAACCATTGCAGGGAGCGCAAAACGAATCCACGGGCCATCTCTGAGTCGTTGCGCGGCATAGTCTCCAAAGTCTCAGCGCCAGAAGTCTCGGAATGGCCGAGCGCTTAATTCCGAATAGCGAGCAGTGTGCTTTATGTCAGAGTCGCCGAGCCAAAGCCGTCGGCTAAGAGATGCCCGCATGTATGGCGCAACTTCTCACGCGGCGACTCGCTGATTCCTAGACTGATGGTATTGAATTGCTAAGTCTCTGTGGCGACTCGGCAATCGTATTGCGGCACTGTGCCAACTCTCGATCTGGGAAGAGTATGGGAAGAATCTCGGGCGGTGTATTCCAGATTTGTTCACGCGCGATTTGAGCGTGCGTTGCAGGCGATCTCAGGACTGGGTCCGGTACATACGGCCGGGGGACCGCTAATAAAATGTGGATGTCGCGGAAATTTTTCCTTCTCCCCGGTATTTTCCCACTAAAAATCGAAAATCGCTTTCAAAAAATTTCACAAAAAAATTTTGCCGAGCGTTCTCGATTTGTTATTGGCTCCGTCGATCCGGCGCTTCTGACGTCTCCACGTCCACTTCCTCGTCGACGCAAGCCGGTAGATCATGACGACATCGTCTGCAAAAATTTTTCGGCATAATGGCAGGCGACCAGTCTACCTGCGACAACGCGTGTAGCGGGGCGTTCCAACCGGCATCGGTCGGTAACGTAAGGGCAACGCGTGGAAAATACACATCCTGGCGGTGGATTGATTGGCGAAGGAGGTTCGCCTTTCACTACGATCCGGGGCCGTTTGGTTCCCGTCGTCACGGGCGTGCTCGCAAGGAGTGCCTGCGTGTAAGGATGCAGCGGGCGATCGAAGATCACGGTTTTCGGTCCCTGCTCGACAGCCACGCCGAGATAGAGCACCAGCACATTGTGGGCGATGTGACCCACTACGGTGAGATCGTGGGAAATGAAGAGATAGGCAACGCCTGTATCCCGCTGCAGGTCGGCGAGGAGATTGAGCACCTGCGCTTGGATTGAAACGTCGAGCGCCGAGATCGGCTCGTCTGCCACGACCAGTTTGGGGTCGAGTATCAGCGCACGCGCGATTGCAATGCGTTGACGCTGTCCGCCGGAGAACATGTGCGGATACCGCGTATAGTGCTCCGGCCGCAATCCCACGCGCGCCATCATATCCTGCGCCTTCGCGATCCGATCCTTTCTCGTCAAGTCCGTATTGATGATGAGCGGCTCCGTGAGAATTGCTCCGATCTTCTTACGCGGGTTGAGGGAGCCGTAGGGATTTTGGAACACGAATTGCACGGTACGGCGCAGCCGGGCCGCTGTTCCGGACGCCCGCTTAATCGCGTCGGCGCCATCGAGCTCGAGTTCGCCAGTCAGCGGTTTCTCGATCAGGCCGATCATGCGGCCGAGCGTCGACTTGCCCGACCCGGATTCACCGACCACCGCGAGGGTTTGGCCCGGCGCGATCTCCAAAGAAACTCCACGTACCGCCTGCAGCTTCGCGGCTGCCCGCAACAGACCGCGGCGGACGGCGTAGGTCTGCACAAGGTCACGCGCGCGTACGACCGGGGTCACGGCTTCAACGCTCGAGCGCAGGCTGATCCGCCGCGATTTTCGCGGCGCGCTGCGGATCGCCGAGCGGATAGTGACAGCGGATGCGGCCACCTTGCCACGCGCGTAGTTCGGGCGGCACACGGCGTGAAAACTCAGTGGCGTAGGCGCAGCGGGGACTGAACAGGCACCCCATGGGCCGGTCGTAGGGGCCCGGGATCATGCCTGGAATCGTGGCAAGGCGGCCATCGATGCCGCCCCGTTCCGGCAGCGCGGCCAATAACGCGGCCGTATAGGGATGCTCGGGTGCGTCGAACAGACCGGCCGCAGAACGATCTTCGACGATCTGACCCGCGTACATGACGATGATGCGCCGCGCCATTTCGGCGACCACGCCCATGTTGTGGGTGATCAGAATCAAGGCCATGCCGCGCTCCCGCTGCAGCGACTGAAGGAGTTCCAGGATTTGGGCTTGAACGGTGACGTCGAGCGCCGTCGTCGGCTCGTCCGCGATGAGCAGACGCGGATTACAAGCAATGGCCATGGCGATCATGACCCGCTGACTCATCCCGCCGGAAAGCTGATGCGGAAAGGCCTTCAGCCGGCTCTCAGCGTCAGGAATGCCGACTTGCTCTAGCAATGCGATCGTGTGCCGACGCGCGGACTTGTGGTCCATGCGCTCGTGCACCCGCAGCGCCTCCGTCAACTGAAAACCGATCGTGAAGCACGGATTGAGACTGGTCGTGGGATCCTGGAAAATCATCGTGATGTCCTTGCCGGTCAGCCGTCGGCGCTCGCGATCGCTGATCCCGAGCAAATCGCGCCCACCGAAAACCATCCGCTCAGCGCGGACACGCCCCGGAATCGGCACCAGGCCCATCAGCGCTAGCATGGTCACGCTCTTGCCCGATCCGGATTCGCCGACGACACCGAGAACTTCACCCTCCTCGAGCTCGAAACTGACCTGGTCCACCGCGCGGAGCGCGCCATTTGCGGTGGGAAACTCGACGGATAAGGCGGAAATGTGCAGCAGCGCCATGACCTCACCGCTTGAGTTTGGGATCGAGCGCGTCGCGCAACCCGTCGCCGAGCAAATTGCAAGCTAGCACTGTGACGAGAATCATTAGCCCGGGCAGCGCGACGACCCACCAAGCGCGCAAGACGAATTCGCGCGCATCTGCGAGCATGGTGCCCCACTCCGGCGCAGGCGGCTGGGCACCGAGGCCGAGAAAGCCGAGCGCCGCGGCATCGAGGATCGCCGTGGAGACTCCGAGCGATGCCTGCACGATGAGAGGCGCGGCGCAGTTTGGCAGAACCTCCTTGAACATAAGTCGCAGCGTTCCGGCGCCGCTGACGCGCGCGGCGGTCACGTAGTCCCGCGCCAGCTCGGCGATGACCGCGGCCCGCGTGATGCGGACGTAATGCGGCAAGACCACTATCGCTACGGCCAGCATTGCATTCATCAGTCCGGGGCCGAGCACCGCCACGATGACGATTGCCAGCAGCAGGCTTGGCATGGTGAGCAGGATGTCCATTGCCCGCATGATCGTGATCTCCACAACGCCGCGGGCGAACCCGGCAAGAAGGCCGAGCATGACTCCGGCCGCGGTCGAGATCGCCACCACCGATATGCCGATCGTGAGCGACAGCCGCGCGCCGTGGATCAGCCGCGAGAGCATGTCCCGACCGATGGCGTCGGTGCCGAGCGGAAAGGCGAGCGATCCGCCGTGCTGCCAGAAAGGCGGCTTTAGCGCGATCGCGCTGTTGGTCACGTACGGTGAATGGGGAGCGACGACGTCGGCAAACAAAGCGAGCAGCAACATCACGACGATTACGGCGATGCCGGCGACCGCGCCCTTGTTAGCCGTGAAATAAGCCCAGAATTCCCAAAGTGGACGCGGCGGCGCCAGCTGCGTGTCCGAGGGCACTGATGTATCGACGAGGGACATCATTTGACGTGCCTGATGCGCGGATTAATCAACCCGTAGAGGAGATCGACCAGCAGATTGACGGCCATCACGGTAGCGCCAATGAGCAGCGTGCCGGCCTGGAGAACTGGATAATCGCGACGGTTGATGGCCTCGACCAGCCATTTGCCGATGCCCGGCCAGGAAAAGATGGTCTCGGTCAGAATTGCCCCGGTGAACAGAACGCTGATCTGGAGGCCGATGACCGTCACGACCGGGATCAGCGCATTGCGAAGTGCATGCACAGCGATGACCCGCCACCCCGGAAGGCCCTTGGCGCGAGCCGTGCGAATGTAATCCTCGCCGAGCACTTCGAGCATGGCCGAGCGCGTCATGCGCGCGGTTACGGCGAGGGGAACGGTGCCCAGCACGACCGTGGGCAGGATCAGGTGAGTCACTGCCGACAAGAACGCACCGTCTTGATCGGACAGGAGCGCATCGATCAGCAGGAATCCAGTGACGGGTTCGACGAAATACATTGCTGAGATGCGGCCCGACACCGGCGTCAAGTCGAGCTGAACGGAGAACAGAATGATCAGCAATAGCCCCCACCAGAAGATCGGCATCGAATATCCGGTGAGCGAAATGGCCATGACTCCGTGGTCGAAGATCGAATTGCGGCGCACCGCGGCAAACATTCCCACCGCAAGGCCCATCGGCAGCGCAAATGCGATCGCGCACAAAGCGAGTTCGACAGTGGCGGGGAACAAAGATCGAAATTCGGACAGGACCGGCTCATGTGTGATCAGCGAGCGGCCGAGATCGCCCTGAAGGACGTGCGCGATGTAAGTGCCATATTGGACGAGAACCGGCTTATCGAAGCCGTATTCCTTGCGCAAGGCCTCGTGGCGCGCCGGATCGAGCCCCCGTTCGCCAGCGAGGGTCTCGATCGGATCGCCGGGAACGAGACGGATCAGGATGAACGCGAGCAGCGTGATGCCGAGAAATGTCGGGATCACGAGACTCAGTCGGGTCAAAACAAAGCGGATCATCGACGGCGAAGGAGGTTTCCTCGCTTCAAAAACCTCGTCACTTCAGATCGACTCCATAGAACGTGTGGCGACTGAATGGGCTGAGCTTGAAGTCCGCCACTTCCTTGCGCACCGGCTTCAGTTGAACCGCGTGAGCGATGGTGAACCAGGGCGCCTGCTGTTTGAAGATGACTTGAGCGCGTTTGTATAGCTCAGCGCGCTGCGTTTGATCGTTCGTCACTTTCGCTTGCAAAACGAGCGCGTCGAAATCCTTATCGCACCATTTGGCGATATTGCCACCGCCCGGTGCCGCCGCGGCGCAGCCGAGCAGGGTATAAAGAAAGTTGTCCGGATCTCCATTGTCTCCAGTCCATCCGAACTCGGCTGTTTGGTGCTCACCGGCCTGAACCCGCTTCCGATACTCACCCCATTCGAAGCTCTTGATCTCGACCGTTGCGCCGATTTTGGCCAGATCTGCCTGCATGAGCTCGGCGATGCGGCGGGCATTAGGGTTGTATGGCCGCTGCACCGGCATCGCCCATAGATCCGTTTGCAAGCCGTTCGGATACCCCGCCTCGGCGAGCAGCTTTTTGGCGGCGTCTGGATCGTAGGGATCGTCCTTGATCGCATCATTGTAGGACCAGATCGAAGGCGGCATGGGATTGATGGCGGCGATGCCGATCGAGAGATACACCGTATTGATTATTGCCTTCTTGTTGATCGCCATGTTGAAGGCCTTGCGGACGCGCACGTCATCGAACGGCTTCTTCTGCGTGTTGTAGGCGAGGTATCCGATATTGAGACCCGGCTGTCCTAAGACCTGCACATTCGGGTCTTGGCGCATTGCATCGAGGTCCGCCGGGTTGGGATACGGCATGACCTGGCACTCGCCCTTCTGCAGCTTGGCCCATCGCACAGATGCATCGGGCGTGATGGCGAATACAAGGTCGTCGATTTTCGCTTTGCCTCGGAAATAGCCGGGGAAAGCCCGATAGCGAATGATCGCGTCTTTCTGATACTGGACGAGATGGAAGGGGCCGGTGCCAATCGGTTCTTGATCGAGCTTCTCGGGCGTGCCCGCTTTCAACAAAGCGTCGGCGTATTCCTTCGATTGAATCCCTGCGTACTCCATCGCGAGGTCGGAAAGGAACGGCGCCTCCGGGCGGTTAAGAGTGATCTTCACCGTAAAATCATCAAGTTTCTCGACGGATTTCAGCAGTTTCGGCATTCCCATGTCGTTGAAATAAGTGTGGTTCGAGCTGGTAACCCTGAAATAGGGATTGCTTTCGTTCCACTGCCGGTCGATCGCGAATAGCACGTCATCCGCATTGAAGTCGCGTGTTGGCGTGAAATTCTTGTTTGAATGCAACTTCACGTCTCGACGCAGGTGGAAGGTATAAACGGTACCATCCTGCGAAACATCCCAGCTCTCGGCTAAGCCCGGTACGACGTTGGTCGAACCGCGTTCGAACTCTACTATGCGGCTGTAGATCTGCGTATTCGCATCGAATGACGTGCCGGTAGTGTTGATTGCCGGATAAAAATTTTCCGGGCTTCCTTCGGAGCAAAACACGAGGGTTTTGGCGGAGGCAGATTGCGCCGCGAGCAGCAAGGTAGCGGAGGAGACCGCCGCGAAAATTGAGAGTCTCATGGAATCCCTCCGGTCGAACCGGCGCGGCTAGCGCCGCGCTGTCGTCCCATCATGATGCCTTACCCCTCGCGACATAGCCAGGGCGAGAGATCGCCCGCATCAGATCTCTCCAGACGGCCTACTTCCCAGCACCCACTCAGATCGATCCGTCTGAATCTGACTGATTCACATCGTCGGCCGGGTGCGTTGCAGGGCAACCACTCTGCCCGCGCAGCCTAAATTGCCCTCATCGCTGATGTCGCTGATGGGTCAGCAGCGGACATTCTCGGAGGTCTGTGCGATGTCCGCCTTACCCCAAAAGCGGACATCGCCGGGCGACAGTTCGATGTCCGCTTTGTGCCAAAAAGCAGACATTCGAGTTGTCACGCCGACTTCCTTTAATGCTGCAGAATTCGTCGCTTTGGCGATTTCTGGACGCCATTTGTCCAGCGCTCTCATAAGCGAATAGAATTAAGCAAAATCCTCACGGAGCTTGAAATGGGGGTAGACGAGAGATTTGCCGGCAACCTGCCCGGACGCTTCGTGCGCACAATGTCTATTACGATCGGCGGCGTGTCGAAAGCTGAGCTCTACGAAAAGGCCAAAGCCGTGCGCATGGTCAGCCCTTATGCCAAGCGCATAATGAAGCATGAACAGTTCACAACCCTTCCGAAGTCGGAAACCGTTCTCCTGATTGCACTGACGCCGGAAGACCTCGGCTTCACCGAGCGGCCAACCATTGCGGAGGTGCTCAACAATGAACGGCTCGCAGAGTGGAGCAAAATCAATCTTCCGGACTGGCAAGTGACACTCAATCCTGCTGAAGTAGGTCCGCATCTGGCAATTCAATACACCGGTCAGATGGAAGGCGAATTCCTTTGGGTCGGAATGGAGCGAATTCCGGGCTCCGGCGGCCGACCATACATTTTTTATCTCGAACGGAACGACGAAGGCGGTCGCTCGCTCGATGCCCATTGGACTTATCCATACGCGCTATGGCGACTCGATTATCTTGTCGCCCTGCGACTGCGAAAAAAAGCTTAGGTACGATAAATGGCTGGCCAGGACAGGTTCATCGTGAGCGAAGAACCGTTTTCGAAGCGAGGCCCGCTGCGAACCATGCCAATCACAATCGGGGGTGTCCCCAAGGACAAATTGCTCGAGCAGGTCAAGGCGGTTCGCTACGTTAGTCCCTACGCCGAACGGATCATGAAGCATAAGAACTTCACGACGCTCGAGAAGCCGGAATCGGCGCTGCTGATCGTGCTGACCCCGAAGGATTTCGGCTTCACCCAAATGGCATACGTCGCCGATCTACTTGATCCGAATCGATTGGTGGCATGGAGCAAGGAAAATCTCGACGGTTGGGAAATTACCATCGTTCCGGCTGAGGTCGGGCCGCACCTTGCGATTCAATATACCGGACAACCGCAAGACGAATTTCTTTGGATGGCAATGGATCGCATCCCGGGTTATGCCGGCCGGCCTTATTTGTTCTACATCGAGCGCGACGACGAGGAGGTGTTTTCGCTGGACTCGCATTGGATGTACCCGGCTGCACCATGGCCACTGCATTACTCAATCGCGTTCCGTCTGCGAAAAGTCCCCCCCGCCACCCGACCCTATCCTCGCGACATGGTCGGCTACGGGCCACAGCCACCAAATCCGCGTTGGCCAAATGACGCAAGGCTTGCGGTAAATTTTGTTCTCAATTTCGAGGAAGGCTCAGAACCGTCTTTTGCTGATGGTGACGGCTTCACTGAAGCAGCTCTGACTGAAGCCGGATCGCAAGGTTTAACAGGCCGCGATCTCGCGGCCGAGTCACAGTTCGAATACGGCAGTCGGATAGGGTTTTGGCGGATCCACCGCATCTTTCAGGAGCGGAGTTTACCGCTGACCGTGTTCGCTTGCGCGTTGGCACTCGAGCGAAATCCGCCAGCGACTCAGGCCATTGCCCGAGCCGGTTACGATGTTTGTTGCCACGGCTGGCGTTGGGAGAAGCATTATGAGCTGCAGATCGACGAAGAGCGCGAGCGGATCCACAAGGCGGTCGCGTCGATAACGCACACGATTGGAGCGCGACCACTCGGTTGGTACTGCCGCTATAGCCCCAGCGTAAACACGCGTCGGCTGCTCGTCGAGGAGGGCGGGTTCCTCTACGATTCTGATTGCTACAACGATGAGCTGCCATATTGGACCTTCATAGATGGCCGTTCGCATCTCGTTGTGCCGTATACCCTCGGCGTCAACGACTCCAAATACACGCGAGCGGTCTTTGGCACAGGCGGCGATTTTTTCGCCTATGCCAAAGACGCCTTCGATGTTTTGCTACGCGAAGGGGCCACACATCCCAAAATGCTATCGGTCGGAATGCATTTGCGGATCACTGGCCACCCCAGCCGCGCAGCGGGGCTGGAGCGGTTCCTTGATTACGTGACCGGGCAAAAGGACGTCTGGGTCTGCCGGCGCGAACAAATTGCTCGCCACTGGGTCGCGCAGCATCCCGCTCCCCGGTAATGCGAAGCCGGTAACGGAGTTTTCCTTCGGAGCCATAACCCTTTCGAAGCTCTCCACGTGACGCTAGAGTGAAGGTTGACAGGCCGGGGATCGCAAATTCGGACTATGTTGGGGCGCTGATGGCGCAAGCTCAGACCATACCTGCATCGCGAGGAATGACAGACCGAACGCGTGCTGTTCTTGCCGCCGCGGTCGGCCAGTTTTTTGAGCTGTACGACTTCTCGATCTACGGCTTCTTTGCAGTCGAGATTGGCCGCGCTTTCTTCCCGTCGAGCGATCCGCTTACTTCCCTGCTCGGTGCCTTTGCGACTTACGGCGTCGGATTTCTGTTACGACCGATTGGAGCGATTGTGATCGGCGCCTATGGCGACCGGAAAGGTCGAAAGGCAGCGCTGGTTCTAACCGTGACGTTGATGGCTGCGGCCACGGGTTTGGTAGCACTGGTTCCGCCTTACAGCCAAATTGGCATTTGGGCACCGATCGCGCTCGTCTTGCTTCGTTTATGTCAGGGTTTCTCGACCGGGGGCGAATGGGGCGGCGCAGCAGCATTTCTTGTGGAGCATGCGCCGACTGGACGGCGCGGCATCATCGGCAGCTTGCATCAAGTCGCGACCCAAATCGGAAATCTGACCGGCTTTTTGTTTGTTGCTTTCCTGTCGTATTCGCTCAGCAGTGACAACTTTCAGAGCTGGGGCTGGCGGATCGCCTTTATCGTCGGCGCCCTGCTCGGCCCTGTTGGCTATTATCTGCGAACGCGGACTGCGGAGACGCCCATCTTCAAGGAGGTGGAGGCGCGGCGCGCTGTCGCCACTTCGCCGCTTGCCGAGGCGCTTAAGACCCATTGGCAAACAATTTTCGCCGGTATCTGTATCTGTGCGATTGCCGCGGCCAGCACGCAAACATTTCAGATTTATCTGACGCAGTTCGCCCGCCAAGCACTCAAACTCAATAGCACAGCATCGCTGCTGATCACCTCGGCATCCCTTGCCTTTGCTGCCGTCTACATCGCGATTATCGGTCGACTATCTGACAGCATCGGTCGCAAAATCCTTGTCCTGATTTCCTGTGTAGGATTTATCATCTTCACGTACCCCCTCTTCGCATTATTGGCCGCGTTTCCTACCCTGACGACCTATTTGTTTGTGCAGTTCGCCGGCGCGGTGCTGTATGGATTGGTGTTTGGTGTTCTGCCGACCCTGCTCGCCGAATTGTTCCCTACGAAGGTCCGTTACACCGGCATATCGATCAGCTTCAGCATTGCTATTATGGCGTTCGGCGGCTTCACACCGTTCATCAACACCTATCTGGTCGAACTTACCAGTAATTCTGTTGCACCGGCATTCTGGGTTATGGCGGTCGCGGCACTTAGTGGAATCGCAATGCTGAACACCAGAGACCGTACGAACGTAGCGTTTAACTGACCACAGGATTGCGGAACTTTAGTCTGCATCACTGAAGGCCGCCTAAGGAGTTGACCTTATCCAAACCAAGTATTGCCTTGGCCTTGACTAGATCGGCGGTGTCAAAACCTTCGGAGAAAGATCTGTAAATCTCGCCGAGTTGCGAGCGATACTTTTCGCCGTTTTGTCTCAGCTTGTACAGCTCATAAATGGTCACGCAAAGTCTAAGCTCGAGAGATTTGGCTTTCTGTTCGCGCGCGACCTTAAGACCTTTACAAATATAATGCTCCGCCTGCTCGAGATCTCGTGATCGCATGTATGTTTCCCCGAGCAGGCGATATATCTCAGCTGCGTAAAAGCGTTCGGAGTTTTCGTCGTCGAGCCTCAATCGCGCCTGATCCAAAAAGTAGAACGCTTGCCCGTAACGCTCATTCTTTATGTATGCCTCCGCTAGTAACCCCAGAATATACGGCTCATACAATAAAGCGCCGGTGGCCCGTTCTTTTTCTAAACCTTCTTGGATCTCGGCAATGCCTTTCTCAAACTCGCCTTGCTCAACACTTGCCCATCCGCGCAAAATCAAAGCCATTGCCAGATAGTGCACAAACTCATTCTCTTCGCAGAATGCGATGGCCGCGTTAGCTTGATCGGCGACAACGGCAGCCTCACCGCGTAACTGGTGCACCCGGAGGCTTATTGATCGTGCCATTGCTTCGCTGAACGGATATTGAGATGCATCTGCATAACGGCGGGCTTCAGCGCAAATCCGCAATGCCTGATCTGGATGGCCGAGGAACCACAGTACAATGCCGTCATATAACCTCGCGTGAACTCGCGGGTCTTGCGCTGACAGATCAAGATACGCCGCGGTTTCGCTGTCCTCACACATGTTAATGCTATGTTCTAGCTGCGCATGGGCAGCGGCAAATTTCCCCTGAGCAAATGACGTAAAACCTACAGCTTCGTGGGCAAGAACCTTGTAAGCCGAGTTCACTACATTTTCGGCTGTATTTATCAATTGTTCGGCAAGTGCTTGGGCTTCACCCAGCGATGCACGAACGAAATTCCAAAACCACAAACCAAACACCGCAGGAAAGATATGTTCGTCAAGCCCGCTCCCCTTGCACAGTTGAAGTGCTCGCGTGTACGCCTGTTTCACACTGTCCGTGCTCCAGCCCTTAATCGTCCGGAGGGAGTTGCCAAGCGACGTTTGAAGCAGCAATTCCAATTTGTTGCGCTGCATCGGGTCAATGATATTGGGGATCTGTGTCAGGCCTTGTTTCAAATGACCAACTGCTTCTGTGTGCGCCGAACGAGTTGATGATCGCTTAGCTGCTTCGTACCAATAGTGTACGGCCTTTTCGTAGCTGTTCGCCTGAGTGTAGTGGTACGCAACAATCTCAGGCTGAGTTTGCAAGACGCCAGGGAATTTTTGCTCGAGTGCGTTCGCAGTGGCAGCGTGCAGATATACGCGGCGGCTCTCTGGAAGCCCGGCATAAGCGGCGTCCCGCAGCAGTGCATGCTTGAAGGTATAGATCGCGTGTGGAATTTCGCCCCGGCAGAACATCAACTCCGAGCGCACCAATTGGTCGAGCGACTCGTCCAATTTCTGCTTCGGCAGCCCAGCAACGGCGTTCAGAAGTTCGTAATGAAACTCACGACCCGCGACGGCGCCGATTAGTGCCACCTCCCGCACCGGTGACAATCGATCGAGGCGCGCCGTCAGCGATGCCTGCAACGTGGTCGGGATCGCTAGTGGCGGTAGAGGACGCACGAGAACATATGCCCCGTCCCACTCTCGCAACAGTCCGCCTTCTAACAGCATCTTCGTCAGTTCCTCGATGAACAGTGGCACCCCATCGGTATTAGCGAGAATCTGGTCCATTACCTCCTTGGGGAGTGTTTTGCCCCTGGTCAACCGCAGGACTAACGCTACACCTTCGGGTCGACCGAGGCGCGTGAGGGCGATTGTCGTCAGGTGCGGGTAACTCGGCCAAGGTTGCGTAAACTCGGGTCTAGTAGTCACGAGTAGCAATGCCCGAAGCCGCGGCACGTGCTCCACAGCTGCTGCAAGGAGCTCAAGCGAGGTTGGGTCGATCCATTGTACATCCTCGAAAATGATTAAAACCGGCTGCCGCGCCGCTAACCCATCGAGCTGGGCCAACAATGCCGCGAAGGTCTTCTCTTTGCGCTTTTGCGGTGTGAGGTCTTGCAGTCGGTAGTGATCATTGGCCGGCAACGACAACAGGTTGGCCAAAACTGCCACGTGTTCGGGATTGTGTGTGGATTGCGCCAGTAGAGCGTCGAGTTTGCATAGCTTCTCCTGAGGAGAGTCGCTGTGCTTGAACCCGGCAGCACGTTGGAGCTGGTTGATGAATGGAGACAATGCGCTTTGGGTGTGATGCGCAGAGCAGAAGTAGCGCAACGTGATGTGCGATTCATTCTGCAGCCGCTCGTCAAGCGCCACCGCAATGTGCGATTTACCGATACCTGGCTCCCCAGTAAGGACCACCACCCGGCCTTCTTCCTGGATAGCTTGTCGCCACCGGCGAAGCAGCAGATCCATCTCCTCCTCGCGACCGAACAGCGGCTGCAGCCTGTTGGCGTGCATTGCTTCGAAGCGGCTCTCGACTCCGCTCATTCCCAACACCTGCGAGGCAGATATCGGCTGCGCAAACCCTTTCAGGGAAAGCTGACCGAGTTCGCGATAATTGAAATACCCTCCACTGAGCTGGCGCGTGCTCGGGCAAATCAACACCGTCCCTGGCTCCGCCAGTGTTTGCAGACCCGCCGCGAGGTTCGGCGTTTCACCGACGATGGCCTTTTCCGCCGGGATCTCGTTGACGAGCAGCTTGCTCATAACCACGGTGCCGGTCGCAATGCCAACTCGAGCCTGCAGAGCAGTGCTGACATCCGCCCGAAGACTCGTTACCGCATCGACGATTTCTAGTCCGGCGCGCACCGCCAGCACGGCACTATCCTCATGCGCGACCGGATATCCGAAATAGGCGAGCACACCATTGCGCATGTATTGCGCAATTATGCCCCGGTAGCGTCCTGTGACTGCACCAATAGCAGTTCGATACGACTCGACCGCCCGCGACATGACTTCCGGGTCCAAGCGCGTCGCCAGTGCATTCGAGCCGACGAGGTCGCAGAACATAACGGTCAGGTGCCTAAGAGCAAATAGCTAAAGCGTTTGCGGCTGCCATGTCCGCTTTACCCCCAAAAGCGGACATTGCTAAGCGCAACTGGCGTGTCTGCTAAGTGCTAGAAGCAGACTCATGCACCGCA
>Ga0306919_10000445_pt1 | contig 17962 bp, 8 predicted proteins | sample flu12Cox44000172_FD_203764 | JGI IMG/M metagenome (GOLD analysis project Ga0306919, IMG submission 203764) | Lab enrichment of tropical soil microbial communities from Luquillo Experimental Forest, Puerto Rico - flux4day.12C.oxic.44.000.172 (v2)... | ecosystem: Environmental > Terrestrial > Soil... | reverse complement strand
CCCAGGCCCATGCGGACAACGCCGCAAGTGTTATAGCGAAAACAACGAGTCGCGGTTTCATCGCCAAAGCTCCTTTTCTTCGCACTCTTTCCGCGTGACCAAGATTCTACCGCCGCCGGCTGCGCGAATTCACCGGCGCCGTCGTTTCGCGCGTAATCAGCTCCGGCGGGACGGCAAACGCTTCCGGGTAATCCTTGCATCCCTGCAAGCGCTCGAGCAGAATCCGCGCCGCCGTCTCACCCATGTGGCGCAACGGCTGTCGAATCGTCGTAAGCCTCGGATTGTGATACGCCGCCGCCTGAATATCGTCAAATCCAATTACCGAAACGTCTTCCGGCACGCGCAGGTTCGCGTCACGCAGCGCGCGAATTGCTCCAATCGCAGCGATATCGTTGAACGATACAACCGCCGTGAACCGCCGACGCTTTTCGAGCAGCTCCTGGACAACTGGATAGCCAAGCTCCGGCGAAGTCAGGTCGCGCTCCAGCTGAATCGTGAGATCCGAGCGAATTTCCAGCCTAAGTTCACGCGCGACGCTGACGATACTTTTCCAGCGATCGTCCGAGTCGGAGCTGAACGGCTGCCCGCGCATGAACGCGATTTGCCGGTGCCCGAGCAGGTACAAATGCCGCAACAACAACTCGGCGGCTCTCATGTGATCCAGCACCACGTTTGTCACGCCCGGAATTTTTCTGTGACCCGCCACCGCCACTACTGGCACCGGCAGGGCATGCGCAAGCGCCGTGTCGATGGTAATCAGCCCTTCCGCCCCGCGGCCCAAAAGCAATCGCGGATACTCCTCGATCATGTCCGGCTTGTGCCGGTGATGCGCCGTGAGATAGAAGTAGCCCTCGCGCATCAAGTGGTCCCCGATGCCGCTCATCACCATGGTGTGGTAGCCGTCGCTCAACTCCGGTGCCAGCACGCCCACGGTGAACGTGCGCTGTTTGCGCAGCGAACGCGCGAGCAAACTCGGCTGATAATTGAATTTGCGCGCCGCTGCGCGCACACGTTCACGCGTCTCGGCAGGAATCGAGCGCCCCGGAACATTGTTCAGCACTACGGACACCGTTGCCGGGCACAAACCTAGGTAGTCCGCGAGAACCTTCAGGCTGACGGGTTTCTCTCCGCCTTTTTCGTTTGGCGTGCGGCCGGCCAAGACCGAGCCTGCCTGCACCCTGTCCGGTTTTCGGGAACTGTTCTTCAGGGGTTGCATGACCATAGCCTAAACAATGAATGACAGCTTGAACAAACCGCGCCCACGGCGGATTTGCGGCTTTCCCGCACACTTCGTGCGCCAAGCCGTTGTCCTGGTCCGCCGAAAGGCGCAAGACAATCGTTTGTCTAAACCTTATTCAAAAACTTTCTGCTTGACAACCGGTTCTTTGCTGATGCCAAATGTTTTCCAAAGTTTGGGGGCTTTGGGAGCACGCGCTAAACAAGCTTGTCTTGAGTCGCCTGGCAGACCGTGAGCAACCCTCGATTTGGTAATTGGTCCGGCTACCGCTGGCGCTCCGGTCCGGTCGACTCGTCGCCTCTCACTCGGTCCCTTTGGTGCGCTGTGAACGTCGAGGAGGTCAGAACGCTCTGAGTGTGAAATAGCCTTCGGTGCGGCTATGCAGGAGGCAAGAAATGAGTTTTGTGCGTTTTGGAACCGTCCCGTTCCGCGATTTTGCTTTCACCCGCTCTCTCGCCTTAGCCCGCTACTGCGCGTTCGCGTTGTGCCTTCTCGCCACGGCCGCGATCGCGCTCCCCCAATCCGACCGCGGCGATATTGCTGGCACCGTGCTCGATTCCTCCGGAGCTGCCGTCGCCAACGCCAAAATCACAGCTACCGGCGCGGAAACCGGTACGGTCTACACAACTACATCGACTGCGACGGGTGCCTACCGCATCCCCGACATGCAGGTTGGGGCTTACAACGTTTCTATAACTTCCGCTGGCTTCAAGACCGCTGAAAAGACCAGCGTTGTGGTGCAGATCAATACGATTACTTCGTTAGATTTCACACTGCAGCCTGGAGCCGTGACGGAGACGCTGACGGTTGTTGCTAGCGAGCCGACTCTAAACACGGAGACCTCCGAGATCGGCACCGTCGTCAGTACCAGGCAGATCATCGATTTACCACTCGCCGTGAATGCCAGCGGCCAAAGCCATCTTCGCTCCCCGGAGGCCTTCGTTTTCATTACCCCTGGAACTGTTGGGCCGGGAACCGCTGATAGCGGCAGCGGCACTTTCCAGGCCAAGCTTGGCGGCGGGCAGAACTTCGGCAATGAAGTGATTCTGGATGGCGGGAGTACGGCGCGGGCAGACAGTGGTTCCGCGTTTGACCAGACGGCACCGTCCGTGGAAGCGCTGCAGGAGTTCAAGGTCACCACATCGACCGTGCCTGCTGAGTTTGGCCGCACGACTGGTGGCGTCGAGAGCTTCACGACAAAGTCTGGCACGAATAAGTTTCACGGGACCGCTTACGACATTTTTCGAAATGAGGATTTGAACGCTAAAGAATGGTTTCAAAACCTCAATAACCAACCAAAAGACGTCGATAAGAAGAACGACTATGGAGGTTCCTTCGGCGGACCGGTCTGGATTCCCAAAGTCTACAACGGCCGGGACAAAACCTTTTTCTTCTTTTCCTGGGAACAGTATCGGCAAAAACAAGGTTCCACTAATCTGAGCACCGTTCCTACGGACTCCGAGAAGCAGGGCGATTTTTCGCCCTTCTTAACTAGTACACAGGTCGGGACAAATCCTTGTGACAACAACAACCCCATTTTTCAAGGTGAGATTTTTGACCCATCCACGACTCAAACAGTCGGTAGCGTACAGTGCCGCAAGCCTTTCGCCGGAAACAAGATTAGTGGGCCGTTTAGCACCGTCGCTCAGAACATAATGAAATTCATACCAGAACCAAACGTTACCCCGTCCGCGGGAAACGATAATGGCCTGATCAACAACTTCTCTTTTACGACAGTCAACCCGATCTTGGACACAACCTGGACGGTGCGTATCGACCACAGTTTTTCTGAGAAAGACAAGCTCTTTTTCTCCTTCAGCAAACGCGATCAAGAATCGATTAACGGCTCACCAAATCTTCCGCCTCCCGTCGACAGCGGATCTTTTCATCATCCTTTCGTCTCGGATTATTATCGAGTAGGTTGGGATCATTTCCTCAGTTCCACTATCCTGAATCACCTGAACGTAGGCCTCAACCGGATCTATAACAACAACGTGAATAGCTCCGCGAACGGCACAGACTGGCCAGCCACGCTTGGCATCAGCGGGGCGCATGGCCCGATCTTCCCTCAAATCAGCTTTACAAGTGGCGGGTTACAAAGCTTGACCACCTACGGAAACGCGCAATTCGACGCCAATTACGTCAACAGTTTGATCCTGGCTGACAGTGTCTCCTGGACGCACGGACGCCACTCCCTGCGTTTAGGAGTGGATTGGCGCGCCTACCAATACTCGGTAATTGACGCGTCGCACGAATCGCCGGGCCTTGGATTTGATTTTGCGCAGACCGCGGTGCTGCAAACAATCAGCGGCGCTAGCCTCACCGGAAATCCCTTCGCAAGCTTTTTGGTCGGGGCAGCGCAGAACTGGTCCCTGGCTGTCCGCTCCAGGCAGCCGCGCTTCGACTCCCGGTACGGTGCGGGCTATGTCCAGGACGACTTTAAAGTTCTCCGCAATTTAATGCTGAATCTTGGCTTCCGCTACGACGTGGAGACGCCCCGCCGTGAAGCGAGCGGCGCGCAATCTGTCATCAGCTTGACGACTCCGAATCCAGGTGCCGTTGGGCCCAATGGTCCTCTGCTTGGCGCCTTGATCTTTGGTGGCGGCGGGTCGGGACACTGTTATTGCAGCGCTTCGGGGGCTACCACGTATTACAAAGACTTTTCGCCGCGGATCGGCTTCTCTTATGCACCCGAGAATCTCTTCGGGCATCTAGGTCGGATGGTGCTCCGCGGCGGCTATGCCATTTATTATGGTCCGCTAGACTATGGGGATTTCGGTCAGGCTCTCACCGATGGGTATACGGCGTCGCCGAGCGCCAACTCTAACTTTGCCCCAGCAATTCTGTTGGACAGCGGAATTCCCAGCTATCCTGCCCCTCCCAACCTCGATCCCGCACAGTCTAACGGAGGGTTCGGTTTTGGGTTTGGTGGCCCCACTTACGTGGCACCCAGTTACGGACGTCCCGGTATGATCCAGAATTGGAGCTTTGAGGCTGAGAGACAACTCGCGCCGGACCTGATTGTCAATATCGGATATGTCGGAATGCACGCCACTCGTCTGCGTTCCTCGCTTGCCTGGATCAACAATCTGAATCCGAAGTTCTTCTCGTTGGGAACTGCTCTAAGCGCTGATATCAATAGTTCGACTGCCACAAACCTAGGAATCACTGCACCTTTTACCGGCTTCTCGGGCAGCATTGGCCAGGCCCTACGGCCTTTTCCCCAGTACACGCTGATTGACTCGGATTGCTGTTTGGAGAATCTTGGTCAGTCCACGTACCATGCCCTGCTAGCCAAGGTTGAGCGACGCTTCCACAACGGACTCAACTTGTTAGCATCCTATACTTTCTCAAAGACCATCACGAATGCAGATAGCGCCCTGCCCACCTTTGCGCAATTCTCAGGAGGTGGCCTTGTACAAGACTCCTACAACCTCAAAGGTGAAAAGAGCATCAGCTATCAAGACATTCCCCACATGTTCGTCCTGAGCTACATCTACGAGCTACCAGTGGGAAAGGGCAAGAAATTCCTGAACAAGGGAGGGATCACGGACAGGGTTCTAGGGGGGTGGCAAATTGGCGGCGTACAACGCTACCAGAGTGGTCAGCCCCTGAGCTTCGGCTGCAACGGAGGCCAATTCTTCGAGTTCATACCCGGATACAACGGCTGCATTCGACTCAACCGCGTTTCTGGTCAGTCTCTTCTTAGTGCGAATGCTTCGTCCTTTAATGCTCCCGCAGCGTCGAACAGCAACAATACCGGATGTACCGAAAACGCGGACGGCACGTTCTCGCCGCCCGCGAGCGGGCAAAGTTATTTCAATTGTGCTGCCTTCTTCGATCCGAACGGCCAAAATCTCCTGACTCAGCGCGGTTACGTCTTCGGAAATATGCCGCGCATCACTGGTGAAGTCCGAAGTCAGAGGTATGTGAATGAAGACTTTTCGATCATTAAGAGAACGAGCCTTGCCGAAGCGCACAGCCTCTTGCTGAAGGCGGAACTCATCAACGCGTTTAACCGGCACGTTTTCAACCGCCCGGACACTGGCCCTACTGACGGCACTTTCGGCGCAGTTTCTGGAACGGTAGATGGCTCCAGAAAAATCCAGCTGACTCTGCGCTACCAATTCTGAAGCGGATTCGTTTCGGCGGGGTTTCAATCCTGCCAGCGTCAATTTGATTCTGGTAGGGTTTTGCCTCTCGGGCGTACTTTTTGGCGGATTTCGGGTCCGGGTATAAAATCTAAAACTGCAAATGAGAGGGCCTTTCTTATCGTCAGCTGATTGTGCGAAGAAACGATTTCGCAAACGGTTTCCCCAATTCATAGGGAAGAATCTTTTCTCTTTTATCGCACTGCTAGTGGCTTCCAGCGTGACTTGCGGTCAAGGGGTTTCTTATCAGGAGAAATTCCGGTGGGCTACCGAAGCGATGCGGGCAGGAAACTTGGAGGAAGCCGGCGATCAATTTGCTTCGATAACCAAAGAAACTCCGAGTTTTGCCGAGGCTCATCTCAATCTGGCTCTGGTTCGCGAGGAGCAGGGAAGGAATGAGGAGGCCGTTGCCAGCCTTCAAAAGGCCCTTAGTTTGAAGCCTCGCCTTCGCGGCGCGAATCTTTTCTTGGCGATTGCGCACTACCGGCTGAACCATTTTGACAAGGCCATTGCTGCCGTGCAAAAGGAGACCGCTTTTTATCCGACTGACGCCAATGCCTGGATGTGGCTTGGCGTCGTCCAGCTTGCATCGGAAAATCCCGAAGAAGCTGCTGCGGCACTCGACAAGGCTGCGAAACTTGCGCCGGACAACGTGGACATCCTCTACCACCGAGGACGGGCGCATCTGCTCGTTTCCAAAAACAACTACGAGAAAATGTTCCAGATCGATCCTAAGTCCTGGCAGGTGCACCAAGTCTTGGCCCAGGCGGACGCGGAAGCCGATCGCCACGACGACGCGATCGCCGAGTACCAAGCTGCTATTCAGCTTGCCCCAAAGCAGCCTGGACTCCACGAGCAGTTGGGGACGGAATATCTAAAGGCAAACAAACTGGACCCAGCCGTGGAAGCGCTACAGCAGGAGCTCGAAATCGACCCGAACAACGTGCTGGCCCGCTACAAGCTTGGTTTGATTGAAGTTGAGCGTGGCGAAGGCGCCAAGAGCAAGGAGTTGATTGAAGGAGCGGTTCGCCAAAACCCCGGGCTAAAGGACTCTGCCTATTATCTCGGACGCGCGGAGATGGAACTCGGCGACAACGCCGCAGCCGCGGAAGCCTTCAATCGAGCCATCTCTCGACCCGATACCGACCCGGAGATCGTCCAGCAGAGTTGGTATCAACTCGGCGTTGTTTACCGGCGGCTACACCACATCGAAGACGCTCAAAAAGCTTTTGCTACTTTCCAACGACTAAAGGACGAAGAAACGCAAAGAACTCAAGAGCGCCTCAAGAAAAAGCGAGAAGCTTCCGGCCAGAGTGCGGCACCTTCATCCGCCACTCAGAATCCTCAATAGTCGGAGACTCGCCTCTGGGTTATGCTGGTTGTGCTTTTGCTTGTTCCTCGAATCAACACTTACACTAAAACCTAGGGGGTGGTGGGTTGTTATTGTTAACTAGATTTCCGTTTGCCGCCGGCCTGTCGCTTCTCCTGTTGGCGGTGTCGTCCGAGTCGCTCGCGCAACAGAAAACCGCCTCATCAAGCGAGGGTTCGCGTATCGAGGTTGTTGAGTCCTACGCAGAGCTGCATGAGACTCTCGAGGAGAAGCCGCCGCTGACCTTCGGCCCAGCCCGCACGCCAAACCTCACCATTACTGTGAACGACTCCGTAAGCTACCAGCAAATCGACGGTTTCGGCGCCTCGCTCACCGATTCTTCCGCGTGGCTGCTTTGGAACAAGCTCACCGAGGCTCAGCGAAAAGAGGCCGTCGAGATGCTATTCAGTCCGCGCAAGGGTATCGGCCTGAGCGTTGTGCGCCAGCCCATGGGCGCCAGCGATTTTGCCCTCTCTGCTTACAGTTACGACGACCTGCCCTCGGGACAGCCCCTTAGTCCAGGCGATCCCGATCTTCGGCACTTCTCGATCGACCACGATCGCGCCTACATCATCCCGCTTCTCCGCGAAGCCCTCGCCCGGAATCCCAATCTGAAGATCATCGCTTCGCCCTGGAGCCCACCCGGGTGGATGAAGACCTCCGGCTCCATGATCCAGGGCGCCCTTTTGCCGTCGGCGTATTCGGCGCTCGCGAAATACTTCGTCCGGTTCGTCGGGGAATATGAGGCGGCTGGCGTCCCGATCTACGCCATTACTATGCAGAATGAACCGAAGTACATTCCGAACGACTATCCCGGGATGAATATGACCGGGCGCGAGCAAGCAGAATTTGTCGCAAATTATCTTGGGCCCGCGTTTCGCGACGAACATCTGAAGACGAAAATCATGGTCTTCGACCACAATTGGGACTTAATCAATTATCCGATCGAGGTGCTAAGCGATGCGAGAGCCGCTGCCTTTGCGGCCGGAACCGCGACCCATTGTTACGGCGGAAACGTCACCGCGCAAAACGAATTGCACGAGCGCTTTCCTGACAAGGACATCTGGCTCACCGAATGCTCCGGCGGGGATTGGCAAAAGGGAGATCTTCTCGAGCAACAAGTCCATCTGGTGATTGGCGCGATGCGGAATTGGGCCAGGAGTGTGGTGCTCTGGAACCTCGCCCTCGATCAGAATCACCAGCCGTTTCTCGGAGGTTGCACCAACTGCCGTGGCATCATCACCGTGAATCACGCTTCCGAGCCTTCACAAATCGTGCCGACGGTGGATTACACAGCCTTGGCCCATGCAAGCAAATTTGTCGCGCCAGGGGCGTACCGCATCGAATCCAACACCTTCGACCAAGGCAGCCTCGAGGACGTGGCGTTTCGCAATCCCGATGGCTCGCTCGTCTTGTTGGTGTTGAACAGCGGCGGCTCCATCGCTACATTCAACATCGCGTGGGCAGGGAAGTACGCGAGCTACAAGCTACCCGGCGGCGCCGTCGCTACATTTCGCTGGCACTCTCAGGCGAAAGCTCATTGAGCCTTTGCGCAGAGTTTATGCGCCAGCGGAAAAAGGCTTGTTTAACTTTCATTGCGGATCGCGCACCGTCTCGGGAGCTCCCAGGATCACGGCTTGGTCGCGCTCGAGGGAGCTTCGCCGGAGATCTTGCGAGCGTGCCAGGGCCTTCTGCGCAAGCTCGGTTCGACCGAGCTTGTGGTAAGCCAAATACAGCTGATAATGGACGTTCCCGTAATGATCGAAAGGCGCGGCCTTTTCGAGCTTTGGAATAGAATTGGCAAATTGTCCCAGGCGGACGTACGCCGTCCCCAGTAACTCGCTTGCCTCCGCCGAATCGGGTTGCAACAGCAAGGCGCGCTGCAAATAGGGCACGGCCTTTTGGTTATCCCGGTTCTGCACGTACAGGCGCCCCAAAAGATAGAGCGCGTGGGTGCGGGAAGGATCGAGCGCCAGGGCTCGCTCCAACTCGCTCTGCGCATCACCGTCGGAGTGATTGTCGAGATAAAGTTGCCCAAGGGCTTCGTGAAGCTCCGGCTCATTCGGTTGCAACTCGAGAGCCGCCTGAAACTCTTTGATGGCTCCCTCGAAATCCTGGTGAAGGGCGCGGCCCTCGGCACGCAGCTGGTGGGTACGCCAGGAGTTGGGAAAAGATTCCTCCAGTTGGGCGTAGGCCGCCGCCCCCAGCGCCTGGTAGGTGCGCGCCAACCAGTAACTGGCCTCGGCATTTTCACTGGTGACGCCTTCGACTTGCCCGAGCGCGTCGGCCGCCCCTTCATATTGTTGCAACGTAAAGTGCGTTTTTCCCAGCAGCAAGCGGTCCGAAGCGGTCAGATGCTTTCGGGCTTCGAGCGAAGCGACGCAGCGAGAATAGCGATGGGTTTTGCAGGGGTCTTCTGTCCCGGAAGATCCCGCCGGGCGATCCGGTGCTCGTTGCCAAGCCGAGAAGTCGGCCTCGAAGGATTTCCATTCGCTGTCTGACCGGGCGTTTTCACTCGCGGCAGCGTAAAGAGCCGCCAACAGAAAGTGCTTTGCTGCGCTTTCCGGTTCGTTCTCGACGAGCGACGTAGATTCTTTTGCCGATTCCGGAGTGAGTTCGATCGAAGGAAAGCCACGCTCGAGTGCCAAGAATTCGGGAGAGATCTCCCAAACTTTTGCCAGGGATGCAAGCGCCCCGGTAGTTTGATGCTTGACGAGTTGAAGATTCGCCAAGCCTATCCACGCCAGTTCATTCGATGAATCGAGCTGAAGCTCCAGGCGGAAGTCTTTTTCGGCTTCCTCGGGTTCCCCCGCATGCAGGTAGGTTTGCCCCAGCGAAGTATGCAAGCCTGACTGACGCGGATCGGCGCTGAGCGCCTTCTGGTACTCCTTTAGCGCATCCTCCCAGCGATTGCGCTGAAACAAAAGGTCACCGAGGAAACGATGACCCCAGGCCGACTCCTTATACAAACGGGCACCGCGAAACGCGAGACGAGCGGAGAGATCGAGATATTCGTGGCCGAGATGGAACCAGGCTTCGCCTTTGTCGGAATTCGAGGCCGCGAGCTGGCGGAACTCTTCGGCGGCGCTGCGAAAGTCCTCCTGGGCGAGATAAGACGAAGCCAAGGCCTGACGGGCGTCACGATTCGAAGGATCGAGCTTCAGAGCCCGCTCGAGGAAAGGAATGGCTTTTTCTGGCGAGCCGAGTTTAAGGTAATCCATTCCCAGGATAACCGTTGGGCCAAGCAAGTTCGGCCTTTCATGCAGCGCCTTCGCCAGATGGCGCACGGCCAAGTCATATTCGAACAGGCTCTGGTACGCGAGGCCCAGGTTGACCTCAGCTTCGACTAAGCTTGGATCGAGAGCCAGGACCTTCTTGAATTCTTCCGCGGCGCGAACGAAGTCTCCCCGCCGGAGCGCGTCTTGGCCATTGCGAAAAGAGAGTTCGACCTGGGCTTCGGACGTTTGAGAGGTGGCTCGTCTAGCGGTTAGCGACCCGACGACAAGGGCGACAAGAAGGATCAAAGCGCACGATTTCATTCGAACATTTTGACGCCAACCGGGCATCAGGTCAGCAACATTCGTAAAGCGCACGAACCGAGACGCAAGGAACCGGGCGGGAGGGGAGAGAAAAAGATATCTTGAGAAAAAAGTCCGCGCCGGGCGGTGAGACAACGCCCGGCGCGGAGCTTAACTAGTTTAGAAAGTGAACCTCAACCCGAACTGGATGAGGCGTGGAAGGTTGTACTGGCTGCTTACACGTCCAAAGTTTGAATCGCCAAAGCCGCTGTCCGGCGGATTGAACTGCGGATGATTGAAGCCGTTGAAGAACTCGGCGCGAAACTCGGCGCCAAACCTTTCGTCAGGACCAAACTTGGTGTTCTTGAAGAAGGCAAAATCAAAGTTCTTCACACCGTCGGTTCGAATGTTAGGTTCGGTACGCGAATCGTTGCCGTAGCTGTAGTCGGTGGGTTTCGTGAATACAGTAGTGTCAAACCAGTCGGCCAGACGCTGACCCACAGAGCCGGAAGTTTGATGCGACAACGCGGTTCTGTCCGGCCGGGCGCAACCCGCGTTAGGAATGTTGGAGTTGCTGAGGGGGCCGGGGCACCCGCCGATGATAATTGGGAAGCCACGCTGAAAGGTGATGATGGTGTCGATCCCCCATCCGCTGACGAGTTTGTTGGCGACACCGTTCAGGTTGCTTCCAAACTTCTTGCCCCGTCCAAAGGGCATGTCCAGGACGGCGGAGAGGACCAGGCGCTGCGGAACATCGAACGCATCGAGGCTGCGCAAGCTCCTGAGGTTGTTTGCATTGGAGTCGTTCCAACTCACCGGAGAGGCTTCCAACCAGTTGATTTCCGAGTTGGTATTGTCGATGAGTTTGGAGACGGTGTAGGCGGCAAGAATTTGCGCGCCGGCTGTGAAGCGTTTCTGGACTTTCAGCTGCATCGAGTGGTAAATGGAATCGCGGTTGTCAGGCTCGGCCATCGCTACGCCGTCGAACTGCGGGAATGGCAGGAGCAACTGGCCTTGCTTTACCGTATTCTGAGTGCCCATACTGCCGGATTGGAGCGGCCCCGTACAGCCCGTGCAATTCCCAGCGAACGGGTTACTGACGATCGTCGTAAGCTTGGTGATCGCAGCGCCCGCCGACGGGTTATTGGCGCAAAAGGGAATACCGTGTGCCGGATCTGCCGGCGCACACACTGCACCGGTGGGCAGAAACTGATCCGGCATCTGGTTAAGGTTTTGGTCGTGCATCGGCAAGTGGGTGCCCTTCGACCCGGCGTAAGCGATGTCAAACAGCGTGTTGCCCGGGAGCTGGCGCTGGATGTCGAAGTTCCACTGCTGCACGTAAGGAGCGGGATTGTTGGGCAGCGCCGCTTCGTTGCCATTCCCCTGCACATCAATCCTGGCTTGATCCCTCCCGAAGGGTGGAATGATTCCAAGCGGTTCGGGATTGAACAGCGGATTCAGCGGGGTAACCCCGTCCGACTTCGCTGTGGTCCATGGCGTGCTGAAAGAGTTGATGAACAGGTTATGGGGCGCATCATTCCACCGGACGTCCACCGGCAGATAGAACATTCCATAGCCGGTACGGATGACCGTGTTCTTATCAAATTGATAGGAAAGTCCAAGGCGCGGCTCGGCATGGTTCCAGGAACCAAAGGCGCTGCGCCCGGAGTGCCGCGAAGAGGACACAAGGTCATAGCCGCCCTTTAGACTGGCAAACGTTTGTCCCGTGGCGGGGTTGACTGTACTCGCCAAAGCAGGATCGATGGTCAGAAGTGGGCTGGCCTCGGTGGTGTTGAGAGCCACGATGCGATTGAACCGCTCCGTCCAGTCCCCTTGCAGGTCAACGCGAAGTCCCGCATTGAGGGTGATCTTCTTTGTCAGTTGGAACGTGTCGCCCACGTAGAACGCCTTGTAAAGGTTTTGGTCGGCTGTTCTTGCCGGCTCAACGAAGCTGCCGCTATCACCATACCCGAGCAAGAAGGAAGCAAACCCATTTCCGGTTGAACCGGCGTTATTGGTTCCAGGTGTGATCCCGTTGTTGGGGTTTGCGGACGTCATTTTAGCGTTGAATTGCAAGAGGCCGGCAGGGTTGTTGCTTTGGTAGTAGTTGTTCCGGAGCATGCGGAATTCAAACCCAGCCTTCAAATTGTGCTTGCCCATGATGTGAGACACCATGGGATTAATGCTCAAAGTATCGTCCCAGGCGCCGATACCGCTGCCGGTTCCCTGGGCGCACCATCCGCCGCCCCAATGATCGTCCCCTGAGTTGTTCGAGACGCACACTTGCGGGATGTGTGTGTAGGTCATCTGCGGAGTTAACGCCTTCCAGTTCGTCCCAAACTTCGACAAGTCGATGCCTTGGCTCAGCGGCGTGCGCAGGTAGACGTAACGCGTGTAGCCAATGTGCACGTCCAGAATCGTCGTCGGTGAAAACGAGTAGGTATCACCCAGCGAAACCTGGTGGGCCCTGGTGTCTTCGGTGCAGCGGTCGGTGCAGATTTGGCTAAACGGAGCGTCGGGAAGCGACAAGATGTGGTTGTGCGTGTAACGCCCGAAAATTCTCTGCTTGGTGCTCAGGTTATAGTCAATGCGCTCGTTGAACTGGTCCACGTTGCCGCCGGTGCTGTAAGCTGTCGCAAAATTGCCGTTAGGGTTGTTCGTCTGATTCGGCATCGGGAAGTAAGATAGGAGCGCTTGGGCCGTCTGGTCGATGCGGCCCCCCGGAATCTTGTTCCCGGTGAAGGCCGTTCTGCAAACCGCGTTGCCCGAGGTGCAGTTTGCGCTCGTAGTTGGGTCGTAAATGGTAAGCGCTGAGGTCAAGTTACTTGAGCCCGTTCCTGAAAAGTCTCCGCCGCGTTCCGCCGCGGTGGGAACCCAAGTCTGAAAGATACTTCCCTTACGCTGGCGAAAGCCGTCATAACTTGAGAAGAAAAACAGCTTGTCCTTAAAGATCGGGCCTCCGACGTTCGCGCCGAACTGGTTTTGCGTAAAGGGAGGACGCGTAATGCCGCTGCTATTGGCGAAGAAGTCGTTGGCATTCAGAACTTTGTTGCGAATGAATTCAAACGCCGAGCCATGGAAAACGTTGGTGCCCGATTTCGTAGAGAGATTGATGACACCGCCCGCAAATCGACCATACTCGGGGCCGAGATTGTTGGTCTGGACTTTGAATTCCTCGATGGAATCTTGACTCGGGATCACCGTAACAACATTCAAGTACGCTCCGTTGGTAGGCGCGCCGTCGATCAAGATCTGGCTTTGGCCGGACATTCCGCCGCCAACCTGAAAATCTCCCAGAGCAAAGGGATTGGCGCCGACCGGATTGCTCGTCGAAGAATTTCCCGCCGAGGGCTGGCCTTGTGGGACCACGCCCGGCACCAGCGAAACCAGTGCCAAGGGGTTACGGCCGTTCAAGGGCAGCTCCGTGACGTTTCGCTGCTCTACCACTTGCCCCAGCGAGTTGGTTTCCGGCTGGAGCAAAGGCGCTTCGGCACTCACTTCGACGGTTTCGGTCTGCGCTCCGACTTGCAGAGTGATATCCACTTTCAAGCCGCTTTCAATCTCCACCAGAATGGGCTGGCGAACGACCTTCTTAAAACCGCTCTTTTCTGCCTCTACCTTGTACTTGCCGGGCAAAATGTTCACGAAGGTGTAGTTTCCGGAAGAATCCGTCTGTATGTTGTGCTTCTCGTTGGTGTCTAAATTGGTGAGTGTGACGGTAGCGTCGGCAATGGCAGCGCCGCTGCTATCGGTCACAGTTCCCGCAATGGTGCCATAGACGTTCTGGGCGGACCCTCGCGGGGCTGAGAACGCCAAGACGAAGATTCCAACTAAAAAGGCAACCCCAAGCTTTCTGAAATGCATTTTCCCTCCCGCTAAGACCATCTCAAAGTCAATACGCTCGCGCTGCCGATGCACCAATCGGCAGCAAATCGCTTTCATTACGCGTTGCAGAAGAAAATCTGACCCCTTTTGCGAACTCTTTTAGCTTTGTGTAAAGCAAAAGTCAAGCACAATTTCGATATTCTAAGTGCGGGGATCGGCGAGAGATGAGGAGGGTTATATACACTTGGTGTTAAGGCGACTTCGGGCTCAGGGTCTGAAGCTCCGTCGAGGCACTGCAAGTTGCTGGCTAGCCCAGCTAGGCTTTGGCCCACCCGCGGTTGGCTACAGGTCCGACCCCCTCCCTGATGGTGACAAGGCGGTTGGCGGGGATTTGCTTGAAAGTTTCGTGCAGGCCGCTGGGCCAATGCACTTGTACGTCGGCGGAAGGGGCGCTGCCCAAACCGAAGTGCAAGCGTGGGTCGTTGCAGGAGAAAAAGCTGGATTGGCTCATGACGGCTTGGGCCTGAATCTTGTCTCCATAATGGACTACGACGCGGGCACCAATGGCGCTGCGATTGGACTTGGTGCCTTCTAATTTCACTTTTAGCCAGTTGGCTCTCCCGCTGAGGTCGTTGCGCAATAGAGAGGGAGGCTCGTTGAGGTTGATGATGAGGATATCCATGTCGCCGTCATTATCGAAATCGCCGAAGGCACATCCGCGGCTGCAATGGAGCGCGGCTACACCCGGACCGGCCTCCTGGAGAAGCTCTTCGAAAACGCCTTTGCCCAGGTTTCTGAAGACAGCTCGAGGTGTTTTGAAAGGGTATTGGGCAAGCGTCTTCTCGACTTGGGGATAGACATGGCCGGTGACCATGAAGAGGTCTGGGAGGCCGTCGTTGTCGAGGTCGACGATGCCAGCTCCCCAGCACACGTAACGGGTTTCCACACCGAGACGCGAGGAGCCCGTGGCATCCTCAAAGTTCCCCTTCCCGTCGTTGTGATATAGGATGTTAGCGTCGTCCGCAAAATGTGTTTTGAAGATGTCAAGATGCCCGTCTAGATCGTAATCGCCGACCCCCACCCCCATACCCGCCTGCTCCATGCCATCGTCGCTCAGCGCCACACCGCGTATGACTCCTTCTTCGCGGAAAGTTCCGTCGTGATTGTTCATAAACAAGAGACTGGGAGTGGAGTCGCAGGCGACGTAAATGTCTTGCCATCCGTCTTCATCAAAATCCGCCGCAACTACGGTCATGCCATAAGTGGGCGTGGCTCGTGAGATGCCAGCTTGTTGCGTTACATCGGTGAATGTCCCGTCGCCATTGTTTCGATAGAGAGAATGCTTACCGGTCGCTAAACCCCGAGGGCCGCATTCCACCGGGATTCCTTTCCACCGGCAGTTGGGGTTATCGCCGGGAGCGGCGGCATTTTCAAACGAAAACCGAACGTAATTGGAAACGAACAGATCCAGGTGTCCGTCGCGGTTGTAGTCCACGAAGCTGCAGCCGGCTCCAAATCTTGGTTGATCGTTCCAAAGGCCGGCCGCCTTGGTCACATCGGTGAACGTTCCGTCGCCGTTATTGCGGTACAGGCAGTTCTGTCCAAAATTGGTGCAAAATATGTCGTCAAAGCCGTCGTTGTTATAGTCTCCGATCGAGACTCCACATGCCCATCCGAGCCAGTGCAAACCCGTTTTCTCCGTGACATCGGTGAATGTCCCGTCCCGGTTATTCTTGTACAGCCGGTTCGTTGTGCCCTGGGGAGCGCCCGCAAGACGCGTGCCGGTGAGAACAAACAAATCCATCCACCCATCATTGTCATAATCAATGAAGGCGCACCCGCATCCGGTGGACTCCACGATGTACTCTTTGCTTTGTTCAGCGCCATAGATCACCGGCGCATCGAGTCCCGCGGCGGCGGCCACGTCCACGAAGTGGGCGTTAAAAGGGCGCCCGGAAGGCGCGGGTCTTGCCAGGGGCTTGGCGGTATGCGTCGAAACGCCCTGTCCCAGCAGGCGGGTGGGATCGAGCCATAGCGCGCCGCCCACCCCGACTCGGAAAAAACTACGACGGTTGAAGTTCATGGGCCGTTCCTAGAAACATGGACATTGATCGCAATTGCCCAAGACGTCCTCCGAACAGTGCTGAGGACGGTTCGCGTGCCGGGATCGCACCGGCAGGGGGAGGCGGGATCACGGAGCGGGCCGTGCTCGCAAGAGCCGGTGCCGCCGGGGATCGGGTTGTTGGACAACCCGGCCTCCTCCGCGCTGCAAGCGCCACTCGGTCTCGGCGGGAGACGATGGCCCACAAGCTCCACACATGCCCGCTGCGATTCTTCGCGAGTAGCTGCGGGGTGACCTGGAACTGACTCGGCAATCGCCCCCCGAGACCCTCCACTCTCCGCGCCAGATGCCCATCTTCCCGGCATCCCGCTCGCTTTCGAGATTCGCCAGCCGGGCCTTGAGTGTTGCGATCCGACGTCTCTTCTGGTGACGCTTCCACTTGTCAGGAATCTCCGCGAGCACCTCCTCGGCCCGCTTGATCCGGCGCTTCGCGAACTCGATCAGGCGGTCGCGGACTGCTTTGACCGACGCGATCTTCCCGCGCACTCCTGCTGCGAGCGCGTTGAACTGTCGCGCCGTGATGCCCAATCCGCCGATGAACTCCCGCTTGAGCACGCTGAGCGATTCGCCAGCGGAGAGCCGGGCGAAGAGCGATCGCTCCGCCTTGCCGTACAGCGCGGCATACGCATCGAGCAGCGCCGCCTGCTCGCTGCTCAGATCAAGCCGCGTCTGATACGTGCGGAACTCATTCATCCTCGATGGCCTCCACCGCCTTCTTCGCCTTGTTCTTGGCAGAGCGTCGCCCGTACCGCTGCGCGCAGAAGCTCGCCAGCACCTCGATCAGGTCCGGCACGAGATCGTCCTTCCTCTCATTTCTCGTCAACGACGACAACCTTCCGGCCCGTCGATCGCAGGGCCGCTTCGAAGTACTCCGAGCCGAAACGTTCTTCATGTTATCACGGCCCAAGCAACGGCTAGGCTGCTTGCCCCGAGCGAATCGGGCGGTTTCGGCAGATGAGCGATCGTCAAGGGCGCCGCCCGCACTGGACCTGCGGGGGATTGTTTTCTGCAAGCGTTTGCAGTTGGCAGGGCTGGGCTCGCCATGATATTGTCACGCGCAGCATGTGTTTGCTGTCCTTTGGGGGAATTTGCGGCTACCATGAGCCTTTCGCAAATTGCGCAGCCCGCGTTGGTTTGTCCATTCTCGAGCGATATGGGCCCGTTTTGGAAAAAAAACTTTCCGCCAAGCAGGCTGAGCCATCCGCAGCCTACCCACCGAAGCGATGCTGCTGCCTGACCTTCGTCGCGAAGTCCTGGAAGCTAACCTTGAGCTCGTCCGCAAGGGGCTGGTGCTTTTCACGTTTGGTAATGCCAGCGGCATTTCCCGGAAAAAGGGACTCGTGGTCATCAAGCCGAGCGGCGTTGCTTATGAAAGGATGAAGCCGGCGGATCTGGTCGTCACGGACCTCGACGGGAAAATCGTGGAAGGCAAGCTGCGTCCGTCATCCGATTTGCCGACCCACTTGGTACTTTATAAAGCATTCCCGGGCATCGGCGGCGTCAGCCATACCCATTCGGAATACGCGACCGCCTGGGCACAGGCGCGCCGCGCGATTCCTTGCTTTGGCACTACCCACGCGGATTCCTTCCATGGACCCGTTCCCGTCACGGTAGAACTCCAAGACACCGAAATTTCGGAGAATTACGAAGAGAACACCGGGCACGCCATTGTCCGCACGTTTCGCGACATTGACTACTCCGCGATTCCGGCGGTTTTGGTGGCCAATCACGCGCCGTTTG
>Ga0306919_10000442_pt1 | contig 18010 bp, 13 predicted proteins | sample flu12Cox44000172_FD_203764 | JGI IMG/M metagenome (GOLD analysis project Ga0306919, IMG submission 203764) | Lab enrichment of tropical soil microbial communities from Luquillo Experimental Forest, Puerto Rico - flux4day.12C.oxic.44.000.172 (v2)... | ecosystem: Environmental > Terrestrial >... | reverse complement strand
AGAAACTATACACCAAAAACCCTCGCCTCATTTCCAATTCATTCTCAAGAACGGAGCCTTACGGCGCATGTGGTAAGCCTAGGGCAACGAAGCACTCGGAAAAAGCGGTCGATCGGGGCTCTCGATTGGACTGTGGAAAGTCGCACCAAACGAGGACAAATTTGCAGGGACTAGTACCGGGCAAAGGCTTGCATTCCCAGCGGTTCCATCCGTTAGTTGTTGTCCGTGTGAGGGTTAGCCGCAGGCCCGAACCTACAGGTTTGGGCCACGCTTTTGCAGTACACTTCCGGAGCTTAGCTTGAAGCGCATCCTGCAGCGAGATTGAACGAAAGCACGACTGCAAACGGCAGAAGCTGGAGCCCGGGTGCCGCGGCCAAAGAGCGGCGAGAAATCCAGGAGGAATTCGAGGATGGACGACAACCTAGAGAACCAAGAACATCAACAAACTCTGCACGAGGTCGCATGGGAATCCCGCCCTGCGGGCCTTCACCGCGGGCTGCTGATTGGCGCGGTGGTGCTGTTGGTCGTAGCCGGATTGGCGTTTGGCTACGGTTATCGTCAGCAAATCGCGGTGGGGCATTTGACGGCGCAGCAGACCGTGGCCAACGCCACGATCGACCAACTGCAGGGCCAGCTCAATAACGTGAACACCAAGCTTAATGACATGGTTGCGGTGCAGCAGCAGGCCGCCGAGCAAGCGGCGGCAGAGAAGGCCACCTCCTCGCCGGGAGCCAAGCACGGCCCGGCGGACAAGCGCTACAAACAGTTGCAGGCGCAGCTGCAAGATCAAGAGAAACAGTTGAAGGAAACGCAGGACCTGGTGGCCAAGAACCGGACGGATCTCGAGACCAGCCTGAGTTCCACGAAAGACGAGCTCACCGGCTCGATCGCCAAAACACACGATGAATTGGTCGTGCTCGAAAAACGCGGCGAGCGCAACTACTTTGAATTTGACCTCCGAAAGTCCAGGCAGTTCGAGCGCTTTGGACCAATCACGCTGTCGCTGCGGCGGACCGACGCGAAGCACATGAACTATGACCTGATGATGGTTGTCGACGACAAGCAGCTCGGCAAAAAGAGGGTGAATCTCTACGAGCCCATCTGGATCCACACGGAGAGCGGCGGGCAGCCGGTGCAAATCGTGGTGAACAAGATCGGCAAAAATGCCGTTCACGGTTACATCAGCGCGCCAAAGTACAAGGAGTCCGAGCTGGCCGCGGGCGGCGCCGGGGCGCCGACCTTGACGCCCGTCTCGGCCACCACACCGGACCCGAACAGGCCGAATCCGCAGCCGGAACAACCGCAGCCGGAGCAACAACAGCAGCCGCCGTCACAGCAGCCACAGACACAACAGCCTCAACCGCAGCACCCGCAATGAGCTAGCCTGGCGCTTGCCGGGAAATCTTCCACTTTTTTGTTTGGCTGGCAGGGCGTCGTGGAGACGCCCTGCTTTTCTTTTCGCGTCTCCACGGAGCCGGCGTGTTCCGCTGAAACTCGCTTTAGCCACGAAGATTTGGGCGGAGCTGCTGATAACGGTCGCGACGCCATCCAAAACCGCGGTCGACGAGAGTGCGGTTTGGATTGCCGCATCGGACCCGAAGATGCAAGATCTGAAGCTGCAGACCGCAAAGTTGCAGAGCTAATTCGCGAACGGAAAGGCAAAGCCGCGACCTCGGGACGCGGAGGGCCGCAGCCACGCGGGAGCTCCGGCTAGCCGCCTGCGTCCTTCTTCTTGTAGCCTTCGCAGGAGAGAACGGGAAGTCGCGGGTATTTGGGAAACTTCCGGTCGCGGGCAGAAAGTTCGCAGAAAAGAAACGTCGAGCCGCGGTCGGATTTAACCGAACGGGCGTGGATACAATCGGCACAAAGGCCTGCGTTCGCAACTCCGCCCGTCGCTCGCGAGGTCTTGGCCACCGAAAAAGCATAGCAGCAGCCCGGGGCAAATCACTTGGAAATGCCCGCCGAGCCGCGCATCGGGAGAGTGGCCTAGAATTTCTAATGCGCCGCCAGGCGGCTACGGGCTTCCTTGACCCGCGCGAGGAACCGCCGCGCGAGCTCGTGAATGCGTTGTTCCTGCTTGCGCTCCAGCGCCTCCGTGGGAATCAGCTCGCCGCCCACGCCCAGCGCCGACGCGCCGGCCAGGATGTAGTTGAGAGCCGTCTGCTGATTCACTCCACCCGCAGCTACAAACGGAATTTGCGGAAAAGGCGCTTTCAACGCCCGGATGTAATGGTCGCCACCAAGTGGCGCGCAGGGAAAAATCTTGACGAAGTCCGCGCCGGCTTTCCACGCCTGGATGATCTCGCTCGGTGTCAGCGCGCCAGGAATAACGAGTATGCCTTTCCTGCGAGCAAATTCCACCACTTCGTGAATGAAGCCGGTGCTCGTCAGGAATTTCGCCCCTGCATTCACCGAACGCTCGGCGGTTTCCAGATCGAGGACCGTGCCCGCGCCAACAACCATTTCCGGAAGGCTCTCGAGCAATGCGGGAATGACCTCGAGCGCTCCCGGAACCGTCATGGTGATTTCGGCGATGGGGATTCCTGCGCGGTAGACGGCTTCTGCCGCATAGCGTGCCCGCTCGGCAGAGCTCACGCGAACGGCGGGAATGATCCCAATCTCCTCGATCCGTGCTCGGACCGCTTCCTTTTTCAATGATCCGACTCCCTGTTGCCTTTCCCTTCAAGGACTGCGTTTGACCCATGACGAGCGGACGCCGCGCATTTTATGTTGTTTCGTCAAATCCTGTTTCCACTTCCGGGAGTTTATCTCCCTCACCGGCGACCCAAACGTACAGCGTCGGAAGGAGGAACACGCTGAGCAGCAACGAGCCGGTAAGGCCGCCGACGATGACAATCGCAAATGGCCGCTGCGAATCGGAGCCAATTGCGTGGGAAAGCGCGGCCGGCAAAAGGCCGAGTGTGGCCACTAACATGGTCATCAGGATGGGCCGAAGACGGAGAACCGCGCCCTCGATGGCGGAATCCTCGATCGAATGTCCCCGCGCACGGAGTTGATTGATATATTCGAGCATGATTACACCGACCTGAACGGACACTCCGAAAAGCGCCAGGAAGCCGATTCCGGAAGAAACGCTAAAGTGGGTCTCGCTGACGAACAGAGCAACGAGGCCGCCGAGGGGCGCCATCGCTACGGTCCCGAGAATCAGCAAGGTCCACTTGTAGGAACGGAACATGGTGTAGAGGATGACGAAAATGAACAGAATGGTAAGGGGCACAATCAGAAGCAGCCGCGCTTCAGCCCGTTTTTCGCTTTCGTATTCGCCTTCCCAGTTGATATGGTAACCGCGGGGCAGCTGAACCTGTTGGTTCACCTTTTCGATGGCCTCCTCGACGGCATCTCCCAAGGCGCGTCCGCGAACGCTGTATTTAATCGCCACATAGCGCTGGTTCCCTTCGCGATAGATTTCCGAACCCTCGTCGCGTTCGACGATCTTCGACAGTTGCGCAAGCGCAACTCGTTCGCCGGTGGGAGAAAGCAGACGAATATTTTCAATGGCTTCCTTGGTGCTGCGGTACTGCAGTAGGTAGCGAAGAACCAGATCATAGCGCTGTTCCCCTTTCAAAACTTGCGTGAGCGCACTGCCTCCCACGGCGGTTTGGATAGCGTCCTGGACGTCCGCAACGTTGATCTGGTGCCGCGCCGCTTGGAGACGGTCCACGGTAATGTTGAGATTCGGCTGGCCAAGCGCGCGAAACACCCCGAGATCTTCGATGCCATTGATGTGCCGCATGACGTTGACGATCTGATTCGCTTTTTCCTCCAGAACCGCCAAGTCATCGCCAAAAACCTTGGTGGCAAGCTGTCCTTTCACGCCGCTGACCGCTTCTTCCATGTTGTCTTCAATCGGCTGAGAAAAGCCCCAGATCACGCCGGGAATTTTTTCGACCTCGCGATCCATGGCCCCGATCAGTCGTTCCTTGTTTTTGTGAAAGACCGGGCGCCACTGTTCCTTGGGCTTGAGGTCCAGGAAGTATTCCGTATCGAAAAAGCCAGTGTGGTCCGTTCCGTCGTCGGGGCGTCCGACCTGACTCGTGCATTGCGTAACCTCCGGAAAGGAACAGAGAATGACGCGCGCCTGATTCGCCACCCTTGTGCCCTCGGTCGGCCCCGTGCTGGGTGCGAGCGTGCCGCGCACCCAGAGGGCACCTTCGTCCAAGTGCGGAAGGAACTCGGAGCCGATCACTCCGCCCACCGTAAGGTAAATCGCGAACAGAAAACCCACCGCCGCGCTGCCCACGGTTGCGTAGCGGTGTTCGATAGCCCACTTTAGGCTCGTGCGATAAGAGTTCTTTAGATACTCCATCACAGGGTTGCGCCATTCGCGCACCCCCTGGCGAAACAAGAAGCTCGACAACATCGGGGCGACAAGCATTGAAAAAACCAGTGCGCCAAGCAGAGCAAAGGCCACCGTCCATGCCATGGGCCTAAAAAGGCGGCCTTCGACGCGCTCGAGCGTAAAGATAGGCAAGTACGCCGTGATAATAATGGCGATGGCATAGAAGACGGGGCGCTGCACTTCGTGGGCAGCGTCGCGAATGCGCTCCATGGGCGTCTTGTAGCCGGTGTTGCCGTGGCTCATGTGACGCACAATGTTCTCGACCATGACTACCGCGCCGTCCACGACCATGCCGAAATCGAGCGCGCCGAGCGAAAGCAGGTTCGCGGGGATGCCTTTTAACTTGAGACAAGTGGCGGCAAACAACAGGGAAAAGGGAATTGTCAGCGCAACAATGAAGGCTCCGCGGACATTTCCCAGAAACAGGAAGAGCACGATCACCACCAGGACGATGCCTTCGGTCAAATTGTGAAGCACGGTGTGCGTGGTGAAGTGCACCAAGTCGCTCCGGTCGATAAAAGGAACGACTTTTACCCCCGGCGGCAAGAGGCGTTGGTTTAGTTCCTTTACCTTCTCGTGAATACCTTGAAGCGTCGTGTCCGCATCTGCGCCCTTGCGCAATAAAAGGATGCCCGAAACCACATCAGTGTCATCGATGATCTTGCCATCTTGGCGATGGAAAGCTCGGGCAAACTGGCCAAGCCGAATTTTGGGCCCCTGGTCAACGACGGCGACGTCCTTTATGCGGAGCGGAGTGCCCGTTTTTGTGTAGATGACGGTATTTTCGATGTCGCGCACATCCCGGACCATGCCCACTTCGCGGACGTTGATCTGCTGCAAACCGGCCTCGATAAAGCTGCCGCCGGCATTCGCATTGTTGTTGGCAAGCTGCTGCTCCACCTGGGCAAGACTTACCCCATAGGCGATGAGTTTGTTGGGATCCACGCGCACTTGATATTCGCGGGTGGGACCGCCGAAGCTGGCGACGTCGACGACGTTGGGAACCGATTTGAAATTCTTTTCGACAACCCAGTCTTCAATGGACTTCAGCTCCATCACGTCGTAGTTGGGATTCGTGCTCTCGAGAGTGAAGAAGTAAATCTGTCCGACCGGGCTCCAGTCCGTTCCCATTTGGGGCGTTACTCCGGGAGGCAAGGTGACTTGCGAAAGCCGCTCGAGAACGCGCTCGCGATTCCAAGCGTTTTCTTCCTCATCATCGAAAATCAGCTCCACGTAGGAAAGGCCGAAAAGGGAAAACGAGCGCAGATGCGTCACATGAGGAATGCCATTCATGGTAATTTCGATGGGAATGGTCACTTGCTGTTCGATCTGCTCCGCCGAAATACCCGCCCACTGCGTGATGATGTCCACGTAATTGTTTGCCACGTCCGGGTAGGCTTCTACGGGAAGCTGGTGAAACGAGATTGCTCCCCAGGCAAACAGGAGAATGGCCGCGGCCAGAACGAGGAAGCGGTTCTCCAGCGCAAAATCGACGAGCTTGCGAATCATCTACTGCTCCAACGTGTTCTGGAAGACCAGAGCGTTCTCCACCACTTGTTCACCCGGTTTGATGCCCGCGAGGATTTCCTGCATGTTGCCGGGAAGCATGCTGCCGCTGGTTACTTCCACGCGCCGGAATTGCTTGCCGCCATTGGCAACGTAGACCCAATCGCGATCGTGCAAATGCACGACGGCGGTTGCGGGAACCGCGGAACGCATTTCCTTTTTCCGGCCGTGGAACTTCGCCGTGACAAACATTCCCACACGCATCAACCCGGGATTGGCAACCTCGATGCGCACTTTGGCGGAGCGCAGCGTGGGATCCAGAACCGGACTGACATTGCCAATCCGGCCGAAAAAGACTTTGTCGGGGTACGCATTCAGGCGAATTTCCGCGGTCTCGCCTACGTGCACGCTCGCCAAATCGTTCTCAAAAACGTCGCAGAGAATCCAGACCTGGCTCAGGTCGGAAATCGTAAACGGGTTGGGAGCGCCGAGGCCAGCCACGCCGGCGGCGTTGGTAACCTGCTGGTCGGTAATTACGCCGGAAACCGGAGCGACGATGTCGACGATCGCCGCCGGGTGATCGACGCTGCCCCCCAGCACGCGAAGCTTCTCCGTGGTGTTCTCGACGTCCACCTTGGCTTTGTTCTCTACATCCTCTGCGGTCTGATAGTCGTTCAGCGAAATCGCACCCCGGTCGTACAGCAGCCGGGCACGTTCATATTGGACCCGCGCAAGTTTTTCGTCGGCTACGGCCTTGCGATAATCGGAAAACGCGGCGGACACGTCTGCGCTTTGCACGCGCAGCAGCACCTGCCCTTTCTTGACCGTGTCTCCCAGGCGGGCCTTGACTTCCACCACGCGGCCGGTGGCGATGGAGATTACCGGAACGTTCCGCGAGATATCCGGATTGACCGTCCCGGTCACGGTCAATTGCGTAGCGGAAAGATGCTCGACGGCGCGCGTCAGCGGGAATTGTTCGGGATGGTCAACTTGCAAGACGTTGGATTCCTCGGCGTGCTCGACTACCGGCGGCGGCGGCGCTTCTGCCTTGGGGTCGCCTTTCGAATCACCGCAGCCGGCCAGCAACAAGCCAATGCCGAGGGGAAAGGCCGCGGTCGGAAAACGCCGGTGCCTCATGGAATCACCTCACGCCCTACTGCTTCATTCAACTGGTTCGCCGCATCTAGATAAGATGCAACCAGGTTCAGGTAATTGACCTGCACGCTCCGGTAGTCGGCCTGGGCGTTTAAGAAATCGAGCAAAGACGCGGCCCCATGTTCGTAGGAAAAGGCAATGGTGTCACGAACGCGAGAGGCCATTTGCAAGTACTTGTCCTTGTAAGGCTTGAGAAGAAGTAGCTTGCTCTCCACGCTGGCGTACGCGGAATCCACGTCGCTGAAAACCTGCGCGCGCGTGGCCTGCGCCAGCTGCTCGGTGCGGTCGATATCCAACCGCGTGCGCAGCTTCTCACCTTGGTTACGGTCGAAAATGCGGAGCGGAATACTGACGCCGACGCCCAGCGTCTGGTTGGCGTTGGGGTTGGCAACCGAACTATTGTAGGTATACCACGTGCTGAAAGTCGGATCGGTCGAGCCGTTGGCGACGGCAAGCTGGTGATCCGTCTTTGCTTTGTCGATGGCCTGGATCGCCGCCTTCAAGTCCGGCCGCGCCTCGATTGCCGCTTGCCGAACCTCGTCCCGAGCCGGGATCGGTGCGGAAAAGTCGTAAGGGCCGGTAACGTCAAACTGGTCGACGGGGGTCCGGTCGTTCAAGAGCGTGAGAAGCTGGATTTTGGCGCTCTCCAAGCTCTCTATCGCGGTTTGCAGATCGGCTTCATAGGTGACGCGCTGCAGTTCCAGGCGGTCCAAGTCCACTTGGGCGATGGCCCCCGCTTGGTACCGCGCACGATTCACTTCGAGAACGTGGTCGTAGTAGGCAATGTTTTCCTTAGCCACCGCGACAATGGCCTTTTCCTGAAGCACTTGAACGAACGCCGCTCGCAAAGCGGAGAGAAGCGTCCTGTTCAAATCGGTTTGGCTTGAAACGGCAATTCCGGTCGCTTTTTGCGCGCTCTGGAGTCGCAGTTCTCGCTTGTGCCGTCGTTCGTGCAGGTAGCTAAGTGTTGGCGTAAAAAGCGTGCCCTTGAACGGCTGCCAGACACCGTTGTTGGGGGCGATTTGCGTCCCGTCCGTGGACAGAGTGAAGTCCGGATTGGGACGCAGAAAGGCGGTAATCTCGGAAGCCCTGGACTCGTCGATGCCGATCAGACCCGCGCGCAGCGTCGGATTCAGAGCTTCGAATTTGCCACGCACTTCCTGCCACGTGAGGGCCTTCTGGGCGAACGCACTTGCGGCCAGAGCCAGGTTCAGCAGGAGCCCCGAGCAAAGACCTTTTCTCAAGATTCTTAAAGCCCGCATGTCTTCTTCCTTTATCGATTCCGGGGGACCCTCTGAACCCCCAGGTTGTGCGCCAAGATGGAAAAGGGGCGAGCAAGGTCACTAGGCTCCTTGACCTTGTCCCGCAAACAGCTTTTGCGAGCGGGATGCGGACGGGTTACGAAAGAGACGGCGGAGGGGCTCTGCCGCAGAGGTTTTCGTGGGCCACCTCAGCGATGGGCAGAAACTTTGTGTTTTCGATTCCCCTTCTTACCGCAGGTGCAGACCAGCAAAGCATCAGGGGCCGCGAAAACAGGAGAAGGTGGGTAGGAAGGGGCTTGAGCGAGGCCGGATTCGCTGCGGTTGCCGTTGCCGCCGCAATTCGTGCGCTCTTTTTGTCTTCGACCAGAACCTGCTGGTTGTGCAGATCATCGGTCATCGAGATGACGAAAAACAGGATCACCAAGGCGCAGCCCATGGCCATCAGTTTGCGGACATAACTCGCAGGATGCCGCAAGCACGCACCACTGCCAGACAGCGTGAGGATTTGCGCGAGAATCGCAGCGATGGCCACGCAGACCCAGACCAGGTTGAGTGTCAGCTCCATAGTCTTCCCAGCTATAGTAAGCATGCCGAGGCGGCTAAGCAACACAAAGAGCGATTGCGCGGCTGCAGGCGAGGTAACCCCCGGGCCAACCGGGGCGGCGCTATTTGTCCAAGCAACTCCCGGAGAGGCCTCCGGCCCAAGCCTAGGGCTTGCTTGTTGCCGGTCCGGTAGCTGACGTCGCCGCTTGACCGGCAACGGGCTTGGCAAAGTGCGACTGGTCGATTTTAGGATTGATTTCGACTTTGTCGACCGTAAGAGTCTGTTTGTATTCCGTGCCCGGGCTGCCCTGGTCGATTTTGAAGGGGAACTTCAATCCCTGGACTTCGCGGTAATCGGAGAGGAGGCTCTCCCAGGGAAGCAGCTCGTTTCCGACCTTGCGAGTCCCTTGCCATTTGATCGTCAAGAACGTGGCGCCGTCGATAAGATAGGAGCGGAGTTCCCCGCTCTTGGTGGTTATCTTCAGGCGATAAACTGCCTTGCCATCCGAATTTTCCTTCCCGACCAGCTCCACCTGCGCCCCTTTGCTTTTGTAATCCACGAGCGGGCCATCGAGGTCCGATTCATCGGGCATTTCCTTCAGCTCATCGGCAGACATCTCGACCACGTCTTTGTTCTCGGTGAAAGGATTCACCGTCCAGCCCGCGGATTTGCCGTCGTACGCGCGCAGAACCTTCTGCCCGTCTACGGTGACCTCGGAATACAGCTTGTGGGGGCGCTCGAGCTCCAACACTACCGTGCCTTCGAGGCCCTGGGAAAAGGCGACTCGCCCGGAGATCCGCTCCGATGCGACCGCCCTGATCTTGTCGATTCCGCCGCGCGCGTCGATGGTCTTTTTTATAATTTCGTCGACGGTCTGCGCCGACGGCGAACCCGACGGCAAAAAACACAAAAGGGTGGCAAGCAAAAGTTTGGTCTTCATTCCGAGTCCGAATGGCGTTTGTTTCGCGGCCGGGAACCACGCACCATTTCATGCTAAGGGGCAGGCGCGCTTCCGGTCAAATCTATTCCGGCTTACCGGGCGGGCGGCGGCGGTGTGTTGATGCAAGCCGAAACAATTTTCCCTTAGGGTCGAAATGCGCGTACATTTGGAACCGCACGAAAAACGGTTCGGCAAGAAATACTCTGAAATTGGACAGGTGAATTCAATGACATTCCGCCTTTCGAGTGGGTTTGTCCTTACGACGGCGCTGCTTTCCGGAATCGCCAGTGGGCAGCAGGAGCCGGCCGGAGAAGGCCGGCCCATTACACCCGCAGGCTCGCTGGTAATGGATTCGGGGACGCACCTTGCTGCCGTGGGGGCCATGCCCATGACGATGTTGCGCAGCCCGGATAAGCTCGGGCGCGACGGAAAAGGCCGCTATCTCCTGGTGGTGAACAGCGGTTACGGCGTGCAGTTTAGCCAAGACACGAACAGGGCACAACAATCGATTGCGGTGATCGACCTAAACGCAACGCCCGAGCCTCGCGTGACGCAAAACGTCTATTTCCCCACGCCGCAAAGCGCCAATGTCGGGCTGGCTTTTGCGCCCGCGGCCTCGGCGGAGGGCAGTTTTGCGATGTATGTTTCCGGCGGGTTCGAAAACAAGGTGTGGATTTTCCGCTTTGATCCGAAAGCCGCCGCTCCGGTCCAGCCGGCTTCACCGGGGCCGGGCACAAAAGTTACGGCGCCGTTTTTCCTGATCAGCAATCCCGGGGAGGTTTCGCCAAAGGACTACAACCGAGGGAAAGCGGCACTCTACCCCACCGGCCTCGCGGTGAGCAACGACGGTGGCACACTGGTTACGGCGAACAATCTGGGTGACAGCGTGACGATTGTCCGCGATCTGTCCGGCGCGCGAAAAATGCAGCGGGTCGATTTGCATCACCGGGGAAAGCCGAACGGGAACATCTATCCCTACGGCGTTGTGCTGCTCAAAAGCGGCAAGACAGCACGGGCTTATGTTTCCTGCTGGAACGATTCTTCGGTCGCGGTGGTCTCGCTGCATGGCAAGGCCATCGTAGAAAAATACATTAGCGTGGACAGGCATCCGACCGCGCTGGCGCCGAATGCCGAAGGCACGCGGCTGTTTGTGGCGAATTCCAATGCGGACAGCGTTTCCGTGATTGACACAGCCTCGGATCAAGAAATCGAGCGAATTGACGTGCGCCTCGCGGAGGGCGCCCTGCCGGGATCGAGCCCCGAGGGAGTGGCGCTCGGCGAGGATGAAAAGACCCTCTATGTCGCGAACGCTCACAGCAACGCCGTCGCTGTCGTGGCGCTTTCAGAAAAGGCTCGCGGCGGAAAGTCCACGGAGAAAAACGGAGGCACGGCAAAGTCAAGGATTTTAGGATTTATTCCAACCGGTCAATACCCATCCGCGGTGGCGGTGGCGGACGGAAAGCTTTTTATCGGAAATGGCAAAGGGACGGGATTCGAACCCTCCTCGATGCGCGTAAGCAACACCGGCTTCACCCCGAACCCGCCCAACGCCGCGTTTCCTCCCGATAAAGAAAAGAATCGCCAGGGCGGCCAATACAGCGGGTCGATCGTCTCGGGAAACATCAGCGTCGTGGCGCTGCCGGATGACCCCACCCTGGCGCATTACACCCAGCAAACCATGCAAAACGACGGGCTCCTGGATTTCGCTCCGGCAAGGCTTTTTGCCGGCGAAAGCCCCATCAGGCACGTCATTTACATCATCAAGGAAAACCGCACCTACGACCAGGTGTTCGGCGACGTGAACCGTTCAGGTGACGGGCAGGTTGCCGATAGCGAACCCGCCTTTGCGATTTTCGGCGAGGGCGAGACGGCGCGCCGTCCCGATGGCACGTCACAAGCGGTGACACCCAATCATCATGCGCTGGCGCGGCGTTTCGGTCTGTTCGACCGCTTCTTCGTGAATTCCGAAGCCAGCCCCGACGGGCATAACTGGTCGACGGCCGCATTTTCAACCGACTACGTGGACAAGGCCTTTCGCTGGAACTACTCGGACCGCGGGCGCACGTATGACTTTGAAGGTTACAACCGCCTGCCGGATTACGAACCACCTGGCGAATTGCAGCTCGATAAATTCCAGGGCGACGCCCTGGCGGCGTTGACCGATCTGTTGGAAAAGCATCTGCCCTATCGGCAGGGGTTCACGGACCTCAGCGAGCCGAAAACGCTTTACCTGTGGGACGCCGCCGCACGCGCAGGATTGGGTTACCGGAGTTACGGGGAATTCATCACCGTGATTTCCGCGCATGACGTGGAGGCAGCAAAGCAGAGGCGGCACAAGCAATATCCGGATATTTCGAAAGCCGTTCGCGACATTCCGAACAAGGCTTCTCTCGCGAATCATCACAGCCCGAGCTCCCGCAGTTTTGATTTGACGGCGCCGGACATCATGACCGTGGATTGCTACAAAGCCGCGCTCGCAGCGCCGGGAAGCGCGGACGCCGCGGTGACCGAAGACAACGCCAATGCGAGCTGCCGGGGGAACTCGCGTTTTGGCGAATGGCTCGCGGAGTTTAAGGAATTCGTGGCCGAGCGCGAGACAGGCAAGCCGGATCCCATGCCCGCGCTCGTGGTGATGCGCCTTCCGAACGATCACACCACGGGAATCAAAGAAGGGTTCCCGACTCCGCAATTCATGGTGGCGGACAACGACTACGCCCTCGGGCGGCTGGTCGAAGCGGTTTCTTCGAGCGTGTATTGGAAAGACACCGCGATCTTCGCGGTCGAAGACGACGCGCAGGCCGGGCCGGATCATGTGGATTCACATCGGTCGGTGGGCCTGGCGATCAGCGCATACAACAGGCCCGGCGCGCTGATCCACAAATTTCACAGCACCGTGAGCATGATTCGAACCATCGAAGTGCTGCTCGGGATTCCAGCGATGAACCAGCTTGATGCTTCCGCGATTCCCATGGACATCTTTCAGGACAAGCCGGATTTGACGCCGTACCGAGCAGCGCTGCCGACCATTGCCGCGGATAACCTAATGACGGGTAAGGCCAAGGACAAAGTCACCGCAGCATGGATGAAAAAAACGTTGCAGCAGGACTTAGAGCACGCCGACATGGCCGATCCACAAGCACTAAACGCGGTTATCTGGTTTGCCTGCCGGGGAGACGGTTCGCGCGAGCCGCCATCCGCGGTGCTGCCGGCCTATGAGGCCATCCGCCTGGGAATTTTGGATACCGAAGAAGTCCCCGTCGACCACAAGGACAAAGACGACGACGATTGATCGCTACGGACTCCGGGGGCGGCACTACACCGCGGCGACGAAACTTCCGTCAAGAGCCACATAGCCGTAGGCCATGCGCGGCGTGTTGAATGCGAAACCAGGATTGCCATAGCAATCGAGGAGGATCAAGCCGCCGGTGCCATGCGCACGTTTCGCAAGCAGATGCACGGCTTCACGCGCGGCCAGTTGTCCCGAGAAAACACCGCAGGGTTCACCGGCCGGAGTATCCAGACAGATCCGCGCTTGACGCAGGAGGTCGACGGCAGTTTTGGCCATCACGATTTTCATGATGGCTTCGCCGTAGCCGGTACAGGAGACGCCGCCGGCTTCGGAATCGGCGTAACAGCCGCAGCCGATCAGCGGGGAATCGCCGACGCGGCCAGGAAGTTTGCAGCAAGTGCCACCGGTGGATGTGGCGGCGAACAGATTTCCGCTTTGGTCGATGGCGACGGCGCCGACCGTCCCTTGCTCATGTCCCCGGTGATGCGCGGCGGCGTGCTGGTCTTCTCTGCACTTGAGCCAAGCCTCCTGCTCGACCTCGCTGACGAGCTCCTTGGGTTTGCAAAGCGCAATGCCCTGCTCTGTTGCGAAGCGCTCCGCCCCTTCTGCCACCAACATCATGTGCGGACAATTCTCCAGGATGGCTCGGGCAAGCCGAATGGGATTCTTCACGCGCTGCAATGTGCAGGCCGCCCCGGCACGCAGCGTCGCGCCATCCATGACCATGGCGTCGCACTCCACGCGGCCGTCCCGATTCAGGTGCGAGCCGTAGCCGGCGTCGAAAACCGGATCGTCTTCCAATACCATGACCGCGGATTCGATGGCCTCGAGAGCATTGCCGCCTTTCGAAAGGATGCACCAAGCGGCAGCAAGAGCGCGCTGACAACCGGACTTGCAGCCATCGACGGCCTCGTCAGGAATGTCCCAGGCACCGCCGTGAACGATCAGAGCAGGTTTCATCGAAACGAGAATCGCAAAGCGAGCTCGATTTGTCCACTGAGGGGCGAGAATCGAGTCTCGAAGGAAGGAAATACCTCACGGGAGAAAACACCGAGGGCGGAGGGCGCGGAAAAGCAGCGAGTAAACGGGTGAAGAGAGAACAACGGCAAAAATCAGACGTAAAAATCCAGCAGAAAAAGCAGCAAGCCGACGAGGAGGAGGGCGGCGCCGCAATGGATGCGGGTCTGCGAAAGCCGCGAGATCGAATTCACGACGTAATGCGGAACCGATTTGAAGCGGGAATCCGAGCGGGGGATATAAAAAGGGCCGGCGGGAGTATAACGTGCAAAGCTGCGGTGGAAAAAGGAAACCTCATCCTGGATCCACAGCAAGAAGTTGTTGCGGTTACGCCACACAAGGACGGCGCCTAAGAGAAAAAGCAAATATCCGCAAAACGTAAGAAGCCCGAGCGTCGGGCCGGCTCCCCAGAACATAAGGCCCCCCACTGGCTGGCGCGACAAGAGATAAGACGCAGGAACAGCAAAGAAGGTTACTCGCCGTCGTGAATGGTTACGAGCTCAACGATCTCAAATTCCTTCTTGCCCGCAGGCGTGGCAACTTCGATCTCATCGCCGACCCTGCGGTTGAGCAGGGCGCGGCCGATCGGCGAGGTCGTGGAGATGAGACCTTTTTCGGCGTCGGCCTCCTCGCTGCTGACCAGCTTATATTCAACCTTCACGTCGCGAGCGACGTCGAGAACCACGACACGCGAGCCGTACCCAGAGCGGTCTTTGGGAATATTGTTGAGGTTGAGCATGGCGAGGTCGCCCATGCGCTTCTTGAGTTGTGCGATCTTGGCGTTGACGTAGGTCTGGCGCTCCTTGGCGAATTTGTACTCTGCGTTTTCGGATAGGTCGCCGTGCGCGCGAGCGACGGCGATTTCCTTGGGAAGCTCGATATTGAGCTCGTGGGAGAGCTGGTCGATTTCTTCCTGGAGTTTTTTCTTAATCTTTGCCAGTGGATCGGACATGGTCATTGGGTTGCCGCGCACTCCAAGCCCTGCGGCGGATTGAACCCCTTGAAAAAGACGGCGGAGTCGGGACAGCACGGATAGTGCCCCCAAACTCCGCTGAAACAAACATTATAGATGCGAAAAGGGGATGCCACAAGGGCAGACGACGAAGCGAGATCGGACAGGCGCCGCCAAAGGTGACGCTCATCGGAGCACCACAAGGAGGGACTCATCGAGCCTCCGCAAGCAAGGAGCAACCCGGCGGTCAAGTGCACTGCCAGCGGAAGAGCATGCGCTTCATAGAAAATCCTCGATTGAACAGTGCAGAGCTCAGGAATACTGCAATCGGACTCGAGGGCCGGCCCACTCGCTCCATTTCTTAAGTATGACGAGGGGAGGATTTGGTTGACTGAAAACGGTCTCCAAAGCCGATACCGAATCGAACACCTCTTGCTAGGCGCCGCTGCGTCGTTCCCCTGACTTCGGATAAAATCGCGTGCTGCAAGTGGCTCGCCGCAGGCAGCGCCAGCCGACTTGCTACTCCTTAGCCTTGGGGGGAAAGAACTCCGGGCTCGGTTGAGGTGAAAGTATGAGTGGTCGACGGTGGGCAGTCGGAACGCTTGTTTTTTTGAGCTGGAGCGGACAACGGGTCGATGCACAGCAGCGCCGCGATCGCGAACCGAACAGCGTCTATGCCGAGCGCCGCGCGAGGCTGGCTTCCCAGGTTGAGGCGCCCATCATCCTCTGGGGCTTTACGGGCCGAGAAGAAGTCTCTCAGGATTACGTTTTCGCGCAGGAAGAGAATTTCTATTATTTGACCGGGCACAACGAAGAAGGCGCGGGCCTCATCTTGCTCCCGTCAGCCCAGGGCAACCACGCGGCGCCGGCAGAGGCGTCCTTGAATGGGCAGCGGGAAACCCTTTTTCTTCCGGCAAAGGACCCCGATAAAGAAAAATGGAACGGCGTCCGTCTGTCGCCTTCGGATCCCGGCATCGAGGCGCGCACAGGGTTCTCGGGCGTAGAGCCGTTCGCCGAGATGCGCGCCACGGTAGAAAACCTCGCCAGGCTCTATCCGACCTTCTACACGATTCTTCCTTACAACAAAGAACTCGGCGGATTTCCGCATGAAAAGGCGGTCGTCGATTGGCTTCAGCTTGCGGCGCCGCAGGCAAAGCTCAAAGACGTTCGCGGGCAGATCGCAGCGATGCGCCCGATCAAATCTCCCGGAGAAATTGCGTTCCTGAAGCGGGCCATCGATTTATCGCTGGATGCGCAGCTCGAAGCGATGAGAATGATGCGTCCGGGCCTGTATGAATATCAGGTTTCGGCAAAAATGGTCGAAGTACACGCCATGGGCGGATCGGAAGCAGAAGGATACGCACCGATTGTCGGCGCCGGGCCGAATTCGACCGCGCTGCACTACGACAAGCTCTCGCGCAGGATTGAAAACGGCGACGTCGTCGTCCTCGATGTCGGAGCGCAATATTCCGGCTATTCCGCGGACATCACACGCACTCTTCCCGCGGGCGGCAGGTTCACAGCGCGGCAGCGCGAAATCTACCAAATCGTTCTTGGCGCACAAAACGCGGCGCTCGCAGCCCTCAAGCCCGGCGCGCATTTTTCCTGCAGAAGCAAGAAAAATGGGCTGATGAACATCGCCTACGACTATATCAACTCGCACGGAAAAGACCGCGAGGGCAGGCCGCTCGGCCAATATTTCATTCATGGCCTGGGCCACCAGATCGGCCTTAACGTACACGATCCGGGCGACTATTGCAGCCCGCTGCAGCCCGGAATGGTGGTTACCGTCGAACCGGGCATCTACATCCCCGAAGAGAATCTGGGCGTGCGCATTGAAGACGACGTGCTGATCACCGACTCCGGCTACAAGCTGCTGAGCGAGCGACTGCCGCGCGATCCAGCCGAAATCGAAAGAATCATGGCGGAAGGCGCGAAGGCCCGTGTCACGCAGGAGCATGCTTCTGCCGGCCGCGATTTAAACCCTTCGGGAGGCCCCGAGTCGGCTGAGGAAATCAAGAACCTCATTGCGAAATATGCGAAATCGGTTGGGGACGCGGATACCGAGCTCGCCTCCCAGATTTGGTGGAATTCTGCTGAGGCTTCGTTTATTCATCCTCTGGGCCATGAACACGGATTCGAGCAGATCAAACAAAATGTGTACACGCGGCTGATGGGCGGGACGTTTTCTGAGCGGAAGCTCAGCGTTCACGACGTCGCCGTGCAGGTGCTCGGCGACGCGGCGGTGGCGGAGTTCGATTGGACTTTCACCGCCAAGCTTCGCAAGGATGGTTCTCCGGTAACGACGCGCGGCCGGGAAACGCAGGTTTATCGCAAAATGCCTGACGGCTGGCGGCTCGTCCACGTACATTATTCAGCGATGCCCGTTTCCGAGGACAGGGGCTTTTAAAAGGCGGGAGCGTGCCGGCGGTCTGGAGATCGGGAAAGTCAGGCAGATTTGCGGTTTTCCTCGAGGAAAAGCCAACGTCGCAGTCGTTTAGCAAACCTGCGGGACCTGCCGTCTGGCGCGGGCAGCCACCCGTCAACCGGCCGAAAGCAGTCGAAAGAAGTACGATGCGCGAACACCGGCGATCAAAGCGCAGCGAAGGGGCGATTAAACGAATGAGCGAATAAGCGAATGAGGCGGTGAGTTGACCGCGCGGAATCGAGCCATTTATACTGTTCATTCGCCGGGGATTACCGTGACACGGCGTGCCTCGAGCCCGCCCTGCTTCGAGCAGGGAAGCTGCGGCAGGCAGGTCATTCCGGATGAGGCCACCATCCTGGCCCGCCTGGATTTCCGAAATCGAAACTTTTCAGGGAGCTATGAGTAGCGTCAAAGCCACACAACTTCGCCCCGGCATGGTCATCCAGCACGCGGGCCAGCTTTTCACCGTGTTCAGCACCGAACACCGCACGCCCGGAAACAAGCGCGGATCCATGCAGACACGCATGAAGAATCTGAAAACCGGAGCGATTATCGAT
>Ga0306919_10000441_pt1 | contig 18022 bp, 17 predicted proteins | sample flu12Cox44000172_FD_203764 | JGI IMG/M metagenome (GOLD analysis project Ga0306919, IMG submission 203764) | Lab enrichment of tropical soil microbial communities from Luquillo Experimental Forest, Puerto Rico - flux4day.12C.oxic.44.000.172 (v2)... | ecosystem: Environmental > Terrestrial >... | reverse complement strand
AGGCACAACGGCCCGGCGACATCGTGACCACCATGTCCGGGCAAACCATCGAAATCATAAACACCGACGCCGAGGGCCGGCTGGTACTCGCGGATCTGCTGCATTACGCCAACAAGCGCTTCAAGCCGAAATTCATGATCGATCTCGCCACCTTGACCGGCGCGATCATCGTCGCGCTAGGACAGGAATATGCCGGGCTGTTCGCAAATGATGACAGGCTCGCAGACCGGCTCACGCGGGCGGGCAACGAGGTCGGCGAGCGCGTATGGCGGATGCCGCTCGGGGCGGAATACGACAAGATGATCGATTCGAAATTCGCCGATATGAAAAACGTAGGCGGACGGAACGCCGGTTCGATCACCGCGGCGCAACTGTTGCAGCGGTTCGTCGACAAAACGCCATGGGCCCATCTCGACATTGCCGGGACCGCGATGGGCTCGCCGCAGAGCGACATCAACAAGAGCTGGGGCTCGGGCTTCGGCGTGCGGTTGCTGGAGCGGCTGGTGGCGGATTATTACGAGAAATAGCGTCCTGCAGCCGGGATCAAGCGCAGCGAGATCCGGAGCCACCGTTCCCGCATTTTCGCTTCGCTCAATGTGGGCTACGGCGCGCCGGCGTGACCAAGGCGACGATATGACCGAATTTCTGTTCTATCACCTACTACGCCAGCCGCTTGAGCGGGTTCTTCCGACGCTCATTGAGAAGTCTCTCGAACGAGGCTGGCGCGTGGTGGTGCAGGTCGGTTCGCCGGAGCGCGTAGAGGCGCTCGATGCGCATTTGTGGACGTTCCGCGAGGATAGCTTTCTACCCCATGGCGACTGGCGTGAGCCCAATGCGCAGGAGCACCCGGTCCTGCTGACCGCCGACGGCGGCAATCCCAATGGCGCCGCGGTGCGCTTTCTTCTCGATGGCGCGGCGGTACCGGCGGATGCAGCCGCCTACGACCGGATCGTGCTTCTTTTCGACGGCGACGACGTCGATGCGGTGGCCTCGGCGCGCGAACGCTGGAGCGCAGCCAAGGCCAAGGGCTTTGATGTGACCTATTGGCGTATGGACGGGGAGGGGCGCTGGCGGAAGTCGGATAACGCAGGACCGACGACAGAGAACGGATGAGTGGCCGGACTATTTCTGTCCTCCGTCATCGTCCTCCGTCCTCTGGATAGCAAAAGGCCCCGGGTTTTGCCCGGGGCCTCTGCTGAGCGGGGTGTTGCTACACGGTTATTGCAGGAAGCTCCACGCGTGGGTCTTGATGGTGAGGCGGGCGCGCGCCATGTCGACCTTGGCCTTCTGGGTGAAGGTGTTCGCCCCCAGATCGGCGAAAGCGGTCTTGCTGCTGACGTCGACGTGTTGGTACTCCGCACCCAGGATGGCGTCCACCAGCACGCCCTTGTAGATCATGTACTCGAAGCCGGCGCCGGCGAACCAGCCGTCGTTCCAGGTCGAGCCGCCGAAGTTGCCGATGCCGCCGCCGGGCGCGCACAGGGCGGAGCCGGGCCCCGAGAACGTGGCCAGACCGGACGCGCAAGCATATTGCCCTTTGATCGATGCCGCGGCATAGCCGCCCGTCCCGAAGAACATCCAGCGATCCCAGGCGATGCCCACCCGCGGGCCTGCTGTGAAGATGTTGGTGATCTTGTTGAACGCCAGACACCCGGCCAAGCCGCAGCCGCCAAAGGGCGGGTTCGGCAGCAGCGTGGTGCTCTGCATCTCGCGGAAGCCAGCGCTGTAGCCAGCCTCGGCGCCGAGGATCAGCCATCCCCACTGCACCTGCGCGCCGGCATGAACGTCGTAAATCGTGTCGTTGGCGTTGGACGTCGAGCTTAGCCCCGGAACAAAGCCGGTGGTGGGGCCGGCTAGAATTGCGACCGCCGCACCCGGATACTCGCGGGTGACCTCCGGCCGTACCCAGCCGATGCTGGCGCCGAGATACACGCCCGTCCAATCGTAGTAGCTCACTGCGGGAGCCGGCGCCTTTACGGCCATGTCGGCTGCCATTGCAGGGCCCGCGACCATCGCCGCAAGCGCCACGCTTCCGAGTACGAACCTTTTCATTTGAACCCCCCGTCCCAGAAATTTGAGTAGTGCATTCTTAACAGGTCCCGGTGGCTTTGGCTGTGACATTTGCGCAACTGTGAAAGGGATTCGCTATTTGCTCACGGCACAAAAGCCCCGCGCAAGCGCACATCTCGTGCGTTTTCCGGGCGGTTGCGAACGGTCCGAAAGTGTTGGAATATTGCTGTCACGCATGGGTGTGGCGGCAGAGCTCGCGCCAAGGAATCGCCTCATGTCGCTGCTCGTCGTCTACATCGTTCTGATGATCGCCGGCGCTTTCGTCACCTACTCTCGTGGGCTTGGGGTGGAGCGAACTGTCCCGGCGGCAAGCTTGCCGGTGTTCCTTGCCATGTACTTTCCGTCGGGGTGATTGGCGTCCGAATCACGGCGTCGCGCGCGCAACCCCAATAGGCTTTGCCACGAGCCCGGCATTGGCCGAGGGAGTCATCCTTCGAGACCCATAACCCCATGGCGCTGCGCAACTATTTGGTTTCGGCATCGATCGAGAGGGTTTTCCGGAGAGGCCTGCGGATGCAACGATGGGGTCGAATCTGCCGGGACCTGGCCGCGGCCGCGATAGTGGCACTCGCGGTCGGCGCCTGCTCGACCGACCTCGGCCTCAATAACGTAACCCTGGTTCCGAAGCCCGAAACCCTGCTGCGGAAACCGGACTGGGCGACCTTCTCGGGTGGCAAGAACGAATTCGAGTTGCGGCCGGTCACGGCCGCCGATCTCGTCAATGCCCAGGGGCAATGCGCCAGCGGGCTTGAACAGCAAGTTGCCGGCACCGAGGGTGCCAGCCCGCCAGGTCCGGTCGGCGGCATCGCTCTTCAGATGACCGAATGTGAGGTGGTCCGGCGGGCGGGTCCGGCCGAAAAGGTCGATTTCGAGGAGGGCGGCGAGCGCGTGGTGGTGCTGACTTACCTGCGCGGCCCGGCGCCCGGCATCTATCGTTTCCGAGGTGGGCGCCTGGCATCCATCGAGCGCGCGTCGGGCCCACCCCCGGCGCCTGCGAAATCGCAGAAACCGACCACGAAAAAACCCGCGGGTACTTGACCCGATCGGGAAACCCCGGGTCACACCGGGTCTTCGCGCGATCCCGCGATGACCGGCGCTCCAGTGGAACAGTCCCCTCAGCCGTGGAGATTCGCATGTGCGTTCCCGGATGTCAGGAAGCGATACGCGGTGCCCTGTCCCGCCGCGGCTTCTTCAAAGGAGCCGGTACCCTCGTCGCCGCAGGAATTGCGTCGCAGCCTGCCGATGCCGCCCCGGCGCGCAGGTTCACTACCGCGCTCGACCTGACCCACACGATGTCCCCCGACTTCCCCACGTTCTTCGGCGTGCCCGGGATCGAGATGGAGAAAAAGTTCGATTTCAAGAAGGACGGCTTCAACCTCTATTGGTGGCGAATCATCGAGCATGCCGGCACCCACTTGGACGCTCCCATCCACTTTTCCGAAAGCGCCGCCAGCGTCGAGAAAATCCCCGCCGAGACCTTGGTCGTTCCGCTGGCGGTGGTCGATGTGAGGGCGAAGGCAACGCAAAATCCGGATTACCTCGTGGCGCGCGAGGATTTCGCCGCGTGGGAAAAGGCGCATGGACGGCTGCCTGATAATTGTTGCGTTGCGATGCAGTCGGGATGGGCGCAGCATGTGGGCAATCCTGCCAAGTTCACCGGGAAGGACGGCGCCGGGGTCTTTCATTTTCCCGGATTCAGCCCCGAGGCCGTCGAGTGGCTGATGCGGGAACGCAGGGTGACGGGGCTGGCCGTCGATACGCTCTCGCTCGACCATGGGCCCTCGAAGGATTTCAAGGTTCACTATGCCTGGCTGCCGTCGGGGCGCTGGGGACTGGAGAACGTCGCCAATCTCGACAAGGTGCCGCCCTCGGGAGCGACGCTGGTCGTCGGACTGGCGAAAGTGAAGGATGCAACCGGAGGTCCGGTTCGCCTGCTGGCACTGGTTTGACGCAACAGATTAACCAGCGCGGGGCCGCTGCGTCGCGGTTCGGAGCCTTGATTGCCAGAATAACGATGCGGTGAAAGGCGAGATCGTCGACGTGTCGCGCTCTGCTGAACGCAACGCTGCCTTCGCTAACGAGCCAACGGCGTGACGCAGCGCATGCGAGACACGCCGCCTTGCCGCGTTGCGGGGCGGCCGCTATAAGCCGCGGCGATCCGACACCTCCTCCCTGAAAATACAATCGAATGGCGATCGAGCGGACGTTTTCGATCATCAAGCCCGATGCCACGGCCCGCAATTTGACCGGCGCGATCAATGCCGTGATCGAGCGGGCCGGGCTGCGGATCGTTGCACAACGGCGCCTGCGCATCACGCGCGAGCAGGCCGAGACATTTTATGCAGTGCACCGCCAGCGGCCGTTCTTTCGCGAGTTGGTGGAATTCATGAGTTCCGGGCCGGTGGTTGTGCAGGTCCTGGAAGGTGAAAATGCCATCGCGAGATATCGCGAGATCATGGGCGCGACCGATCCCGCCCAGGCGGCGCCCGGCACGATCCGCAAGTTGCATGCAAGATCGATCAGCGAGAATTCGGTGCACGGCTCGGACGCGCCGGACACGGCGCAACGGGAAATCGCCCAGTTCTTCGCCGGAAACGATATCGTCGGTTGACTTCTTGAATACTGACTACGGCAGCGTGGCTTTTGGTCACGCGAGGATACTGGTCACCTCTCAGGTGGGATCGCTAGACTAGGCGCCAACGAGGGGTGGATGCGCCGCCCCCACGGGTAGGGTCGGAGAACCAAGGGGAATCCAGTGGACTTTTTGATGCAGGACATGGCGCACGGTCCGTTCTGGATCGGCGTGCTTCAGATCATCCTCGTCAACATCATCTTGTCCGGGGACAACGCTGTCGTCATCGCGATGGCTTGTCTCACTCTGCCCCCGAGACAACGGTTGTGGGGCATGATCCTCGGCGCTGGCGTAGCGGTGCTGCTGCGCGTCATATTCACTCTCGTCATCGCTCAGGCGATGACCTATCCCTACCTAAAATTGATCGGCGGCGCGCTGCTGTTCTATGTGGCAATCAAGCTCGTAGCCGAAGACGCAGACGGTGAGGACGCTGGCGTTGAAGGTGCGCACAGTTTATGGCGCGCGATCCAAATCGTCGCCATCGCCGATATTGTCATGAGTCTCGATAATGTTATCGCGATTGCCGCATCGGCCGAGAGCGCGGCAGCGCAGGTCGACTTGGCGCACGCGATGGCGATCAAGTCCACGCTGATCGTCTTTGGCTTAGCCACCAGCGTTCCGTTGATCATCGCCGGCAGCGCGATCCTGATGCTGCTCCTGGAGCGTTACCGGGTGCTGGTCTGGGGCGGCGGCGCACTTCTGGGCTGGATCGCCGGCGACGTCATGGTGGCCGATTCCGCATTGGGTGGTTGGCTCACCGAGCCGATTCTGCACCAACTCGACATTTGGGGCGGGCCGGTCGGCGGATGCTTCGTCCTCGTCATGGGCTACATCCTGGTCGGCAAGCATCGCCGGTTGATGCTTGACGAAATTCTTGCCGGCATCGCGCTGCTAATATGGATTGCAGCCGACCGGATGAACGAGGCCCTGTTCGGCGGCGCGAATCCGGATCTCGCAAAAATATGGGGCGTTCGCGGCGCGGTGTTTGCCGTCATGATCGTGGGCTACGCAATCGCGCGCAGCCAGTGGCATATCGAGCAGGAAAAGGTCTGACGACAAGCGCGGTCCGCTGGGCTATCCTTTTCCCCGCATCATGAATCAGGCCGTCCGTTCCTTGCCGCAATCCCTTCGCGTCGGCGCGAGCGCCTGCCCGCATGACTGCCCCTCGACCTGCGCGCTCGAGGTGGAGTTGCTCGACGAGCGGACCATCGGTCGGGTGCGCGGTGCCGCGGACAACGCGTACACGGCGGGTGTGATCTGCGCCAAGGTGGCGCGCTACGCCGAGCGCGTGCATCACCCCGACCGCTTGACCCGACCGCTGCGGCGCAAGGGGGCCAGAGGCACGCGCGACTTCGTCGCCATCAGCTGGGACGACGCGCTTGACGTTGTCGCGGAGAATTTCCTGCGCGCCGAGGCGCGGTACGGGGCACAGGCGGTCTGGCCCTATTACTACGCCGGCACGATGGGATTGGTGATGCGCGACGGGATCAACCGGCTGCGCTACGCCAAGAAATATTCCGGCTTCTTCGAAACGATCTGCAACAATCTAGCCTGGGCCGGCTTTGCCGCCGGAACCGGTCGCATCGCCGGGCCCGACCCGCGCGAGATGGCCAAATCCGATCTCATCGTGATTTGGGGCACCAACGCGGTGAACACGCAAGTCAATGTCATGACGCACGCGGTGCGCGCCCGCAAGGAGCGCGGCGCCAAGATCGCGGCCGTCGATGTTTACATGAACGGAACCATGGCGCAGGCCGATCTGCCGGTCTTGATCCGCCCGGGAACCGACGGCGCGCTCGCCTGCGCCGTGATGCATTGCCTGTTCCGCGACGGCAAAGCCGATTGGGACTATCTCGAGCGCTACACCGATGCGCCACGCGAATTGGCCGAGCATGTTCGCACCCGCGATCCGCGCTGGGCCGCGAAGATCACCGACTGCGAGGCAACGACCATCGAGGCGTTTGCCAAGCTGGTCGGCGAGCGCAAGCGCACTTTTTTCCGTCTCGGCTATGGCTTCTCACGTTCGCGCAATGGCGCCGCCAATATGCACGCCGCCACGTGCATTCCGGCGGTCACCGGCGCCTGGCTGCATGAGGGAGGAGGGGCATTTTACAACAATCGCGCCATCTATCATTGGGACAAGACCATGATCGAGGGGCTCGATATGCGCGATCCCTCGCTGCGGATGCTCGACCAGTCGCGCATCGGTGCGGTTCTGACCGGCGAGACCGGCGCGCTCTGCGGCGGGCCCCCCGTCACCGCCCTTCTGATCCAGAACACCAATCCAGTGTCGGTCGCGCCGGATCAGGAGACCGTCAAACGCGGTTTTGCGCGCGAGGACCTGTTCGTTTGCGTGCACGAGCAGTTCATGACGGAAACCGCCTCGGTGGCGGATGTGGTGCTGCCCGCCACTATGTTCCTGGAACACGACGACATCTATCAGGGCGGCGGGCATCAGTACATTCTGCTTGGACCCAAGCTGATCGACCCGCTGGGTGATTGCCGCTCGAACCACGAGGTGATCTGCGCGCTCGCGCAACGTCTTGGTGCCAAGCATCCAGCTTTCGCGATGACGGCGCGCGAGATCATCGATTGGACGCTCAGTCATTCCGGCTGGGGCACACTGGCCGAGCTGGAGGCAAAACGCTGGATCGATTGCCAGCCCGATTTTGCGACATCACACTATATCGACGGCTTCGCTTTTGCGGACGGCAAGTTCCGCTTCAAGCCCGATTGGTCGAAGGTACCGTTCAGGAACCCGATTCCTTCGGGACCGATCGAGGCGATGCCGAAGCTTCCCGATCATTGGGACGTGATCGAGGAAGCGGATGTCGAGCACCCGTTCCGGCTGGCGACCTCGCCGGCACGCGGATTTCTCAATTCGACTTTCAATGAGACACCGACGTCCCTGGAAAAAGAGGGGCGGCCCAGCGTGTTGATTCATCCCGACGATGCGGCCGAGCGCGCGATCGCGGACGGCGCCGAGGTCGTGCTCGGCAACCGACGTGGCGAGGTGCGCCTGCATGCGCGGCTGTTCGACGGTGTTCGCCGCGGCGTTTTGATCGCCGAATCGGTATGGCCCAACGCAGCCTTCGCCGATGGGCGCGGCATCAACACGCTCACCGGCGCCGACGCGGTGGCACCGTTCGGCGGCGCCGCCTTCCATGACAACAAGGTTTGGATCAGGCCGCGCGCCCAGTGAAGCGATACCCGGCTACATCAATGGGTGGCGATGCGCATGCACGTTCGGCGGAACTGAATTTCCAGCCTTGCAAGGGCCGCATTTTTCGTATTTGTTGCGCGCATAATTCGGATTTTGGCCGCTCCGGCCTTGCGTGCCGACAGGGCGCATTCGCTTCGGATCCTCCCAAAACCCGGGTTGTGGCGCGGTTCGCAGCGCTGCGGTCGCGTTCGTCACTTTGAAGCTTCACTGACTAGGAGACAGACGATGCAAAAGGGCACCGTCAAATGGTTCAATCCAACTAAGGGCTACGGGTTCATCCGGCCTTCGACCGGCGAGAAGGACGTGTTCGTCCACATCTCTGCCGTGGAGCGTGCCGGCCTTACCACGCTCAACGAAGGCCAGACGGTCGAGTACGAGCTCGTGACCAATCGCGGCAAGACATCGGCGGAAAATCTGAAGGTGTCCTGACGTGGCGGGAAGGCCGGATCAATCCGGCCAGCGAGTTCTTCCCGTAGCCCCCGGCCTTGGCCGGGGGTTTTTGTTTCGGCGGACGCGGGACGTAAAGGAAACGAGGGTGCTGCACGCGATCACCATTCTTCTTACCTGTCCTCGGTCGTCAGTCGTCCGTTGTTTGGCTCGGGAACGATCAATGCGCCCGCGGCCGGATGCCCGCCGTCGATTATACAGCGCCCGTTCACCGTCTTGACGCGTCCCCTCGCTACCAATGCCAGCCCTTGCGGATAGATCTGGTGCTCGATTTGCAGCACGCGGGCGGCGAGCGTTTCGGCATCGTCATCCTCCTGTACCGGCACTGCGCCTTGAACGATGACCGGCCCCGAATCCATTTCGGGCACGACGAAGTGCACGCTTGCGCCATGGATCTTTACTCCCGCAGCAAGCGCACGCCGATGGGTATCGAGACCCTTGAAGGCGGGAAGCAGTGCCGGATGAATGTTGAGTAGCTGCTCCTGCCACCGGCCGACGAACCAGGGGGTGAGCAGTCGCATGAATCCGGCAAGACAGACGAGTTCAATATCCCGCTCGACCAGCCGCTTCTGCATGGCCTCCTCAAACGCTTGGCGGTCTGTGCCATGCACGGTGTGATCGATGATTGCGGTCTCGATTCCGGCCGAGCGGGCGTGTGACAACCCGGCGGCTTCCGCGCGATTGGAAAGCACCAGTGAGATCTCGGCGGGGTAGGAGCGCTGCTTGGCTGCCTCGATCAACGCGAGCAGGTTGGATCCGCGACCGGAGATCAACACCGCGACGCGCTTTTTGGCCATGCGCTCCCCTGGCGTCCGCGATTCGCGTTACCCGCACTCCGGTCGATCAGCAAAACGCCGGTTGCGGGAGCCCTCGTCGGCTACGATCGAGCGTCGGCGGAGTGGCGCGCCTCGGTACTCGGGAATCGGCAACTGTGCAATGGGTTCTGCGCGGCTATACTGACGCGTGCAAGGCCACGCACGCCGGCCCACAACCGGTGCGTCGGTGGCCAAGCCGGGGCACAGTTTGAGCATACCCAATCTCGTCAGCCTTGCCCGCATCTTGCTGGTGCCGGTCGTCGTTTGGGCGATTACCGCAGGCGAGATGCGGGTCGCCTTTTTCCTTTTCGTGGCAGCCGGCATCAGCGACGCGGTCGACGGGTTCCTCGCCAAACGCTTCGGAATGGCGACCGAGCTTGGTGCCTATCTCGACCCGCTCGCCGACAAGGCGATGCTGGTTTCGATCTACGTTGCGCTCGGGATCGCAGAAGCAATCCCGCGCTGGCTCGTCATTCTGGTTGTCTCGCGCGACATCATGATCGTGAGCGCGGTAATTTTGTCGTGGCTGGTGCACAAGCCCGTGCCACTCAAGCCGTTGTTGGTCTCCAAGCTCAACACGATTGCACAGATTCTGCTTGCTTGCGTAGTGCTGGCGGCGCTGGGCTTCGATTTCACCGCAGAGACGGCGCTCGTGTTGCTCATGGCGCTGGTCGCGACCTTGACGCTGCTTTCCATTGGCTTCTATGTCGCAGAATGGACTCGCCATATGAACGCGGCGGAACGGCGCCGCTGAACGGCGCCGGGCCGTTCCGTCTCACCCGGCCGGAGCGGCTGACACAGGGCTCAACGGTGCTGGAGGGCGATCTTCGATGAGCTACGGCCGCCATGTCGCATTCTGGGTGGTGACCTTCGTGGTCTGCGCGGCGATGCTGTGGCTGCTGCGAGATATTCTCCTTCCATTTGTCGCCGGCGCCGCGCTCGCCTACCTCTTGACCCCGCTCGCCGATCGACTTGAGCGCCTCGGCGTCAACCGCATCATCGCCGCGCTGTTGATCGTCGCTGCAGTCATTCTGACGCTGCTCAGCCTCGCTTTTCTGCTCGTTCCCCTGTTGGTGCAAAATGGGTCGTTGTTGATCACCCGCATTCCCGGATACATCAAGCGGATTCAGGAGCTCGTCGTCGATCGGAACTTTCCATGGCTGAACTGGCTTGCGCCGGGCAATCGCAGCCAGACGGTTTCAGATCTCGTCAGCCAAGCCGCGACCTGGCTCCTGGGGTTTGCTTATTCGCTGTGGAGCGGCGGAAAGGCGCTGGTCTCGTTCGCATCGGTGCTGATCGTGATGCCGGTCGTGACGTTTTATTTGATTTGCGACTGGCACCGGATGCTCGAGGTCGTCGACGGCTGGATTCCGCTGCTGCAACGCGAAACCGTGCGTCGGCTCGCACGCGAGATCGATGCCGTGATCGGCGGGTTTTTGCGCGGGCAGTTGGGCGTGTGTCTGATCCTTGGCTGTTATTACGCAATCGCGTTGAGTCTTGCGGGACTTGAATTCGCGTTGTTGATCGGAATTGCCGCCGGCATCATCACCTTTGTTCCGTATATCGGTTCCATGACGGGCCTCTTGATCGCTACCGGGGTCGCGCTGGCCCAATTCTGGCCGGACTGGAAGCGGATCGTCGTGGTGGCTGCCATTTTCCTGGCTGGTCAGTTCGTCGAGGGCAATATTATCTCGCCGAAGTTGGTCGGAGAGCGCGTGGGATTGCATCCTCTCTGGATGATCTTCGCCATGTTCGCGTTTGGCTATTTGTTCGGCTTTGTCGGCCTCCTCTTGGCGGTCCCGCTCGCGGCGGCAATCGCGGTACTGCTTCGGTTTGCGCTGCGCCAATATCTCGCGAGCCCCCTGTACAAGGGAGAGAAGCCGATCTGATGCGCATCGCCCCGCGCCAACTCGCGCTGGCGCTCGACCATCCGGAAAGCTTTGCGCGCGAAGACTTCCTGAGCGGTCCCAGCAATGCAGCAGCACTCGGCCTGATCGAAGCTTGGCCGGCCTGGCCGCATCGCTCAGTCATTCTGGTTGGGCCGGAAGGCTCCGGCAAAAGCCACCTCGCCGCTATCTGGGCTCAGCTCGCAGGCGCGCGGCAGGTCGCGGCGCGCGCGCTGGAGGAGAGCGCGGTGCCGGCCACCCTCGCCACGGGCGCCGTGGTCGTCGAGGACGTCGCCGTCGGCGCGTTCGACGAACGCGCGCTGTTTCATCTGCTCAATCTTGCCGGTGAGGAGGGCGCCTTCGTCCTGCTTACAGCGAGGTCCGCGCCGACTGGGATCGCGATCCGCGACCTTGCCTCGCGTCTGCGGGCGCTTCCGGTCGTTACCATGGCGATACCAGACGACGCCTTGCTGCGGGCCGTGCTGGTGAAGCTTTTCGCCGATCGCCAGCTCGCGGTCGATGAAAGCCTGATCGGCTATCTGGCGGTCAGGATCGATCGTTCCTTCGCCGCCGCACGCAGCATGGTGGAGCGCCTGGACGATGAAGCGATGCGGCAAAAGCGACCGTTAACCAGGAGCTTCGCGGCCGAAGTGTTGCGGACCGCGCACGCTTGACGGACGCATGGGCGCGGGCGCCTTATGCCGGCGACGCCGTCAAGGCTGGCGGCTAAACCTGCTCCCTGACTGGTTCCGGCGCTGTCATGGCGGATCGCGGCCAAATCGCTGTAATGTTGGAGGAAACTGCGGCGGAACCGGCCCGCGGTCCCAGCCCTTCATCGGACCTGGCGCTAAGCTCGGAACGATTCATCAATCGCGAGTTATCCTGGCTCCAATTCAACCGCCGGGTGCTCGAAGAGGCCAACAACGACGCCCACCCGCTGCTCGAGCGTGTGCGTTTTCTCTCTATTTCGGCCAACAATCTCGACGAGTTCTTCATGGTCCGCGTGGCCGGTCTCAAGGGCCAGCTGCGGGCGGGTGTCACCGTCCGATCGCCGGACGGACTCACGCCGGGCGAGCAGCTCGTGCGCATCGCCGAGGCGGTGGCGGCGCTGGCGAGCGACCAGCAAAAGCGCTGGCGCGAACTTCGCCAGGCGCTCGCCGAGCATGGAATTGTGCTGGTCGACGGGCCAGACCTGACGAAGAAAGAAAAAGCCTGGCTCGAAGACCAATTCCTTCGACAGATTTTCCCTCTGCTCACGCCGCTCGCCATCGATCCGGCGCACCCGTTCCCGTTCATTCCCAATCTCGGCTTCACCATCGCGCTGCAGCTCGCCCGAGTGAGCGACGGGAAAGCGATGGATGCGCTGATTCGCATACCGAACAAGATCGACCGCTTCATCCATCTGCCGCGCGCGGAGGGCGCGACCGCTGCGCGCGTGATCACGCTGGAACAGGCGACCGGACTGTTCATTGGGCGACTGTTCCCCGGCTATACCGTGAAGGGGCAGGGCGCGTTCCGCGTGATCCGCGACTCCGAGATCGAAATCGAGGAGGAAGCGGAGGACCTGGTGCGCGAGTTCGAGACCGTGCTCAAGCGGCGGCGGCGCGGCTCGGTCATCAGGCTCGAGCTCGAGGCCGCCATGCCGGTCGAGCTGCGTCGCTTCGTGCAGCGCGCTCTCGCCTGCGCCGATGACGAGGTTTTTTTGGTCGACGGGGTACTGGCGCTCAACGAGCTGTCGCAACTCAACAGCGTCGATCGGCCGGATCTCGAATTCGTGCCGTACAACCCGCGCTATCCCGAGCGCATTCGCGATCACGCGGGCGATTGTTTCGCCGCCATCCGCCAGAAGGACCTCGTCGTCCATCATCCCTATGAATCGTTCGACGTCGTGGTTCAGTTCCTGCAGCAGGCGGCGCGCGATCCCGATGTCGTCGCCATCAAGCAGACGCTCTACCGGACATCGGCGGAATCACCCATCGTCCGCGCGTTGATCGAGGCGGCGGAAGCGGGAAAATCGGTCACCGCCCTGATCGAGCTCAAGGCGCGCTTCGATGAGGAGGCCAATATCCGCTGGTCGCGCGCGCTCGAGCGCGCCGGCGCGCAAGTCGTCTATGGGTTCATCGAGCTAAAAACCCACGCCAAGCTCTCGATGGTCGTGCGCCGCGAAGGTGGGGCGCTGACCTCCTATGTCCACGTGGGAACCGGCAACTATCACCCGGTCACCGCCCGCGTTTACACCGATCTCTCGTTCTTCACCTCCGATCCAGTGATCGCGCGCGACGTGGCGCACATCTTCAATTACGTGACCGGTTATGCCGAGCCCGCTGGACTGGAACGCATGGCGGTTTCGCCGCTCACGCTAAGGACGCGCATCTGCCAGCACATCGAGCAGGAGATCGCTCATGCGAAGGCGGGTCGCCCGGCGGCGATCTGGATGAAGGACAACGCGCTAGTCGATCCCGATATCATCGACGCGCTCTATCAGGCATCGCGCGCCGGCGTCGCCGCGGATCTTGTGGTGCGGGGTATCTGCTGCCTGCGGCCCGGACTGCGCGGGCTCTCCGAGAACATCCGGGTAAAGTCCATCGTCGGCCGATTTCTCGAACACAGCCGCATCTATTGCTTTGGAATGGGATACGGCCTGCCGCACCCCAAGGCCGCCGTCTACATCTCCTCGGCCGACCTTATGCCGCGCAATCTCGATCGCCGGGTTGAGGTCTTGTGTCCGATTCTCAATCCGACCGTGCACCAGCAGGTGCTGGATCAGATTATGGTGGCGAATTTGAAGGATAATGAGCAGAGCTGGAAATTATTACCGGACGGCACCTCGAATCGCATAAGAGCAGGGGAGGGCGAGGAGCCCTTTAATGCCCACAAATACTTCATGACGAATCCGAGTCTCTCAGGCCGTGGCAAATCGCTCAAGGAATCGTCCCCGCGCAGCCTTATACGCCGCCTCGACCGCGCTTAGGCGGCGACGCCCGGCCATGAACCTCGCGCAGGGTCGTCTCGATTACGGGCCGCCGGTCGCGGTGATCGACATCGGCTCCAACTCGGTGCGGCTCGTGGTGTATGAAGGGCTCACCCGCAGCCCAACGCCGATCTTCAACGAAAAAGTGCTTGCCGGCCTGGGTCGCGAGGTGCAGAGCACCGGTCTACTTGCCGCCGACGCCATCGACAAAGCGATCACCTCGCTGCGCCGGTTTCGCGCATTGTGCGACCGCATGGAAGTGACGCAGCTCTGGGGGATCGCGACCGCAGCGTGCCGAGATGCCGATAACGGCAAAGCTTTCGTCGCCGAGGCCGAACGCATTTGTGGCACGAAGATCGACGTGCTCTCCGGAAAGCGCGAGGCGGAATTGTCGGCGTTGGGCGTGGTTTCCGGCTTCCACAAGCCGGACGGGGTCGTCGGCGATCTCGGCGGCGGCTCGCTGGAGCTGACCGAGGTCCACGGCGCGCGGGTCAAGTCGGGCTCGACGCTTCCGCTCGGCGGGCTGGCATTGCGCGACATCTCGTCGAAATCGATCAAGAAGGCGGAGAAGATCGCGCGCGTGGCGCTGGAGGACGCGCGCGTCTTGGCGGGCGGCAAGGGGCGTACCTTCTATGCCATCGGCGGCACCTGGCGCGCCCTCGCGCGGCTGCACATGTGGCAGACCGGCTATCCGCTGCACGTGATGCACGGCTACGCGGTGCCGGCAAAAGAGGCGTTCGATTTCTCCAGCCTGGTGCATCGGGTCGATCCCGAGATGCTCTCGCAGATCGAGGTGGTCGCCGACGCCCGCCGGCCGCTTCTTGCCTATGCCGCCCTGGTGCTGGAGAACGTGGTACGGATCGCGCGCCCGAAGAACGTCGTCGTTTCCGCGCTCGGGGTGCGCGAGGGGCTGCTCTATTCCATGCTCGACGCCAAGGAGCGCGAGAAAGATCCGTTGATCGCCGCAGCCACGGAGCTCAACGTATTGCGCTCGCGCGCGCCCGCGCATGGTGAGGAGCTCACCCGCTGGACCGACCGCTTCTTCGCGTCGTCCGGCCTCGATGAGACCGCCGAGGAGCGCCGGCTGCGCCATGCCGCCTGTCTTTTGGCCGACATCGGCTGGCGCGCGCACCCGGATTACCGTGGCGAGCAATCGCTCAACATCATCGCCAACGCCGCCTTCGTCGGCGTCGATCATCCCGGACGTACCTTCATTGCGCTGGCCGTATTCTTTCGCCATGTCGGTCTCATCGACGAGGAGCTCGCTCCGCGCTTGCGGGAACTTGCCTCGACGCGCGTCCTCGATCGCGCGCGCGTGCTCGGCGCGGCACTGCGCGTTGCCTATCTCGTGTCTGCATCCACCACCGGCGTGCTGCCGAAGACGCCGATGGTGGTCGAGCGGGGCCGGCTGGTCCTGCGGTTCGAGAACGGGTTCAAGGCGCTCGCCGGCGAGCGCGTATTTTCTCGGCTGCGGCAACTCGCGCGCCTCATCGGCCGCGAGCCGGTGATGGAGAATGGTTGATATGACTCTGTCTTGCGCTGCGCGGCGGTAGCTTGCTATTGCCGTGCGGCTCATTGTGAGGGCGGGATGCCGTTTTGGCAGCGACTTTTGATCACGATCGCGGTGATGCTGCTGACGAGCTTCCTGGTCGGTCTGCTCTGGCGCTGGTTGTTCAACACGGATATCCCGAGCTATCTCAGCGGCGCGGTCGGCGGATTGACCGCGGTGCCGATCTGGGAATTGCTGCAGCGAATTCGTCCGCGGGCATGAGCGTTGAGAAGCTGCCTTGACTGCCATGCGAGGCAGCGCGAAATTTGACCATCCAGTACGCGTGGAATGTCCGCACCAGCCGATCTCGGCATTGAACCCGCGAAGGGGAGGAATTCATGAGGCGCACGCAATCGAAGCGTACGGACGATTCGCCAACGATCCCTCGCCGCAATTTCCTCAAAGGCGCGACGCTTGCCGGCGCTGCGGCGCTGGGCTCGCCGGTTCCTGCCAATGCGCTGAGCAGTGCGCCCAAGGCAAATCTCAAGGCAGCCGCGCCGGGACCGCGTCAGATCGCGGCCGAGACGCAGCCGCCGGTGAAAGATCCGGTTACTCAGACCTCGAGCGGCGGCGATTTTATGGTCGATGTCTTCAAGACGCTCGATGTCGAATACTTGACGATGAATTGCGCCTCAAGCTTCCGCGGATTGCACGAGGCCGTGATCAATCACGGAAACAACAGCAAGCCGGAAATCGTCAACTGCCCGCACGAAGACATCGCCGTTCATATGGCGCAAGGCTACGTCAAGATTGCGGGCAAACCGATTGCGATGATCTGCCACGGCGTGGTCGGGCTGCAGCACGCGACCATGGCGATGTACAACGCGTGGTGCGATCGGGTGCCGGTCATCGTCATGGGCGGCAATATCGTCGAAGCAAATAAGCGTGCGCCCGGCGCCGAATGGGTGCACTCGGCGATCGATCCCGCGGCCATCGTGCGCGATTACGTCAAGTGGGACGACCAGCCGACCTCGCTGCAGCACTTCGCCGAATCGGCGGTGCGCGCCTACAAGATCGCGATGACGCCGCCGATGGGACCGGTGATGCTCTCGCTCGACGCGGAGCTGCAGGAGAATCCGATCCCGGATGCGGAAAGCCTGCGCATCCCCAAACTCGCCAAGGTCATTCCACCGCAAGGCGATACCGGTGCGCTTGCGGAAGCCGCCAAGCTCCTGGTCACGGCCGACAACCCGGTGATTATTTGCGATCGCTTCGCCCGCACCGGCGCCGGCATGGCGCGTCTCGTCGAGCTTGCCGAGGCGCTGCAATGCGCGGTCGTGGACAATGCCGGGCGCATGAACTTCCCCTCGCGCCACCCGCTCAATCAGAGCTTTAGGCGCGGCACGGTCATTCCTCAGGCCGATGTGATCCTCGCTATCGAGATGAATGACCTCTGGGGTGCATTGAACACGTTTAGCGATCGGATCGTTCGCAGCTCGCAGCCGATCACGAAAAAAGGCGCCAAGATCATTACGCTCGGTAGCCGCGATCTCTATCTGAAATCCAATTATCAGGACTTCGGCCGCTATCAGGACGTCGATCTCGCCATTGCCGGGGACGGCGAGGCGTCGCTGCCGTTCCTGGTCGAGCAGGTGAAGCGCCTCGTCGACGCCGGTCGCAAGTCGGCCTACGAGACTCGTGGCAAAAGGCTTGCGGCGGCAAGGCTTGCGATGGTCGAGCAGGCGAAGTCGGACGCGACCCTCGGTTGGGATGCAAGCCCGATCACCACGGCGCGCATGTGCGCCGAGGTTTATGCGCAGATCAAGGACGCGGATTGGTCGCTGGTCGGCAACTCGATCCGCAATTTCTGGCCGCAACGCTTGTGGGACTTCAAGAAACCCTATCAATGGAACGGTGGCTCGGGCGGTGCCGGCGTCGGTTACAACCTGCCGGCCTCGTTGGGCGCGGCGCTCGCCAACAAGCCGCACGGACGGCTCACCGTCGCATTCGGCGGCGACGGCGACTTCCTGTTCAATCCGGGCACGTTGTGGACGGCTGCGCACATCAGATCCCGATGCTCTACGCGGTGCAGAACAATCGGGCCTATCACCAGGAGTACATGTACCTGCAGGCGATGGCGGCGCGGCATGGCCGCGGCATCGAGAAAGCCGACATCGGAACGACGATCAAGGATCCGAACGTCGACTACGCCACGGTCGCGCGCGGCATGGGAGTGCACGGCGAAGGTCCGATCATCGATCCGAACGATCTGGCACCTGCGCTCAAGCGCGCGCTCGCTGCCGTGAAGGCCGGCCAGCCGGCAGTGGTTGATGTCGTCACCGATCCGCGTTGAGGCATTCGGCCATGAAAACCATCGCGTGCGTGCTGGGCGGCCTCGTATTTGCTTTGTGCAGTTCGACCGCACGGGCGCAGGATGCCCCTGCCGGTGATCTCGCCAACGGCAAGCGCGTCTATCTTGCCACCGGATG
>Ga0306919_10000434_pt1 | contig 18090 bp, 19 predicted proteins | sample flu12Cox44000172_FD_203764 | JGI IMG/M metagenome (GOLD analysis project Ga0306919, IMG submission 203764) | Lab enrichment of tropical soil microbial communities from Luquillo Experimental Forest, Puerto Rico - flux4day.12C.oxic.44.000.172 (v2)... | ecosystem: Environmental > Terrestrial >... | reverse complement strand
CGCCGCTTCCCCCTCATCTCTTCTCCGCTGTTCCCGCATTAGAGCACTTTCATAATATGTGGCGATAGCCTTGGTCTGCGAGATAGTTCCGGCATTCCTGCGGACTAACGATTGTGAGAGCTTGGGCGATCGCCGCCATGAGGGCATCGATTGTTCTCGCGGCAACCTTTCGCAAGAACGCTTTGAGCTTGGCGAAGAATTGCTCGATGGGATTGAGGTCGGGACTGTAGGGCGGCAAATAACGTAGTTCGGCCCCCGCGCCTTCAATCGCTGTCCGAATGCCAGCGACCCTGTGGCTGGGCAGATTGTCCATGATGACGATATCGCCGGATCGCAGGATGGGAACCACGAACTGCTCGACATAGGCGCGAAAGCTCGGTCCATCCATTGGGCCGTCGAATACGCAAGGCGCTTGAATTCCATTGATGCGGAGCGCGGCGACAAATGTCGTCGTCTTCCAATGTCCCCAGGGCACGCTGGAGACCAGGCGTTGCCCGCGCGGACAGCGGCCATAGCGGCGCGCCATATCGGTTGCCGCACCGGTTTCATCGATGAAGACCAGGCGTTCTGGGTTCAAGTCGGGTTGGCTCACACGCCACTCATCGCGAGCCTTGGCGACATCCGGCCGATCCTGCTCGGCGGCGCGCTCCGACTTTTTTTGAGCGGGAGCTTGAGAAACTGAAGCCTGTTCCACAGGCAGCCGATGCTAACCTTGATCCCTCGCTCAGCCGCAAGCCACTCTTGCAGCTCCTCAAGCGTCGCATCGGGGTAGGCCGCTATACGAGCGCGAAGTGCATCATCGTGCCCCGCCAGCTTCGGTTTACGTCCCGCACGCCCCAAACGCGCCGTCATCTCACCACTCGTACGCACACGGCCAACGACTTTCGACACGTATGAGACGCTCACCCGGAATAGCCGAGCCGTCGCACAGACTCGCGTTCCACAATCAACCGTAGCGATCACGCGTTCACGCAGATCTTGTGAATAGGGCTTGCCCATCTGATCCTCGCGCTGATTCGTTCAGCATCGAGGATTCACAAATCCCCTTGCTTGGGAATCCCCTCCCGATTCCGTAAAACCCGAAAATGCTCTAGACCAGCAATTCCATAGGGCTACGGGGCCGGTCATCGCCAGCGCCGATGCATCCACAGCCATTGCTCCGGATGCTCGCGCACCCAGCCTTCGATGATCGACGTGATCACCTGCATCGTGCCGCGAACGTCGACTTTCCCCTCGGCATCCCGCGCTGGCGCGATCGCGCCGGTGATTTCGGCGTGGAAACGGTCGCGCTCGGGCAGCCGGACGATGCGCGTGCCATGGATCGGAGCTTCGGTGTGGCGCGCGAGTTGCGCGATCAGCGGATTGGCTTTGCAGGTGCGGCCGAAGAACGTCACGTCGACGCCGTTGACGAAATACTGGTCGACCAGCATGGCGACGTGACCGCCGGCTTCGAGCACGCGCAACAGCTTCACCGGCGCGTCGAGGCCGGTGGCAACCAGCGTGCCCATCGCGTCGGCGCGCGCTTCCCGCACCGCGTCATCGACCGCGCGCAGATTCGGTCGGCGATAGAGCAAGTGGGCATCGAGCTTGTAGCGCGCGGCGATGTAGGCGGTGAGCTCCCAGTTGGCGAGATGCGAGCTGAAGATCAGCACCGGCTTGCCGTCGAGCCGCAGCGCGTGAAACCTATTGAGCGTGAATTCGTCGTAAACGATGTCGGGCGGTCCCGGCTGAGCCGGGTCGAGGATTTTCAGCCGATCGATGTGGGCAAACTCGGCGGCAACCCGGCCGAGATTGTCCCAGGCACCCAGCAAAATCGCCTCGATTTCCGCCGGCGATTTTTCCGGGAAAGCCGCGGCGACATTGGCACGGCCGATGCGGTGCTCCTTGAGAAGGCGCCCGACATTGCGCGTCACGAAGGCGGCGAGATTTGCCGTGCGCCGGCGGTCGAGCAGGCGGATGGCGCGAAACAGTGAGACAAAAAGGCGGCCGAGGATCGCGTCGCCCGCGCCTTTGAGGCGTCGTCCGACAGCGACGGCAACGCGTGACCGCTCTGTGCCCATCCGTTGCAGCATCGTCAAATGCGGATGATGATCTTGCCGAACACTTGCCGGCTCTCGATTCGCGCCAGCGCCCGCTCGAAGTCCGTGAGCGCGAATTCGCTGTCGATCACGGGCAACAGGCCGGCGGCCATTTTGGCGAGACTCTCGCGAATGTTGCGCATCGAGGCACCGAACGAGCCGATGATGCGGTATTGCTGCTGGAACAGCTGCATCAGATTGAGGGTGGTTGAGGGTCCGGACGTCGCGCCGCAGGTGACGAGCCGGCCGCCGCGTTTGAGGCAAAGCAGCGATCCATTGAAGGTCTCGGCGCCGACGTGCTCGAACACGACATCCACGCCCTTTCTGTCGGTGAGCTTGCGGACGACCCCTTCGAACCGATCCTTGCGGTAGTTGACGACGTGGTCGGCTTCTAAGGCTTTGGCCTTCTCGATTTTGGCATCATCACCGACCGTGGTGAAGACGGTGCAGCCGATTGCCTTTGCCATCTTGATTGCAGCGGTGCCGATGCCGGAGCCGCCGGCATGCACCAAGATGCTTTCGCCCGCCTCGAGCCGAGCGTTGTCGAACAGCATGTGCTGCACGGTTGCAAAACCGATCGGCGCGCAGGCGGCATCGCGAAGTTCAACGCCCCTGGGCACCGGGATTACCAGGCGCGCCGGTATATCGACGACATCGCGGGCAAACCCGTCGACGTGGAATCCCATGATACCGGCGACATTCTCACAGAGATTGTCGCGGCCTTCGCGGCAGGCTTTGCAGCGGCCGCAAGTCAGCGCGCCGTACATGACGACGCCATCGCCGACGTTGAAGGCATCGACCTCAGGACCGAGCGCGGCGATCTCGCCGGCGGCTTCGACTCCGACCACCACAGGCATCTTGCGCTTGGCGAACGGCATGCCGCGATAGCCCCACAGATCGAGGTGGTTGAGCGCGACCGCCTTGATCCTGATCTGCACCTCGCCGGCCCCTGGTGGCGGCGGCGCGGCGATATCGGCAAGCTCGAGCTTGCGGTCGGCGATAAGGGTCAATGCCCGCATGCGTTACGCGGGCTCGCGGCTCATCACCAGGGACACGTTCTGGCCACCGAAGCCGAACGAATTCGACAACGCATGGCGAACCTTGGCGTCGCGCGCCTCGTTCGGCACGACGTCGAGCGGAAGCGCGGGATCCGGAACCTTGTAGTTGATCGTCGGCGGCAGCCGTTGATGCTCCAAAGTCAGCAGCGTGAACACGCTCTCGACGGTTCCGGCCGCGGAGAGCGTGTGGCCGATCATCGACTTGTTGGACGAAATCGGCAGCGATTTCGCGCGCTCGCCGAACACCGCGGAAACGCCGAGATATTCCATCTTGTCGTTCTCCGGCGTACCGGTGCCGTGCGGATTGATGTAGTCGATCTCGTCGGGCTCGAGGCCGGCATCGGCGAGCGCGTTGCGAATGCAGCCGATGATCGCCTTGCCGTCCGGGCTCGAGCGGGTGCGGTGAAACGAATCCGCCATCTCGCCGCAGCCGGCCACGACGCCGAGAATCTTTGCCCCGCGCGCCTTGGCCGCGGCGTAGCTCTCCAGCACGAGCGCGGCGGCGCCCTCGGCCATCACGAAGCCGTCGCGATCCTTGGAAAACGGCTTTGCCGCGCCTTCCGGCGGATCGTTCGCGGTCGACAGCGCGGAAAGCAACGAGAAGCGAATCAGGGCTTCCGGATTGATCGAGCCGTCGGTGCCGATGCAAAGCGCCGCGTCCGCTTCGCCGCGCCGGATCGCCTCGACGCCGAGCTGGATCGCGCTCGCACCCGAGGCGCATGCGGTAGAGACCGAGATCGGCGAGCCTTTGGTGCCGAAGCGCTCGGCTAGATGATCCGCCACCGAGCCGAACAAGCAGCGCTCGTGCAGCGCCTGGAAGCGGCCGCTCGCGCTCGCGCGCAGCAGATCGTCGTATCCGATGGTGTCGTTGGCGCCCGATGCCTCCGCCAGCACTTCGCGGTGCGGCCATTCGAACTCGATCGGCGCGACGGCGAGGAACAGCGGCCCGGGAAAATCGCCGCTGCGGCCGATGCCGGATTCCGCGAGGGCTTCCTCGGCGGCAATCATCGCCATCCGTTCGCCGAGCTCGGTCGAACAGAACGGTTCGACCGGCACGAAATCGACGGTGCCTGCGATCGTCGTTTTAAGTCCCTCCTTGGCAAAGCGGGTGATGCGGTGGATGCCGGATTGGCCGGCGCTGAGTTTTGCCCAATTGTCCGCCTTGCCCGCGCCGAGCGAGGTGATGACGCCCATGCCGGTGACCACAACGATCGGCCGGCCGTTCTTGTTATGCGAAGACGCCATCTCTCAAGCCTCCTTGACCTCCTCGATCAGCGCCATGCCCTCGCCGCGCCAGTGGCCGACGGCGGTAACGACGACCCGGTCCAGCGGGCCATCATAGCCGCGTTCGACACCCGAAGAATCGGCCGGCGCGAACAACTTTTCGTGGCGAAGCGCCAGCGTTGCAAGCGCAATATTCATGGCGAATTGCGGCTCGAGCGCGTGGCCGAGATAGCTTGCGGTCGCGCGCACTGGTAGTTCGGGCCTCGCCTTGAGCCAGGCGCGCTCCTCGCCGGTAGCGGGCTGCGCCCCGGTTGCGCCCGAGAGCACCGCGATGCCTGCCGGCTCGCGCTGCGCTCCGATGCTCTGCCACATGCGTTCGAGCGCGCCGGTCACCGCTCCTGGCGGGCGGCTCGAGCGTTCCGAGATCACCGCGGAAAGCCGCGCCAGCGGTTTGGCGTTGCGTGCCTGCGCATGCTCGCGCGCTTCCAGCACGAGGAATGCGCCGAGCGAGCCGAGCACCATGCCCGCCTCGCGTTCCCAGACCGGCTTGAACGCGCCGCGCAGCATGTGTCCGCCGGTATCGTAGAGTAGCAGCAGATCCTGGCGCTCGCCATTGTGCGAGCCGCCCACGAGCGCGAGCTCGCTTTGTCCTGACGTAATGCGCGCGAGCGCGATGCGCACCGCGTCGACGCCGGCGGCTTCTTCGCCCATGAAGGTGCGCGAGGAGCCGGTGACGCCGTGCACGATCGAGATGTTGCCGGCGAGCAGATTGGAGAGCTGCGCCAGGAACAGCGTCGGCCGCAGATCGCTCATCAGCCGCTCGTTGAGGAACGCACCGGGATTCCCCGCTTTGCGCCGGTTGGTGAGGATCGCGCCATCGACCGCGACATCGCGCTCGCCGCCGCCCGCGGCGACGATCATGTCGGTGCGCCCGAGCAGCTCGGGATTTCCCTTTACGCCGGCGTCCGCGAGCGCGAGGCCCGCTGCATAGGTGCCGATCCGCTGCCACGGCTCCATTTGCCGCTGATCGCCTTTTTTCGGGATCTGCTTGTCGAGCTCGAGCGGTGCGAGCGGATGCACCAGATAGGGTGCGAAAGTCTTGGCATCGACCTTGATGTGGCCGGCGCTGAGCGCTTGCCAATGCGCGTCCGGGCCCTCGCCGAGGCAGGACACGATGCCGATGCCGGTGATCCACGCTTCCCGGGTGCTGTCACCCATGGGCGAGCGCCTCGCTCGGGAATTGGAGGAGTGCCGCCATTTTCTCCATGCCGGCGCGAAAGTCCGGATTGGGAAATTCCACGAGCCGGAAGGTCATCTCGGCGTTGCAGGCAAGCTTGTCCTCGCAGCGAATATCCGCCTTGGTGACGGCGAAGCCCGAACCCTCGTGCACGAGCTTGGCCGAGAGCGCCAGTGTTTGCCCGGGTGTCACGAACGAACGCAGCTTGACGTCTTTCAATGCGCAAATGATCGGCATGCGGACAAACTTCGTCGCTCCGATCACCAGCCAGCCCGAGGTCTGCGCCATGGCTTCGATGAGCAGAACGCCGGGCATCAGCGGATAGCCGGGAAAGTGCCCTTCGAAGATGGTCGATGCCGTGGGGACGCGCGCCTCGGTGCGGATGGTCTGCTCAGCGAGATCGAGATCGACGATGCGGTCGATCAGCTGAAAGTACTCGAGACGCACCGGTGCGCCTCAGGCGATCTTGGCAGCGACAAGCTCGTCGATGCGGGTACACAGATTGTTCAGCTGAAAGTACTGCTCGGTCGTCGCTTTGCCGTCGTTGACCTCCTGCGTCCACTGTTCGAGCGGCATTTTGATTCCGAACGCTTTGTCAATGGCAAACGCGATGTCGAGAAAATCCAGACTGTCGATGCCGAGGTCGTTGATCGCGTGGCTTTCCGGCTTGATGGTGTCGCGCGGAATGTCACACGTCTCCGAGATGATATTGGCCACCGTGTCGAAGGTTGACGACATCCCTTAAATCCCTGATCGATCACGCGTTTCCGCAACCGCGTCGGCACGTCTGCGATTGCGGGTGGATCGCCCCGGACTAGCCCCGTCGGCCCGTGCCCGTATAGCGAAGCGGGGCGCCAAGTTCAATGGCGGCGGCCTGCGCGCGCCACTGCAGGACATCGGCGCCATCGAGTGTTATCAAGAATACCGGGCGCGACACGGTCCCGCAAAACGACGCGAGTTACGCGACCGAGGCGGCCCAACCGATGCTGCCATAAGCTGGGGAGGTTCGTTCATGTCGATTCGAATAGCGTTTGCCGCCGCCGTCATCGCCGCGTGCGCAGCGCCCGCCTGCGCCGATGCGCAGGTCATCACCCATCGCGACGTCGGCGTGCGCATGGGTCTCGCGATCGCCGTTGCCGCGCTCGATCAGTGCGAGCAGGACGGCAACAGCGTATCGGTTGCGGTGGTCGATCGCGCGGGCCGGCTGCGGGTGTTCCTGCAAGCCGACCGGGCCAATCCGCACAATATCGAATTGGCCCGCCGCAAGGCCTACACGGCGCGCACGTTCGGGCGCAGCAGCGCGGAATGGGCCAAGCGAACGACCGAGATGCCGGAGATCGCGGCGCAGCGCGAGCTCGCCGACGTCATCGCCCTGCGCGGCGGCGTGCCGATCAAGGTGGGGAACGAGACGATCGGCGCCGTCGGCGTGAGCGGGTCGAGCTCCGAAGGCGATGAGAAATGCGCGATGGCGGGCGTCGCCAAGGTGGCGGACCAGCTTAAGTAATCAACTCACCCTGTCATCCCGGTCGACCCCCGCGCCGGGCACCCACGAAAATGGCCGACGCGAGAGCATCCTCACTGCTCTGCTGTGTCCGGTCATTTTCGTGGGGTCCCGCAAAGCGGGGGAGAGCCCGGACCCAGTAATCACTGCGCTTTCCGTGATTACTGGGTCCCCGCTTTCGCGGGGACGACGTTCTTTGCGTAAGCATGCACGGTTGGAGCGCGGAGATGATTACCGCTCCATCGTTTTCACATCGATCGGCGCACAGTTGCGCCGGCCGGACAGCACGCAGTCCTGGTTCTTGCGCATTTCCGCGAGCTGCATCACCAGCCAGGCGCCGGCGACGGCCAGCGCCACGGTGACGAGAAACGCCGCCAGATTGACCAGCATGCGGTGGCGGTAGTTGTCCTCCTCTGCGCCGCCTTCATATTTCTCGAGACCTCCGACCGGGGGCGAAGCGGGGTGCGAGGTGCGTGGCGACCAATGCCATGGCCGCCAATCCGCCGGCGCGCTGCGGCGCCGAAACGGCACCACCCGATGCTCATCGTCGGTCGCGTCGGAGCGTTCGGGGCTCATGATCCTGTCGGGGCATGGGTTGTGAGGTCCGTATCTCGGCGCCCGCACGGCAGATTTCAAGCCGAGCCGCGGCCGCCTGTGGAGTCGCCAGCCAGACAAGCCTGATCGCAGAAATTTGTTGCCGGCCGGATCGAAATTTCTTGCCTGACCCCAGTCGCTTACGATAGTTTATGCGAAATTTATGTCGCGCCAATCTCGCCGATTGCGGAGAGGTTGGCACCCGACGCAACACCGATCCGCCAACGAGCGGGGGGTGGCCTGCGGGCGACCCATAAGATGCGCCAATGCGCGCGAGGGAGAACACGTCTGACGGAGAGTGGCCGTGGGTGACGGACTCGCAGCGTTGCTGCACGTCTTAAGCCACGATGTGTCGTGGCTGGCATCGTTCCTTCTGGTGTGCTTGCCGTTTGTGCACGCCGATCTCGCGATCGTCCTCGGCGCCTATGTCGTCGTGAACGATATGGTCCCGGTCGCGCCGGCGGCGCTGTGCATCTACGCCGGCATGGTGGCGAGCGATATCGCGCTTTACGGAATCGGCGCGGGGGCGCGGGAGCTGCCCTGGGTCAGGCGGCTCGCCGTCGATGCGCGCATGCGTGATTTCATGCGCCTGCTCGACCGCGATCTCCTTGGCGTGCTGGCGCTCGGCCGCGCGGTTCCGGGCGCCGCGCGCGTGGCATTCATCGCCTGCGGCTGGATGCGCGTGCCGCTCGCGCGTTTCATCGCGGCCAGCCTGTTCGTATCGGCGCTTTATCTGCCGGTCATGCTCTGCCTCATGGTGTTCTTCGGCGGCGCGCTCGATGAGCAGATCGGGGTGTGGACCTGGCCGGTCCTGCTGGCGATGGTGATCGCCATGGAACTGGTTCGCCGTCGCGTGTTTGGTTTCCACGAGGCGGCGGAGGCCGCCGCCGCGGAACCGGCAACGGATCGCGCGCAATCACAGCCGGTCGCGCCGCTTGAGCCGAAGCCGTTGCCCGCCCAACCGACTGCGCGACGGCCGCGTTGGCGCTCGCTGAATGCGCGACCGGTGGATGCGGTGACCGGCACGGCCGCGACGCCGAACTGAGCCAGGCGATTGTCGCGCCCCCGACATCGATTCGACCCGTCATGGGTGGACGCAGCGTTCGTCGCTGCCTAGATTGCCGCCATGCATCGTGCCATTTGCCGCGCCCACATTGCGCTCGCGTTCGCTTCCGTCGTGGTGGCCGCACTCGCGTTATCGGCGGGCAGCGCAGCGGCGGAAAACTACGGCAGCGGTTCCATCGAGATCGCCAATCCGTGGACCCGCGCCACGCCGAAAGGCGCGACCGTTGCCGGCGCCTACATGACCATCACGAACAAGGGCAGCATGGCCGACCGCCTGGTCGGCGGCTCCGCCGCCGCGGCCGGGCGCTTCGAGGTCCATCGCATGGTGATGGAGCAAGGCGTCGCCAAGATGCGGCCGGTCGAATTTGGCCTCGAGATCAAGCCGGGTGAAACCGTCGAGCTCAAGCCCGGGTCGTTCCACGTCATGCTCACCGGGCTCAAGCAGCCGCTGCAGAAAGGCGAGAAGATCAAAGGTACGCTGCAGTTCGAGAAGGCCGGCAAGATCGATATCGAATACAGCGTCGAGGACGTAGGCGCGACCATGCCGGCCATGGGTGGGCATCAGCACTGAGCGCCGCGGCTCACGCCGCCCGCCGCCTGCGCCAAACCATCAGCGCAATTCCCGCAAACCCCAGCGCCGCGAGCGGCACGCCGACATACCAGCGCTCGCGCTCGCGGGCGCGGGTGCGCAGGTAATCCATGACGAAGCGCTCGCCGCGGCGCATCTCGGTCAAGGTCTGCTGCATCGAGCCGATGCGGCGAACCTCATCGGCGCCGAGCGGCTCGCCCTGCCAGCGCGATTGGCGCTCGATCCCGGTGAGCCGATCGGACTCGCCTTCATGGCGAAGCGCGGTCGCAGCCGCCTCGAAATAATCGGCGCGCTCGCGCGCCGTCATGAAGCGCTCCGGCCCGATGCCCAGTTCGATCGCGGCGAGCAGGGGATGATCGCCGGCGGGAGCGATCACCACCCACAGGCCCGACACGCTGAACGCGACACAGGCGACGAGCGCGGCTGCGCGCAATCCGATCTGCCGATTGCGGCTGCGCTCGTCGCTCGGAGCCGTGACCAAGGCGCGCACGGCGCCGGCGAGAATGAGCACCGCGGCGAAGGCCACGACGGTCAGCGCCCCGGTGGGCGCATCGATCAGGAATGAGCCGAAAATTCCCGCCGCGCTCGCCACCGCGCCGGCCGCCCAACCGATCGTCAGCGCCACGCCGATGCGCGACGAGAATAAGGTGCCGATGAGGGCAGGGACGATCAGGAAGCAGAACACCAGGAGGACGCCGGCGACGCCGACGGAAGACGTCACCACGAGGCCGAATGAGAGATAAAAGACCAGATCCCAGAACGCGGTCATTCCCGCTGCTTGCGGTCTCGCTGCGTTGTCGGCCGCTGCCAGCAGCGGTCGCCGGATGAACCAGTGCAGGACCCCGATAGCGCTGTAGAGAACGATGAAATGCCAGACCTCGCTCGCGTTCACCGAAAGAATGCCACCGACGAGCATTTTCTTGACGTGCTCGGCGCCTTGCGGAGAGCGGTCGACCACCAGCACGGTCGCGGCGGTGGCGACCACGTAAAGCACGCCGATGAAGGCTTCCTGCCTCGCGCTCTTCGCCAGGCCGCGGCTTACGGTCAGCAGCACGGCGCCGACCGCGGTGAAGAGGAGCGTGTAGCCGTAACCGGCGGGGCTCCCAACCGCGTGGCCGGCGACCACCCCCACGGTCGCTCCCAGCGCCGAGATCTGCGCCAGCGCCAGATCCGCGAACACGACGTTGCGCCGGAGCACCTGCAGGCCGAACCATGTGTGAATGCCGGTGAACACGATGGCGGCGGCGAGCGGCAGCGCCGCGAATGCGAGCACGTCTTGGAACATCAGTCGGTCAGTTCGTCGTTGCCGCCAGCGCGCCCGCCAGCGTTTCGACATTGTAATCGAACAGCGCGCGATAATCGCTTGCCGCCGCCACGCTGCCGACCGATGGGGCAAGCTTGATGACTTGCGCGCCGGTGTGCCGCGCCAGCAATTGCGAGGTCTCTTCCGGCGCAAACGGCTCGTGCACGATCACGCGAATTCTTTGCTCGCGCATCGTGGCCGCGAGCTTGGCGAGCCGGGCCGGGCTCGGTGCGACACCCTCCTTGAGCTCGATCACATCGACGAGGTTGAGCCGGAAACGGCGCGCGAAATAGGGCCAGGTGTTGTGATAGGCGATGAGGCGCGAGCCGCGATGGGGGGCGAGCAGGCGATCCCAATCGGCCAAGCGTGATCCGAGCGCGGCGAGGAATTCATCGCGCCGGGCGATGATCTTTTCGGTCGATCCAGGCGCCACCCGCACGATCGCCTCGGCAATTCCCCCGGTGATCAACTCGGCATTCGCGGGATCGAGCCAGTAATGCGGGTTGGCGAGGCCGTGGGCGTGGCCATCGCGGGCGGCAGGATCGAGGCTCGATCCCTTCACCTCGAGCAGCGGAATGCCAAACGACGCATCGACATAACCGGCGCCACCCCGATTGACCGCTGCGTCGGCGTGCATCGCCAGCAATTTGTCGAGCCAATGATCGTAGCCGAGCCCGACCCGAACGAGGACCGCGGCTTCCTTGAGCTTGCCGAGATCGGACGGCCGCGGCTCGAACGCTTCGGGGTCGGTGGCAGGCGGGACGATCGTCTCGACCTGGGCGAGGTCGCCGGCCACCGCCTGCGCCAGGCTTGCCAAATCGCTGGTGGTGGCGACGACGCGCAGGGTCGAGTCGGCTGCGGCTCGCGCAACGAACGCTGCGCTCAGAACGAGCGATACAATAAGGACAGCCCATGCCAGCCACGCGCCCCGATACCCTCTCCCCTTGCGGGAGAGCCGGGTGAGGGGGCTCTTCGATCCGCGCGGCCCCTCACCCGGACGCTCCCCTCGCTTTCGCGAGGGTCGCGTCCACCCTCTCCCGCACGGGGAGAGGGTGACGGAGCCCGCGGCCAGAGCCGGTAACGCCACTGATAATTCGTCCCGTCACTGTTTCGCGACGAACACGCTTTTCGGCAGCAAACAATGCACCGTCTTTTCATCGCCGCCGCCAGGCGCGGCCAGCCGGCAGTCCATGGCGATGCTGGCGAGCCCATACGCATCGAGCCGACTGAGCTTGCGCTTCTCCTGCAGCAGGTTGATCATCGCCATCGAGGCGCCGTCCATCGCCTTGTCGAGATCGGCGTCCTTGACGACCGTCACATAATATTGCGCGTTCTCCGCACTCGGCAGCGCCGGTCCGTTGCGCGGCGACTTCGGATTCATGCAATAGGTGCCTTTCACCACGTTGACCACTTCGGATATGCGGCAGTCCCACTGCCGGATCATGATCCTTTGCGCTTCGGCCTCGTTGACCTTGCGGCTCTCGGCGAGAAATTTTTTCGTCTCGGCCTGCAACAGAACCCACGCGTTGTTGAGCTTCTGGTCATAGCCGACCGTGATCCAGTGCGTCGGCGTCTCGATGCGCGGCCACTCGAGCTTTGTTCCTTTGATCACGTCGACGGTGATGTTGAACTCTTTGTACGCGGTTTCGATGGCGGTGAGGTTGATTTCGCCGTTGCCCTGGCCGGCGTGGCTGTCGCCGGACCACAGCAGCGCGCCTTTGACGAACACCGGCACATAGAGGCTCGTCCCGGCAACCAGTTCGCGGATGTCGAGATTGCCGGCGTAGCGGCCGGGCGGCACCGACGAATATTGCCCGGGCTCGGCACGCGCCACCCCGAGCACTCCCGGGAACGGGCGCAGCGGCACCACCACGCCGGGAATGAATTCGGTCTGCATCCGGTCGAGGTCGAGATACATGTAGCGGACCTGCCCGTCCGGGAACTGTTGCGGGAACTGGCCGAACATGCCGGGCACGTTGAAGTTCGACGCATAGGCGCGCGGCACGATCTTGTTGATCCGCACCTTGAGCACATCGCCGGGCTCGGCGCCTTCCACATAGATCGGTCCGGTCAAGGTGTGCGGTCCACGGCCGGGAAAATCGGTACGCAGCTTCTTGATCTGCTCGATGGTCGTGCCGGGAATGACCTGATTGTGGCTGTGCATCATGGTTTCCATGACGACAGTGTCGCCGGAATTGATGCGCAACACGGGGGGCTGGGCGTTGTTGAACCAGCCCCATTGCGTGGTTTCCAGGGTCGCCGGCAGGAGGTGAATCTTCTTGCCGTCCGGCAGCGGCACGACGCGCAGTTTCGGATCGGCCGGACCGATCGGCGGCACCGCTTCGGTTGGCGGAGCGGATGGCGTTGCCGCGGGCGGCTGTTGTGCGCGGATCGCAGTCGTGGCGATGAGCCAAGACCCGCCAACGACGCCGACGGCCGTGGCCAATGCAATGAATCCTGGTCGCGTCATGATCAACCCCTCTGTTGCAGCCAAAGGATAGCCGCACCGGCCGACAGAGCAAGCAGCGTGCCAGCCGCCAAGTCCGCGCTTTCCGCTATCCTTCCGGGAACGGCAGCGGCTCGCCCTGGGGCGGCGACATGCGGAACACGTTGAGGATCATGGAAATCAGCACGTAGTAGCCGAGAATGCCGACGAGCTCGATCGTGCCGGCCTCGCCGAGCACGGCCTGCACGCGCTTGAAATTTTTGTCGCTCACGCGCCGCGTTTTGTAGAGCTCCTGGATGAAGTCGTAGATCGCACGCTCGTCTTTCGGCGCAGATTTTGGCATGCGCCCCGCGTGCAGGTCACGAATCGTCTCCGTTTTGACGCCGGCGCGTTCCGCCTGCGGCACGTGGGCGAACCATTCGTACTGCGCGCGCCACAGCTTGGCGGTGGCGAGAATTGCGAATTCGGAGAGCCGCGGCGGCACCGCGGTCTTGAAGCGGCAATAGCCGCCGAGTTGCTGCGCCAGTTCGCCAAACGCCGGCGCGTGCAGGAACACCGCGAACGGGCCGCGGATCGTTATGCCGGCGCCGCGCGGCCCCTGGCGGATCGAGTCGAGCAAGGCGCGCTGCTCAGGCCTGAGCTCATGCTCCTTGAGAATGGAAACGCGGGACGGCAGCATTTTCGTTCCACGCTTCTTGTCGCTTGTACGCTTGTTCGCAGGCATCAGCACCCCCTTGCCGTTGGTTGCACTTACTTGAACAGCAGCGACTTGATGACGATCGGCACCACGTTGGTGGGCGCGATGACGCTGCCGATGTCGACGTAGTCGAACTCCTTGAGCTGCACGCCGTCGATGGCAATCACGTCGGCGCGCGGCGCGATCTCCTCGCGGATCAGGCGGCCGAGACTTTTGCCCACGTCGCCGTCGATCAGCAGAATGAGCGGCCAGTCTTCGGCCAGCGTGCGCGGCAGCGCGGCGCAAATGGCGGCGGCGACCGCATGGAGGCGGGTGTGCGAAGGATCGCCGTGCCAGGAAAACGACAGCGCGACCGGGCTGTTTCCTTCTTCGAAATCGGCGCGGTTGAGCGCGGCACGAATCTCGGCGGCCACCGCATCGACCGAAATTTCATCGCCGAGCGTGAGCTTGCAGGAGATGACCGGCAGGTTCTGCAGCGGCAGCTTGTCGGGGTCGGCGATCAGGATCGTGTTGCCGCTGATCTGCACCGAGAACTGCGCGGCGCCGATGACGGTGGCGCGAATGCCCTGGCCCGGATCCCAGACCGGCGGCAGGTCGCGCCGATGCGCGAGCGCGTGGCGCAATTCGTCGGCGAGGTCGGCGCCGAGATCGCCGAAGCGCCGGCTCTCGCGCTTGTAGAGATATTCGGCGACGCCGCCGGAAAACGTCATCGCGTCGATGCGCTTGTTGGCGAAGGCGGGCGGCCACGGCTCGGTCACCATGAGCGCGCGCGCCAATTCACCTCCCTGGCGCAGGTCGATCAGGCCCGTGATCAGGCGCGCCATGCGCGCAGTGATGCGCGTGCGCTCCTGCGACAGCAGCGGTTTGCCCGGTGCGAGCTTTAGCCCGAGTGCATCGACGAGTTGCTGGGCCGGCTCTTCGATGCGCGTTACGGCTTGCGCGTCTTCCACGATCAGGCGGCCGCCGACCGCGATGGCGCAGGTGGCGAGGATGCGGCCGTTCTCGATCAGCGCAAATTTCGTCGTGCCGCCGCCGATATCGACGTTGAGCAGCGTCGCGTTGTGGCCGCGCGAGAGCGCGATCGCGCCGGACCCGTGCGCCGCCATCTGACACTCCATGTGGTGCCCGGCCGAGGCGCAGACGAATTTGCCGGTCTCTTCGGCAAACAGCTCGGCGATGGCGCGCGCGTTGCGGCGCTTGAGCGCCTCGCCGGTGAGAATGACGGCGCCGCTGTCCACGCTCTCGCGCGCGATGCCGGCATAGCGGTAGCAGCCACCGATGAAGCTCGCGAGCTCGTCGACGTCGATCGTGTAATCGGGCCGGTAAGGCGTCAGCAGGATCGGCGATTGCCACAGGATTTTTCGCTCGATGACCACGAAGCGGCTCGACAGCGCGGTGGACAGGCGCTGCAGGTGGACCCGCGCGAACATCAGATGCGAGGTGGACGAGCCGATATCGATGCCGACCGTGGTGAGCTCCACGTTGTCGGCGGCCCAGGCGACTTCGTTGACCGCCGCATCCTCGGCGCTGACGTGAAGGTGCTCGAATTCGAGATCGTGCATGGCGGACGCGGATGTCGTCGAGCGCCGCCGGTCAGGCCGGGGTTTTGCTGAAGGGCCGCTCGTCCACGAATTTTCCCATGCCCGACGTCACGCCGTGCTTTGCGAGCTCCTCGAGGTAGATGGCGTGGATGCGCGGGTCCTGGTGCTCGTATTCGATCTGGCAGCCGCCGTCCTTCACGCTCACGTCCATGCCGAGAAACACGCGCCGCTTATCGGTGGTGAAGGGATAGCGCAGGCTGCCCAGCGCGACCGCGAGATAGCGTGCCGGATGCGGGGCGGTGTTGAAGTGCTGGTGCAACATCTGGTCCGGCGGCGCGAACACCCAGCCGTGCCGCCAGTCGATGCGCTCGAACTCCTTGTCGCCTTCGTACCAAAGCAGTGAAAAGCCGTGGCCGGTCACGGCGAAGACGTGGAAATCCGGACCGTGCCGGTGCGCCTTCTTGTAGGTGCCGACCGGCATCTGCGAGGTGTGCGCGTGCATGGTGCCTTCGGCCAGGATGAACATCATGTTGGAGCCGCCGGCGCCGCGCTCCTCCCAGGTTTTGAGCTCGAAGCCGGCGAGATCGGGGATGAAATTTGTCTCCCACATGTTGCGGCCGGGCCGCACCGGAATGAATTCGCCTTCGCCGCTAAAATATTTTGCCGCGCCTTGCCGCTCGGGAAATTCGCAGGGATTGTCGAACACGAAGGCTTCGTTGTGGAACAGGTTGAGCATGAGTGGCAGATTGGTCGTGGAAGACAAGCGCGCGCGCTCGCGGCCGCTCAGATTGAAATGCTGATAGCGGGCGTTGAGCGGCAGCGCGAACAGGCTCTTGGGTCCCCACTCGAAGCTGTGCTTGCGCCCGTCGCTGGTCTCGATGGTGGTGTTGCCGTGCCCGGACAGCACGTAGACGACCTCTTCGTAGAGGTGCTTCTGCGGCGCCGATTTCGCGCCCGGCGCAAGGTCGAGGACGAACACAGATACGAAGTCGCCGCGTCCCTTCAGATGGACGATGCCGCCGTCGGTGCCGAAGCGCGGCCACGGCGCGGTCGTGACGCCAAGTAGATCGACGCCGAAATCCTCGGTGATCGGCACGCCTTGCGCGGCCGCCCAGGCGGCGTAGGGGTCGAGCAGCATTTTGGGATGCTGGATATCGGTGACCGGCTTGTTCATGGCTGACACCTTTCGCCTGGCAATCTAGCGCCCGGGGTTTTCGCCTGCCAAGCCCGCGTGCTAAGGCTGCGGCGCCTCAACAGGACCGGGGACAATGGCCAAGTTGCAGCTCTCCTTCGCGTGCGGGCTCTACGACCGCATGCAGCCGCTCTACACCGGGGAAGTGAAGGTTGAAGGCATCGATCTCAATTTCATCGCCATCGATCAGCCGCGCCCGATCTTCGACCGCATGTCGGGCGGCGAGGAGTTCGACGTGGCCGAGTATTCCAGCTCGGAATTCGTCCAGCGCTTCGCCAACAGGCAGTGTCCGTTCGTCGCGCTCCCGGTATTTCCCTCGCGTGCGTTCCGCCACGGCTTCATCGCCGTGCATCGCAAGGCCGGCATCAACAAGCCGAAGGACCTCGAGGGCAAGCGGGTCGGCGTCCCGTTGCTGACGATGACGGCAGCCATCTACATCAACGGCATGCTGCAGCATGAATACGCCGTGGATCTGCGAAAAATTCATTGGGTGCAGGGCGCGATGAACACCGGCGGCGCTCATGGCACCCCTACGGTGCTGCCGCTGCTCAAGCCGGTTGCTTTAGAACAGAACAAATCGAACAAGTCGATGAGCGATTTGATCGAGGAGCGTGTGGTCGACGCGACCTTGGGCACCAGCCTGCCCGAGGCGATCCGCAGCAATCCCGACATCGTGCGACTGTTTCCGAATTACCTGGAGCTGGAGAAGGAATATTATAAACGCACCAAAATCTATCCGATCATGCATCTCGTCGCGATCCGCAAGCATATCTACGAGCGCTACCCGTTCGTTGTCACCAGCCTCTACAACGCGTTCTGCGAGTCGAAGAAGATCGCGCTCGAGAAGATGTTCAACCTGCGCGCCCTACGCTACATGACCCCGTTCCTCATGCGCGACATCGACGAGATCTATGAGGTCTTCGACGGCGATCCCTGGCCGTACGGCGTCGAGCCCAATCGCCCGACGCTGGAGGCGTTCGTGACCTATCTCGTCGACCAGTCGCTGATCGCCGCGCCGGTTCGCGTGGATGATCTCTTCGTCCCGACGTATTAGGACAATTGCGATGAAGTGGAATGGCCAAGCAGCGAACTCACTCTGCTCCCTCCCCCGCTTGCGGGGGAGGGATGGGGAGGGGGTCTCCGCCCGGAAGGAGATTAACCGATGCTCACGTTGGTCCGTGCCGGCCTCGCCGCCGCGCTGCTGCTGCCCATGCTTGCCGCCGCGCCGGCTGCGGCCGAGAAGGCGTTCACGCGCGACGATCTCAACGACGCCGCGATCAAGCTCGAAGCCAAGATCAAGACCGAGGCCGGGCAGGTGAGCAAGCCCGTGGCCGCGCTCAAGCGCGAGGCAGACACGGCTTTGCAGCGCAACGACGCCCGCACCGGCTCTCAGGTGCTGGGCCAGATCGCGGCGGTGGCGCCCAACGACAGCGCCAATTGGCTGCGCCTCGCCAAGGCCACGCTGCAGGTTCGCACCGGTAACGACAGCGAGCGCGCCCCGCTCCTCGAACGCGCCGCTACCGCGGCCTACATCGCCTATCAACGCACCGGCAATTCCGGCGAGG
>Ga0306919_10000427_pt1 | contig 18153 bp, 17 predicted proteins | sample flu12Cox44000172_FD_203764 | JGI IMG/M metagenome (GOLD analysis project Ga0306919, IMG submission 203764) | Lab enrichment of tropical soil microbial communities from Luquillo Experimental Forest, Puerto Rico - flux4day.12C.oxic.44.000.172 (v2)... | ecosystem: Environmental > Terrestrial >... | reverse complement strand
ACGCTCAGAAGAATTATCTGGGCCGGATTGCGGCCTAATTGTTCCCGAACCTTGATGGCGCCTTTCATCATGAAAAGCCGCCTTGTTCCAGCATTGCTGTCAGCGACAATTGCTCACAGCTGAACCAGGGAGGGCCCGGAAAGATTGTTGTCCCGCGGAATCGGTCCGCGAAGGAGAACTCCTCCATGTCTAACGAGAAAATGGGAAACGTTAAGCAGAGCGGGCAGCAGCAAGGCGACCAACAGGGCGGCCAGCAGAAGCCCGGCCAACAAAGTCAGCAGCCCGGACGCCAGGGCGGCGGACAAGGCGGTCAACAGGGCGGCGGCGGTCAGCAAGGCGGCGGACAGCAGGGCCAACAAAATCGTTTGCTTGACTTTCCCGCAAAATAAAATCCCCCGGTTATTCCGGGGGATTTTTTTGTCGCTCGGCCGTTGCATTTTCTCAATAATAACGCGACTGATAATCACTAAACATCAATGCAAACATAAGTATCAACCAAAACAAGGCGGTCGCAGCGACAACGCAACAAGCGACCGATGTTTTATTTTCGCGTCAAAAAGCGGGCCTGCGCCGGGATATCGACACAGGCCCGCCGTGCGGTTGATTCAGCCTAGTTAGGCGGGGATCACCGCGACGATTTCCAGCGTGCGGGGATCCACGATTACGATCTCGTCCTCAACGAGGAAGTAATCGAATCCGCGATACTGCGGAACGATCCGCACGATTTCCTCAGGCAGTACCGTGTAGTGGACGCTACGTGGAATTCGCGTCCCGACACGAACGTCAAAGTTGACGTCCCTGCCCAACCTTGGGCCGTGCTCGCGCCCAACGATTGTCTTGATCTGCGAACGCTGATCGTCCGACAGTTGCACCGACCCGCCACGTTCGCCACGCTCGCCGACGTTCGGGCCGGTCCGGCCAGTCTGCTCGGTAGCGCCGCGCTCGGTCGTGCCGCGCTGCTCCTCGGCGCCCTTCACGTTGGTGCCGCGCTGCTCCTGTGCACCTTTAAGATTGGTGCCGCGTTGTTCTTGCGCGCCCTTCAGGTTCGTACCACGCTCCTGCTGGGCACCCTTTTGGTCCTTCTGCAAGCCGCGTTCTTCCTGGGCACCCTTTTGGTTCTTCTGTAAGCCGCGCTCTTGTTGCGCGCCCTTCTGCTCCATGCCGCGGTTTTGCTCTTGCGCGCCGCGCGTCATGCCCTTTTGCTCTTGATTGGCGCCCTGGCCGAGCCGCTCGTTGTCCTTGCCGCTCTTCTCCTGGGCCGACTGGTTTCGCGACGGATTGCTGGACTGGCTGCTCGACGGGCTGAGCGTCTTGCTGCCAGATTGCGAACCACTCATGCTGGCGCCGCCCTTCTCCTGCGACGTTGCGCCCGTGGTGGCCTTGTTCGACTCGCCGCCCATTTGCGATTGTGCGGCGGCGACTCCGCCGAACCCGACCACCGCCGCCACGGCGACCGTAGCCAATAATTTCTTCTTCATTTCTCGCTCTCCTCTGGTTCTCCCGCAAAGCTGAGCCGCGGCTTTTCGCGACGAAATGCCGTTGCTCGACTCATGCTGTGTGCTCACCGATCAACGCGCCTGCGCGCATTCGCGTTCCGGCAAGTTTCGTTGAGAATTTTGATGCAAAGCGCGGGAACCTTCGGCGGAACTCAGCTGACGGTCGTCACGTTGTTTGTGCTCGCAACAACGCAGGCTTGGAGGTCAGCGAATTGATTGGAATCAAATTGAAGGGAACTGGAAAACCACGAAAGACAAGGTCAAGGAGAAATGGGGTCAATTGACCGATGACGATCTCGCTCAGATCAACGGCCGCTGCAACCAGCTGGAAGGTAAAATCCGCAACGCTACGGCATGGCCAAGGACCAGGTGCGTAAAAATGTCGATGATTGGCTGGACACTCAGCCATAGCGCTTGGTGCGGTACGACGTGAAAACGTCCGTCGCGGCAGCGCAAGCGGTCGAACAATACGAGATGACGCGGCACGGCACGTTGATTGCCTGGGCGCAATGACGCGGCGACGCTTCTCAATCAGACGCTGGATGAAGAGAAGGCAACCGACAAGAAGCTGACCCAAACGGCTGAAAGCCAGATCAATCGCACCGCCGCCTAGCCCAGGGCGATATCATTCTCCAAGCGATTTTAGAATAGAGGGCGGCGCCGCTGCGTGGCGCTGCCCTCTAAATTTTTCGCTTGAGGTGGGTACGATTTCCCTGTTCTGTTGCGCCCGCACAAGATTGAGCGGTGAGGGCAATGGCTAAGGGCAAAAGCGCGCATAGAATATCTATTCGAAAGCGAGGGGCAGGGGATCAGGCGTCGCATCGGGCAAGCAAAGAGCAGCTTATCGTCGCGGGGAAGGTGCTGGTCGCCGAAAGTCAGGACGATTTTACCCGGGGCCACATTTCGCTTCGCTTGCCAGACGATCCGAACCTCTTCTTCATGAAAGCTCACAGCATCGGGCTCGACGAGATCGCGATGCAAAATATCCTCACCATCGACCTGGAGGGCAATGTCGTTGCCGGCACTGCGCGGCGACACAGCGAGGTCTATATCCATTCGGAGATTTTCAAAGCGCGGCCAGACGTCAATTGCATCATCCACACGCATCCAACTTATGGCATCGCGTTGTCGGCAACCGGGCAAACGCTAAAATGTTACAGTCAACCGGGCGCGCTATTTTACGACGCGTTGGGGACTTACGACGACACAATCAATCTTATCCGCACTCACGCGATGGGCGCGGGAGTAGCGCGCGCGCTTGGCAGCGGCCGTGCAGTGTTGTTGAAGAATCACGGTGTGACCGTGACCGGAGCGACAATCGCCGAAGCGGTTATTTGCACTCTCATGCTGGAAAACGGCGCGAAGGTCCAATTGCTGGTGGAAGCGACCGGCCATCCAGCTCCGGAATTTTCTCGCGCTGATATTGAAAAACTGAAAGCCGATATCAGCCAGCCCGAGCAGTTCACTATCAATTTTGATTACCTCGCGCGCAGGGTAAAACGGCGCCGCTGATCGCTCGCGCGCTTAGCTGTTATTCCTGCGTCGCATCGTGGTAAACAGGGTTGGTTGATGCCAGCCGCAGATGCAATTGCAAGAGTGATCGCAGGAGTTGTTTATGGCACGGATGAAGGGCGCCGAGCTAATCACCGAATACCTGATCGCCAACGGCATTCCGTACGTTTTCGGCATTTGCGGGCACGGTAATGTCGGCATGCTCGATCCGCTTTATCAGGCGCGCGATCGCATAAAACTCGTATCGCCGCGCCACGAGCAGGTCGCCGCACATATGGCCGATGCTTATTTCCGGGTGCGCCATGAGCCGGTTGCGACGCTCACTTCGTGCGGCCCTGGTTCATGCAATATCGTCATGCCACTCGCCTGCGCGCTGACGGATTCCTCGGCGCTGTTGGCCATCACAGCCAATGTGCCGACCTCGCAGTTCAATCGCAGTCCCTTTCAGGAGATCAACCGGCATTATCAGGCCGATTTCGTCAACATCATACGACCTGTCGTCAAACGCAGTTTTCAACCGACGCGGGTCGACATGCTCCCGCTTGCATTGCGGCAGGGCATGACGGCGATGATGTCGGGCCGCCCCGGACCAGTGAATATCGACGTTCCCTTCAATGTCTTTCAAGAAGAAGACGAAGTCGAGTTACCAGCCCTAGCGCCGCCGCTCAATGCACAGCGCGGCGGCGCTTCGCCGGAGGAGATATCGCGCGCGCTCAGTATGATTCTCGCCGCGGATCGTCCCGTCATCTTCATCGGACATGGCGCGACGCTTTCCGAAGCCAGCCGCGAGCTGACCGAGCTCGCGAAAACGCTCTCCATTCCCGTGATCTCATCACCGAACGGCATGGGCTGCATCGATATGGCAGATCCACTGTCGCTTGGATTTATCGGCCGCAACGGCGCCTTTCCGGCCAATGAGGCAGGCCGCCGCGCCGATCTCGTCATCGCGATCGGCGCGCGCTTCGACGACCGGTCGGCCTCATCATGGCTGCCCGGCTATTCCTGGAATTTTCCCGTCACCAAGCTCATTCATGTCGATATCGATGCCGCCGAACTCGGCCGCAATTATCCGCCCGATCTGCCGATCGTTGCTGACGCGCGCACCTTCTTGCGCCAGCTCCTTGCGGCACTTGAACACCACCGGGCTGAGAAGGCCGATAGATCGGCGACGAAGCAGTGGCTTGCACAGATCGGCGAATGGCGCGCCGGGTGGGGCGAATTCGTACGCCCGAATTTCGCAATACACTCCACACCAATGCGGCCGGAGCGCGTTGTCGCCGATTGTCAAGAAGTCATCCCGCCAGACGGCATTATTTGCTGCGATGTGGGCGTGAGTCACAATTGGTACATGCAATTCTGGAATGCGCGCCGTCCGCAATCGATGCTCAACTCTTGGGGCTTTTCCGGCATGGGATTCGGTGCCGCCGGTGCGCTGGGCGCCAAGCTTGCGGCGCCGGATCGGCCGGTGGTTGCAGTGACCGGCGACGGCTGCTTTACCATGGTCCCGCATGTGCTCTGCACCGCGGTCGAATACGATATCCCCGTTGTTTGGGTCATCTGGAATAATTTCGGCTGGGTTTCGATCCGCGACATTCAGCTCGGCATGTTTGGCGGTCGTGAACACGGCACCATGTTCCATCAAGGCGCCAATAAGAAACCATATAATCCGGATTTCGCGACATGGGCGAAGGCCAGCGGCGTCGATGCCCTCACGGTGACGAGATCACAAGATTTTCGCGGCGCGCTCGAACATGCCATCGCCGCGAACAAGCCGTTTCTCCTTGACGTGCATGTCGATGCCGAAGTCCGGCCGCCGTCAACGGGCGCATGGCAATTGCCGCCGACGGCTCATAAAGAACCGGTGTTCGGACATCGCTTCATTCCCGATGCCGCACCGGTGAAATAAAGGCCGGTCGCGGCGCTTTGCGGTCGGCATTCCTGCACGCGCAGAATTTCAATTGTTTGGTATAGCGCCCAAAGTCGCTAGAAGCGGTCGAGGCTCGGGGCGTAGGAGAACAACCGAGCGCCGCCGGAAGACTGGTTGGCGTAACCGAACGCCCAGGAATTGTTGCGCTGCTCACGCTCTTGTCGCAGCCGCGCGACCATGGCCTGCTTGCGCTCGCGGGCAAGCTTGGTGCGGGCGACCTTCTTGGCGGTTTCGCGCGCTTCGGCCGCCCTCTGCACCTCCGCTGCACGCTGCGCCTCCAAGGCTTTTCGAGCCTCCGCGGCCTTTTGCGCCTCTCTAGCTCTGTCCGAGTTTTCGAACGCATCGCGATCGGAGCCTGCGATGATCGAGACCGCTGGGGAATGCAACGGACGCATGGTGCGTAATTGTGAATCGCCAAAGCTGACCAGCGCGGTCATTACAAAAGCAAACGCCGTCACCATGGAGAAGAAGTACGCAAGGAGGGAATACACCATTACCGCCGCTCCGAGCAGAACGCTGCTCCAGTTCGTTGAGGTAAAGGTCGCCTGGAACGACGAAATCACACGAACCAGAGGCGCGATCTGCCGCAACGCCTTTTGGCTGGCGTGCAGTAAACGCACCTCTTGCCGCACGGTTCCATTTCGGTCCCGTTGGCTGCGCCAACCATGGTTTACCGCCATGATTTAGTCTGGAAGCGCTGCTTAATGCCGTCCGGCAATGGCGTTCCGCATTCAGCTGACGCAATCCGTTACCTATGCCGAACGCTCGCGGCATAGGCTCGATGTCTGCCAGCCGCGCGGCGCGGTAGCCGCGCCGGTGATCATTTTCTTTTATGGCGGCGCCTGGCAGAGCGGCTACAAGGAACTCTACCGCTATGTCGCCAAGGCCCTGGCGCGCCGCGGCTATGTAGCGGTGGTGCCCGACTATCGCATTTATCCCGAGGTCTGCTACCCCGACTTCCTCGACGATGGCGCGCTGGTCGTGCGCTGGGTCAGGGACAACATTGCCCGCTTTGGCGGCGATCCGAATAAATTGTTTCTCAAGGGTCACTCAGCGGGCGCCCATATCGCGGCCATGCTGTCGATCGACAATCGCTGGCTCGGCAAAGTGGGTCTCACGCCGCGGCGCGACATAGCCGGATTGATAGGGATCTCCGGACCTTACGACTTCATGCCGCTGCGTGATGAAAAACTTAAAGTGATTTTTGGCGGCGCTGACCGGCCCGAGACACAGCCGATCTACCATGTTTCCCCCGGCGTGCCGCCGAGTTTGCTGATGACCGGCAGCCGCGATCGGCTGGTCGAACCTGGCAATTCCGCCCGGCTGGCGGCACGGCTCGTCGCCGCCGGCAATGCTGCAACAGTGCTGACCTATCAGCGTGTCGGACATTTCATCATCATCGCTGCCGTCGCCCCGTTCCTGCGATTTCTGGTGCCAGTCATGCGCGATGTCGACGCATTCATCGCCGATACATTGCGCGTGTCACGAAATATCGGCCAACCAGCGGCCGTATTCGAGGTCCGCTGACGCCTAGTCAATATTCCGCCGCAATATGTTGCGGCGCACGCTTGCTCCCTTGCGCAGCCACGCCAACGGGTTCAAAGCTAGCGATACGGCGAGAGCGGCACGATTTGTTGCGCCCATAGTGGGTGCGTCATCATTCGGCAAGCGCGAACTGGTGTGACAGAAGTGGTGTGACATTGGTCGGTTCGGCGCTGTCGGCGTCAAAACAAAAAGAAAAACAAAAGAACTCGGGAGAGAAGCGATGCCAATGACCGTCGAAGAGCGAAAGCGATACGATACGGTGGAAGACGAGGCCGGGGCCAACGATCTTGTCAAACGCATTCGTAAACTGCGCTGGATGGGTATGGAGGAAGAGGCAGAGCGGTTGCAAGCAGAATTGACCCGGCGGTGCGCATCGGCCGACAGCGTCATCGCAACGCCGAGGGAAACGGACTGATCGTCGTAACCCCGTGAGTGTATGTAAACCCGGCTGGGGAAGGATAACACGATGGAAATCATCCTGGCGCTGGCGGTCCTGTTCGCGATCTGGGTCTTGGTGATCTGGGGTTCGAGCTACTTCAATAAGAACGTAGTTTAATTTTCCATCGGGTGCGGAACCGCACGCTAAAAATAGCGCGCGGCGAACAGAATTTTTGAGCAATCAGGCCAATCACTCGAGCCGCGCTCGGCGCGTTGCCGATTGCGATGTGATCCTCACACTCCCATGGCACCCTCTCCCGCAGGGGAGAGGGAAACAGTGCGATCTATAAAGCTGCCTCAGCGATCACGCATGCGATCCATCAGCACCTTGTCCTGGCCGCCGTCGATCTCGATCATTGTGCCGTTGACGAAGAACGCAAGATCGGAAGCAAGATAGGTGACGAGATTGGCGACTTCGTCGGATTCGGCAATGCGGCCGAGCGGGATGCTTGCCGGAGCGAGTTTGTCCGCCTGTTCGAACGAGAGCTTCATGTCGCGCGCCATAGCCTTGACGAGTCCGGTCCAGCGCTCGGTGCGCACCGGACCGGGATTGACGGCGACGAAGCTGATATTGTCCTTGCCGTATTGGCTGGCGAGCGACTTGGTGAGATTCTGTCCCGCGGCGTTGGCAGCGCCCGGCGCAATCTCCCAATAGGAGACCTTGACGCCGTCATTGCCGATCAGGTTCACGACGCGGCCCTTCTTTTGCTTTTGCATGATCGGCAGTGTGTGCTTCATGCAGCGCACATAGCCCATGAATTTGAGCTGTAGCGCCTGCGCCCAATCGTCCTCGGTGAGGTGCTCGAGCACGCCACCGGGCGCCGAGCCGGCATTGTTGACCAGAATATCGATCCGGCCGAGCGCGGTATGCGCGGTCTTGATAAAGTTTCCCGTATCGGCGGCTTTGGTGAGATCGGCGACGATCGGAAAAATCTTGCGGCCGGTCTCTTTGGCGATCTCGGCCGCCGTCCGTTCCAACGGCTCCTTGCGCCGCGCACAGATCGCGACGTCGACGCCTTCGCGCGCGAGCGCACGCGTAATCGCCTTGCCAATTCCTTCGCTGGCGCCGGTCACGATGGCTTTCTTGTCCCTCATCGCCAGATCCATGGCGCGTCTCCTTCCTGTGAGCAGGCACGAGTTTAAACACCCTTTCCTCCGCCATGACAGTAGGGGAGGGAGACCGCACGACGTGGTGTCTTGCAATGGACCTCGCCCCGTGCAGCAGTGGGGAGGGTCGGCGAACTTTCGTGTTCCTTCCATCATCTTAAGGTGGCCGCGAAGCCGCCCTCGAAGGATGCTAGCCGAGGCGCCGGACTGATTGCCATTTTGCCGTCGCCTTCGAAGCTCGCGGAGCTTGTCGTCGGGCACTTTGGGCCGGACCCGTTGGCTCGCGATTCAGGATTAATCACTTTTGAGGTGAGCGGGTCGGGAAAGTAACTGACGGTTCTGGCTCCTATTCCACAAGCAATTAGGCCGCGGTCCGCCAATCTGACGCCCCAAGGGGGTGAGGGAAGACGCTCACCTTCGCGGAATGCGCCGGTACGGCGCGTAAACCGGCTCCCACATTTTCGCTCTAATCGCCGCGGCGGTTTGTTCTTCGGAAAGCGCGTCCGCGCAACCTTCATGCTGCGCCTGCCGCGCCACTGCGAGCGCGACCTGGAACGAAAGCTTTCTGATTTCGACTAGCGGCGGCAAAAGGTTGGCCGCCGGATTACGCTTGGCGGGCGACTGGTCAGCGATCGTCTTCGCCGCCGCTAAAAACATGCCGTCGGAAATACGGCGCGCGCGCACTGCAATAGCGCCGAGTCCGATGCCGGGATAGACATAGGCATTGTTGTTCTGGTCGATGCGGAAGTCCTGGCCGTCGCGCTTGAGCGGCGGAAACGGGCTGCCGGTGGCGATCACGGCGCGGCCGCTGGTCCAGGCGTTGAGTTCTGACGGATTTGCTTCGCTGCGTTCAGTCGGATTGGACAAAGGAAAAATTACCGGTCGTTTGACGTGACTGGCCATCGCGCGCACGACCGGCTCGGTAAAGGCATGCGCTTGCCCCGACGTGCCGATCAGCACGGTCGGATGCACATTCGCGACCACATCATCGAGGCCGATATGACCTGGCGTCTTGAGTTTCCAGCCGGCGACACGATCGCGAGCTTGCGCAAACGGCGTCTGGAATGGCTGCAGGCCGCTCATGCCCTCGACCAATAATCCCGCGCGATCGATCAAATAAAAGCATGCGCGCGCCTGTTTTTCGCTCAAACCGGACTCGACCATGGCGCGGAGCAGGAGCGCGCAAATCCCGGTGCCGGCGGAACCGGCGCCGAGAACCGCGATGCGCTGTTCGCGCAACGGCACACCGGTGACATTGATGGCGCACAGGAGCGTGCCGACGGCGATCGCGGCGGTGCCCTGGATATCGTCATTGAAGGTGCACAAGGTGTCGCGATAGCGAGCGAGCAAGCGGTTGGCGTTGCCGATGGCGAAGTCTTCCCAATGCAACAACACATGCGGCCAGCGCTTGCGGACTGCCTCGACAAAGATCGAGACCAGTTCGTCATAGGCGGGACCGCGGACGCGCTCATGCTGCCAGCCGATATAGAGCGGGTCGCGCAAATGGCCCTGATTGTCGGTGCCGACATCGAGCAGGACCGGCAGCGTCGTTCCCGGATGCAGTCCGGCGCAGGCGGTGTAAAGCGACAGCTTGCCGATTGGAATGCCCATGCCGCCGGCGCCTTGATCGCCTAGACCGAGAATGCGTTCGCCGTCGCTGACCACGATGGCGTCGATGCGATCGTAACGCGGATGGGCGAGGATGCGCGGGATCAGGCCCTGGTGCGGGACGGAAAGAAACAATCCGCGGGGCTTACGGAAAACGTGGCTGAAGAGCTGACAGCCGAGCCCGACCGTCGGCGTGTAGACGACCGGCATCATTTCTTCGATGTTGCGAGTCAGTAGCGTGTAGAACAGCGTCTCGTTGGAGTCTTGCAGCCCGCGCAGGAAAACGTAGCGCTGTAGATCGCTACCGAGGCCGCGAAAAGCGTCGAGCCGGCGCTTGACCTGGTAATCGAGCTCGGCGACATGCGGCGGAAGGAGGCCGTGCAGATCGAAGGCGTCGCGTTCGACCTCGGTGAAGGCCGTTCCCTTATTGAGCAAGGGATTGTTGAGAAGCTCGTAGCCGCACAATTCGGTTTCGACAGAATCGCCGGCCGGGTCGTGATTGGGATCGTAGTTGGGCGCGGACATGCGTCGCTACGATAGCCGCGAATGGCGAGCGCCGACAGAGAGATTATAGCAGAGGGCGCTTGCGGCGCTTGGCGAATTTCGGCGAAATAATCGGATTGCCGGCTAGTCCTCGACCTCGGTGTCCGGCCGGTCGTCGCCGCGCGCTACTTCCTCGTGCCACTTGCCCTTGGTGTCTTCCCAGGAAATGGTCCGGGTCTCTCCCGGCATGTGCTGTTCCGCGGCAGCGCGCTGCGCGGCGCGGCGGGCCGCTTCATGCGAGGGGAATGTTTCGGAGAATGCGCCTTCGACCTGATAGGCCCAGCCGCCGTCGTGCTCGACAATGTGATAGACGATCTTTGTCATGGCGCAGACCTCCTCTACCGACAGGGACATTGGCAGAACAACGTCCATACCAGCAGATAGTTTTACGCCGGCGAAAGTTCCAGTCTGAAGCATGATCCCGAAAAGTGCATACCGGTTTTCGGAAAAGATCATGTTCAAACGAAAAGCTAAAGCGAAATGCCGAATAACCGAAATTCATTTCGCTTTAGCGACCCGGCGCAGCGGCCTGTTCGCGCTTACGCCTTGCTTCATAGGTTCGTAAATGGGCAACGGCGATTTGCAAGAGCGGATAATCGCTTGGCCGATCGCCGCCGCGCGCCAACAGATCGCCGACGATGTGGTCGGCCTCGGTCGGAGCGCCACGCTCGATATCGCGGAGCATGGAGGCGGCAATCGGCGAGCCCGCCGCGGTGAGCATGCCGATGCTGCGCCCGCGCGCGGTCTCGCGTAGCGCAAATCCGCTCGTTCCCGCGATCGCACAGCACTCCGCGAACATGTCGCTCGCGAAGTGACCGCCACCGGCGGCGACGATGTCGCCGAAGGCACCGCGCATCAGGCAGCAGATCCCCGCCGCAGCCGCGATGAAGGCCCACTTCTCCCACATCTCTTGCAGGATTGCGGTCGAGAGTTGGGACTCGAATTTGGCGCCGGCAAACGCTTCCGCGACTGCCACGGTGCGCGCGGATTTGGCGCCGCTCTGTTCACCGAACGATAAAAAATGCAAATCGTTGAGGTGGAGGACGCGGCCTTCGGGATCGAGCGTCGCCGAAATGATACATTGCCCGCCAAGCACCGCGCCCGCGCCGAAACGTGCGGCGAGTACATCCATGTGCTTCATGCCGTTGAGGAGCGGCAGGATCGCCGTATTCGCACCGACTGCCGGCGCAAACGAATCCATTGCCGACTGCAGGTCGTAAGCCTTGCAGCTCAATAGAATGAGGTCGAACGGCGCGTCTAATTTTTCCGCCAGGATTGTCGGCGGCGCCGGGATGTTCACGTCGCCCTTCGGGCTCTTAATGACGAGCCCGGTTTTCGCCAACTGCGCGGCGCGGCGCGGCCGCACCAGAAAAGTGACATCACGGCCGGCCTCCTTGAGCCTGCCGCCGAAATAGCCGCCGAGGGCGCCGGCGCCGACAATGAGAATGCGCATTGCGAAATTCCTCTTTCCGATTATTGCGCCGCGATTATCGAGATGCGGCCTGGCCGACGCGGCGCGGCACCAGAAGATTACCGGTAAAGACCTGTACCGGCTCGTCGTTCTGATTGAACGTCGTGTTGCGCACGCGGATCATGCCCCGGTCGGGCCGCGATTTCGACGGCCGTACTTCGAGAACTTCGCTGTGGACATGCAATTCGTCGCCGGGGCGGACTGCGCGCGGCCAGCTTAATTCGTCGAAGCCGACCCCGAGAATGCCGCCGGCCGGATTGAATTCGCCGTCCACCAGAAGCCGCATGGTCATCGCCGCGGTGTGCCAGCCGCTCGCGGCCAATCCGGCAAATGGCGATTGCCGCGCGGCATTCTCGTCGAGATGGAACGGCTGCGGATCGAACTCTCGGGCAAAGGCAAAGATCTCGTCTTTGTCGACCCGCTTACGTCCGCTCTTGAAAACCTGGCCGACGGCGAAATCTTCCAGATAGCGTTTGGTCATGCTGGCTCCTGACGCGGCCGGACTGCGCGCAGTGGCTTGACGAACCACGAGCCGCCGGCAAGCGCGGCCGCATTAATGAGGCCAAAAGCGCAAAGCGCAACCGCTAAAGCAATGAAAATGCCGGTGAGGCTGCCGCTCACGCGTAACGCTACATAGCCGCCGACGGCTGCGATCAACAGCCGAGTCAAATTGGCAAGGAACGGCCACAACAGCCGACCAGCGCCCTGGGAGGCGAAATAGAGCGCCATGCCAAGACCGAACAGGCCATAGGCCGGTCCGACAACTTGCAGATAGCGCGACCCGGCATCGAGCATCTCGGGGGCGCTGTCGAATAGTGACAGCCAGGCGCGCGGCGCGGCGGCGGCGCTGACGCCGATCAGTTCGCACAGCCCGGCTGCGATCGCGGCTCCGATCCAGGCCGCGCGCACGGCGCGATCCTTGCGATGTGCCCCGATATTGGTGCCGACCAGCGCGACCAGCGGACCGCCCAATCCGAACACCAACGGGATGAGCAAATATTCAAGCCGCGAGCCTACGCCGTAGCCGGCGATGGCCGCGGGTCCGAGAGCGCCGACCAAAGCAGTTGCGATCGCAACCGTGAGATTGGTCTGCACGGTGATCAGTGCCGCGACCGCGCCGACGCGCAGAATATCGGCAAAGAGCGGCCAGCGCGGGTGGAAGCCTTTCAGCGTCAAGCGAACGACGCTGCGGCCGGAATATAGATAGGCGGCAAAGACGGCGCTGCCGGCGGCGTAGTAGATGAGCACGGCGAAGGCGCCGCCGGCGACGCCGAATTTCGGGAACGGTCCCCATCCGAAGATCAGACAGGGCGACAGCGGGATCAGCACGGCCACGCCGACACAGGTGACCAGCGCCGGAAAAGCCATATTGCCGGTGCCGCGAATCACATTGGCGAGAGAATTGAACAGCCACACCAGAACAGCGCCGGTGAAAATCACATTGGAGTAGGTGTTCGCCGCGGCGAGCGAGCCGCCGCTGCCGCCCATGACCATATAGAGGCGCTCGCCTTCGAGCCGGAGCGCGATCGTGAAGATCAAACCGAAGCCGAGGCCGATGATGAGTGCATGCAGCCCCAGCGCATTGGCGTCGGCGCGGCGTCCGGCGCCAAGCGCGCGCGCCACCGCCGATGACATGCCGCCGCCCATGGCGCCCGCCGACATCATCTGCATCAGCATCACGACTGGAAACACGAGCGCCACGCCAGCGAGCGCGTCCGTGCCAAGCTTGCCGATAAAATAGGTTTCCACCAGTCCAACCGAGCTCTGCGCCAGCATCACGAGAATATTGGGGGCGGCGAGCTGGATCAGCGTCAGCGCGATCGGGCCTTCGATCAGTGCGCGCGTGCGCAAATCGTAGCGCGGCGCCGCGAGCGGTGTTGCAATCTGGGCGGAGCGCGCGTCGCAAGCCGTTGCGGTAGACGCCGCGGCATTTGCAGCCGACTCGAATGCCGTGGACATTGGTCGCTCCGCCGATTTTGCCGGGGTTATTGAACAGTTTAAGAAATAGGCGTATATACGCCTAATAGCAAGGGGAGAACACCATGACGAAATCCGCGATCGCCCCGGAATGGACCAATCCCGCAGGCTGCAACTGCTTGGCGCTGCGCCAGGCGGCGCGCCATGTCTCGCAATTCTATGATCAATTTCTTACCGCCAGCGGGCTGCGCACGACCCAGTATTCGATTCTTGCAAGGCTGCAACGCAAAGGACTGATGTCGATCAATGCGCTCGCCGCCGAGCTGGTGATGGACCGCACCACCCTCGGCCGCAACATCCTGCCGTTGCAGCACGACGGCTTGATCGCGGTTGCGGCCGGGCGGGCCGACCGCCGCAGCAAAGAGCTGCAATTGACCAGAGCTGGGGCCGCGCGTTTGCGCACCGCGGTCAAAGCCTGGCAGACGGCCCAGGTGCGATTCGAGGCGGCGTTTGGGAGCAGACGGGCCAAAGAGCTACGCGCGCTCCTGCATGAGGTCGCGACCAACAAGGACATTATGGTCGCATGGTCGCCGCGTAACGATCGTCATGTAGAAGAGGTTGGCGTGTAAAAAATCAGGCGACTTTTGATTTTCCAGCCAAAGCCTGTTTCGCTATCATCACGTTACACGTTGAGTCTCTGCTTTGGCGGGTGGGGCCCGACCTTAACGATGGTTAGGTTGTTTTCAGTTTGCGCGGTTTGCTTCGCCGCATCGTTCGCTGCGATTGCAGCGCCTGCGCAAGCCGCGCATCTCCGCGCTCGTTATGCGCCGCCGGTGGTGTATGCGCTGCCGGTCGAGCCGCTTTGCTTTTGGTGCATTCGCGACGCGATCTATGCCGATACCAAATTGATTGCGCATCTCGAGGCCAATCCGGACGTCGACGAGGCGTTCAAAGGCCCGATCGTTTTGAACGCGCGCGCCGACGTGCGTTACCTCCGCCGTATCCTCGGCCCGGTCGAGACGATCACCGTGGCGCCGTGCTGCTACAGCCGCAAGCCGCTTTACGTGCGGTGAACATCGCGAGCGGCGTCATTGCGAGCAGCCCCAACCGGGGGACGAAGCAATCCAGCACCTAAGTTCTGGATTGCTTCGCTTCGCTCGCGATCGGGGAATTAGACGATCACTCCGCCGGCGCGGGGCCGCCGAACCGTCGCGGCAACAGGCGCCGGCGCGTGCGCGTCGCCCATTGCGCGAGGCTGTCGAGATAGAGATAAACGACCGGCGTCGTGTAAATGGTCAAGAGCTGGCTGATGATCAGCCCGCCCACGATGGCGATGCCGAGCGGGCGGCGGATTTCGCTGCCATTGCCGAAACTCAAGGCGAGCGGCGTAGCGCCGAGGATCGCTGCGCTGGTCGTCATCATGATCGGCCGGAAGCGCAGGCGGCAGGCCTGGTAGATTGCTTCGTAGGAGCTCAAATGTTCGGCGCGCTTCGCCTCAACGGCGAAGTCGATCATCATGATCGCGTTCTTCTTGACGATACCGATCAAAAGGATCACGGCGATCAGCCCCATAATGTCGAATTGGGTGTGAAACAGCATCAGCGCCAACAGCGCGCCGGCGCCGGCGGACGGCAGCGTGGATAGAATCGTGATCGGATGGATGTAGCTCTCGTAGAGCACGCCGAGCAGGATGTAGACCGCGACGATCGCGGCGGCGATCAGGATCGGCTCGTTGCTCACCGCTTGCTGAAAGATCTGCGCGGTGCCGGCGAGATTGCCGTGGATCGTTGTCGGCATGCCGATCTTGTTGATGGCGTCGGTGATCTCGTTTGCCGCCGCGCCGAGCGAGGCGCCGGGCTGCAAATTGAATGAAATCGTCGAGGCGACAAACAGGCCCTGATGGCTAACCGAGAGCGGCGCGTTGCCGGCATTGTAGTGGGCGATCGCGGCGAGCGGGATCATCTTCTCCGCAGCCGTCGACACCGCGGCGCCTGACGACGGGGTGCCTTTGCCGCGATTGCCAACCGCGTTGGTAAAGGCGTTGCGCGCGGCGTTGTTGTTGTTGGCCGCTGCGGCTGCCGCGCTCGCCGTGGCCGCCGAGGTCGCCGGCCCGGCATTGGCGACACTGACGGTTCCGAGCGGTGCGTTGGAGATTGCCGTTCCGGAGGCCGGGCCGCCGGAAGCGGTCACATAGACGTCGGCGAGCGAAGCTGGATATTGGGTGTAGCGCGGATCGATCTCCATCACGACGTGATACTGGTTGATCGCGCTGTAGATGACCGACACCTGCCGCTGGCCGAATGCGTCATAGAGCGTGTTGTCGATTTGCGCCGGCGTAATGCCGAGCCTAGACGCAGTGGTGCGGTCCACCACCAGGTCGGCTTCGAGTCCGCGCTGCTGCTGATCGGAGCTGACATCGGCCAGGACCGAACTGTGTTCGAGCTGTTGCACCAGAAGCGGCGTCCATTTCTGCAAGAGCGCCGCGACGTCGGATTGCAGTGTATATTGGTATTGCGCATTGGCTTGGCGGCCGCCCTCGCGGATATCCTGGACCGCGACCAGGAACAGCCGGCCGCCCGGCACTTTGGCGAGCTGCGGGCGTAGCCGCGCGATCACCTCGTCGATCGGCGGCCGCTGCGAGATCGGCTTTAACGAAACGAACACTGAGCCGGTATTGATCTGGCCAAAGCCGCCGCCACTGCCGACGCCGGTATAGCCGACGACGTGCTCCACCGCGGGATCCCGCTGCACGATGTCCATCATCTGGCGGAGCTTCTGGGTCATCAGCTGGAACGACACGCTTTGATCGGCCTGCAGCGTGCCGACCAGCCGGCCGGTATCCTGTTGCGGAAAGAAGCCCTTCGGCACGACATAGAAAAGAAAGGCATTGAATGCGATCGCGGCAAAGAAAATGACCAGCACCAGCCGACTGTGCTGGAGCGCCCAGACCAGCGAGCGCTCGTAGCCGGCGAGCACGCGTTCGAAGAAACTGCGGCGGCGTTCGCCGGCTAGTTCGGGGGGCCGCGGACGCAGGAATAGTGCGCACATCATCGGCGTCGTGGTCAGCGAGATCGCTAGCGAAATGAGAATGGCGAGCGACAACGTCATGGTGAATTCGCGGAACAGTCGGCCGAGAATGCCACCCATCAGCAGGATCGGGACGAACACGGCGATCAACGACAGACTGATCGAGAGTACGGTGAAGCCGACCTCGCGGGCACCAACGAGCGCGGCGCGCAAGCGCGGCATCCCGGCTTCGAGATGCCGCGAGACGTTTTCCAGAACGACGATCGCATCGTCGACCACGAAGCCGGTGGCAATGGTGAGCGCCATCAACGACAAGATGTCCAGGCTGTAGCCGAGCAGATACATCGCGCCGAAGGTGCCGATGATCGAGACCGGCACGGCGACAAATGGAATCATCGTCGAGCGCACGTCGCGCAAGAACAGATAGACGACGAGGGTCACGAGCAGGATGGCGATCGCCAGCGTGACCTCGGTGTCGCGCAGCGACTGGCGGATGGTGATGCTGCGATCGATGGCGGTGGTGACGATGACGTCGGCCGGCATTGCCGCTTCCAAAGCCGGGAGCGCGGCCTTCACGCTGTCGATCGTATCGATGATATTGGCGCCCGGCTGGCGGAACAGGATCACCAGCACCGAAGGCTGGCCGTTGGAAAGGCCGAGATTGCGGACGTCCTCAACCGAATCGAGCACCTGCGCCACGTCCGACAACCGCACCGGCGCGCCATTGCGATAGGCGATCACCAGCGGCGTATAGTCGGAGGCCTTCACCGATTGATCGTTGGTGTAGATCTGAAATCGGCGATCGCCATCGTCGATCGTGCCTTTGGGACTGTTGGCATTGGCGGAGGCGAGCGCCGCGCGCACGTCTTCGAGGCCGATGCCGTATTTGAACATCGCGTTCGGGTTGAGCTCGACGCGGACCGCCGGCAGTGCCGAACCGCCGATGATGACCTGGCCGATGCCGCTGATCTGGGACAGCTGTTGCTGCAATACATTGCTGGCGGCGTCATACATCTGGCCTTGGGTGAGCGTCTTCGACGTCATCGCCAAAATCAGGATCGGCGCGTCGGCGGGATTCACCTTGCGATAAGTCGGATTGGTGCGCAGGCTTGAAGGCAGATCGGCGCGCGCCGCGACGATCGCGGCCTGCACGTCGCGCGCCGCGCCGTCGATGTCGCGATTGAGATCGAATTGCAGCGTGATGCGGGTCTGCCCGATGCCGCTTTGCGAGGTCATTTCGGTGACGTCGGCAATCTGCCCGAGATGACGTTCCAGCGGCTCGGCGACGCTGGTGGCGACGGTCTCGGGGCTGGCGCCCGGCAGTTGCGCGCTCACGGAAATGGTGGGGAAATCGACCTGCGGCAGCGGCGCAACCGGCAGTTTGGAAAAGGCAAGCGCGCCCGAGAGCGCGATGCCGAGCGTCAATAGCGTAGTCCCGACCGGCCGAGTGATGAATGGCGCGGAAATGTTCATTCGGCCGGCGCTCCCGGCGCAAGCGGGTTAGAAGGTCGACTTCCGGTCAAGCGCGCCGCCAGGCGGTCGAAGTAGAGATAAATGACCGG
>Ga0306919_10000425_pt1 | contig 18167 bp, 16 predicted proteins | sample flu12Cox44000172_FD_203764 | JGI IMG/M metagenome (GOLD analysis project Ga0306919, IMG submission 203764) | Lab enrichment of tropical soil microbial communities from Luquillo Experimental Forest, Puerto Rico - flux4day.12C.oxic.44.000.172 (v2)... | ecosystem: Environmental > Terrestrial >... | reverse complement strand
ATCGGCGCGAAGGTCGTCAGCCACGGCCGCTATGTCATCTTCCAGCTGGCCGAGGTCGCGGGTATCGCGACAGATGTTCGCGGACATCCTGTCTCTGATCGCCCGGCTGCGGGCGACGCCGGCACCAGCATGACCAGCCGACGAGCGCAGATGCGAGAGATCACGACGGCAGAGGTGCGCCCTGATGCCAGCAAATCAGCGTGTTTCCGTGCTTGCGCAACGCTTACTGGCTGCTACGACTGCCAGCCGCGCACGCTACTCGCGATGTACCGTTGCCGAAGACGCCGGAAGGGGCGACCCTGGCGTCAAACCATCGGGAATCCGAGGAATGTCGGTCAATACCCGGCGGACATGATCGTAACGAGAGGAATATTGCATTTCCGCCGCATATCCGGCGAAATGCAAGCGCTGCTGGTTTCCGATGCTCCCGCATTCCCTGTGGGGGCTAAAGAACACCAATACCGGTGCCAAACCTATGAGGAGCGCAACCTCGCTTTACCTCGATCTCGTGCGCTTCGCAGCGGCGATGACGGTGTTTCTCGCGCATTTCAGGGTACGCACCTCACATAATTTTGCGCCGTACTGGGCAGCTCTTCCCTTCTGGGATCGTCATTTGGATTCCTACGGCCAGATCGCTGTCACCGTCTTTTTCGTTTTATCCGGCTATGTAATCGCGCATGTCATGGCGACACGCGAGCGGACGCTGCTCGAATACGCTGCAAGCAGATTTGGCCGCCTTTACTCCGTCGTTCTGCCGGCGTTGATACTGGCCGCCGCCTGCAGCTATTTCGTGAAATTGAAATATCCGGCTGCACACCCGGAATTTGATTCGCTCGACAACACCAGTGTCGCTCTTCATTACCTCGGAACGGCACTGTTCATGGGTCATTTCTGGCTGTGGCCCGATCTCGAGCCGCCCAACACCCATGCTATGTGGTCGTTGAGCTTCGAGTGCTCCTATTACGTAGCCATCGCTCTCGTCGTCTTCGCAAACGGCCGAACTCGGCTGCTCGGCATCCTCTTGCTGAGCATGGTTGCGGGTCCAACGGTGATTTTAATGGCGCCGACATGGATGGTTGGTTATGCGACCTATTATGTCCGGCATCATCGGCAACTGCACCCCGGATTCGCGATCGTCGTATGGATGGTCTTCATCTTCTTGCTTTTGCTGTGTCCTCTCATTCGGGAACACATTCGCATACCGCTAGAGTTCCTGCGGATGCCCGATAAACATCTAGGCGAGCTCCTGGCCTCTTATGCTGCAGTCATTTGCTTTGCGACGAGTCTACTGGCGTTCGATGCGTTCTCCGAAAAAGCGGAACCCGTAATCCTTCCTTTCACCGGGTTTGTTCGCTGGCTCGGTTCGATGACCTTCGCGCTCTACTTGTTCCACCAGCCGTTACTGTCCTTCCTAACGGTCTACCGGATCGTCCTACCGTCAACTGCTCCTGTTTTCGCGTTGATATGGATGTTTGGGGGTACGTTCCTGATAGCAGCCACACTAGGCCGTTTCTGCGAACAATCGAAAGGCGCTTACAAGAGATGCTTCGTTTCAATCTGGAAAGGCGCGGCGCGTCTCCACCGTCGCTTTGCTAGGAAGGCTGCGGCCCCCTGGACGATTTCGTGATACTTTTACCCGCATTCGCAGGGGTTGAGTTTGTCGCATAATTTTTTGTTATGGCGCTCCGGTTGCGCTTTACTGTTGCGCAACCATCACCCGGCAAACTGCCGGGCATGTCAGACGAAGACCAGCTATTTTTGCTACCCACTCGCCCGCCGCGGCTTGACGAGCAGCATCTCACTCGGAGCGACCTCGAATTAGCCATGGGGCAGATCGCGGCTCTGCCGACGCGGCGCGGGGGCGCTGGGCAGACCCCCTCCTGACACGCGCGCGAAGATGCCCGGCTTGCCGCAACTGCGCGGACTCGCCACATACCCGACCCAATGGCAGGCTTTCCGCTCCGTCTCGACGACGGCAGCGTCATCGCTTTCCCTTACATGCCTCGCAGGGCTGATCTTCCGCACGGCTGGCGGCATTTTACGACAGAACAGAAGATCGAGCACCTGATCGGCCTCGATCGTTGCCACGAGATCCTGTCGTGGGGGTCCATACGGAGCTCGACCCGCTTCGCTGCTCGTTTCAGATGCAGGTGATGCGCGTCCTCCTTTCGATCGGCGTTAAGGCGGTGCTCGACGGCCCACTTGAGCGCGAAGCTGCCCGCGAGCGAGAGCGGCAGCGCGTCCTCAGAAAGCTTGCGGCCCGCGTTCGGCAGCGGGCCTTAGTCACTCTTAGACAGGTACGGGGAAACTGGGGCCGCACGCCGGGGGTCGCGAGAATTCGGGTTTGGCTACGAACGACGAAAGTGCGCGGCAGCCGTAGAGATGCAGGGAGAGAGCTACGGCGCCTGCTCCGCTGTCGACACAGGCGAACACGTCGATCCCAACCGGATCACGATGCGAAACTGGCTAACGACATGGCTCTACGCGACCCGCCAGGAAGTCGCGCACCGGACAGCCGAGCGTTATGCCGAAATCGTCAACAACTTTCTCACGCTGCGCTCGGCAACCTGCAACTGACGAAGCTTGCGCCCGTCCATATTCAAGCTGTTTACAACGACTGGCCACAGGCGGACGGCTGGACGGTAAACCGGGCGGCCTCTCACCCCAGACCGGCGCCACATACACCGCATCCTCGGCGGCGCGCTCGGCCGCGCTGTCGAGCAACAGCTGATCGCCCGCAATCCCCGCGATGCGTTCCGAAAGCGGCTTCCGAAAGCCGAGCGCCGGAGATGGCGACGCTTACCCCGGAGCAGTCAGCTTCGCGACGCAGTAATGCATTTGCACATCTATTGGCCGGTGCTGATTGCGCTCTCGACCGGCGCACGGCGCGGTGAAGCCCTAGCGCTTCGCTGGCGCCACGTCGATCTCGACCACGGCACGCTGTGAATCGTCAAGAGCTTGGAGCAGACCAAGGCGGTCCTGCGCTTCGAGTCACCAAAGACGGACCGCACCCGCGCCGTCACGCTTCCGAGTTTCGCCATCGAGGAATTGCGCCGACTGAAGCGGAAGCAAGCCGAAGACCTTCTTCCACTTGGGGTGCGGCAAACCGAGGACACTCTCGTTTGCGCCCGGCGTGACGGCGAGCCGCTATAACCGCAGAGCCTGACGCACGAATTCCCGCGGTTCCTCACTCGACTGAGAGACTTCCCGCGCGTTCGTTTCCATGACCTTCGCCACGGCCACGCGACGCAACTGTTGCTCGCCGGTGTGCATCCGAAGGTAGCGCAAGAACGACCCGGTCATTCTACGATTAGCACGACGCTCGACCTTTACAGCCACGTGACGGCGACGATGCAGGAAGACGCCGCGGGTCGGCTCGACGCGGCGTTCCGGGGTGCTATAAAGGCCGTTGCACGGCAGAAATAAGATGGTTCGGTAGCAATTTCGGTAGCAACGGTCAGGTGGCCCGAACTAAGTGACTGATTTTGCCGGGTTAGCACAGTGGCAGTGCAGCGGTTTTGTAAACCGAAGGTCGGGGGTTCGAATCCCTCACCCGGCACCGCAAGGCGGCATCGCCGCGCGGGTCCGCTCCCAGGTTATTCCCGGTGATAGGGGTGGCCAGCGAGAATCTGCTGGGTGCGGTAGAGCTGCTCGAGCAGCAGGCTGCGGGCCAAGAGATGTGGCCATGTCATCGGGCCGAGTGACATTTTCACGTCGGCGCGATTGAGGACTTCGGCGCCGAGGCCATCGGCGCCGCCGATCGCAAAGGCGAGTTCAGACACACCCTGATCGCGCCAGCCCGTGAGCCGGTCGGCAAGATCCCGGCTCGACCACATGGCGCCGCGTTCGTCGAGGGCGATCAACCGCGCCTGCGCCGGCAATGCCTCGAGGATCAGCGCGGCCTCGCGCGCCTTCAGCGCCGAAACGGGCAAACGCTGCCGCACCTCGATCTCGACAATCACGGCGGGCGGCACGATCCGCCCGGCGTAAAGCGCCTGCAGCTCCGCAAACGGACCGTTGCGCAGCTTGCCGATGGCGAGAAGGCGGTATCGGATCGGTGGCGTCCGCGAGCTACTGGTGAGCCGCCTCGCTGTCCAGCAAGGCTTCGCCCCAAAGCTTTTCGAGATTGTAGTAGGCGCGGATCTCGGGCCGGAACAGATGCACTATCACGTCACTCGCGTCGATCAGCACCCAGTCGCCCTGCGTCTTGCCCTCGACTGAGATCCGCATGTGGGGGGACAACACCTCGTCGAGATGCTCGGCCAGCGCCACGACCTGCCGGGCCGAGCGGCCGCTGGCGATCACCATCTGATCGGCGATCGTGGTCTTACCGGCGAGCTCGATCGTGACGATGTCCTCGGCCTTGCCATCCTCGAGCGTGTGCTGGATCAGCTCGAGGAGGGACGGCGACGATTGGCGTTGCATCTGCCGGGTGGGGAGAGTGAGCGTGGTGATCGTCGACAATTCGGGTCTGTGCTCCGTCAAGTCGTGGGACAAAATCTCTGGCCGCTCGGAACGAATCCGCGTCGCCGAGCTTGGGTCGAGCCGGCTGTGGAAAAACACCCAGGCCGGCGGTTTCATCTCCGCCAGCCGGCGCGCCGCCGAGATCGGCACGCGGTTCTGGGCAAAGCGTCTTGCGGGGAGGCCGGCGAGCGCCCTCAGGCATTGCGAGGGGCGGTCGAACACGGCAATTGCGACCGTCCGAAAGATGTCGCTCCACCGTTCCCAGTGGCGCAGCTGCACGAGGTTGTCGGCACCCATCAGCCAGACGAAGCGCCACCGCGGAAAGCGGCGACGCAACGCCTTCAAGGTGTCGGCAGTATAGTACGAGCCCCCGTGCCGGCTTTCGAGATCGCTGACAACAATGCGCCTGTGTCCGGCGGCTACTCGCCGGGCCTGCTCCAGCCGAAGGGCGAACGGCGCCATCCCGGCGACCGGCTTCAACGGGTTCTGCGGCGAAACCAGCCACCATACTTCGTCGAGCGCGAGGTGCTGGAGGGCCAGCAGGCTCAAATGCAGATGCCCGCCATGGGCGGGATTGAACGAGCCGCCCAGCAGCCCGATGCGGCGATGCCGGCCCGTGCTAGGCCGACCCCGGCCGGGGGCGCTCAGGGACGCACCTGCCCGCTGCCGCGCACGAGGTATTTATAGGTCGTCAGCTCGGCGGCACCGACCGGTCCGCGTGGCGGCAGCCGTTGGGTCGAGATGCCGATTTCGGCTCCCATGCCGAACTCGCCGCCGTCGGCGAATTGGGTCGAGGCGTTGACCAGCACGATGGCGCTGTCCACCTCGCGCAGAAAGCGCTCTGCCACGCCTCGATCCTCGGTCACGATCGCATCCGTGTGGTGCGAGCCGAAGCGCTCGATATGGGCGATCGCGTCCTCTACGCCGTTGACGACGCGGATCGCCAGGATCGCGTCGAGATATTCGGTGCGCCAGTCCTGCTCGGTCGCCGGCGTGACGGAGGCGTCGAGTGCGAGGACTTCGGGATCGCCGCGCAGCTCGCAGCCGGCGGCTCGCAGATCGGCGAGGATCGGCGGCAGGAGTGTCGCTGCAACCTTGCGGTCGACGAGCAGAGTCTCGGTCGCCCCGCAGATCGACACCCGCCGCATCTTGGCATTAAGCACGATCGCCCTTGCCTTCCTGGGGTCGGCCGCACCGTCAATATAGGTGTGGCAGAGCCCTTCGAGATGGGCGATCACCGGGATCCGGCTCTCGCGGTGGACCCGCTCGATCAGCGAAGAGCCGCCGCGCGGGACGATAATGTCTATGACCCCGCTCATCGCCAGCATCAGCCCGACCGCGGCGCGGTCACGCGTCGGCACCAGCTGGATCGCATCTTCCGTCAGGCCTGCCACGTGCAACCCCTCACGCAACGCCGCGACCAGCGCGCGCGAGGAATGGAAGCTCTCCGACCCGCCGCGTAGAATCGCGGCATTGCCGGATTTGAGCGCCAACCCGCCGGCATCCGCAGTGACGTTAGGCCGGCTCTCATAAATGATCCCGATGACCCCGAGCGGCACCGCGACCCGCTCGATCGCGAGCCCGTTCGGCCTTGTCCAGGAGGCGAGCACGCGGCCAACCGGATCGGGCAGATCGGCGATCGCCTCGAGCCCCGCGGCGATCGCCTCTAATCGTTTGGGATCGAGTGCGAGCCGATCACGCAATGCCGAGGACAGACCCTCGCCTTCGGCCTCTTCCAGATCGTGCGCATTTGCGGCGAGGATCTCGGAGGCCCGGTCCCGCACCACTCGCGCCGCATCGCGCAATGCCGTGGCCTTGGCTTCGGCCGAGGCGAGGCCAAGAGCGGCCGTTGCCCCGCGCGCACGATGCCCGATCTCGGCCATCGTCGCCGCCAGATCGGGCTCCGAAGTCTGGGTGCGTTCGCGCAGCAAGGTGTCAGCTGTCATCGGCTTTAGGTCACCACCAGATCGTCGCGATGAATAATCTCGTCGCGCCCACGGTAGCCCAGGATACCGGCAATTTCACCACTCTTGTAGCCCGCGATGCGGCGGATGTCGGCGCTCGAATAGGCCGAAAGGCCTCGCCCGGTCTCGCTGCCGGAGCGGGTGCGGATGATCACTGCGTCGCCGCGCTCGAAAACCCCTTCGACCGCGACGACGCCGGCCGGCAATAGGCTCTTGCCGCGGCGCAACGCGCCAGCGGCACCATCGTCGACGGTGAGGATGCCGCACGGGTTAACGGCGCCGGCGATCCATGCCTTGCGGGCCGAGCGTGGCTCGCCGCGCGGGAGGAACAACGTCGCGCGATCTCCCGCTTCGATCGCCGCGAGCGGCGGGTCAATGCTTTTCCCGTGGGCGATCAGCATATGGCAGCCGGCGTCCATCGCAATGCGGGCGGCGGCGAGCTTGGTGACCATCCCGCCGGAGCTGTAGCCGGGTGCGGCCTCGCCGGCCATCGCCTCGATCTCCGGTTCAATCTCGCGAACGATCGGAACGTGACGTGCGCCGGCGTCCTTGCCCGGGTCCGCGGTGTAGAGACCGTCGATGTCGGAGAGCAGCACAAGCATGTCGGCGCTCGTCATCTGGGCGACGCGCGCGGCGAGCCGGTCGTTGTCACCGAAGCGGATCTCGGCGGTGGCGACGGTGTCGTTCTCGTTGACGACCGGAACGGCACCCAGCGACAACAGCTGGGCAAAGGTAGCGCGTGCGTTCAAATGCCGCCGACGCTCCTCAGTATCGTCGAGGGTCAACAGGATCTGCGCGACGGTGATGCCGTGATGGGCGAGCGCCTCCTGATAGGCGTGCGCCAGACGGATCTGACCGGTAGCGGCGGCCGCCTGCTTTTCTTCGAGGCGGAGACGGCGACCGGCGAGACCGAGATGACGGCGGCCGACCGCGATCGCCCCGGAAGAGACGAGGATCACCTCCTGACCGCGGGCGCGGCAGCGTGCGACGTCGCCGGCAAGTCCCGCGAGCCACACACGCCTGATCTCGCCGCTCTCCGCGACCAGGAGTGCCGAGCCGATCTTGATGACGAGCCGGCGCGCTCCGGCGAGCGCCTCCGCCGGCGTCGGAGCCGCGCCGCTCGCAAGGCCCCCCAACCCTCCCCTCTCCCGCGCGCGGGGAAGGGATGGACCCGCGTCAGCGAGAGGGCGGGGGCTGAGAAGCGGTGATCTCATGCCTTACGGGCGAGCGGCGCCGGCTGTGCCGCGACGATGCGCGCCGGGATCGGTCCATAGCTGCCGAGCCTGTGGCCGTCTTGGTGCCAAAGGGGTGAAACCGGGCCGGGTAGCGCCGCTTCTATCTTTCCCTGCCGCGCAGGGAAAACCCGGAAAAAATTTTTTCGGGACCCCACACACACCAAAAAATCGCGTTGGATCATAGACTTGTATACGACGCCGGGCAAGAATCGAAGGCGTGGCAGGGAACCGGCAGGGAAGCCCGAAAAACCCTCGGATCCGGTTTGGTATCGGATCCATCATTGCTGACATACTAATTCATTAACTCACAATTGCGCACAGTCCTGTTATATCGGGCGGATCTCTGTTTAGGCAAGAGCGCGGCAGGGGCACCCGCGCCGCGGGGCGAAAAGGACGAAGATCAGCGTGCTCCCGGGAGCTGGGGTGGGGCTTGCGCGGATCTAGCGGCATCATTGCGCGGCGACGCCGACGGCCCGAGTTTGGGCCGCCTGCCGCGCGCGGCGGCGATCGCGGTACGCACCGCTTCGAGCACCTCCGGCACACCGGCCCCGATCGCGCCCGACACGGGGAGCACCGGCGTGCCGCGCGCGACCGCGCGGCGCAGGTCGGCGCACCTGGCGCTCGCTGTCCTGGGGTCGAGCGCGTCGGTCTTGTTGAGCCCGACGATCTCGGGCTTGTCGACAAGGCAGTGACCATAGAGCGCAAGCTCCTGGCGGATCGCGCGATAGCCACCCGCGACATCCTCGAGGGTGCCGTCGACCAGATGGAGGATCACCACGCAGCGCTCGACATGACCGAGAAAGCGGGTGCCGATCCCGGCACCCTCGCTCGCACCCTCGATCAGACCGGGGAGGTCGGCCAATACGAATTCCTCGTCATGCATTCGCACGACGCCGAGCTGCGGCTTCAGCGTCGTGAACGGGTAGTCGGCGATCTTGGGCCGCGCGTGCGAGACTGCGGCGAGGAACGTCGACTTACCGGCATTCGGCAGGCCGACCAGACCGACATCGGCGATCAGCTTGAGGCGCAGCCAAACCCAGGCCTCATGGCCGGGCCAGCCGGGATCGGCGCGCCGGGGCGCCCGATTGGTCGAACTCTTGTAATGGGCGTTGCCGAAGCCGCCATCACCGCCCTTCAAGAACACCCGCCGCTCGCCGGAGCGAGTGAGATCGGCGAGCACATCCCGGTTCTCGGCATCCATGATCTGGGTCCCGACCGGAATCGGCAAGACGAGATCGTCCCCATCGGCACCGGTGCGCTCGCGACCGGCGCCCGGCCGGCCCGCCGGTGCCCGGAAATGCTGCCGATAGCGGTAGTCGATCAGCGTGTTCAGATTGTCCGCCGCGGCAAAGACGATGTCGCCGCCTTTGCCACCGTCGCCGCCGTCAGGGCCACCAAATTCGATGAACTTCTCGCGGCGAAAGCTCGCGGCTCCGCGCCCGCCGTCGCCGCTCTTCAGGTAGATCTTGCACTGGTCGAGAAACTGCATGGGGGCTTCGGACTGCCCCGCCGCGGGCTGCCGCCTCGGGCTGCTACTCTGCAGCCTCCACCGTCGGCTGCGCGGCCGGCGGCACGATCGAGATGTAAGTACGCCCGGCGCGCCCGGCATGGAACTTGACCGCACCCGCCGATGTCGCGAACAGCGTATGGTCGCGGCCCATGCCGACATGCGTCCCCGGGTGGAACTTGGTGCCGCGCTGGCGCACGATGATGTGACCGGGAACGACGATCTCGCCGCCGAATTTCTTGACGCCGAGCCGCCGGCCACGGCTGTCGCGCCCATTGCGTGAGGAGCCGCCCGCTTTCTTATGCGCCATCCGTCACTCCTTCCTCATGACCCCAGCTGCCGGGACCTCGGATCTCGGCGATCCGTAGCACGGTCTGCTGCTGTCGATGCCCCTTCTTGCGCCGGTAATTGTGCCGCCGCTTTTTCTTGAAGACGATGATCTTCGGCGCCCGGGTCTGCTCCACCACCGTGGCGGCGACGGAGGCGCCGGCGATCAACGGCGTCCCCGCCGCGACCTCGGCACCCTCACCGATCATCAGCACCTCGCCGAGCTCGATCACGGCGCCTGGTTCGCCGGCGAGCTTCTCGACCGAAATCACATCGTCCTGGGCGACCTTGTATTGCTTGCCGCCGGTCCGGATTACCGCGAACATGACACCGCCGATATGGTTCCCCGCGCGCCCGACGCAACCGCCGAAAAGGCAGCGGACGGGGTGACCCCGTCCGCCAAGGCGTGCACAAATGCCCTATCTCGGTTTCGAAATACAACGAAAATCATCGTCAGGCCACTCTGCACGGCCGCGACAGACGACAAAAACCGTTATAAATCATCCCAGTGTGGTCAAATACCCACAGCACAGAACAACGGAATTTGGCTCGCGAGAACAACGGAATTTGCACAATCCTCAGGGACGGAAAAACAACGCGCCGCGCTTTCAATCCTCGGATGATCCGGGATCGCGGTCGGGACAGCGACCAGGCGTTAATTTTCGCGCCAGGTGTGAGGCAGCTCACATCTCTTTTTCAATCGTTAGGTTATAGTTCTAAAGTGGGTGGGCTATGAACCTGATAGAGCGGATCGGGCGCGCAGGGCCGAAGAAGCTGCTTGCCATCGACGGTGGGGGCCTCCGATGTATCCTCGCGCTCGAAGTGCTGCAACGAATCGAAGACTTACTTAAAGCGAAGAGCGGGAAAGCAGATTTCTGTCTTGCCGATTACTTCGACTATATCGCCGGAACCAGCCAGGCCGCGATCATCGCCGCCATGCTCTCGATCGGCGTGGCGGTCAAGGATATTCTCCCATTCTATACGGAAGCGGGGCCCCAGTGGTTCGTCAAGGCGAACCTGATGCGGCGACTGCGCTACAAATTTGAAGGCGAGCCGCTAACAAATCAGATCAAGCAGATCTTTGCGGTCGATACCACGCTGGGCTCGGAAAAGCTGCGGACGCTGCTGCTATTGGTCATGCGCAATGCGACCACCGACTCACCCTGGCCGATCTCCAACAACCCCTATGCCAGATATAATGATCGGGCGCGCAAGGACTGCAACCTGAACTTCCCGCTCTGGCAGCTCGTGCGCGCCAGTACCGCCGCCCGACTTACTTCCCACCCGAAGTCATCGTGCTACCGGGCTCCAATCCCGCCGGAGAGAGGAATTTTGTTTTCGTCGACGGCCATTTGACAATGTACTACAATCCTGCCTTTCAAATGTTCCTGATGGCGACGCTCGATCGGTACTGGATCGCAAAGCCCGAGGCGCGTTGGCGACCGGGGGCCGACCGTATGCTGATCGTCTCGGTGGGGACCGGCACGAGCCCCGACGCACGGCACGGTCTCGACCCGGACGAGATGAACCTCCTGTTCAACGCGACGGCAATCCCGTCCGCCTTAATGTTCGCCGCACTGAACGAGCAGGATCTACTCTGCCGGGTATTCGGCGACTGCCGCGCCGGGGACGCGATCGACCTCGAGATCGGCGACCTGATCGGCAGTGCTGGGCCGCTACAGCGCGCGCAGAAGCTCTTCACCTACTTGCGCTACAATGTCGAGCTCACCCGGGAGGGTCTCGACGCACTCGGCTGCGGTGACATCAAGCCCGAAGTTGTACAGCCGCTTGATTCAGTCGACGGTATCCCTGATTTGCAGAGAATTGGGAAACGGGTAGCCGAAACCAAGGTAAAGGAGCAGCATTTCGAAGGGTTCATGCCAATCTAAGCCTCACGGGCGCGCATGTAAGGCGCAGTGGCAGGTACCCTTCTGCGGTATAGACCAAAGACCCAGATAACTTATGTGGTCCGCCCGCTGCATTTTCCACATCATACGTGCAAGAAGTCGCCCTAGATACCCTCATCAGCCACCGATTGCTTGGACGATGAATTTGACCAACTCGTCCGATGCTCCCAGAACCTCAAGTACTGTAAGTGGCTAAATTCCACAGGAATGTCGGGTTCGCCCTCCCGCAATTTGATCGGTATGACCTTCATGTCGCCCGCGGTCTCGGTGTGCCAGCATTTCGCGTCCTTCATGTAAGCAATAGCCGCTTTCAAAATACGACCCTGAGTATAGCGGCACACCTATGGGGGTCGCTGCCAGCAACGTAGAGTGCGCCTGGATTCAGGCAAATCAGCACGTTTCGCCGCCTCGGCGCAGTCAATGACCGGTTCTGCAGTCTGACTACGCAGCGATGTGCGGTTATCGTTGCCCAAGCCGCCAAAGAGAGTGAGTGTGGCGTTGTGTAACCATGGCGTTATAGTGGCTCGGAATTTGGAGAATGTCGTCTACATGGGTCCTGAGAGATGTCATTAGCTATTAACAGACGCGACTTCGACGTCTTTCTAAGCCATGCCCACAAGGACGGGGCCCTTGTTTCGGAAATCGACTACTGGCTAACCGAGAAAGCAGGCTTCAGCGTTTGGCTTGATTCCCGCGAGCTGGGGGGTGGGGCGTTCCTGGCCACAGACTTGCAAAGAGCAATCGAAAGATGTCGTGGAGTGTTGCTAATAGAATCCGAAGAATCTGTCTCACGTGGTTGGGTGAAGGCTGAGTACAATTCAGCTATGGATGAGCGCTCCAACAATGAAGCATTTCGGGTTGTAGCGCTTCGACTTCCCAACGCAAATGTTAAAGAACTCATGAAGGGCACGACATGGATTGACGCGCCGGGGACCCGCCTCGACACCGACACGGCGCTGGCGATCTTCCGAGCCTTCTATCCTGGCGAGATGCTCCCAAACCCCGCGACTTCACGTGACGTTTACGTCAGCTGCTCCTGGCGCAACAATGAGAGTTCCAGCGCACGTGCGGTTTGTGGTGTTCTAAGGGACCAGGGCTTCCGCCTTATTGGAGATGCGAGAGATCAGCAAGGCTTTGGAACAGGCGACAGAGTCGAACGAATTATCGCTAGCTGTGGAGCCCTTGTCTCTATCGTGCCTTTTCGTGGCGAAGTACGCGCGACCGCAGACCAGGAGCCTTACAAATATTTCCTTCGGGAAATGGATGTCGCAGCGGGGCTCTCCCTTCCCAGCGTAATCGTCGCTGATTCTCGCGTTCATCGTGAGGATGGATCAGATCAGGCATGGCTTCGACTGGAAACAAACACATCCGAATGCCCTAGCTCGATCGAATCCGCCATCGAGGCTCTATGGCAGGAGTGGTGCACACCTCCTAAGCCACAGTATGTCTTCTGCGCAATGGACCTCGACTCCGACGCTACTCGCGCGGGTGGGCCAATTCGTCACTTAATCGAGCGAATAACCGGGATGCCTACAATTGTGGGCGACGAGATACATGAGCCACACTTGCAGTCGGCAATTATGAATAGCGTGTGTGATGCATTTGTGGTATTTGCGGACATTACTGATGACAATGTCAATACCTGTATAGAAGCAGGGATGGGGCTTGCTGCTGGCGCGAATGTCGAATTGTTTTCCCGTGGAAAACCTCGAAGTCCCCCTTTCATGCTTCGATCCTTGCAGATGCCCACTTACGAGAACGAGGTCGAGCGCATCGGGATCATTCACAAGATCGCCCGCCGATACCGACGACGCATCATCAATGCTGAGTTGTGATCTCAAGCGGATGGAGGAAATCAGACGACGAGGGCGACATAGACGATCACCGCCTATCGCGATGTCGACTATCCCTACATGCTGATGTCGGAACACGTGTGCCGCAGATCGACGCCGCAACCCTTCCAGTGTCGTTTTCGCCCATTGCGACGGCTACATCCAGCTAAGAGGAGATAAAAGCCAGGGCCGGCGTGTCGGTGCGCTTCTACTCCAGCCGGAAGTAACGAGACTCATTCTTTAACCGGTCGATTGTCGCCTCTTGGCCATCGGGAAAGGGGTAGATGCCGATGAACCCGTCTGCGCCCCGGATTAAGCGCTCAAGGCACGTAACGCTGGTCTTTTTCGACTTGTCGACAGCGAATTGCGGGTTCGCTTCGGCGGCGGCGAACCATTGGTAGAAATACTCATTGATCTCCGGCGATTGGTATCGATGGCTGAGAAATGCTCGAAATACGACTTCAGAACTACTCTGTTCAGGACCCATATCGTCATCCGCCGTCTTAGTAATAGTCTCTCATCTGCTGACCCGATTGTTTAGAGGATATGCACCCTCGACCGAAGTCGCGATCAGCCCGAAAGCCCTGTCTCGATCTCCTTGATCCAGTCCGATCTCCGCCCGCGATGCTCCCTTGCCTCGCGAATCAATCTAAGGTTGCGGGAAGTCGTCTCCCGCTCCCAGAGCTCGCGGCTCGCGGCCAGCGCGTCACCGAGCGCTCGCCCTGCCTCGTCGTCGTCCTCGGCTAAGACTGCGAGCTCAAGCCGTGTGGCATAATCCCAGTAATCGGGCTTGCCAGCCGCGATGCGCCGGTCTACCGCGTAGCGGACGACGGGAATTAGCTGCTCCCGGCGCGGATCGGGCGGCTCATTCAATTCCATCAGTGTCACCGCATTGACCCCGGGATAGGCATCCCGCCAATCAGTCTCAAAGCCGCGCCGGTAAGCGTCGATCGCCTTCTCGAGAAAGCCACGCGCCCGAGGCCGGTCGCCGGCCTTTGCCGCCGCCTCCCATCGGTCCTTGTAGACCCGTCCGAGGATACCGCATGTCTCGCTGCTCGGCCCACGCTTCTCGATCAGGTCGGTCAGAACGCGCTCGGCGTCTTCGCCACGCCCGGCTCGGTTCAGCGCCAGTGCAAGCTGCTCCTGCACCATTACTGTCGCAGCGAGCGGTGGCGTCATCCGAGCGACCAAATCAATCATCGCTTCCCAGGCACTGACCGCCCGATAGGACAGAAAGAGGTCGATCACGACACCGGATTCCTGGGACGCGATCTCGCCGAACTCCGTTTCGATAGCGCGGATCGCCTCCATCCCCTGCCGTCGCGCGGTTGCCAAGCGCTCCTTGATGCGCTGCGAGTAAGCGACGCGATCACGGAACACATCGGTCTTGAGCCGCTGAATGTCAGGAAATCCTTCGACAAGCTGAAAGATCGGACTATCGGTGCCGGCAGTGCGCGCTTCGACAAGACGCTGCTTGATCGCTGCCTTTATCGGTGAGGGATCCACCGGCGTACCCTGGGCACCCAGCTGATAGGGGATCGCGCGAAGCGGCGCGACATCGAACGGCAGTTGGGTGCCCCCTGCGGCAAATAGGAGGAGTGTGCTCCAGGGGCGCACGGCATGACGCACACCAAGCTCATAAAACACATTAGCGTTTGCCGTCGTGAGATCTGCCACTGCGAACTCGCAGAGGATGAGCCGCTCGAACATCGGCTTGTGGATGATGCCGCCGGTCATCTCCTCATCGGCGCGCAAGGGTTCGAGACCCGCTTCCTCTATTGCCGGAGATATGAGCTCCCGGTAAACGGAGTCGAAGTCGATCAGGGCGCCAACGACCGCAGGCTTCCTGCCGAACGGCATCAGCACAAAGCAGAGCGGGCGCTGAGACTGGGTCATGAGGGCCTCTCATCCATGCGCCAGCCGGGGATGCACCATCGCCGGTTCGGTCGCCGATGGGTCGCTCGAGTCGCTTGAGAAATCGCCAGTGAGCTTACCAGACACATTCGGCTGGCTCACGGTTGTGGATCTTCGAAAATCTTGCCCAACTCGCGTGCAAGGTTTCGGTCCGCGAGATCGGCAGCGATCGTGCGGGCATTGAGGTAAGTCGAACCTACCTTCCAAGGATCGTTGCCCGCGGCGACGAACCGCTTGTAGGCGGCGAAGGCCGCCTCGGCGTTGCCGAGGGTCAACTGCGCTTCGCCCTCCGTTGCATCCAGCCACTCATCCGCTCCGTCTGACGTTCGGCATTGACGACAGATGTCGAGCACCTCGCGCGCGTAACGGCGGGCGCCATCGCGGTCTGCGCGGAAAACGAACGCCAGGAAGGCAAGATTGATGCCGTGATAGTAGGCCTGCCGGAAGCTGTTCTGTTCTTTGGAAAGGGCGTAACCCCTGGCGTAGTGAGCTTCGGCGGCTGCGGCGTCAGCCTTGCGCCGGCCGGAGAACAGCCATTTCCGCTTGAGCCGCCCGGCCAGGGTGCCCAAAACATCGCTGTTGAGTTCGCCGTGATCGGCAAGCAGTTCGTAAGCTTCATCACGTCGGCCGAGAGCATCTAGGGCGATTGCCAAGCGAACGAGTGCGCGGCTATCGAGTTCTTTAGCACGTGGCCGGTACTCGCCGACGAGGCTCCGGAATTCGCCCAGCTCGATCGCAAGAAGCGCCGAATCGCCGACGTTGCCGGCTGCGCCTTTCTGGGTGATCCGCTGGGCTATCAGATCCACGACATTTTGATCGCTTTGTGGAGGGTGAATCATCGTTACGTGATTGCCCGCTACAACCGCATGCTGGTCGGCGGAGAATGGCCCGAGTGACGACTCGGGCGGGACGAACTGGTCCCGCTCGCCCGCGACGGCGAGGAAAGCAAACGGCACTGCCGCAAACCTGCGTGTCCAATCGGCCCTCAGCCCAGCGATGAAGGGGCCACCTTTTGCCATATCCGCGAGCTGGCGCTTCCAGAATTTGAGTGCACGAGCTCTGACGAGGCCAGCGCTTGGTGTTCCGAACAGAACAACGGCGTGGGTCCGCTCTGCAATTCTTGGACTGTCAACCAGCGCCTTCTGAACGACGAGCCCACCCATGCTGTGGGCAATGAGCACGAGGGCTTCGTAGCGTTGAAGAGTCCCCTGGCTAAGGTCGGTCGCGAGCCGCTCTCCGAGAACATCGAGATCGGCGTCTGCGGTCCAGATACCGCAAATGTCGGGTAGCCAGCTCGTGCCGAAGGTGACGGTCCAGCTATCCCAGGAAGGGAGCCGTAAATCGCCTGCGATTCGGGGCGACAAATCACTCCACGTGGGGATACCGCTCCCGGTGAAGCCATGGACGAAGACGATGGCGGCGCGGTGTCCTTGATTGGGGGGTCGAACGGGCGCAACAGCTGCGCTTGTCATTTTCTCCTCCCTTCAGTGACCGAGCCCCACGACCACCAATCGGAGCCTGATTCCGCCGGAAACTAGGCGGAAATCGGTTGCAGTATTCTGGATCAGCAGAATGGGCCGCACAGTCAAGGGGCGCGTGACCGAGCTCGCCCTCCGGACCCTCCTGGTCCGGGCCGCTGCCAATCCCCGAATAAAACATTGGGCGGCATATGTCGACCGATCCCGACGGCACCTCGGTATAGGGCTTGTAGTGATTGTTTCTGAAACTGCAGCTTCAGAAAATGGGCCCCGCCCTACGCCGGCGCCGCGTGTAGTCGATTGGTTCGGCGCCTTTGAGGATCCAGACCTGCACGCGTGCCCCACGAGCGTGCATGTCCCCGCGCGGGACGCGGCTGCTTGAAGAGACGCCGCGCTGGTCGCTCAAGGGTCCAATTTGCGGGGTAAATGCAACTTTCCGTGGGTGGCGATGTTCAGGAGTTCATGGACCTTATGCGAGCCACGGCTGGAGAGCTGACGTCAGCGGACCTGGAGGTTCTCGCCGGCGCGATCCACGAGACGTGGCGCGCGCTGGCGCGGGAGGAAGGCTGGTCGATGCAGCCGCACCTCGACAAGCCTTATTCGAAGCTGGCGGAGGCCGACAAGGAGGACAATCGCGCTGCGGCCCGCCGCATCCCCGCGGTCCTCGCGCTAATCGGACTCGTCCTGCGAAAGGACGAGGATGGGACGCTCCGCGCGGCGTCTCACGGTGAGCTGGAGGCGCAGTTCGATCGCGATATCGAGCGCCTGGCCGAGGCCGAGCACGACGGCTGGATGGCGCAGCGCTGCCGCACCGGTTGGCGCTACGGCGAAACGCGCGACGACGCGCGGAAGCTGCATCCCGCCATGCTGCCTTACGCTCAGCTGCCCGAGCGCGAGAAGGGCAAGGACCGCAACAACGTGCGGCACTACCCCGACTTCGCTGCACGGGCCGGCTATCGGATTTCGTCGATCGAGTAAAAGCCGGGCGCGCGCCCGCAGCCGCCGCTTTGACGCGTCGGGCGCCGGTCTTTACCATAGCCCCTGGCATTACGAGGAGCGTCCGGGAGCATGGACACCGGCACCATTCGCGCCACCGAGGACGAGGCGTTGCATTTTCATTCGAACGGCCGGCCCGGCAAGCTGTCGATCGCGCCGACCAAACCGCTGACGACGCAGCGCGATCTATCACTCGCCTATTCGCCGGGGGTCGCTTTCCCCTGCCTCAGCATCCATCGCCAGCCAAGTGCCGCCTTCGACTACACTTCCAAGGGCAATTTTGTCGCGGTCATTTCAAACGGCACCGCGGTCCTCGGCCTCGGCGATCTCGGCGCGCTCGCGGCAAAGCCGGTCATGGAGGGCAAGGCTGCGCTCTTCAAGCGCTTTGCCGACATCGACTCGATCGATCTCGAGATCGACACCGGCGATGTCGACGAGTTCGTCAATTGCGTGCGTTTCCTGCACCCAGCCTTTGGCGGCATCAACCTCGAGGACATCAAGGCGCCGGAATGTTTCGTGATCGAAGAGCGCCTGCGCGAGCTG
>Ga0306919_10000412_pt1 | contig 18509 bp, 19 predicted proteins | sample flu12Cox44000172_FD_203764 | JGI IMG/M metagenome (GOLD analysis project Ga0306919, IMG submission 203764) | Lab enrichment of tropical soil microbial communities from Luquillo Experimental Forest, Puerto Rico - flux4day.12C.oxic.44.000.172 (v2)... | ecosystem: Environmental > Terrestrial >... | reverse complement strand
TTCTGCTCTTCGCAAACACGATACCGGTCCGCGCTGGCAACCGGGCGCAGGCGGAATGTGTCTCCACACCATTCTGATCGACCCAAAAAATCAGAAGCGAATGTTCGTCGCGATTTCGGCTGCGGGTGCGTTCCGGACCGATGACGGCGGTAAAACATGGAAACCGATCAACAAAGGTTTGCACTCGCAGTATATTCCCGATCCGACCGCGGAAGTTGGGCACTGCGTGCATCGTATCGCGATGCATCCGTCGAGGCCGAACACGCTCTTCATGCAAAAACATTGGGACGTGATGCGGAGCGATGACGGTGGTGATTCGTGGAAAGAAGTCAGCGGAAATCTGCCGACCGATTTCGGTTTTCCGATCGATGTGCACGCGCACGAGCCAGAAACAATCTATGTCGTGCCGATCAAGAGCGATTCCGAACATTATCCCCTCGATGGAAAACTGCGCGTATATCGAAGCCGCACCGGCGGCAACAAATGGGAAGAGCTGACCAAAGGTCTACCGCAAAGGGACTGTTACGTAAACGTTCTTCGCGACGCGATGAGCGTCGATTCGGTCGATCCGTGCGGCATTTATTTCGGAACAACCGGTGGTCAGGTCTACGCCTCAACCGATTCAGGCGACTCATGGTTCCCGATTGTGCGCGATTTGCCGGCTGTGCTTTCCGTCGAAGCACAAACGCTCAAATGATTCGTATCGTCTTACCGCATCATTTGCGAACGCTCGCGAAAGTTGGCGCTGAAGTGCAGATCGATGTTAACGGCTCGGCGACAGTGCAATCACTGCTTGACGCGCTGGAAAATAAATATCCAGTGCTACGCGGCACGATCCGCGATCACGGAACGTTGAAACGTCGTCCACTTGTTCGTTTCTTCGCCTGCGGCGAAGACATTTCGCACGAATCTCCTGATACTCCCCTGCCCGACCTGATCGTCAAAGGCTCGGAGCCCTTCTTTGTCTTGGGCGCCATCGCGGGCGGATAGTGGAGACTCCCAACGAGTGATAAGCGAAATTGTGGGCTAACTGAAAGGCGGTGGCCGCCGATCCATTGACGCCGTTCCCAAAGTTGTTGATCAGGCGCTGGCACATCGCGCACCTTTTCTCGCGATTGCGCTTGAGCGCGTCGCAACGCCGAAAGGTAGCCAGAATTTTATCCGGATATTTGACCGACAAGAGTAGAATCGTGAAGACGTGTTTCATGCAGGCGCTTGCCCATATCGCAGCGAACGACGTGACGTTACGCGCGCCGATCCTTCGACAATTAAGGCACCTTGTTGAGGCGGGAAGCCCTTCGATGAGGAGTCGCGGCCGAAAGTTGCTCGCATCACTCAAAAGAGAATGAGCGAAACGTTCGAGAGTTTGCGCGCGCCAGAACCAGTCGGCGCCTTCCCGCACGCGAAACGCGTCGGTGAACTGCTGTTTCTTTCCGGGATCGGACCGCGCGTGCGCGACAGCAAAGAAATTCCCGGCGTGATCCTAGATTCGGCTGGTAACGTCGCCAGCTACGACATCGAAAAACAATGTCGCGCTGTTTTTGAAAATGTGCGCCTCGTGCTGGAAGACGCCGGCGCGACCTGGCAGGACATCATTGACGTGACTGTCTTCCTCACGAACATGAAAGAGGATTTTCCGATCTACAACAAAATTTATGCCGAATATTTTGCCGGCCCCGGCAAGCCAAATCCGACACGCACGACGGTCGAAGTCACCGCGCTACCGACGCCGATCGCAATCGAGTTGAAGGTCATCGCGGCGGTGGGATGAGCAACTCGCAATTTCGGATCGTCGCCACCGATCACAGCGGCATTACTGTTTCGAATCTTGAGTCGTCGCTCGTGTTTTGGCGCGATGTTCTCGGTTTCGAGTTTTCCCACAGTGCGCACCAAAAGGGTGAAATGGCGGAACAAGTCACCGGAGTCAAAGGGGCGGAGATCAAACTCGCCGTCGTGAAAACACCCGGCGGGCACAAGATTGAATTGCTCGAATATCTCGCGCCATCGAACCGCGAGAAAAATGTCGATCTTCGGCCGTGCGATGTCGGACACGTCCACGTCGCGTTGACGGTTCAGAATCTCGAACCACTCTTGCAAAAAATCGCAGCGTCAGGTTGGAAAACGACCGGCAAACCGCAAACACTAACCAAAGGGCCAAATGCGGGTAAACGCGTCATCTACGTGCGCGATCCCGACGGCACGACGATCGAGTTCATGGAAATGCGGCAGAACAACTAGGCAGGTTTACAGGATTGTTCGAGCCGGACTGGCATTTAGGGTCTCGTAGAAATCGGGTAAATCCTGTCTAGAATCCATAAAGGATGCAATTTTCCGCCGAAGAAGATTTCGCGAAGCAGCTCGATTCCGAGGACCCATTGCGCAGGTTCCGCGAAGAATTTCACTTGCCGCTAGGCAAGGATGGGAAGCCGCTGATTTATTTCGCTGGCAATTCGTTAGGCCTGATGCCGAAATCGGCGAGAAAAATTGTCGATGAAGAACTGGACGATTGGGCGAAACTCGGCGTTGACGCGCATCTGGAAGCGAAGACACCGTGGTACACGTATCACGAGCCGCTGCGCGAGCCGACCGCGCGAATGGTCGGTGCGAAACCGGTCGAGGTAATCTGCATGAATGGCCTGACGGTGAACCTGCACTTGATGATGGCAACGTTTTATTGGCCGACGAGATCGCGCTTCAAAGTCTTGATGGAGGACCCGGCGTTCCCGTCGGACACCTACGCGATCAAAACGCAAATCCGTCATCGCGGACTCGATCCGAAAAATGCACTGATTCTTGCGAGTCCGCGCAAAGGCGAGTTCACCATTCGCACCGAAGACATTGTGGATGTTATCGAGAAAAATCGCGACACGCTCGCTGTAGTCATGATTGCCGGGGTAAATTTTTTCACCGGACAGTTGTTCGACATCTCAACGATCACAAAAGCGGCGCAAAAACACGGCATCACCGTCGGTGTCGATCTTGCCCACGCAGTCGGCAACGTCCCGTTATCGATACGCGATTGGAACGTCGATTTCGCTGTGTGGTGTTCCTACAAATATCTGAACGCCGGGCCGGGTGCGATTGCCGGCGCCTACCTGCACGAGCGTCACGCGACAAATACCAAGCTGCCACGGCTCGCCGGTTGGTTCGGAAACGATCCGAACACACGCTTTCAGATGCAGTTGGAACCGGAATTCATCCCGGTCGCATCCGCTGACGCGTGGCAGGTCAGCAATCCGCCAATTTTTTCGATGGCGCCATTGCGTGCCTCGTTGTCGATCTTTGACAAAGTCGGTGGGATGGAACCGCTCCGCGCAAAATCGATTAACCTGACCGGCTATCTCGAATTTCTTCTGAACAACGCTGGATCGAAACGCTACTCAGTGATTACGCCCAGAGACGCGAACGCGCGCGGGTGCCAGTTGTCGATCCTGGCGCGTGAAAATCCAAAAGAATTGTTCAAGATACTCCAGGCCGCCGGCGTGAAATGCGATTTCCGCGAACCGAATGTCATCCGCGTCGCGCCGACTGCACTGTATAACACGTTTCACGAGGTGTGGCGTTTTGCGGACGTTCTCGGTTCGTGTAAGTGACGTGACGTGCTGGCAAAGCAACTGCCGCACGCAATCGATCAACACCTGGATCGAAAACGGTTTACCAAGTAAATTCACTTCGTAGCGATTGAAGAACAGCGCCATGTGCGGATCAGCCGTGAAACCGGTAATGAAAATGAAACGGTCGCTTAACGACGGGCGAATTTCTTTCGCCTTCAAGTAAAATTCGTGGCCGCGGAGCTTCGGCATTCTAAGTCGCAGATGACGGCGTCGTATTCGTGCACCTTGACCTTGAGCAACGCTTCCTCGCCGTCGAACCCGACATCGACCAGAAAATTTTCATCGGTCAGGATCCATTGCAGGGTGGAGGGAGGCTGGCGATCACCGTCCCACAACTAGAATCACTTTCAGTTCGAGGGTGTGAACGAGCGGCTCGAGGGATTGCGGTTGCGGATCAAACTCTCTCATGCTGAAAGCGCAACCTGCTTAAACAGACGCAACGCCAACGTCAGCTGCCTTCGAGATCGGCAGGTTCGTTCAGATTTCGAAACAGCGCCTTTTCTCCTCCTGAAACGTCAATCCGCTGAAGTTTTCCGGCTGCGACCAGCTTCGCGATGAGCGGTTGGAGCGAAAAATCATTGCCTAAAAGGGCCTCGATAAAATCGACATCCGCCGTCCGCGGATAAATTGCCGCCAGCGGCTCGGCGCGATTCTCGATCATGGGCACAACGCCGCAGCCCGGCCGGACTCGCTCGAAGAGTTCGCGCAGGTAATTGTGACTCAGGAATGGCATGTCGATGCCGAGGGCAAGCAAATGGTCACCTGTTGTCCGGGACAACGCAGCCGAGATCCCACTCAGCGGGCCGCGCGCAGGCTGCATGTCCCCTACAAATTCGACATCCATTGGCCGCCACAGGGGGTCAATCTGTGCGGACACGAGAAGCTGTTCTGGTTTAAGTTTGCGAAGAGTATCGAGCTGGAATTGCCAAAGCGGGGCGTTGCGAAAATGAAGTGTTGCTTTGTTCCGACCCATGCGACGTGACTCGCCGCCGGCGACCAGGACCGCGCTAATTCTCATTTGCCGCCTTAGTGATATGCGCCGCCGAACGCAGAAAACCGTTGGTCAAAATCCTAGCGTGCAAACCGCCGCGACCCCGGAGAAATTCCTGCGCGCCGGGTGCAATTGCACGATTCATCCAGTAACACGGCCTGCTTTCTTCGGTCCCTTGAAAACGAATCCCTTGGATCTCAAAATCCTTACCTGTCAATTCGTTAAGATCGACATCGCGCGCGAAAATGTTTCGTCGAACGCAGCTCGGCGAAACGCCCTCGACTTGCAAAGCGCAGCAAAGTTCGTCAAAAACCTCCAGTGAGAAAAATGTGACTTGGCCTTTGTAATTTTCCCGGTGATCGAAGAAGCGGTCTCCGCGCAGGCCACGTCCAACGAGGCATTCAACCGTCGGAACCTCGACCATCGCATATTCATCCGGCTTCCGGCCGTGGTGCCCGACAAAGTTATGGCCGCAGGAAATGTAAAGATGACAGATTTCCACGACATCGAATGATATCATTGGCGTAGAACCGATGAAAGAGAACGGAATTGGACCCAGCCAGATTATTCGCCGCAACCAGGACGGCTGTCTGGAATATCGACGGGACGAGCTCACGGTGGAAGAGGCGCTCGAGATTCGCATCGGCGACAAAGCAGTCGCGACGACGATGCGCACACCGGGTCACGATGAAGAACTCGCCGCCGGATTTCTAGTTTCCGAAGCAATCGTGCGGCCGGGTGATAAAATCGAGAAATTCTCGCGACCGAAAATCGCGCGCAACCGTAGGAACATTGTGATTGTCGATCTTACCCGCGGAACAAACGTTAAACCAAACCCGGCTCAGCGATTCGGAACGATTTCCAGCAGCTGCGGATTGTGCGGCAAAGAGAGCATCGACGCCATTCGTCAAACTTTCGCGCCAATAAAGGCGAATTCATGCCGGATCGCCATCGCGACCTTGCTTACCCTTCCGGACAAACTGCGCGCGAACCAATCTGATTTTGCGCGCACCGGCGGAATTCATGCCGCTGGAATTTTCGATGCGAACGGCAAAGCGTTGATCGTTCGTGAAGATATTGGACGGCACAACGCGGTCGACAAAGCGATCGGCCGCGCGTTTCTCGACAGAAAACTTCCGCTCGATCAGGATCTCCTGCTGGTGAGCGGGCGCGCTTCGTTCGAGATTGTGCAAAAAGCGCTCGCTGCCGGACTTCCGATCGTCACTTCAGTATCAGCGCCGTCGAATCTCGCCGTGGAATTAGCGCGGAAAAACAATCAAACGTTAATTGGCTTTCTCCGGCCGCCGTCGTTCAACATTTATTCGCACGTTGAGCGAGTGATTCTTGATTAAACACCCGTCGCTTCCCGGCGAATTCGTTCAACCGCAGCCGCCGTGTCGTGCGATGGATCGATACTGATCAAAATACTTTTGCTCACCGGCGTGTTGCTGCGCTCCGCGGTGTTATTGATTGAAGCCAGCACGTTGGCTTCCGGAAAATAAGTCGCAGTGCAGCCGCGCGCGATCTCGATCGGCGCGACCATGAAATGTCGCGCGACGCGCTTTTCGTCTTGGTAGTAGCTGGTCAGGTCGACAAGCTGGCCCTGCTGCAAGCCGGCTATCTTAATATCGTCCGCATTCATAAAAATCACGCGACGTCCGTTGTAAACGCCGCGATAGCGATCGTGCAGTCCGTAGATCGTGGTGTTGAACTGATCGTGGCTGCGCACGGTCGTCATCAAATACTGGCCCGGGCGCAGATTGTGGGGCGTCAGCTGCGAGATGATGAACTTCGCTTTGCCTTCCCTATTATTGAACTTCCGGCGATCACGCGCGTCGTTGGGCAGATAGAAAACGCCTTTCCGGATCCGCGCATTGAAGTCGTCAAATCCGGGGACGACGTGCTCAATGTGGTCGCGAATCCGATCGTAATCGCCGATCAGCGCATTCCAATCGACCGTCGTGCGCGATCCCAACGTTGCCTTTGCCAGACCGGAAACGATCGCGGGTTCACTCCGTAAATGTTCGCTCGCAGGCTCGGCATGGCCACGCGAAGGATTGATGATTCCCATTGAGTCTTCCACAGTCACGAATTGATCGCCTGATTGCTGCCGATCGATTTCGGACCGGCCGAGACACGGCAAAATCAACGCGATTTTGCCGGTGATGAGATGCGAACGATTTAATTTCGTCGAAACGTGCGCGGTCACGCCGCAGTTCTCCAACGCTTTCGCGGTGTATTCCGTGTCGGGTGTCGCTGAAAGAAAATTGCCGCCCATGCCGAGGAAAAATCGAATCCTTCCCTCATGCATCTTTTTGATCGTTGCGACAGTGTCGGTGCCGTGCTCGCGCGGCGGGCTGAATTGAAATTCGCGACTGAGTTTGTCGAAAAACGTGTCGCTCATTCGTTCGCAAATCCCCATCGTCCGATCGCCCTGGACATTGGAATGTCCGCGCACCGGACACGGACCGGTGCCAGGGCGCCCGATGTTGCCGCCGAGCAAAAGAAAATTCATGACCTCCTGAATCGTGGCGACAGCGTTCCGGTGCTGCGTTAATCCCATCGCCCAGCAGCAAATGATGCGCTTGCAGCGCATAGCGATCTCAGCCGCCTTGCGAATTTGTTCGCGCGTCAGTCCGCTTATTTCAACGATTTGGTCCCACGAAGTCGCATGAACGTGAGCGGCGAATTCTTCGAAGCCGATCGTGCACTGCTCGATGAATTGTCGATCTAACGCCACGCCCCGACATCGCTCCTCGCCTTCGAGCGTCTCCTTGATGATTCCGCGCATCGACGCCATGTCGCCATTAATTCGGACCGGCAGCCAAAGATCGGCCAGCGCCGTTCCCTGATTGAACAACATCTTGGCCGCGAACTTCAGCGGGTTCCGATATTCCTGCGGATTCGGATTCACCACCGACATCAACCCGGTCTCACGAATCGGATTGATCGCGACAATAGTTGCGCCTTTTCTTTTCGCGTGCTCGAGCGTCGTCATCATCCGCGGGTGGTTAGTGCCGGGATTTTGGCCGATGATGAAAATGGCCTCGGCCTTTTCGAAATCCTCCAACTTCACGCAACCTTTGCCGATGCCGATACTTTCTTTCAACGCGGTGCCGCTCGATTCGTGACACATGTTAGAGCAATCGGGCAAATTATTGGTGCCAAATTGACGGGCAAACAGCTGATACAAAAACGCCGCCTCGTTGCTCGTGCGGCCACTCGTGTAAAACGCGGCTGAGTTCGGCGTTGGCAACCCATTCAGCTCGCGCGCGAGAAGTTCAAACGCTTCTTCCCATTCGATCGGTTCGTAATGCGTCGCGCCTGCTTCCTTCACCATTGGATGAACGAGTCGCCCTTGTAGCTCGAGCCAGTTGTCCGTTTGCTTACCCAAATCGGCGATTGAGTGCTGGCGAAAAAAATCCGGGCCGATCTGTTTCTTGGTCGCCTCGCTCGCCAGCGCTTTGACGCCGTTTTCGCAAAGCTCGAACAGGTGTCGATCTTCACCCGGATTCGGCCAGGCGCAGCTCTGGCAATCGAAGCCATCCTTCTTGTTAACTTTGAGCCAGTCGCGGATCCCGCGTTTGAAACCGGGCTCGCGCGCCGTGAACTTCAGGCTTTCGGCCAGTGCATGCATTCCGGCTGCGACCCGATCCGGCGGACGCAACTTGACCTGAGCTCTTTCTTCCGGCGGTTGCGCACCGGGCGTTCGATTCTTGTTCTCCATCTGGGCGTGTCCTCAATTTAAAGGCTTGCTCGCCCGCCCGGCAACCTTCGCTTCGGCGTTGTCTCCGTTGCGGACTTTGTGCGAGCTTTCTTTGAATTGAATCCGAAATTCGTTCTCATCGGTAGTGGTCTCGCCGGTGGATTACTTGCGGCCTATCTCGGCCGGCGCGGCTACGATATCGACCTTTACGAACGCCGTGGCGATCCGCGCGAAGGCAACATGGTCGGTGGACGTTCGATCAATCTCGCGCTCTCAACCCGCGGCATTCACGCGCTCCAAGAGATCGGAATCGCCGAAGAGGTCTTGAAACATGCAATCCCGATGCGCGGCCGGATGATTCACGAAAAGTCCGGCGCGCTGCATTTCGCGCCCTACGACGTCGATCCGAACAAGCACATCAATTCGATTGGACGCGCGGCGCTGAACACGACCTTGATTGAAGCCGCGCAGCGATTTCCAAATGTGCGCGTTTATTTCAACCACAAATGCACAGGCGTCGATTTAGACTCAGCGAGCGCTCAACTGCTTAACACCTCAATCTGCCAATCGTTGTCGGCCAATGGCGACAGCGTGATCGGCGTCGACGGCGCATTCTCCGCTGTACGCCAGTCGATGCAACTGAAGATCGATAATTTCAAATACGACGAGAGTTATCTCGCGCACGGTTACAAGGAATTGACGATTCCACCGAGCTCGAACGGCACGTGGCGAATGGAAAAGAACGCACTCCATATCTGGCCGCGAAAAAGTTTCATGATGATCGCACTCCCAAACCCGGACGGCTCCTTCACCTGCACTCTGTTCTGGGAATTCGAAGGTCAGCGCAGTTTCGCGACGACCAAGGCTGACGACGATGTTCGCCGATTCTTCGGCGAAGAGTTTCCCGATGCAGTCCCCTTGATGCCCAACCTCCTCGAAGATTTCAAAACTAATCCGACGGGCTCGTTGGTCACGATTCGTTGCGCGCCGTGGGTTTACAAAGACAGGATCGCGCTCGTCGGTGACGCCGCGCACGCGGTCGTCCCATTTTACGGCCAGGGAATGAACGCTGCGTTTGAAGATTGCGTCGTGTTTGACGAATGCCTGCAAGAGTTCCCCCAAGATCGACAACGTGCTTTTGCGGAATATTTCCTAACCCGGAAAGTTAATGCCGACGCGCTGGCCGATCTTGCCCTCGGAAATTTTATCGAAATGCGCGACAAAACCGCATCGAAAACATTCCGGGCGAAGAAAAAACTCGACCACTTCCTCGAAGCGGCGCTTCCGGGACTTTATTTGCCACTCTACACAATGGTCACGTTCACGCGCATTCCGTATGCGCAGGCCGCTCGCCGAGCGCGAATCCAGGACGCGCTTCTTTACGCAGGGCTCCTCGCCGTCGCCTTGATTATCGCGGTCTTGGCGCTACGCCTCGTTTGACTTCTTGGCGATTAGAACATCGCAGCCTAAACTCGCACCTGTGAGCACGAATCTGGCGCAGCTTGGCGCCGACCGTTATGAAATTGGAGATGCTTTGCATCGTTTTGCGTTCGGTTTAGACCACGGCGATGCCGATTCGCTGTCATCGGCGCTGACCGAAGATTGCGTTCTCGATTTTCGCCCGGTCGGCAGGAAGCTCGGTCTCGATTTCCCCAAATTGACTGGTCGCCAGGCGATCGTCGATACGCTGATCCCCTTGCTCGGTCCGCTCGATACGAGTCACACAGTGAGCAATCTTCAAATCGAGATCAGCGAGGATTCGGCCACAATCTACGGTTATGTGATGTCTCAACATTTCATGCCTCGCGAAGGTCCACGCTCGGGGACCGAGAACGCGCTTCTGATGAATCGCTACAATTGCCAACTGGCGCGCGACGGCCAGAAATGGCGTTTTCGGCAAATCATCATCGACAACGCCTGGGCGCAGGGCAATCCGGAGATTCTTAATGCTTTGGCGATGAATCGACTCCTGACCGAGAGATCGAAACCGGCGAAATAGTCGCGCCGGGTCGATCTCCTGTTGACAGTCTAGGGAAAAGATTGAACAACCTCTCACCAAGACTGTCTAGGCTTCAAAGAGATATGGCAAAAGAGAAACCCGACCTGGTTTACGGCACGCTCGATATGTTGATTCTGAAAGCGCTTCAGTACGATCCGCGGCACGGGCTGGCGATCGCGGATCGGATTCAGCAGATGTCGAAAGACATTTTGCGCGTTGAACAAGGCTCGCTTTACCCGGCGCTCTATCGTTTAGAAGCGCAGGGGTGGATAAAAGCGGAATGGGGGGTGTCGGACAACAATCGTAAAGCACGCTATTACCAACTAACCGCCGCCGGGCGCAGACAGCTTACTGCGGAAAAAGAGCATTGGCTCCGCATTACTAAAGGAATCGATTTGGTTTTATCCGGAGCGTAACGGTATGCCGCGACTTCGCGCCTGGTTCTCCCGGTTTTTCGGATTGTTTCGCAAGAACTGCCGCGATGCCGAGATGGCGGAAGAAATGCAGGCGCATATCGATCTTTTGACCGAACGGAACATTTCCGCTGGAATGTCGCCGACCGACGCGCGCAACGCCGCGCTGCGACAGTTCGGCGGAGTCGAACAAGCCAAGGAGATCGCGCGCGAACAACGCATTTGGCGATGGGCAGACGAACTTCTGCAGGATGTTCGCTTCGGCGCGCGCATGCTTCTGCGCACTCCTGGCTTCACAGTGTTAGCTATTCTATGTCTGACGCTTGGCATTGGCACAAACGCCGCCGTACTCAGTTGGATCGAAGGAATTTTGATCCGGCCGTATCCGCTGGTTGCGCACCAGGACCGGATGTTCGCGATTAGCGGCACTATTCGCGGTGCAGCGGGGGACAACGGATTGTCCTATCCGGATTTTCTCGACTTCGAAAAGAATTCCACACTCTTCGAATCATTTATTGTCGACAAAATTACGGGCACCTCACTTAGCATCGGAGACCGCGCTGAATGGGCGTCGGGTGGAATTGCTACCGCGAATTATTTCGATGCGCTCGGAGTCAAACCATTTCTGGGACGCGGCTTTCGACCAGAGGAAGGAACCGGCCGCAACGCACATCCGGTTGCGGTGATCAGTTACCGAGCCTGGAAAGATCGTTACAAAAGCGATCCGGACATCATCGGCAAAACACAATATTTCAACGGCGTGCAGCACATCATCATTGGCGTCGCGCCGGAAAAATTCCACGGCACTTTCATCGGCTACTCGTTCACCTTTTGGGCGCCAACATCGATGCAGGAGACGTTTGACCCCACCGGTTATAAACTGGAAGATCGCGGTGCGCGCTGGATTGAAGGCTATGCGTTCTTAAAACCCGGCGTTACACGCCAACAGGCGCAAGCGGAGTTGTCCGCAATCGCGCAACGTTTGGAAAACGATTACCCGGAAACCAATCGCGGTCATGGGATCGAACTTCTGCCTTTGTGGAAAACGCCATTCAACGGCGCCGGCGGGATGTCCTCCACACTTGCAATCTGTCTCGCGGTCGTGTTTTTCGTGCTCCTCATCGCATGCGCAAATGTGAGCAATCTCCTGCTCGCGCGTTCGTTGCTGCGCCGCCATGAAATGACAATGCGCCTCGCCCTCGGCGCCGGTCGTCGCCGTTTAATCAAACAATTGTTCACGGAAGCACTCATTCTTTCGTCGATCGCAACGGTCGGCGGAATCGCGGTCGCTTATTGGTGTCGGAATGCTCTCGTCCTCGCGTTTCCAACGCCCGCGCCGGGAATCATCATCGATTATCCCGGACAAATTGACTGGCGCGTGCTCGTGCTGAGCGTGGCGATTTGCGTTGGATCGACACTGGTCTTTGCGCTCATGCCCGCGATCCAAGCCAGCCATGTCGATCTTTCCGGTGCGCTTAAGAGTGAAGGCGGCGGCGTGCTCGGCGGAACTGGCCGATCGCGGCTGCGCTCCGCTTTGGTTCTCGTTCAGGTTGCGCTCAGTTTTGTTCTTCTGGTTGGGACCGGATTGCTTTTGCAAAGTCTTAACAGAATGCAAAGCACGACTCCCGGTTTTTCGACCGATGTTATCGCGACGAATATCAGTTTGTTTTCGGCAGGATACAAACTTGATCGCGCGAAGATTTTTTACAACGAGTTACTCGACCGCGTGCGCGCGTTACCCGGCGTCGAATCCGCCACACTCACGCGCGTCATTCCATTCAGCTACAACGTTCCTTCGTCCGGCCCGATCGAGATCGATGGTTATCAGCCTGCACCTAACGAGCAACCCACCGCCGACTACGTGGAAGTGGCTGAGGACTACTTCAGCACGCTCGGCATTTCAATTGTTTCCGGACGCGCATTCGCTCGGACCGACGATGAAAACGCGCCGCCGATCGCGATCATCAACGAAACCATGGCCGGGAAATATTGGCCCGGGAAAAACGCGCTCGGCCAGCGACTTAAAGTAAAGGATCGTTGGCTGGAAATCGTTGGCGTAGCCAGGAACGCAAATTACGAGACCAAACTCGAACTTCCACGGTCGTTTTTTTATGTTCCGCTGCGGCAAAACTTCGGCGTGCAAAATACTTTCCTGATCCGGACGCGCGAAACGCCAGGCGCGGTCATGAACGCGCTCGCCCGAGAAGTTCACGCTCTCGACGCGAATTTGGCGCCAGGATTCGCCGATCGGTTGCAAGAGCAAGTGGAGCGACGCGGTTACGGCCAGCGTTTAGCGGCGACATTGGTCGCTATTTTCGGGGGCATGGCGCTGTTCCTATCGGCGATCGGACTTTACTCAGTCATGTCATATTCGGTTTCGCAAAGCACGCGTGAGCTCGGCGTTCGAATGGCGCTCGGCGCCGCGACGAACGACGTTTTGCGGTTGGTCATTTCGCGCGGCCTGCGACTCACTGTCGTTGGCATCGCAATCGGAGCAACGGCAGCGCTTCTCCTGACTCGGCTGATGGCAAATCTGCTCTACAAAGTGAGTCCGCGCGACCCGATCGCGTTCGGCACAGCGTTGATCATTCTGATCGCGGTCGCATTGATCGCCTGCCTAGTCCCAGCCAGACGCGCGACACGAATTGATCCCGTCCGCGCACTGCGCATTTGAATTAACCGGCAGCTTGAGAGTTGTGGGGTCATTGTTGAACGTTAGAATCGTTCTGGTCAAGAATGCATAAGCAGGCACCACGCACATTTCGGAAAACCACCAAGACTTTGGCGAAGGGCGCAAAGCCGCTGCCGCAAAAATATTTTGGTTCGCCAAAGATTTTTGCCGCAGAACAGAAGAAGATTTTTTCGAGGAATTGGCTGCTGGTTGGACACCAAAGCCGGATTGCGAAGAAGGGCGATTATTTTCTCGCGCAGATTGGGGGGGAGAGCTTGATCGTAATTCGGGATTCGAAATTCGAGATCCGAGCTTTCTTCAATGTATGTCGCCATCGCGGAACGCGCTTGAAGGAGGACGCGTGTGGTCACGCCTCCGCAATTCAATGTCCGTATCACGCCTGGACCTACGGACTCGATGGACGGTTGACTGGTGCGCCCCACATGGATGAAGTGCCGGGCTTCGACAAGGCGAATTACTCGCTCCACCCTGTAAACCTGGCTCTTTGGGAAGGATTTATTTTTGTGAACCTGGAAAAGAGGCCAACACCCTTGGAGAATTGGTTCGCACCGCTGAACTGCAAATTTTCGCACTGGAACATGTCAATCCTGCGTCCGGCCAAACGGATCGAGTACGACGTGCACGCGAACTGGAAATTGATGTTCGAGAATTATTCGGAGTGTTATCACTGCCCTGGCGTGCATCCGCAGTTGCAGAAACTCTCGCCATACGATTCGGCGGAGAACGATCTGCGGGAAGGGCCGTTCCTCGGCGGCTTCATGAAGATCAATCCCGGCAAGAGTCTGACCATGAGCGGAAATGCCTGCGCATCTTTCGTGGGCAAGATCGAGAATCTGCAACAGATTTTTTATTATTCGATCTTTCCGAACATGCTGCTCAGCCTGCATCCGGAATACGTGATGGTGCACCAGATCTGGCCGCAATCGTCGAACCGAACTTTGATCCTGTGCGATTGGTTCTTTCATCCCGACGCGTTCGAGCGAAAAGACTTCAATCCGCGGGACGCGATCGAATTCTGGGACGTGACCAACAAGCAGGACTGGCATGTCTGCGAGCTCAGCCAGCAAGGGATCGCGTCGCGTGCCTACCAGCCAGGGCCGTATTCTTCGCGGGAATCGATCTCAACGGCGTGGGATGAATATTACCTGCGCGTTCTCAAACGCGCAGGAGTAACGAGGAACCTGTGACAAGTGATAAGATTAAAGATTGGTTTTTGGGGGGCCTGGGCGGTAAATTTTTCTGAACTCCTCAATCCTCAACTATTCTTATGGCTAACACTTATGTTCCAATGATCAGTTCCGGCACCGCCGGTCCACTCGGAGTGCTCCATCTGCCGCGGATGTGGCAAAAAGTTTCGCTCGAAGCGCAAGGCAAACTTGCCGCTGGTTATCCCGGCATCGGCAAAGGCTTCGATGCGATGACTTGCGCCGCGCTCGGGCTCCAAGAACAAGCGGTGAAGAATTTCATCAAGGAAAACAAACCGACTTACCCTGAGTTTGAAGCGTGGGTGAAGAAAAACGCGAAAGCGCTGGATCGGCAATCGATCGAAAAACACAACGCCGCGGTGCGCGGTTATAATCATGATGACACAACCCGAAAAGGCATTCTCCAATCGTGTGGCGTCGCCGACGATGCTTCGGCGTTCAAAGACGCGGTCAACCTTAACAATCTCGACGATTGGTACGAATTTCATCAGGCGGTGCTGAAATAGGAAGTCCCATTTCCCGCAGATTTTTTGGAAGCCCGAATCCCTCGCAGATTTTCAGAGCTCTAATTCGCTGTCTTTTGGCGGCGCTTTGTTTAATCTGCGTAAATCTGTGAAATCTGCGGATCGCCCTCCGTTTATGCCGCCATTGACCTACGCGAGCTATCTCGATCTGGAGAAGTTGCTCACGCTCCAGAAGCCGCGCTCAACACCGGCCGAGCACGATGAAATGCTGTTCATCATCATTCATCAGACCTACGAGCTGTGGTTCAAACAGTTGCTCCACGAATTCGAAAAAATAAAACATGATTTTTCGGGCGGTGATCTCTTCGGGGCGATTCATTCATTCAAACGCGTGCGCACGATCATGAAGGTGCTCGTCGCGCAGGTCGACATTCTCGAAACGATGACGCCAACGTCGTTTTCGAGTTTTCGCGACCGGCTCGAGGCGGCATCCGGATTTCAATCCATCCAGTTCCGCGAAGTTGAGTTCGTTCTTGGTTACAAACGGGAATCGACCCTGAAATACGTGAGGCCGGATTTCCCCGGCGCGGATCGATTGCAGAAACGGCTCCGCGAACGGACGGTCATCGATCATTTCTACGATTTTCTCGAGAAGCGCGGTGCGAAGATTCCGCCGGAATTGAAGAAACGTGACCTAACGCAGGCGAACGGACCGAACGATCAAGTACAGAAAGAAATTTTGAAGCTCTACAAATCTTCGCCCGAAGTTTCGATCCTGTTCGAATTGATGACCGACTTTGACGAAGGACTTCAGGAATGGCGCTACCGCCACATCAAGCTGGTTGAGCGCACCATCGGCGCAAAAAAAGGCACGGGCGGTTCGCCGGGCGTACCGTTTTTAAAAGAATCGCTCTTCAAACCAGTTTTCCACGATCTCTGGGCGATCCGCCACGAAATGTAGCCGCCGATCAGGCGGAGATTCGAAACAATTTAAAGAATCTTAGAGATTCCTTTGTCGTTCACAATCCGTCGGTACGACAAAGGTCTTAGTCGTATGAAGTTAGATCTCCCTTACAATTCGATTATCCGAACACCGCACGCGATTTCCGACGAACCTAAAATCGGTTTTCGCAACGCGAACACTCAATCCTCAACCCAGTAGAAAATAAAATTATGGGATTACTCGACTCGATTCTCGGCGCTGTGAGCGGCAAGACGAATGCGCAAGGAGGTGGCGCGACCGCGCTCATCGGCGTTCTCGGCACGTTGCTTGAACAAAACGGCGGACTGCAAGGACTAGCCAACCGCTTCTCGCAAAGTGGGGTTTCCAACGTATTCTCCTCGTGGGTAGGCACGGGAGAAAACCTGCCCATCTCCGGCAACCAGATTGAACAAGCGCTCGGCTCCAATCAGATCCAATCGCTCGCCGCCAAAATGGGAATCGATCCGGCGCAAGCTAACTCCCTCCTTGCGCAATATCTCCCGAAGGTGGTCGACAAATTGACGCCGCAAGGCACGATCGATCCAAACGCAAATCATCAGGCGAATCTAGCCAGTCTGATCCCCGCTCTCCTGCAGAGCTTTGGTCGAACCGGCGGCGGCGCCTCAGCTTAAGCGACTATTCGTCAGGTCAGCCTGAGAAATTCGCGGGCGGTTTCGGAGAGAAGCTGCGATTTTTCTTTAGCGGAAAGATCGACAATTGACTCGATGAGTTTACCGGATTCAGCTTCGCCGAGCGGAAATGGATAATCGGTGCCGAGCGCGACACGTTGTGCGCCGAAAAGTCTAAGCAACAGCTTCAGTGCGTCGGCATCATGAACGAGGGAATCAACGTAAAATCGCGACGGTGCTTCACCGCTCGCCAAGTATTTCCGAGGGTTCGTCTTGTTATCGATCGCGACCAAATCAGGCCGGACATGAAATCCGTGCTCAATACGGCCAATAGTTCCTGGAAACGCGCCGCCGCCATGGGAAAAGCCGACACGCAACTTCGGAAATCGTTCGAAGACGCCGCCAAACATCATCGAACAAACCGCGAGCGATGTTTCGGCCGGCATGCCGACCAGCCATGGCAGCCAATATTTCGGCATACGATCTGTGCCCATCATGTCCCACGGGTGAACGAAAATCGCGGCGTTCAGGTCCTGCGCCGTTTTCCAAACGACGTCGAGCGAGGGATGATCGAGATTACGGCAATCGGGGCCGTGACAATGATCGTTCGGATCGACATGGGTACCGATCTCAACGCCCCGCAACCCAAGTTCGCGGACGCTACGGGTCAATTCCTGCGCGGCAAGATCGACATCTTGTAGCGGGATGGTGCCGAACCCGGCAAATCGTTTCGGATTCGCGCGCACAACTTCGGCGATGTGATCGTTCAACATTCGCGAGAGATCGAGCGCGTCTTTTGGTTTCGCCCAGTAGCTGAACATGACCGGCACGGTGGAAAGCGCCTGCATCGAAACGCCGGCGCGATCCATCTCTTCAATGCGGCGTTCCGGACTCCAAACATTGTCGGAGACATCGCGAAACACGCGATCACCGATCATCATTCGAGCGCTGCATTCATCGCAGTGCTCAAGCCTGACGAATCCCGAATAACCGAACTTCTTGTCCAGATCCGGCCACTTGCGCGGCAGAATGTGCGTGTGAAGGTCGATCTTCACAAAGAATCGATGAGTGACCAATGAGCAGTGACCAGAAACTGGGGACTACATGACGATCGTGTGCTCAAACTTGTTACTCGTCACTTGTCACTGGTCATTTCTTGAATGGCTTGACCGGCTGCGGTTGCGGAACTTTGTGACCGCACTTTTTGCAAGTTCGTCGCGCGTCGTCGTTCCAGAAATCAAGCATTGCTTTACTGAAGTGGTCGACGATATCGGCACAATCAAAGTCGATGTCTTCGACCAGCGCTCCGCAGTTCTCGCAATAAAAAATTACATGTTCGTGCTCACCCGGTGGGCGGCGTCGCTCGACCACAACGCCGATCGTGTCCGGCGGCCGCACCGGCGCATGCGGAACGTTCGCCGGAATGAAAAACGTTTCGCCCTCGCGCACGAGATGATCGACGATCCGGTCGCGCTCGCGGATGCGGACTTTAATGTCGCCCTTCAGCTGATAAAAATATTCCTCCGAGTCGACTTTATGGAAATCGTTCCGCGCATTCGGCCCTTTGATCACCATCACAAAAAAGTCTCGCCCATCGTAAAGATAACGGTTGCTGACCGGCGGCTTGAATTTTTCCCGGTTCTCTTCGATCCAATTCTCCAAATTTATTGGCGACTGAACAGCGACGGTGGCGCGTTCTTTGGATGATGACGAGGCATTTTTTGTAAGAGTGACCATGGAACGAGGTTATTTCCGCTGATGCATACCGTCAACCAACTCCAAACCCGAACCGCCGCCAACAAACGTCGATGTTT
>Ga0306919_10000407_pt1 | contig 18569 bp, 15 predicted proteins | sample flu12Cox44000172_FD_203764 | JGI IMG/M metagenome (GOLD analysis project Ga0306919, IMG submission 203764) | Lab enrichment of tropical soil microbial communities from Luquillo Experimental Forest, Puerto Rico - flux4day.12C.oxic.44.000.172 (v2)... | ecosystem: Environmental > Terrestrial >... | reverse complement strand
TTTTGACCGATTCGTGGCGCGTTGGCCCGATATTTCGGCGCTCGCCGCCGCCTCGCTCGACGAAGTCCTGCAGCTATGGCAAGGGCTCGGCTATTATGCGCGCGCCCGCAATCTCCACGCCTGTGCCCGCACCTTAGTCGAACGGCATGGGGGGGTATTCCCCGAGGAAGCGGGGGCACTGCGCGCATTGCCGGGGATTGGCGACTACACCGCGGCCGCGATAGCGGCAATCGCTTTCGATCGGCGGGAGGCCGCTGTCGATGGCAACGTCGAACGTGTCCTTGCGCGTCTCTACAAAGTGGTCGAACCGCTGCCGGCTGCAAAGGCGCGCCTGCGCGCGCTGGCCACTGCACTGGTTCCGGACCGGCGGGCCGGAGACTTCGCCCAGGCATTGATGGATCTTGGCGCGACGATCTGTACGCCGCGCCGCCCGCGCTGTGTCCTCTGCCCGTGGCGAATTTGCTGCCTCGCTGCGGCATCCGGCCGCCCCGAAGACTTACCGGTGCGGGGCGAGAAGTCTGAGCGGCCGTTGCGCTACGGTGTCGCGTTCTGGCTCACTCGGGCGGATGGCGCAGTGCTGCTGCGCCGACGCCCGGAGAATGGCCTGCTCGGCGGCATGACCGGGGTCCCTTCGACCCCCTGGCGCTCCGCCCCTTGGTCCTTCGCCGAAGCTCTCCAGGCCGCCCCTGCTGAAGTCGCATGGTCGCCGCTGCCCGGCGTCGTGCGACACGGTTTCACTCATTTCTTACTCGAGCTCGTGGTTTTAACAGGCACCGGTGCCGCCGAGGGCATCTGGAGCCAGGTCGAACGGCTCGGCGATCATCCGCTGCCCACCTTAATGAAGAAAGTCGCTCGGCACGCAATCTCGGCGCTCGCCGCCGGTCGTTACGGCGACCATGCTTCGAGCCCAGCGAAGAGCGGCAGGTCGCCTTCGGCGGCTAGCCTTACCGGCGCGAATGAGCGCCGATGATGGCGGGTGATGCCAAGCCGGCGGATCGCCTCCCCGTGCTCTTGCGTCGCGTATCCGACATTGGTCTCCCAGCCATAGCCAGGGTAGCGCGGCGCCAAACCGCGCATGATTCGGTCGCGCATGACTTTGGCGACCACGGAGGCGGCGGCGATCGAGAAGCTGAGCGTGTCGCCTTTAACGACGGTTTTCACCGCGCAGGCAAGGGGCGGGGCGATCACGCCGTCGACGAGCGCGGTATCGGGGTGCACACCAAGCACCGCCACGGCACGCGCCATCGCCAACAGGGCCGCGCGCAGTATATTAAGGCGGTCTATTTCGGGCGCGCTGACCGCGCCGATTCCAATGCGGGCGGTGCCACGGTCGACGCACCGCCGGAGCGCGCGGTAGCAGGCCTCGCGCTGTTGCCTGGTCAACGCCTTTGAATCGTCGAGCTCATCGCGCAGCAATTTTGGGAACCGGCGAGGCTGGAGGATCACCGCAGCCGCAACCACTGGTCCGGCCAGCGGTCCTCGCCCCGCCTCATCGATACCGCACACCAACCCCTTGCCTTGCCGCTCGATCGCGAAATCGGGCATCGCCTCTCCACCCCGCCTCGCTTGTACCACACCGCTGGACGGTCGGGCACGAGCACGACCGGCCTGCGGGGTGGCGCCCCCTCAAAAGATTGCTATGTTGATCGCGTGTCGATGTTTGCGTCTTTAATGGCTCCACGCCCATTTCGAGTGAGCGCTCTGCCGCTGGGTGTCGTCGCAACCCTATACCTTCTCGCGGCATCGCCCTCCGGTGCATTCGATCTCTTAGCGACGCACGAGGTCACGGCTCAGTTCGCGACCCCTGAGGGCAAACCGATGGCCAACGCCGAGGTACGCGCGTTCGCCCCCGGTTATCCGAATAGCCCCGCGGTGACCGGCCGCACGGATGTCGACGGCAAATTCGTCTTCGCAGCCGACCGCGACGGCTTCTGGAGCGCCGTGGCCCGCAGCCCCGATTACGTCGCTCGGGTCATGATTCGGGTCGACGGGGAACAGCAGCAGTCGCCGAACTGGCTGTCTTCAGTCCTTGTGGTCCTCTTCCTCGTCGTAATGCTGGCACTCGCGATCTGGTATCGTCTGCTGCGCACACGAGCCCATGGACGGCCGCCATAATTCGCACTTGGCTCGAACCACAACCCTCAGTTTTCCCGTAACTGATCGGAGACCCGCGTTTTACCGCCGCGGCCGGTTCGCCTGGTGGGCGATCGCCTATGCTCTCGCGATCGCCTATGTGAGCCTCGTCCTGGGCCCGACGGGCTTCAACTTCGTTCCGCTCGACCCCGAGGTCGCTTGGCGAAAGCTGCTCGCTACTCCTTACCTGATCAACGGCGCGGATCAGCGTCCAGACTGGGCGGCGAACCTTTTGATGCTGATTCCGCTCGGCTTCGTCGTCACCGGTGCGTTCTGGCCACGACAGCGGGACCTGCGCTGGCTGGCTGCCGGAGGGGCGCTCTCTTGCTGTCTCTTCCTCGTGCTCGCCGTCAAGTACTTGCAGTTGTTCTTTCCACCGCGTACAGTCTCCCTTAACTATATAGAGGCGCAAAGCCTCGGGTCGGTGCTCGGGGTAGCCCTGTTTTGGGTGTTGTCCGACCGCTTGTTTTCGATATTCCGGGGCATCGCCGGTCGGGGTCGCCGTGCCCTTCTGATCGTCTGCGCGATCTACACCGTAGCTCTGATCCTTTTCTTTCTCTTTCCGTTCGACTTTGCGCTGAGCGCCGAGGACTTTCGTGAGCGCGCCACCGTCCTGCCACACATGCTGCTGTCGAGGACAGGCGAAGGGCGGTCGACGGCGCTACGCGTCGCCGTTGTACTGGCCGACACCATAGCGACCCTGCCTGTGGGCGTGATGTTGGTACTCATGGTCCGCCGGCGATCCCTCTTCAGGATCGCCATCGCGGGTTTCGTGATGATGTCCGTCGTGACCCTGTTAACGATGCTTGTCCTTACCGCGACCCCCTCGCTGGTTGCAGTCCTCTATCGCACTCTCGGCATTGTCATCGGCGCAGCCCTGCTGATGAGGGTCGAGGGTCAGGATCCCGAGCGATGGCGCAGCTCGCTGGCATGGCTGGTGCCGCTGATGATCCTGCCGTATTTGCTTGCCGTCGCCTTCGTCTACGGCCTCGTGTCGACGCACTGGCGCACTGCGCCCGAAGCTCTCGCCGCCTTTGACACATTCGGCCTCTTACCGTTTTATCATCATTACATCGTTTCGAAGGCTCACGCGGCGGAGAGCGTCGCCGTTCATGTGCTGACCTTTGCACCGATCGGTGTGATGGTCGCGCTGCGGCGTGGCGGTAGGCGCGCCGAGGTCTGGACCGCCGCGGTTCTGGCCGGTCTACTGTCGTTCGTAGTTGAACTCGGCCGCTGGTTCAAACCGGACCTGCAACCGGATTTCAGCGATGTCATCATCGCCGCAGCGGCAGCGGGGATCGCCGCCAAGCTCACACCTGCCTTCTGGGGTATGCTCGAAGGCGACACGTCCGCAAGATCCACTGCACCGGCCCCGAATCCCGTCTTGTCGCTCGCCGTCTCGGCGCGGCAGTCCGCGCTTCCTCAAGCTCGGGACCATAATCTAAGGCGTCCGGCGACGACACTCGCGGGCTTGGTCACAGCCGCGGCATGCCTCGCATCGGCAGCGGCGATCACCGCGAACTACCCGCTGGCACCGTGGATTTTGGGTATCGCCCTCCTGCTCTACACATTGGCCCTATGGTGCTGGCCCGCCCTCTGGCTCGCCGTCGTCCCCGCGGTGTTGCCGGCGCTCGATCTTACGCCGTGGACAGGCTGGACCCAGGTGGGCGAGCCAGATCTGTTCGCCCTCGTGACGATCGGAGTCTTGGCGGTGCGAGCCCCGCCGCAGCGCACCGATTTTCGCCTCGAGGGCCTCCCGGCTGCGGTGCTCGTTCTCAGCCTGATTAGTTATCTGGTGAGCGGGGCCCTCGGGCTTGCATTGCCCGGTCCAGCGGGTGGATCGGACAACGTCTATCTGTGCCCGGACAATGCGCTGCGCCTCGTCAAAGGCTTCTTCACGGCACTCGCGCTACTGCCTTTCCTGCGTGCGAGAATGCGTACGCACGGCGACGCGATGGCTTGGTTGGGCACCGGCATGTCGGCAGGACTTGCCCTCGTCAGCGGGGCGGTTCTGGCCGAGCGCGCCCTCTTTACCGGCATCTTCGACTTCACCGCCGATTACCGTGTCGTCGGCACCTTCTCCAGCATGAATATCGGTGGCGGATATATTGGCGCATATCTGGCGATGGCGCTGCCGTTTCTGCTGGTCTTCATGGTGCAACCACGCGCGCGCTCTCTTCTCGTGATGTTCGGCATTGCCATCGGCGGCGGATATGCCATGGTCGTTACCTTTGCGCGTACCGCCTATGCCGCGGCGTTACTTTCGATGCTCACCGCCGGTTTGGGCTGGGCTTGGGCAGCACGCCACCACCGGATGGGCACTGTCTCGGCTCTGGCGCTCTCGACGCTGGTGCTGATGTTGGTCGGCGGCATAGTTATGGGCGCTTTCGGCAGCGGCTTTATGGCGGAGCGGCTCCGACAGGTCATTCCAGATCTCGCCGATCGAGAAGGTAATTGGACCGGCGGGTTGGCTCTCCGCGATGGCAGCCTGGCCACTGCTCTTTTTGGCATGGGGTACGGGACCTACCCGCGCATCGTTCTCGCCCGGAAGCCTGATGAACCCTTTCCAACCAATTTTGTCGTCGCACAAGATGGGGCTTATCGTTTTCTGTCGCTGGGCACCGGGTCGCCGACCTATTTCGGGCAGAAGGTTCCGATCGCGCCGGACCGACAATATCGGCTTTTCGTCGCGCTGCGGTCGCTGGACGCCAAGGGAGCACTGACCGTTATTCTGTGCGAGAAGATGCTGGCCTATTCGGCGAATTGCCGCGACGCCACTTTTCGGCCGCGCAGCCTGGGGATCTGGGAGGATTTCGGCGCGGTCATCTCAAGCAGCGGTCTCGACGCGAATGTCGTTTTCGGGTGGCTCAAACGACCAGTCGAATTGGCCTTGTTCGATCCCGTTCCGGGCAGCACGATCGAGATCGGTCATATCCGGATGCTCGATCCGCAAGACCATAACATCATCGTCAACGGCGATTTTTCTCGGGGTACCGAGCACTGGTATTTCACCGACGACGAACACCGAATCTGGCGCATGCTCAACCAATATCTGATGAGCTTGTTCGAAGGCGGAGCCTTGGCTCTCGTCACCTTGATCGTGCTCGCCGGCACGGCCTTCGCCGGCGCCACGCGCGCAATCGGTCGCGGGGAGCGCATGGGGGCCGTCGTTATGGGATCACTGGTGGCTTTTCTGTGCTCCAGCGCGTTCGATCATCTGCTCGCGGTGCCGTGCTTGGCGGCGCTATTCTACCTCGTCGCCTTCAGCGGGCTGACAATGATACAGGTTCCGCCCCTCGGGCCGGCAGTGTCTGCGATCAGCCGGGATCGATCAGCGTCCCGATCAGATCCGCCGGCCAGACAAGGCTGACTGGAGCACTTGTCAAAGCCTCGAAGGACGGGTTCGTGCCGTCGGGCAGGTCGAACATGTGATGGCTGAAGTGAGCTAACACACCCGCGAGGTAGAAGCCAGTGACCCATTTCCAAGTGTGATGGTGCTGGCGCGAGCGGGCTGGTTTTTGTGCAGCAAACGAAAAGACCCGGCGTCCGAACTTCGGCAATCCTGGAGGGCCGATCATGATCTCACCCACGCGTTTATAATGTTGCAGTCAAAATCCGCGAAAGTCGACCGCATGATCCTTCCAAATCGGCAAAGGCTGTGCTGCAAGGCAAAGCGACGTTTCCGAAAATACACGGTTCCGTCGAGGCCGTCACTGTTCCGCGTCGTGATGTCACGCCCAGCCGCAATGTAATCGTTAACGGACAGCGACCACGGTCGTGGCGGCGAGGGTATAGAGTCCGGCGGCCCCGAGCAGAAGGATGGCGAGGATCGCAAAGGTCTGGGAGTCGAGGCGATCGCCGAGCGGCCGCCCGGCGAGGCCGCCGGCAAAGGCGAACGGGATCAGGATCCCGGCCGATAGCCAGGTTTGCGCAGGGATACCGACAGTGACGGGCGTGGGAAGCCAGCGTCGCCGCATAAGCGAGCGCGAAGAATGAGGGGAGGGTAGCTCGCACGGTCCGCGGCGGTACCCCGGCGAGCAGCAGATAGATCAAGACCGGCGGCCCCGCCATGCCGGCGAGCGCAGTGGCGAGACCAGAGACCGCCCCGATCGCGAGGTCGCGGCCTGGTCGCAGGCCGAAGAGACCCCGGGGTTCACCTGCGCCACGGCGCTGCCGTAACCCGAGCAGCGCAGCAAAGCCAAGGATCGTTGCCCCGACTAATGCGCGGACCTGAACCGCATCGGCATAACGGGAGGCGATGAGGTCGAGCGGCGACTCGACCAGACTGCCGAGCGCAAGGCGCAGCATCAGCGCTGGCGCGATAGCGCGCCAAAGTCCCGGCAGCATGACGAGCGACAGCGCCGTCGAAATGATGATGACGAGCTGGATCGCACGCGGCGGATCGACGAACAGCAGAAAGAGCGGTGCCGCTAAAACGGCAAAACCGAAACCGGTCAGCGTATAGAGCAGCGCTGCGCCCGTCGTGGTCGCCGCTAGTCCGGCCCAATCGAACAGGTCCACTTGCTGGGTAGAAATGGCCTGTTAGGGCATCTTATGAACAGCAGCGCGGCACCGCGGTTACGCGGCGAAGCATCATCGCGCCGCGATCAAGGCATTACGCAATGCCGCCGCGCAGTCTCCGATCGCGCGCCGTGCGGCGGCGATCAGCCGGCCATAGCGGATGAAGCCATGGTTGATGCCGTCGTAGACCGTGAGCTCGCAGGCCACGCCCGCCTCTTTGAGGCGCGCAGCCAGACGGTGGCTGTCGTCGAGCAGCGGGTCGAGGTTGCCGACGATCAGATGCGCCGGGGGCAGTCCGGCCGGATCCGCAAGGATCGGCGCGGCGCGCCAGTCGCTCTGTTGTTCCGGCCGTTCGAGATAGGTCTCCCAGATCCAGCGCATCTGCGTCTGCGATAGTCCTGACCCGCGGCCGAAGCGCTGCCACGACGGACTCTCGGTGTCGGTAGAATAGCAGCCGTAGATCAGCAGCGTGAAGCCGAGGGCACCTTCGCCCGCATTGCGCAGCGCCGCCGCGGCGGCGAGAGCGAGATTGGCGCCGGCCGAATCGCCGCCGACCGCGAGCCGCGCCGGATCGATGCCGAGGTCAGTACCCTCGCGCGCAGCGAGACGGATCATCGCAACCATTTCCTCGAACGCCACGGGAAAGCGATGCTCGGGCGCCAGCCGATAGTCGACTGAGAGGGCAGCGACACCGCTCTGACGGACAAGCTCGCGCAGCGCTGCGTCCCAGCTCGAGAGACTCCCCTGCATGAAGCCGCCGCCATGCGCATAGATCAGCAAAGGCGGCTTATCGGTGCCGTCGGGCAGATAGAGACGGCACGGCACCTGACCGTGCGGCCCCGGCAAGGCAACGTCGCGCTCACGGGCGAGCGGTACCGAGCCTTCGCCGAGGAAGGCGCCGATCCGGTCCACCGCTGCCCGTACGTCAGAGAGCGGGGCCTGTGTACGGTCGGGTGCGACAAGGCCGTGCTCCTGCAACAGCCTGCCGGCGGCTATCAGCTCGGGATCGATCCACGGAGTCGCATCGTTCATCGTCACTCTCCTCGGTTGGCTATTCGGCGGCGCGCGACGGCTCGGCGGTCGGCGTAGATGTCGCCGCCGGCAGGCGCGGCAATACCTCCTTGGCCATCAGACGGATGCCCTTCTCGGCTTCGCGGTGGTCGAGAAAGCCCGAGCGTCCGATAAAGATAAAATGGCCGAAGCCGCCGACCTTCTCGTAAATGTCCATGACTTGCTTGTAGACCGTGTCCGGGTTGCCGGCGCACAGGATGCCGCGCGCGATCGCCTGCTCGGCGGTGATGCCAATCAGACTGTCAGCAGGGCGCCGGGCAGTCTGAGCACCCGGCCGCGGCACGGTCCGGTAGTTCTGCGCAGCGACCTCCGGCGGCATGCGCCCCGGCAGAAATTTCGACATCTGCGGCGACTGCTTGAGGCTGGTGTTGAGAAACCACAAGGTCTTGCTGCCGACCCGCAAGCCTTCCTCATCGGTGTCGCCGACATAGCACAGCGCGGCATAGGCGAAACGGTCGGCGCCGGGCGCCGGCAGCCCGGCCTCGCGGCGGGCATCCCGGTAGGCGTCGAAGGCGCGCCGGCTCGCCTCGGGGCCGCGCAATACGAGCGCGTTGACCATGCCGCGCCGGCCGAGCTCCGCCGAGGTCTCGGGGTCGCCGGTCGCTGCCCACATCGGCGGATGCGGACGTTGGTAGACCGGCGGCCAGATGTTCACATGGCGGTGGATGAAATGCTTGCCCTCCCAGCTGAAGGGCCCCTCGTGCGAGGTCAGGGTCTTTTGGATCAGATCGATCGCCTCCCAGAAGCGATCGACGTAGCCGACCGGGTTGGCGTTGCCCGACACCATCTCGCTGTCGCCCGATTTGACGAAGCCGATCTCGAGCCGGCCGCGCGAAATCACATCCGCGGTCGCATATTCCTCGGCGACGCGAACCGGATCCGGGCGGACGGTGATCAAGGTCCCGAGCGAGAGGATGCGGACCTTCTTGGTCTGCCGGGCGAGGATGCCGAGGATCATCGGGCTGGCGCCATAGAGGCTGTTGATCCCGGAATGGTGCTCGATCGAGACGACGTTGATCCCGAGTTCGTCACATAACAGGTGTTCGTCGAGGCATTCCTCGAAGAGATCCGCGGAGATTTTGGGATCGCAATATTTGTTGGGCAGGCTGGCGCGCACCGACTCCGCGCGGTCGAGAATTTCCTGCGGCACAAACGGGTAGACGTTCTCGCAGTGGTACCAAGCCTGCATCTATTCTCTCCCGCTACTCGCTGAGAAACGCAGCGACCCGCTCGACAAACGCCTTGGGCTGCTCGATCTCGGGATGGTGCCCGGCGCCTTCGATCAGCGTGAAGCGCGAACCCGGGATCAGCCGGGCATAGGCGCGGCCGTAATCCGGGCTGACCACACCGTCGCTGGCACCCCAAACCAACAGGGTCGGCGCCGCGATCCGGCCGAGCCAGCGCGGCAGTTGCGGGTTGTACATGTAGGGGTGCCAGGCATATAGGCACAGCGCCTCGCGATTGCGGGCGTGGACGACCAGCGCCTCGTCAGACATCGCGTTGTAATCGGGCGCGAAGCGGTCGGGGTCGTGCCAGCTACGGCGGCGCACCTCGTCGGGCGAGCGGTTGAAGATGTCGAGGATGTCTGGCGTTTCGCGATCGCTGACCTTGATGCCGAGCGGATCCACGAGGATGAGCTTCTCGAGCCGATGGCTGCAGGCCACCGCGACCTCCGCGGCGAGCCAGCCGCCGAACGAGAAGCCGAGCAAGGTGACCTGGTCGCCGGGCAATGCGTCGAGCGCCGCAAGATAGAGATGCACCAGGTCGTAGACCGTGTCGAAGTCCTTGGGCCGCGGCGAGTTGCCGAAGCCCGGGGATGACGGTGCCATGACCTCGCCGTGCCGGCTGAGCAGGTCGAGAAAGCGCGCGGCGGGGTCGATCGTATCGAAGCCGTGCAATGCGAGGATCGCGCGCCCGGCACCGCGGCGCAGCACCTCGAGCTCGATCCCGTGCACCGTCAGCCGCCCTGCATCCGTCATCGCATCCTTCCTCGGCCCCGGCCGACATGTATAGCCGTCAATGGCGCCGCTGCGGAACCGGTGTCGGCCGCCGATTTCCCTGATCGACGGGAAAATACTGGCAAAAATCGGTTTTGCCGCGGTTTTCGACCCCGCTTGCCGTCGCCAACTGATTGTTTTTCCATACGAGTTGCCGGCAAATTCCCTAAGTGACCGAACAGGGAATTAAATCAATCGAACAGGGAGCTAAATCGGTCGAAGAGGGAATTAAATCCGGGTCGCAAGGAATTCGATTAAGGCGTGGCGGGAGGTCGGAATGCACAACCTGCAAGTTAATGGCGAGCGGCTGTGGGCGAGCCTGATGGCGCTGGCCGAGATTGGCGCGACGCCGAAGGGCGGAGTCTGCCGGCTGGCGGCAAGCGACCTCGACGGTGAGGCTCGCCGGCTCTTCATCGGCTGGTGCGAGGAGGCCGGCTGCGCGGTTCGGGTCGACAAGATCGGCAACATTTTTGCGCGCCGGCCCGGCCGCGACCCCAGCTTGCCGCCGGTCATGACCGGCAGCCATCTCGACACCCAGCCGACCGGCGGCAAGTTCGACGGCGCCTATGGCGTGATGGCGGGGCTCGAACTTGTGCGCACCTTGAACGACCTCGGCTACGAGACCGAGGCGCCGATCGAAATCGTCGCGTGGACCAATGAGGAAGGCTCGCGATTCTCGCCGGCGATGGTCGGTTCGGGGGTGTTCGCCGGGGTCTTTGATCTGGCCGAGGGTCTGGGCCGGCCCGATAATGTTACTGGTGTCACGCTCGGCCGCGAACTCGAACGGATCGGCTTTGCTGGTCCCGAGCCGGTAGGCGGAAACCCGATAGCGGCTTATTTCGAAGCGCACATCGAGCAAGGGCCGATCCTCGAAGCGGCCGGCTTGCCGATTGGCGTCGTGACCGGTGCGCAAGGCCAGCGATGGTACGAGATCACCGTCATTGGCCAGGAGGCGCATGCCGGACCGACGCCAATGCCGCGGCGGCGCGACGCGTTGGTCGGTGCGGCGCGCATGATCGACGCGGTCAACCGGACCGGACATGCGCACGCACCCTATGCCTGCGCCACGGTCGGCTTCGTGCAGGTGAGCCCAAACTCACGCAACACGATCCCCGGCCATGTGTTCTTCACGGTCGATTTCCGCCACCCCGAAGACGCGGTGCTGACGCAGATGGATCGCGAACTGCGGCAGGCCTGTGAAGGCACCGCCTCGGCAATCGGTCTCGAGGTCGAGGTCAAGGAGTTCTGGTATTTCCCGCCGACCCCGTTCCACCCCGATCTTGTCGCCGCCGTGCGTGACGCAGCCGACGCGCAGGGCTATCCGCATCAGGATATCATCAGCGGCGCCGGGCACGACGCCGTCTACATGGCGCGCGTTGCGCCGAGCGCGATGGTCTTTGTGCCGTGCGTCGGCGGCATCAGCCACAACGAGATCGAAGACGCCAAGCCGGAAGATCTGACCGCCGGCTGCAATGTGCTCCTAAACGCGGTGCTCGATCGGGCGAACGCCGGACGGTAGCTCTCTCCAGAGACCTTGTGGTCCTTGCGAGTAGGCGTTATTGTCCATACGTCTACACATAGCTCGATATGCCCCTCAACATCCGAAGTGAAGTGGTCAACCAGCTCGCCGAGAGGCTCGCCGCTCGCAAGCACACGAACAAGACCGAGGCAGTACGGATGGCGTTGGAAAACGAGTTGCACCGCCTCGACGAGACGGTACCGCTACGGGAGCGGCTTCGTCCGCTGCAAGACCGCGTTCTGAGACGGCCGGCTACCGGCCTGGAGGCAGATAAGGCGTTCTATGACGAACTCAGCGGCAACGCCTGATGTTTGTCGATGCATCAGCGATCGTCGCCATCCTGACCCGAGAGCCGGAAGCCGATGCGCCGGCGGATGTGCTGGAGGGCGCGCATTCGCCGATCACCTCGCCGATCGCGATCTTCGAGGCGGCCCCTCGGCATCTGCCGCAAGCGGCACGCAAGCGTCGAGGAGGCCCACGAGGATGTGCGCGAATTCCTCGGGATGGCCGGCGTTCGCACGGTGTCGGTAACCGAGAGGGAGGCGGAGACGGCGCTCGCCGCATTCTCGCGGTACGAGAAAGGCCGCGGACATCCGGCTCAGCTCAATTTGGGCGACTGCTTTGCATATGCGGTGGCGAAAAACCATCGGACGCTACTGCTGCTTAAAGGCGAGGATTTCCACAAGACCGACATTCCTATCGCCACTCGCTCGTAACCGGCCGAGCCATTGCGCCACGGCCGTGACGCGCACTGAGCAAGAAGCTTCACTCTTCGGGCAATCCGGCCTTGCGGAGACCCTCGACGAAGACGGCGCGGGTTTCAGCCGAAATGTACGCCGCATATAGCTTGTATTTGGCGATCGTCAAACCGGGTTGCAGCTCGATCAGCCGATTGAGCCAAGCACGTGCTTCTTCGATTCGACCAAGATGGGCGCAAGAGGCCACCCTGATGCGCATCGCGCTCATAAAGCGCGGCTGCTCGCGCAGACACTGATCCGCCCATTCCAACGCATCCTCGTATCGCTCGGCAGCGAGATGGGCCAAGGCGAGTCCGCCTGTAAACATGTAGCCCAGCGGGTCGAGCGGGCTCAATCGCATCGCGCGCTGGAGCGCGTCGATCGCCTGCTCCGGCCGGTTTTGATATGCCGACACCCATCCGCTTGCCATCCACGCGTGCGCAGAGTTGGGATTGATCGCTAGAGCACGGCCGATGGCGCTTGCCGCCGTGGCATGCTCGCCAGCAAGTATCGCGAGGGTATCGCCCGCCATCCAAAGAGCGTCGGGATCGTCCTTGCCCGTCTCGAGCGTATGCCGCGCCAGGCGCAGGCTGTCCGAGATCTCCGCGTCCGAGAGCGGGGGCCCACCCCGTCCCCTTTGCAGGGCGCGGCAGAAGCCGATCATTGCCGCGGCCGGGGCATAGGCAGGATCGATCGCATGCGCGCGTTTGAGCAGGGTGACAGCCTCGTGTGTGCCCTCTCCGGTGTATTTGTGAAATTGCGCCAGCGCGCGCAGGTACAGGTCGTAGGCATCGAGGCTTTGAGTCGGTTTCCGGGTCGCGCGCTCGATCTCGGATTGGCGGAGCTTGGGTTCGATCGCGCCGACAACGTGGCTCGCCACCTCGTCCTGCAGCTCGAAAATGTCCTTGAGCGCGCCGTCAAAACGGTTGGCCCAGATATGCGCACCGGTCGTTGTATCGATCAGCTGGCCGGTGATGCGCACGCGATTGGCGGCCTTGCGCACGCTGCCTTCCAACACGTAGCGCACGCCCAATTCGCGGGCCACCTGCTTCACGTCGACCGCTTTGCCCTTATGCGCGAAACTCGAATTGCGCGCGATGACAAACAGCCAAGGGAGCCGCGAGATCGCGGTGGTGATCTCTTCGACAATGCCGTCAGCGAAGTATTCCTGCTCCGGATCGTCGCTCATGTTCAGGAATGGCAACACCGCCAGTGGCGGCTTGTTTGGCAATGGTAGTGGCGGTTTTGTCGCGCTGGTGTCCCCGAGCGCGATGCGATAGACGCGCACCGGCCTGGTGATGTTCTTAACCTGCTGCTCGCCCAGATCCTCAAAGCCGAAATCGACTTTGTCACGTACCTGGTCGCGCACCACGCGGCTGACGCAGATCCCGCCTGGCTCGGCCAGGGCTTCGAGCCGTGCGGCAACATTGACGCCGTCGCCGTAAATGTCGTGCTCATCGATGATGATGTCGCCGAGATTGATGCCGATGCGGAACTCGATTCGGCGCTTTTCGGGGACTCCGTCATTGCGCAAGGTCATCTCGCGCTGCAATTCGACGGCGCAGCGCACCGCATCGACGACGCTGGCGAATTCGGCCAATAGCCCGTCGCCGGTGGTTTTGACAATGCGGCCGCGATGCTCGGCGATCCGGGGGGCGACACTTCGCGGCGCACCGCGGTCAGCGCCGCGTGCGTGCCCTCCTCGTCTTCACCCATCAGCCGCGAGTAGCCGGCGACATCGGCGGCCACTATCGCCGCCAACCGCCGCTCGACCCGTTCGCGGCTACCCGAATTCATCGCATCGTGCGGTCGGCGCTGCGGCTACTCGGCGGCGGCGAGGTGCGGGCGTTGCAGCCGACGCAGTTCGGCGACCCGCTCCCTGGTGTAGAGATCGGTCCAGTTGATGAGCGCAAAGTCAGTCACTTGGCGCGGGTCATAGGCGCGGTCAGGGATGCGGATCTCCTTGCCGGCGATGTATACGGCACGGATGCGGCTCTTGTCCTGCAATAGCCGGATGTCGGTCAATGGCGAGAAGTCGAGCCCAATGAAATCCGCTGCCCGGCCAGGTTCGAGTACGCCAATGCGGTCGCCTTCGGTCATGAAGCCGGCATTGACTTCGGTCGCTGCGCGCAATGCGGCCCCCGGGGTGAACCCCAGATCCTCGACAAAGAGCTCGAGCTCGCGGGCGTTCCATTCGCCGTAGGGGGTGACCGCGAAGCCGGTATCGGTGCCGGTCAGCATCGGCACGCCAGCGGCACGCGCCTTCTTCCAATTGGCGCAGCCGATGTCGTATTCACGTCTTGCGCCTTCGGGGCGGCCCCTTTGATAGGTGGGGTCGTGCGGCTGGGTAAAGTCGATCGTGTTGCGTGGATGGGTCAGGGTCGGGCAGACGAGACTACCGGTCTCCAGCATCGCCGCAATGCATTCGCCGTCGAGGTGGTTGGCGTGGAAGATCAGGTCCACACCGCTGCGCGCGGCATAGAGGGTTGCTTCGCGGCCGCGCGCATGGGCGATCGCCTTCTTGCCGAGGCGGTGGGTTTCGCGGACCATGATCTCGGTCTCGTCCTGCGTGAAGGCCGCGACGAGTTCGCCATTCTCGCGGCGCTGGATGCCGTCGAGCGCGATCTTGATGCAGTCGACCCCGTCCTTGACTTGGCGGCGGATCTCCTCGACCGCCTCGGCGCTGGTTGTGACGAGCTTGCCGATCGAGGTCTCGGGCGCGCCGATCCAAGTCGGATACCAGTCGGTCAGACCCTGATGGGTCGTCACATAGCGTCCGGCCGCCATGACCCGCGGCCCGTCGAAGAGGCCGGCGCGGATCGCATTGCGGATCGACAGGCTGATCTGGCCGGCGTCGCCCGGCGAGCAGATCGCCGTGAAGCCGGCGGCGGCAACCTTCTGGGCGAAGAACATGCCGCGCAAGGTGCGGAATTCCAGCGGACTATAGAGGTCAATGTCCTCCTCGCTCTTGGCGTTGCCATAGGCAAGGTGGGTGTGGACGTCGACGAGCCCCGGCATCACGAAATAGGCGGAGTAGTCGAGCAGGCGATCACTGCGAGACCGCCGCGGCGCATTCTTCTCCGGGCCGACGTAGTCGAGGGTACCGCGTTCGTCGAAGACCAGGGCCTCGCCCTTTCGGGCTTCATCCTCATGCCCGGTGAAGAGATGGCCGCAACGAACAAAGGTCTTCATTGCCGTGAACTCCCGCTCGAACAAAAGATAGGTGTCTCTTTAGCATGCCGGCCGTCGTGGCTCGACTCCCGAGAGGCCAGCGGTGCAAAATTCCTTTCTCAGGGTCGACAGAGTAGGAAGGCTACCCATGAAGATCGCGCGGATCGAAACATTCATCCTCGGGACCGGCAGCGCAAAGGATCTGCTGTTCTGCCGTGTCGAGACCGAGAGCGGCCTCTTCGGCTGGGGCGAGGCCTATGTGACCCAAGGCAAGGAGAAAGTAGTCGCCGAATGCATCCAGGCGATGGCTCCCCACCTGATCGGGCGCAGCGCCTTCAACATCCGTCACACCGGCCAGATCATGTACGAGGATTTCGCGATCAAGCGCGGCTCGCCGGAGCTATTGGCGGCATGGAGTGCGGTCGAGATTGCATCGTGGGACATCCTCGGGAAGCACGCCGGATTGCCGGTGTACAATCTGATCGGCGGCGCGTCGCGCGAGCGCGTGCGGGTCTATGCCAATGGCTGGTCGAGAGGGACGACGATCGAGGAGGGTGTGGAGCGCGGGCTGAAGGTCAAAGCGATGGGCTTCACTGCTGCGAAGTTCGATCCATTTCCTGGGCCGTGGCGCAGTTTTGTCGATCGCCGTGACGAGGATTTTGCAATCGCCTGCGTCCGGGCGATGCGCGAGGCGCTCGGCCCCGAGTTTGAACTATTGATCGAGGCGCACCGGCGCTTTGCACCCGCTCACGCGATCCGCATCGGGCATCGCTTGGCCGAATTCGGCATCGACTGGTACGAGGAACCGTGCCTGTCGGAGAATATCGAGCTCGTGGCCGAAGTACGCCGCGCGGTGCCGATCCCAATCGTCACCGGCGAGGCGATATATACGAGAGAGGCGTTCTTCGAGTGCTTGGCTAGACGCGCAGCCGACATCCTGAACCCGGACATCTGCGTCGTTGGCGGGATCACCGCCATGCTCGACATTGCTGCAATGGCACAGCCGCAGGCAGTGGTCATGGCGCCGCACAACTACAACAGCACGCTCGTCGGTTTGGCCGCGACGGTCCACGTATCGGCCGTCATCCCGAATTTCCGGATCACCGAGTATTTCGTTAACTTCGCAGAACTGTGCCGGGATATTGCGACGGCTTCGCTGACCATGCAGGACGGCTGGATCGAGCTGCCGACGAGCCCCGGATTGGGCGTCGACCTCGATGTCGAGAAACTGAGGGCGCGCCCGCACCAGGAAGCGACGCATCGGGGATTCCGGCAGTACTGGGAAGAATACCCGCGCAAAGGCTACACGCCGAGCTTGCGCTGAGAACTTGAAATCGTCTACATGAACACCAATGTTACCGTGCACGGCCCCGGCTCGCCGACGACAAAACCCGCGAGGTTCTAAACGGGAATAGCGGTTGGCGAACCCACGGGTCTCCTAGGAGAAGAGATGTCAAAAATCCCGCAAAGGGAATGGAGCGCCATTGCGGCGCGTCACGCGCAAGGTGAGTCATTGAGCGCAATCGCCCGCAGTTACGGCTGCACCCCTCCGGCGATCCACTACGTTCTCAAGCGCAATGGACAACTGGCCGTAGAGAAGGTCGCGCAGCCTGCCGAAGCGGCGCCCTCCCGTTCGAGCGAGCTTCGTCGCGAGGCGCATCCACCAACGCTGCGGTCGAACGGCGAAATCAAGCTGTCGCCAAATCGGACGAATGAACTCGCAAGCATGAGCGATCGGGAGCCAGCCTTGCCGGCGATTGGGCTGGCGCGTAGCGAGCAGCAGACGACGGCGATTGGGCTAGCCCGTAGCGAGCAGCACCCAGCGGTAATCGGGCTCGCGCGTAGCGAGCAGCAGACGACGGCGATTGGGCTAGCCCGTAGCGAGCAGCAGACGGCAGCCGAACCTCAGCGGCCCACTGGCTCATTTCGTACAGCTGGTCGCTCATTGGCTTTTACTGACGGGTTGGACCGCGAGCTGCATGAGCGCGCCGAAGCTGCGATCGAAACATTCCGATCATGCTTCGGCGCCGCCCTCGCAGAGGGCTCACCGCACGAACGCGCACGGCTTCGTCAAGCAGCATCCGATCTGATGAGAGTGGCGGCACGGACGACGATCGTTCTCGATCGACTGAACGCGCTGAGTGAGCGCGCTGCTGCCCGGTTTGACCCCAGATCGAACGGTAACAGGCGGACCTGACGGCGCGAGATCCTCACTCAACGTCGGCGCACGCTGGCCTCGGTGACGACCAGATCCATCGGAATGTCGAAGTCCTGCGGGTAGATCGTCTCCAGTTGCGACACTTCGAAACCGACGCCAATCGCCCACGGCCGCGGCTTGAGCGCCGCCAAGGTGCGATCGAAGTAGCCGCCGCCATAGCCTAGCCGATAGCAGTCCCGGTCGAAGCCGACGAGCGGCGCCAATACGGCTTGTGGGACAACGGTCCGGCGGCTTTCCGGGATCGGAATATTCCAAACCCCATCGACGAGCCTCTCGCCCGGCCGCCAAGCCCGGTATTCGAGCGGGCCCTTTTTGTCAATCACAGCCGGCAGCGCCACCGCCGAACCCTCGGCAATCAGGCAGTCGATCAGGGGCCGTGGGTCGAACTCCGCCTGGAACGGCCAGTAGACGCCGAGGATGATCCCGGGTCGCTCTTGCAACAGCGCACGCAACCGTTCCTCGATCCGTTGCTCCCACAGCCCGCGCTCAGCCTGTCCGGTTCCCGTCCGCAGAGCGAGCAATCGCTGGCGTTCGGCCTTGCGCCAGACTCTGACCTCCGCCGGGTCCACTTTAGAAAAGGCCGGTAATGCGCCCCTCGGCGTCGACCTCTATATTGTTGGCTGCTGGTACCCGCGGCAGGCCGGGCATGGTCATGATGTCGCCGCAGATCGCCACGACGAACTCGGCGCCGGCCGACAGCCGCACCTCGCGGATTGCCACCGTGTGGCCATTCGGCGCCCCTTTCGTGTTGGGATCGGTCGTGAAGCTGAACTGTGTTTTGGCGATGCAGACCGGATAATGGCCAAAGCCTTGGTCCTGCAGCTGGGCAAACTGGTCCTGTACCGATTTGGCGGCTTCGATGTCTTCGGCGCCGTAGATGCGCTGGGCGATGGTCCGCACCTTTTCGAGGAGAGGCATTTCGTCATGATAGAGAAATTCGAGCTTCGCGGCCCCGTTCTCAGCGAGGTCGACGACTTCGCGGGCTAGTTCGACCGCGCCGGCTCCGCCCTGAGCCCAGTGGTCGGCAATGACCGCCTTGACGCCGTCGGCCGCGCACAGCTCTTTGAGCCTCGTGTGCTCATGGGCAGTGTCGGCGCTGAAACGATTGACCGACACCACCGCCGGCACACCGAACCGGCGGATATTGGCGAGGTGCCGGTGCAAGTTGGCAAAGCCCTGCTCTAGTGCCGCGACGTTTTCCT
>Ga0306919_10000405_pt1 | contig 18635 bp, 25 predicted proteins | sample flu12Cox44000172_FD_203764 | JGI IMG/M metagenome (GOLD analysis project Ga0306919, IMG submission 203764) | Lab enrichment of tropical soil microbial communities from Luquillo Experimental Forest, Puerto Rico - flux4day.12C.oxic.44.000.172 (v2)... | ecosystem: Environmental > Terrestrial >... | reverse complement strand
GCCGCCGCGCTCCTCGAACGGCGCGGCCTCGAGCATCAGCACGCGCGCTCCATTCTGGTGCGCCGAGATCGCGGCGCACAAGGCCGCATTGCCTGCCCCGACCACCAGCACGTCCGGCGCCACGCCCCGCAGTTCGGCAGATGTCATGCTTCCTCCCGAGATGTGAGGATCACAAAACGGCGCTTCAAACGTTCGATCAGCGCTGGTCCTGCGGACGGGTTCGCCGAAGTGTATTTATAGAACGTCTGCGCTGCTCACTCCGCTTTTATTTTCGCAAACTCGATCACCTTCGCCCATTTCTCGGTTTCGTGAGCGATGAGCTTGCCGAGGTCGGCGGACGAGCCAGTCAGCACGGTGGCTCCCAGGTCCGTGAGCCGCGCTTTCAATTTGGGATCGGCGAGCGACCCATTCATCGCCGTGTTGAGCCGATCGACAATCTCGACGGGCGTGCCTTTGGGCGCCCCGATGCCGTACCAGGCGCTCGCCTCGTAGCCCAGGACCAATTCGCCCACGGTTGGGATGTCTGGCAACAGTTCTGAGCGCGCGGTGCCGGTGACCGCCAGTGCACGCACCTTTCCCGTACTGATGTAGGGCATTGTCGCGGTCACGGCCCCGAACACGACCTGCACTTGGCCGCCTAGCAGGTTGGTGAGCGCGGGGGCCACGCCGCGATAAGGCACATGCACCATTCTGAGGCCGGCCTTGAACATCAACAGCTCGCCGGCGACATGTGACACGCTCCCATTGCCGGCCGACCCCATATTGATCTTGCCCGGAGTGGCCTTGGCGTGGGCGATGAACTCGGAAAGGGTTTTGGCCGGAACCGACAGATTGATGACCATGATTTCGGGCGTGCGCAGGATGCCTGCGACTGGCGTCACATCGCGGATGAAATTGAAGCTGAGCCTGTCGTACAAGGTCGCGTTGATCGCGTTCGGCAGGCCGATAAGGCCGAGCGTATAGCCGTCGGCCGGCGCGCGTACGAGCGCCTCGGTGGCAACGTTGGTCCCGGCGCCAGGCCGGTTCTCAATGACGACGGGTTGGCCCAGCCGTTCTTGCAGCCATTGACCGATCAGGCGCCCGACGATATCGGCCCCTCCGCCGGCGGAAAAGCCTATGAGCAAGCGCACCGGACGCGACGGATAGGTTTGTGCCCACGACATGCGCGATAAAGCAGGCAGCGCCGCAGCACCCGCTGCCAGATGCAGAAATTGGCGGCGGAGAAGGTTCATGGCGAGAGGCCTGTGGCTCTGATGACGATCATTCTCATGCGCGCACCTTTCCATCTCCTGACACACTGTCAGGGCCACACCGGGCGGTGATAGCCAAGCGGGACCGAGGGCCGCGCCCAGTACGGCGGCGTTTCCGACAATTGCACGGCTGGCCTAAGGTGGCCGAGCCGGCCAGATGGTGTCTCACTGACCGTCGACCAACGCTCCAGTTCGCTGGCGGTGAACTCAGCAGGTATATCCCTCAGCGCCGCAGGCGGCACTTCGCCGAGATCAACGATCCACTTGCCGACTTGAGCGAGAGAGATCCGTACCAACCAGCTGCCACCTTCCCGGGTCCGACGCGCCAATGCCACCATCGCGCCAAACGCCATCAAGTAACCCGTGCAATAATCGATCGCTGAGACCGGGTAGAATTGCGGCGCCGGAGACTTCCCCGGGATGCACTCCGCCTGCCGTATCGTCATGCCGCTGACGGTTTGCACTACCGTGTCGAAGCCGCGCCGTGACGCCCACGGGCCGGCGTGACTGAAGGCACAGAGCGAGACGTAGACGAGCCCAGGTCGGATCGCAGCCAGCTCCTCTGGCGACAAGCCGCGGTTGGCCAAGGTGCCCGGACGATATCCTTGCGAGAAGACATCTGCCTTGCGCACCAGCCCGCGCAGGATATCGGCATCGCCCCGAGCGCGCAGGTCGAGTTCGGCCGACAGCTTGCCGTGCCCGGTATCCAATTCCTGGTACCCAAGGCTGGGCAGATGTGCGCCAGTGATCCTCAAGACGTCAGCGCCATGTTCGGCGAGCGTGCGGGCACAAGTCGGTCCGGCCAGGACGCGAGTCAGGTCGAGGACGCGGATGCCCGAGAGCGGCCGATTGCCAGCTGGAAGCGGTTCGGGGGCGCTGTCGCCGATGCGCATGATTTCCATGAGCGGCAACGCCGCGACCGCAGCACCTTGCGGATGTCTCGCCCATTCTGCCTGCGTTCGCGCCAAGCCGCCGGCGCCCTTCGCAGCAATGATCGCCTCCTCAAGATCGGCGGCGTTCCACGTGGCCACTGCGCGGGCCACGGCCTCACGATCCTCCGCTACGCCGAGCACGCTGAGTGCCGCCGCGCGATGATTGGGAAAATTGCAATGGAGATAGGACCAGCGCCGGTCGCGGGTCGGATAGAAGCCCATGATGGTGTTTCGCTCGGATGAAACGTCCGTGCCGGCGAGCTGAAGGTAGTGGCCGCTGCGCAACGCTGCGGTGGCCTGGCGAAGATCGACCGTCACTCGCTGACGCCGCCCGGTACGGACCTGCCACAGTTCCGTGGCCGCGAGCCCGCTTGCAGCGAGAGTAGCCGCACCCGCGGCGCCGATGCGGAACGGCGTCGGCAGCACAGGATCGGCACCACCGGTGAACATGACATCCGCTGCCTGCGTGTCACCCCAACCTGCGATCGGTAGGATCGTGCGAAGCGCTTCATTCGGCGTGGTCATGATCTTGTAACTGCGAGCCGGTGGAGACCCCGGTCATTGTGCATGGGGCCGCGGCGCACATCCATCCCGCGAAGTCCCTTAATTGCCACCTGGACGCACCTGGCCAAGAGCCGGACAGCGCAGCACCGCGGGTCACGCGCTATCCAGCACAATGTCTGACTGAGTGAGGTCACCCAATGACCGCTCATGGCACAAAGCGGACATCCCTATCGCGTCGCTCGATGTCCGCTTTCGGGGCTAAAGCGGACATTGCTAAGTGAACCGGTAATGTCCGCTCCTGACCCAAAGCGGACATTGAGTGGCCGCTTTTGCCGCGATGCCTGCAAAAAATCTTGCCGCCGCTTCGGAACAAAACTACCTCTGTCGGATTCACAACATAAGGCGCGCAACCGAACGGTTGGGCCTGCGGAGGTCCGTCGGAGCATTGGGATGCGCCGTCTGCCCGTCATCTCCCTCGACCCGATGGAGTTCCTGCAGGCGTTTACGGCCGGACTGCGGGCCGAATTCGCCGACGCCGCTTGCGCCCCGGTGCCGGAATACCTGGCGGCGCTCATGCGACAATTGGATGGGGATCATAACGAGCACTCAGGGGAGGGGCGTGAATATGGGACAGGCCCAACAGAATCGTCGAGCGGTGTTGATCGTCGAGGACGACGCCGAACTGCGCGAGTTCGCAGCGAGGCTGCTTGAAGACGGCGAACTCGATACCATCGAGTGTGAAAGCGCCGAAGCTGCCCTTGCCACGATGCTAATCCGCGGGCGAGACGTGGGTATGATCTTTGCGGATATCCGGCTTCCCGGCGTTATGGATGGGATCGACTTGGCGCGCGAGGTCAGGCTGCGCTGGCCCTTTCTTCCTGTGATTCTCACGTCCGGGCATCCGCGTGATGACCAGCTGCCGCCTGGGGTCGATTTTATGCCCAAGCCGTGGCAGCTGCTGAATCTCCTTGTGGCCGCTAAACAGGCGCTAGCGTGTCTGTGAGGTCGGCCTCCAAGGCATCGCATTTGACTACTTGGTTGGTGCCAGCCTGGTGATCTGCGCCGCGATCAGATCCTGCTTGCCAGTGATGTGTTGAAACAGCAACACTTCGCGGAAATTGGCGCTGTATAGCTTCGCGGTAGCCAAGCACGCCCTTGACTGGATGTAAGACTGGCACGCTGCAGTTCGGGCGCTTAGCTCCGAAACTTGGCCGTCCGCCCATCTACTTGGCTCAGGAGACCGATATGTCCATAGAAGCGCATCTTGCGGAACTGGAACGACGGCATCGGGCCTTGGAAGCGGAAATTGCCGAAGCCCATGCTCATCCGTCGATCGACGATCTACAGATCGTCGAGTTAAAACGTCGGAAGTTGTTGGTAAAGGACGCAATCGCCCGCCTGCAGAACTAATCGCTGATGCCATTTTACGAAACAATAGTTGGCGCGCATGAAAGCCACAGCGACGCTCGCGAAAGAGCTGGAGGCTAGACGGCCCCGACGTCATCCCAATGCACAAATAATGCTAAGATCGCGACCGGCAGCGGCGGGAGAAGCACAATTGAAACAATCCATGAAATACGACTGAATAATTTTGTGCCAGATCGAGAGAGGGTTGAGCAGGCCAGTCAACCCGCGAGGAGCTAAGACGAGCCGCCGGAGCTACCACGCCTAGCGGCTCTTGCTTTTCCGCGCTCGTCACCGCTCTTCGCACTCGTACCTGCGGGCCAAGGAAAGCCACCGTCGTTCTAGAGCAACGAAGTCTGCCTTCATAAATGGGTCGGTGGCGGCCGTGGCTATTTGACGAGCCTCAGCGGCACGGAGGTAGCATTCTTGAACTATGTCTGACTTGAAGGTGTGGGGCATGATGACCCGTACTCGCCGAGGAATTGCCGATGACGATGGGTCGGCCGGAGAGGTGCCCCAGTTCAAAATCTCAAGGTTAAATCGACGTCATATTTCGCCTACCAAGCCTCTAACCCAGGGCATGGCATTGCTGCGGTGCGTTCGTCCGCTTTTGGCACAAAGCGGACAAATCGAGGCAAGCATTCGCTTGTCCGCTTTTGGAGCGAAGCGGACATGCCGCGAGCGGCGGGAGCGCGCCGATCTGACGTCTAGCGCCTGATCCAACTCTTGCCCGCTCGAACGCGCAAAATAGTTTTGCAACACAATCTGCCAGGACCGGACTCATGCACTACAGCAAACGTCGTGCCGTCCACGGGCCTTTCGTTGCGCTCGTCAGGCAGCAAGTATTTCACGGCATTGAGCAAGCTCAGTTTCGAGCCGCGCGGTATTCTGCAACAGACGCCGCGTGATCAGCTGCAAAAAGTAGAACCCAAACTTGGGATTCTGAAAAAAAAGCTGCTCAATCTGGCCATAGCTGATCTGGAGCAATATCCCCGCGGCGACGCATTCGAGCGTCTGCGTACGGCTGTGTTCGGGTGTGAGGAAGGCAAACTCGCCAACCACATGCGGGCTCACAACCTCGATACCAGTCTCCACGAGCCGGAAATGGCCGGACAACACGACAAACATATCACTGGCGACCTCACCCTTGTGGAACACAACCTCACCGGCTTTTACATGTCGCGTCGACGTAAACGGCTTGAGCCAGTTCATATTGGGATCTCCGTGCGCTGCCTCGCGCACTTGCTTTGTCAGCTGCAGCATCTCGCGAAGGCGTAGGCTATTCAATGGCAGAAGAATGAGATGCAAAATTAAAACAGGATACAAGGCGCCGAAATACCCGTATGTGATAAAGGCGCAATTGCTGCAAATCCCGATTACGCGCAGTGGCACCATCGTCTTCATATAGAAGGTCATAAAAACGAGGCTAGCTGCGACGTATCCACTGATTTCCGCAGCACTCATGATTTGTCTCCCTCGGTTCGGGAAGCGCTTCAGTTGCGACGATCACCCGCCGACATGTTTGGGCTCGTCCATGCGAGTGAGTTTGATAATCGCAATACTGCGGACAATCCTTGCTCAGTAGAAGCACGTTGTCTTCACAAAAAGGGAAAACGGATCGAGCGCGAAGTCATCCGCGAGACTGTGTCCGAACAGGCCAAGCCAACGATCCTGTGCGATATAGGCGAGCTTCTCACGCTCTTGTGGGCACTCATGTTTGAGACCAAGCAAATTTTGAAAATGATGAACCATCTCATGGACAAGAACGGATAGCTCGGCTGGCGTGCTGCCGCTCCAGCCCTCGGGCAAATAGATGGTTCGCGTGGCGTCGTCGTATATGGCGATGGTGTCGTGTTGAGCAGAGGGGGCTCGATTGTTCGGCTCAACTTGTGCTCCCGGATCGGACAACAAGTCGGTAAAACGCAAAGACGCGATCTTGGCGGGAGGTGCGAACTCTATCCTGGGATGCTCGTGCATGGTCGGAAGGTCGAACTGATTTGAAACCCAGGTTTCCATTGCGGTAATTTGCTGGACTGAAAGAAATTCTAGGTGCGCCTGATTGTGCATGCCCCAAAAAGATATCGCAGGCGTCGTCATTGTCGCTTTCGAGACGGAAATTTCCGTCGCAGACTGGTTAGTAGCAAAGTTTAGCCCAACCCCTATTCCCACCGCGGCGAGCCCGCCGATAACGCATATGACTGCGTGTCGCATTGAAGCCTCCCTGCCCCGTGCAAATCAAAATCATCGGAACTTTAGAGCGGGGGATCGAGAGAGGGGGTGTGAACTAGGTCACACTTCGCTGCTCAAAAAAAATGCACCTGCACAGGGTCCCAAGGCGCTTCGCTTTGGGTCCGGCAACGCCACCCAGCAGGTCCGCTTGTTATCGGACTGCGATGGTTTGGGGCATGTTCTCGTAGTGGGCCCGCTTCCGCTAAATCTCGCCGCCAAGCAGGCGTAGAGCGCGCAGCGTTCCTGATACCCGCTGACTGATCCCTACCAATCGGCGGCGCGGCGGCCGCGTGGCCGCTCGTGGCGCGGGCGCAGCAGGCGGCGATGCCGGTTGTCGGATTTCTCGGCAGCACGCCGGCCGGACCTTATGCAGCCATCGTGGCCGCCGTCCGGCAGGGCTTGAAAGAAACCGGCTTTGTTGAGGGCGAGAACGTCGCCATCGAATACCGCTGGGCCGACAATCAACTCGACCGATTGCCGGCGTTGGCAGCAGACCTGGTTAGCCGCAAGGTCGCCGTCATTATCACGAGCGGCTCCGTGCCACCAGCGCTGGCGGCAAAAGCCGCGACATCAACCATTCCGATCGTCTTTCACACCGGCTTGGATCCGGTTGCTGCTGGCCTTGTCTCGAGCATCAACCGGCCGGGCGGGAATATCACTGGTGTAACCTTCCTCACCGAGGCCTCGACGTTGAAACGGCTTAGCCTTCTGCGCGACCTAGTGACGACCGCCAACGTCATCGGGTTGCTGGCCAATCGAGCCGAGGCAACTGACAGCGTAACCAAAGAGGTGGAAACAGTGACTCGCCAGCTTGGGCTTGCGTTGCACGTCGTGCACGCCGGCAACGAGCGCGAACTCGACGACGCATTTGTGACACTGGCACAACGAAAGGTCGACGCGCTGCTCGTCAACACCGGACCATTCTTTCGAACCCGGACCGAACAACTCGTGGGGCTGGCGGCGCGCTATGCTATCCCTGCAATCTACCCGGGTCGTGATTACGCTCTGGCCGGCGGCCTCATGGGCTACGCCCCCAGCATCACCGAAGCCTATCGTCAGCAAGGCGTCTATGTGGGAAAGATCCTGAAAGGCGAGAAGCCCGGCGATCTACCGGTCATACAATCAACGACCTTCGAGTTCGTCCTCAACCTCAAGGCTGCAAGAGCACTCAACCTCACGCCTTCGCCCGGACTACTCGCCATCGCCGACGAGGTGATCGAATGAGGCGGCGCCGCTTCATCACGCTGCTCGGCGGCGCGGCTGCGTGGCCGCTCGCGGCGCGCGCACAGCAGCAAGCTGATGTCTTGGGCGCATTCTGGCGTAAGCCCGACCAGTGAATTCTAGGGGCGCGCGTCGCGGTCGAGTTTGGCGTGGAGGCGGCCGATCGTTTCGATCTGGGTGGCTAAGGCGTCATCACTCAGAAACCGGCTCTTATGCGCAAGCGCAATCCAGAACTCTCGGATGTTAGTAAGCGTTTCGCGATGTAATGGATCAAGTGTAATTCTGATTGCTCGCTCGCAGTCCGCCGCCTTTTCCCATGGGTCCACTTGAGCCATGGGGCCATCTCTACAAGATTTTCTATGCGCGTTCGAGCCGTCGGACTGGGTTTTCCCCGTAGCCCACAGCGCAAACTGCTGCGTGCCGGTCGAGCCAACGTCGGTATTGCGCGTTTCGCGTCTTTCAGAAAAGGCGTTAGCTTCGTCGCGTCGTGAATGTACTGAGCCATGAACTCCGATAGCACGTCATCGAGCCGCTGCTCGGGCTGCTGTTGGACATCGATCCGCTGCTTGCGCTGCACTTGGTTACTATCCCAAGGCACAAATCAGGCAAGGTGCGGATTGCGAAGGCGTACGCCCGATATCTCACCGCAAACGTCGTATCAGCTCGATAATCGCAACCACACTGGTGCGGATCGCGTAAGCGCCCCGACCCGCCGCTGGAGAACGACCCGCCCTTAGCGCAGCAGCGGCGCGCGGCTGAGGCCGCCAGAGATTGCTACATCCCAGAAAATTTACCCCCGTCCCCCTCGGGTTTTTCCCTGCTTCAGGGGTTCTTCCTTCGGGTCCAGGCTCGGATTTGTCCCTGGGACTGTGATGGTTGATCCGGCGCGCCGACCGAACCGGTGCCGTCCTCGGGCGGGAAGGGCGTGACCTCGAAAGGGGTTGATGTCGAATGGTTTCGTAAGGGGTGGCCCGCCTCGCGCCATTTGGCGACGGTATCAGAGATGATTTTTACCGAGGCCGAAGCCATCTGGGTGAGGGTGGTGTACTGCTCCGTCTCGCGCTGAACTCGCTCCCCCTCCGATTGCAGAAAATCTTTTGCCTCTTGCAACTCGCCAATCATTTTTTCGATTTCTGCAATGGAAGTAGCTCCGACTTGCTGAACAAGCGGCGCAATCTCCACGTCAGTTTCGGACTTAGGCGGTGAAGGCGCCCCTGCGGGAACCAGATCGCGCGTTTCGCTTTCGATGATGTCTAGAGCTTGCAAAGCCCACTTCACAGGTTCCATAACATTCACTCCTTCCCACCTCCTGAAATCCAAGTTTCCACTAAGGAAGTTAAGAAATGCCCGGTTCGGCCAGATTACGCGGAAGTTCGCGACTCAAGGCAGGCTATAACTCGCCAGTAGGATCGCACCCGAAAAGGCGACCAGTTTCGCGGCTTGAGCGCGCCCTCGATCCACTTGCCGATGCCGATGGTCAAACAACAGCTGTCGTCGTGAACACGGGTCTCGCTCATCGGGTCGTACGCAGCCACCGCCACCATGACATCGCTGCCGCAGGTGCCGGTAGCAGGCGCGTCTGCGCTTGTTCGCGCCAAGCATCGCGGTCACGTCGCATGTCCTCAAGCATCGCTTTCAACTCGGTCAACCGCTCCTCGGCCAGGGCGAGACGGGTGCGCAACTCGGCCACGGTCTCGACGGGAGCAGGGAACGGGTAGACACGCGCCGACTCGGCGCCGTCCATGTTATGACCGTCGTCTTCCTTGCTACCCGCGAAGAGCCGACCAGAGATCGCGCGAGCGAGTATCGTCTTGCCGCGTCCCGTCAGCCGCGCTGCTTGCCCCAGCGAGTGAGTCGTCATGCGACCCCCAGTATCCTCGGAGTGTTCCAAAGGGTCACGCGGTGCGCCACGAGACCCGTCCCGTGACGGTGCGCACGAGATAGTTAACGAATGGTGTAATGACGGCCTTCCATCCCCGCCGTCGCTCACTGCAGGGTGACGAGCTGCGGGCGCTAGCTTTCGCCCGCACATCGTTTGCTGTGAGTTCGCGCCACAGCGCTGGACAGGGCTAGGGTGTCGATGCGGCCCTTTAGGCGTCAATCAGCAGCGCCGTCTTGAACAGCGAGGCCGGAACTCCGGCTCGGAGGTGACTAAATACCGGAGCCGAAAGATCCGTTGCCACTCCACGAGGGCCCTCGCGAAGCAACACATAAGTTTGGAACCCGACTCGTGGCTGCGCGTTAGGTAATCGGCGCGGAATCGGGAGGGAGAAGATGTGGCTTGCCCTTGCGGCCATGACGCTAGCTGCGGCGGTCGGGTTTTACTTTTTAGCTTTGGCAATTCAGTACGAGTAGTACGAGCGCTAGTCAGCGATCGGCTTGTCTGGGGGCGGCCCTCAAGTTGAAGGGAGGGCGCGACCATGTCGCTAGCGGGGCAGGCGAGCGGCCAGCTCGTAGCCGTGGTTCGAACAGCAAATCGGATCGATTACTGGATCCGTCGGCGTGTCCACGCAACCGATCTCGATCCTTCTAATCTCTGGCCTGCACAGGATCGCCCTCATCGATCGAGGGTGAGTGGTGCTCCTCACAGCAAGGTATTTCCCGCTATTGATCGAAGCGTTTGGTTGTCGATTGGGAACTGCCTCAGGGCCCAATATGACGCTCTAGCGCCGCCGATGCCCCCGCATATCGCTGCACTCGTCGAGCAACTCGAAACGGGGAACAGATGGAGGGCGATGATGTCTGTACAGACGATGCATGTACAAAAGCCGCATTGGCTCGATTACGACCCGGTAGCACTTGCTGTGCTGGTGATCGGAATAGGCATCATTGAACTGCTCGCATTGATCATTTGACCCTGCGCTCCAGCGAGATGGAAACTAAGAACTCTCGTCCCAAAGTTCCACTAGAACACTTTTCCGCCACGGTAGAGGTGTGCGCTACGCTCTAGGAGTAGACCATGACCCGCACGGGGAGGCTGCCATGAGCGTAGTTTTCAACGATCTACTACTCTTCTCCTGCTTAACCGCGTTGGTTACCGGGATTGTGATCGCGGCCGCGATACTGATCATTTGACGGTGGAAGCGCGTCTTTGAGCTGTCGGCCCCTTCGCTCGCAGTGTCGTGACACGCTGAGCATGTGTGCGCCGATCGCGCGCCCCCCAGAGGGGGCCTCGAAGGCGCGAGGCGGTATCAGCGAGGATGGTGGGCGCCCCTGCCCAGGAGGAAATCGACGAACCCACCGGCAAATCCTTGCTACCGCGAAGTCACATTGCCCATCTCGAATTTCTCGCGTAACTGAACCGGGCCAACTAACTATCTGCCGCTGTCTCTCGATAATCGACCCACCTTGATCGCAGCGGTGATGGTCCTCCTGCCCAGCCGGCTGGGGCGAGCGGCTTGCCCGAGCGAGATCACAGTCATTGAGCCCCCCATTGAATACCTTCGTGGTCTTGAGGTTCATCACGAACTTTGAATTTGTTCGGAGAATCGGCCGGCAATTGGCTGTCGTTAGATCGATCCCCTGCCGAGATTATCGTGAGTTTTGACCCTCGTTGTAATTCTGCAACAGTTTTCAAACTTTTCTCCTCCGAAGATGATTTTCGGGTTTTTGACGCTGTTGGAGCACATAAGGCTCGAACCGGCTGTTCGAAATGTGGAGGGACATCATGCGTAAGCTATTCCATGCTACGGCAGCGCTCTCGGTGTTGCTGGCAACGTCGATGGCCGCGAATGCCGCTGACGTTTATGCACGTCCGCGTTATGCGCCCCCGCCTCCGGTCTATGCGCCTCCGCCGTTCAGTTGGACCGGATTTTATCTTGGCGGCAACATTGGCGGGGCCTGGGCTCACCGTGACGTGACCGACACCTTCTTCTTGGGCGACTTCGGCGGCGGAAACAACAACGGCGTATTCATTGGGGGAGGCCAACTCGGGTACAACTGGCAGGTCGGCTACGCTGTTCTCGGAATTGAATGGGACATCGACGGGGCCGCGAATAACAACAACACGGGTACCGTATTCATTCCGAGGGTCGGAACCATCCAGGTGACCTCTAACAATAGATGGATCACGACCCTGGCCGCGCGGTTCGGCGTGACGAATGGCCCCTGGCTCTTTTACGGCAAGGCTGGCGGCGGTTGGGTCGGCAACGAAGACTTCACTATCACCAATCTGTCAACCGGTGCATCAATCACCGCCTCCAACAACAGCAATAGCGGCTGGCTAGTGGGCGCGGGCATCGAGTGGGCTTTCATGCCCAATTGGTCGGCGAAGGTGGAGTATAACTTTCTGGGGCTGGACGACCGGACATTTATTGCTCCTTTTGGGTTCCAACGCCTCGCGGGAGACACTTTCTTTGTGAGGAACCGCGACATCCAGATGGTGAAGGTGGGGATCAACTACCGTTTCAATTGGAGCGGCTATGGCTATGGCTATGGCTATGGCTACGGCTACTGATCGGCGAAGCTTCGCAGGGGAGTCAAAAGCCATGTGTTGTTAGTGCGAGGCTCCTAAAGCCCAGCGGCCGCCAAGCGAATGTTTGGAAGCTGTGCGGCGGTCGGTCGTCTCGGATAGCTATGGCGACCCTGCCAATGCCGTCCCCGCGGTCAAAGCCGACAACAGTAAAACCAGCTGAAGCCTTATCGTGTTCATGGGTGAAACTCGTGATTAGGACGTGCACTAATAAATCCGGCGCTGCAACGCGCGTCGAACGTGTCAGGAAGTGCTATGTGAGAAATGGAGGGCCGATCTAAACCTTATTTGCGCCAATGAACCACCCCCGATGCGCGCGCTCGACGCGATTGCATACAACAAGGCTTACGATGCTCTTGGTTGCACCGAAAGCCGGCGCCATGTCTCGCTATGGCAGTGGTTTATGCAACACGTTTACTCCTTCCCAAATGCCGTGTTTGCACCTTCGGCGAAGTGATCTTCTCCACCGGAGAAACCGCCTCGCCAAGCTGCAGCGGTCGCGCCCTTCGTTTTTGTCTCGCGCTCAGGATGCTTTTCGTCGCGATTGTCGCGCATGGCCGCGTGCTGCCGGCATAGGCACTCTCCGGCGATGTTCGCGCACACGCCGCTGCGCGTATACCGGCATCGCTTTTTTTCAGCCATCATCGGCGTTGCGCTGCGCTGCTATCGCGTACCGAAGCCAAAGCCGCGATTGTACGAGGGCGACTTCGACCATGGGCGGCGGCGGCGCATAGGCCGAGGGCGGCGGGTAACCGTAGGCCCAACGGTTAATCTGCAGGCATAAGGATCCGGCAATGGCGGGGCGCGGAAGCCCAGCGGAACGCGCAGCGGGCCGTAAGTTGCCATCGAATGCTCCCAGCCCCATGGCGTCCACTGCGCCTTCGCCGGCCGGATTGCCATGAACACGATGAACACGGCGACGCAAATCAGCGTCATCAGAATCAAATTGCCGATGGTTTTATTCAGGGCTGGCCTTCGCGCAATTCGTCGGCAGCAGCACAGTCGCGATGATCAGAGTTTTCAGCATGGTGATTGTTTGCAGTTACGGCATGCCTCCGTCACAACTCGCCTCCGGGCCATCTCAATCGCCGTCTTGACGGCGTCTTCGAGATTGTCCGTGTAGTAGGCCGTGGTCTCGTTTCCATCGCGGAAGTTCACGCGATAGTTGCCGGAGCGCAGCTGGCGCAGAGTGAGCCCGAGATGGCGCGCGATCGATTTCGCTTCCTGGAGCGTAATTGGTTTTTGAATCGTCATCGGGAAGCAGTTGCTGTCGAGTTGCCAGCTAAGCCTCGCAGTTGAACCGGCTTGCCAGCTCGTGCCTCTTGCTCGGAAACAGCATCACACTTGAATTGCGTCGAGGATCTCGATGGTGTCGACATCCGGTTGTTTGCGCCAGCGATTGGCATTGCGTTCGGCCAGCGCACGGCTTTCTGCCCATTCGGCGTGGCTGCAGGCCGCGATGCCCTTGGGCCAGAGGTTGCTCGGCGAGTGCGCGGCGAAATGGATCACGAGACAGTGCGAATAAACATGGCTCGTGCTGCTGCGCTTGTGCACCTTGCGGCTGGCATCGGTGGCCTCGAACTTGATGCGCACGATTACTCCGTCATGAGATAGCCGGTGGCGCTGAGCCGTTGGCCAACGCACGAAATTGTGCCGCGCCGCCGGGCGCTTCTGAAACTCTTGTCGCTTGGCCTCGTCTCAGCGACTTGTTACTTTGAGCCAAATATTTGCCCGTCGGAGCCATGGTGGCAGTTTTTGCTCGTGCCGGGGATCAAACATGCCCAATGGGACCTCTCAGGTCCTGAATTCCGAACAGGATTTGGCTTCGATCCCGACAGCGCAGGGCGGCCTTTCCCGCCTGGTTATCGCGCGCCTCAAGAGCGCCGGAGTACCAGTGGAGCCTTTTCTTAGACGTGTGGGACTGACGCCCGAGGTGATCGCCGACCCGGAAGAACGACTGAGTGTCCGAAGCCAAATCGCACTTTTGGACGAGGCAGCGATTGCTCTGAAGGATGACTGTCTTGGCTTCACGCTGGCTCGCGATTTCGATCCGCGCGAAATCGGGTTGCTTTATTACGTAATGGCATCGTCGCAGACCTTAGGTGATGGACTGAAGCGGGTTGCTCGATACAGCAGGATTACCAACGAGGCCCTTGTGGTCGGATGTCGTGAGGGAAACAGGCTCGTTGTCAGTCTGAGTTACTCCGGCGTTCCACGGCACTCGGACAGACATCAAATGGAATTTTGCATGTTTGGCCTATTACGGATTTGCCGCATGCTGACGGGGCAGAACCTCGTACCGCAATACTTCTCGATTGCTCATCATCGATCGGGAGCAAACTCCGAAATGGCGCGATTTGTCGGAACGAAAGTGGAGTTCGGCGCTCACACAGACGAGTTCGCGCTAAACGTCGACGCACGTGAGTTGCCGCTTATTCACGCTGATACTTATCTCAATGACCTTCTCCTGAAATATTGCGAAGCGGCGCTAGCCGATAGAAGAGGTGATGTGAACCAGTTGTGCACGAGAGTTGAGAACGCGATCTCGTCGTTGCTTCCTCATGGAAGAGTGCTCGTGGAAGACGTTGCTCGCAGTATGGGAATGAGCAAGAGGACGCTTGCACGAAGGCTTTCGGACGAAGGGTTGAACTTCACTGAAATACTTCAGCAACTGCGGCGCGATCTGGCGGTTCGTTACCTCGATGACCGCAAGCTTCATGTATCCAAGATTGCGTGGCTGCTCGGGTTTAATGAGGTGAGCGCATTCACGCATGCGTTTAAACGCTGGACCGGAAAGACGCCGAGGCGGATGCGGACAGCCGGCGCTTATTGACCAAACGCCATGGCCGCGAGCAGTACTCCTCGTTAACGGTTGCGGAGTTGGGACTGGCTTGGCTAACAGCTGTGCAAACGCCCTGATACCACCTGACTGTTTGCTGCTAGTTCGATATTCTGCAATCCGGCCCTGGGAGGGGACCGAATGCAATTCGATCAGTTGAAACGTCGCGAGTTCATCACGCTTATCGGCGGCGCAGCAGCGTGGCCGCTCGCGGCGCGCGCGCAGCAGCCGACGATACCTGTGGTCGGATTTCTCAATGGCTCATCCGCCTGGGAATATGCATATGTGGTCGGTGCTTTTCGCCAGGGCTTGAAGGAAACCGGCTATGTCGAAGGCCAGAACGTGGCTATCGAATACCGCTGGGCTGAGGGTCATTACGAACGATTGCCGACACTCGTGGCCGATCTCCTTAGTCGCCACGTAACTGTGATTGCCGCGAACGGTCCTGCGGCTGTGGCTGCTAAGGCCGCGACCTCGAGCATACCGATTGTGTTCGCGATCGGTGCCGATCCCGTGAAGTTCGGCCTCGTTGCCAGCATGAATCGGCCTGGGGGCAATGTCACCGGCGTTGCCCTGTTAAGCGTAGAGCTAGGGCCGAAAAAGCTACAGATGCTGCACGAGTTGATCCCGACAGTGAGAACGGTTGGGCTGCTCGTCAACTCAACCAATCCCAACGCCGAGACCCAATCGAGAGATCTCCAGGTTGCGGCCCAGGACCTGGGGCTGCAACTCCATGTCTTGCACGCAAACAGCGAAAGCGACTTCGATAAGGCTTTCGCAGCGATGGCTCAATTACGGGTACGCGCACTGGTGATTGGCACGGATGGTTTCCTGAATAGCCGGAGCGAACAGCTTGCCACACTTTCCATGCGCCACGCGATGCCCGCTATCTTCCAGTTGCGCGAGTTCGTCACGGCCGGCGGCCTGATGAGTTACGGAACGAGCTTAACCGATGCGTACCGTCTGGCCGGCGTTTATGCTGGCCGCATTCTCAAAGGCGAGAAGCCCGCCGACCTGCCGGTGCAGCAGGCGGTAAAGCTCGAACTGATCATCAACCTCAAGACTGCGAAGACGCTCGGCCTTGAAGTGCCGCCTACGCTGCTCGGCCGCGCCGACGAGGTGATCGAATGATGTAAGAGGGAGGTTCAAGTTGAAACTTCCCCGCCGAAATTCCACAGCACAGCATTCCCAAATGGCGAAATTCGCGCATTCTTGGCCGTGCTCGGTCCCATCGCCGGTGCTGGACTGCCCGGCCTGATCTTGGCTAGTGGTGGCCTTCTCGGCTGGTGGCGACGGCGGCAGAACATCGCCTGAGCATCAAGCGCAATCTGTACACGTCGTTTGCGGTAGCCAGCGATTGCCGAACAATCGCGATTTACCTTCTAGGGCGCACTCATAAATCGGCTTTCTGTAAGCGGCTCAGTCAATTTCCGCTTCGCTCCGAAAGCGACGAAGTGCAGCGTTACCGCGAAGTGACGCGATGTGGCATTCGTTCAAACTAGCTGGGCTATGGCGGGGCACAAAACTGCGAGCGTACCCAATCCGAAATCACCTTAGCGCAGTCCTGATGGTCGTAAATTCCGTGGCGGAGTGACTTTACGTAGGTACGCCGGACTAAGGTGACTATCTCCGATAGACCCTTGGCGTCTGGTGTGGACTGGGTATTGATTTGACACTCCATCGGACTTCGAGCGAGTTCTCGGCCATGTGCTGATCGCGCTACCGAGAGCAGACCAAATAGAAAAAGGATTAAAGCAGAGAATACTACCTGTATGGCATCTTCATACCATTCTTGTCGTTTGAGCATGTCTTCTTGTTCGAATGATAGCTTGAAGAACTTTATTACAAAGACCGACAATAGTATTGCTGAAATTGGTCCGAATATAATCCAACGTGTGTACCTTATCGCTCTTGATATGAAAGAGTTAGCAATCGTGCTGAAGGCTAATACTAATGACGCTTCGTCGTCAATCGCTCTGATTATCAACAATCGTTGAGCTTGGGGTGACACTATCTCGCCCAATCGCGTAGCGGTTCTCAGGATTTCAACGTGGTTCTGTCGTCGTCGAGCAGCTATTTTGGAGAAACAATACCACCAACTAAACCCACCAAAAACAAGAGTAACCGCTCCGCCTATGAGCAGAGGTGTCCCAAACTCGTCCATTGTAAAGAATGCTTTCGCCAAAACCCATGATGGCATCCAAAGGGCTATGAAAAGAGCGGCTCTTACCAAATTAGGTACGGCGCCGAAATCTGCATGGTGAACTTCAACAAACGGAGTAGCCAGCGTTACAACAAGCGGGTCCGCCCCGTCTGCGTGGCATAACCGAGAGGCGTCAGGCTGGTGCAAAAGGTGCAGAGCGCGGAGTGCAATATTGCCTCCGTGACTGTGGGCAATGATGAGTTGAGTGGCCTCCTCCGGATGTTCAGCATGTTCAGCGGATAGACGTTCGGCGAGAACGTGAGAGGTTTCATCTCTTGCGCGGATCGAGTTTTTGCCGGTCCAAAGAAGCCGCGTGATTTTGTGAGGAATGTCGCCGAGTTCGGCGCTGAGGCGAGCCAGAAAAGGATTGCCTTCCTCAAACCAAAAAGGGGGTGGCTCCCCAGGTTGGCGCCACCCTATCAGCCCGCGTATCCACTGTTTGAACCGGAAGAGTCTCGGAAAGAATCCACGGGGCCAGGTTCCATGTACGAGCGTGATGAGAAGCTGGTGCCGGACCTCTGACATGGTGGCCGCCTTGGAGCTTGCGAGCTGACGACTGCGCGGCTGCAAAGCCGCTCGATCACATGGCGGCTTGCCCGGCGCAGTCGGTTTGCCGCGCCCTTAGCATACCATCGACTTGGCACGGCGGGTCCCTGGGACAAGCCTGAATTGTTCTGAATCGAAGTGGCTGCCGTTGGCACCTTCTGTGTTTCGGCTGGAGGATAGTCCAACAGGCCGCGCCTGCACCGATGTCCGAGTCGGGTCATTCACCATCCCGGCGTGTCCGGTTCGACCCAAGAGCGGACACTCGGCCAATGCCCGCGTTTATGAGTGCGCGGCCTGGCGGCCGAAAATAAATCTCTTGAAATCAAGACGCTCCGCCCTCGCCGGGTGCCGCGCCGTTAGGACAGCACGCTCGTGGCGTGGTATCGTTTCCTTTACGCACCTCGCACGGGAGGGGCGTATGACAGTCACCATCGGACGGCGGGAATTGCTGGTCGCGCTCGGCGGCGCGGCAGTAGTTTGGCCGCTCGCGGCGTGCGCAGCAGTCGGCCAGATCGCTTTCCCTGCGCTGTGGGGAGGTTCAGCCGGCAAACCATTCGGTGGCCGATGTCAGCGTGAAAAAGTTCCGGGTGCTGGTGCTTCGGGCCAGAGAGTACGCAATTGCGACGGCGCAGGCTGAGATGGCACGGATTGCGGCTCGGCGCCTTGCGGCTTTGCCGCCTGGGTGGAATCGGAGGTCGGTAGTTTCTTCTCAACGGTCTGCTGCCGTTGCACTTTGCTCTTGTCCTTCTTCTTTGATGCCTTGCTTGCCTCCTTTTTCAAGGGTTTCTCCGACGGAATCATAGGGGTCGTGTGCGGCAAGTCGTCGGTAAACACCCCTCCGCGTCCGCCCGGGGACTTCCCGCCATCGAACCATCGGGAGACGGCAGCTTTCAGGTCATCAATCGCACTGCACGCCGCGAGGCCGATGCTCGCGGAGACGGCCACCAAAACGAGCGCGACCCGAGCACAGGCGCGCATTGATACCCTCCTGAACCGCCGCGTTGCGGGCTCCCTCGTCGTTTGGGACGGACTTGAG
>Ga0306919_10000399_pt1 | contig 18749 bp, 15 predicted proteins | sample flu12Cox44000172_FD_203764 | JGI IMG/M metagenome (GOLD analysis project Ga0306919, IMG submission 203764) | Lab enrichment of tropical soil microbial communities from Luquillo Experimental Forest, Puerto Rico - flux4day.12C.oxic.44.000.172 (v2)... | ecosystem: Environmental > Terrestrial >... | reverse complement strand
AGCCAGCATGGCAGGCGTAACATGACCTTTACCGTTCGCGTCGCCGAAACCGAAGTCACCTTCCCCTGCGAGCCGCGCGAATTCGTGCTCGATGCCGCCGAACGCGCCGGCTATTCCATGCCTTCATCCTGCAGGAAAGGCGCCTGCAACACTTGCGAGGCCGCGCTGCTCGAAGGTGAAGTCGAACAGCGCGGCCGCGGCCGACGGACAGCACGAGACGGCGTGGCATTGATGTGCCGTGCCCAGCCGCGCGCCGATCTGACCATTCGTCCCAGGCGCTTCGAGCGCATCGATATCTTTCGCCGCAAAACCATCACTGTGACCATTTTCAGGCTGGCGAGGCCCGCACCTGACGTCACGATTCTGACTTTGCGCTTTCCGATCGGGCTAAGGGCGCCGTTCAAGGCCGGACAATATCTCCAGGTCGTGATGGACGATGGCGACCGCCGCAATTTTTCAATGGCAAATGCTGCGCGCGACAATGACGGCGCGGAACTACACATCCGGCATATCGCGGGCGGAAAGTTTTCGATGAAGACCCTGTCGAAGCTTTCGACCGGCGATGCCTTGCGGGTTGAATCGCCCTTTGGCGATTTCTATTTGCGTACAACGACACGGCCGATCATCCTGCTCGCCAGCGGCACCGGCTTTGCGCCGATCAAATCCATCATCGAGACAGCGATCCTTGCCGGCAATCACCGGCCGATGCACCTTTATTGGGGCGCCCGCAAGCATGAAGATATTTATTTTGCCGACCTGCCCGCACGATGGGCACAGCGCCTGCCCTGGTTTTCGTTCACCTCAGTACTTTCCGAACCACCTCAGTCCTGGACTGGCCGCACCGGCCTGGTTCACAATGCGGTGCAGGAAGATCACACGGATCTTTCGGCCTTCGATGTTTATGCCTGCGGCAATCCGATGATGGTTTCGGCTGCGCAACGCGAATTCACTGCAAGTCACGGTTTGCCGGAGGCGCATTTCTTTGCGGATGCGTTCGTCGCGTCCGGATCTGGCGCGTTTGACGAATTGCAACAGGCGGCCGCCCCGTCATGAACGTGCGAGTAATTGCACTATCTGCCGCAGTCGCCTTCTCGCTTCACCTCACGGACTGTCGAGCGGACGATGCAACAAATTATCCTTCGCAAACCATCAAGATCATCGTGCCGTTTCCGGCAGGCGGAACGGCCGATACGTTGCCGAGGATCGTGGCCGAGAAGCTTCGCCAGAAATGGAACCAGTCGGTCATCATCGAGAACCGCTCGGGCGCCGGCGGCAATATCGGAGCCGAAGTCGTCGCAAGCAGTCCGCCGGATGGTTACACGCTCCTTGCAAGCCCGCCGGGGCCGATCGCGATCAACGAGACGCTTTATAAAAAGCTTTCGTTTCGCCCGTCGGAATTGAAGCCGATCACCGTTCTCGGAACCGCGCCGAACGTCCTCGACGTTCGGCCGGATTTTCCCGCCAGGACAGTGCAGGCACTTGTCGATTACGCAAAAGCCAATCCGGGCAAGGTCTCATTCGCATCCCAGGGCAACGGATCGACATCGCACCTCACGGCGATCTTGTTTGAGAAACTCACCGGCACCAAGATGGTGCACATTCCCTATCGTGGCACTTCCCCTGCCCTGCAGGACATCATGGGAAATACGGTCGACCTGTTCTTCGACAATCTTGGTTCGTCGATGAGCCTGCATCTTGGCGGCAAGCTTCGTATCCTTGGTGTTTGCGATGCCGAGCGTGCGTCATCGCTCCCCGACGTGCCGACTGTTCGCGAAGCCGGGGTGCCCGACTTCGCTTCAGTCACCTGGTTCGCGCTGGTGGCGCCAAAAGGCACGCCAGACGCCATCCTTGCCAAGCTCAATTCGGCAGTCACGGAAATCCTGAGGGAGCCCGACATTCAGGCGCAATTTTTGAAGCTTGGCGTTCAGCCTGCGCCGATGGATATCCCGGCGACGGCCAGATTCCTCGATGAAGAGCGCGCGCGGTGGGGAGACATCATACGCTCCGCCGGCGTGACGCTCGAATAAGGGCAAGCTGAAGCGCAAAACCTGGCCGCTGACCCCTCCCCTCACGAGCCCGATCGCCAAGCATCTTGAGCTTCGCTGGGGCCCGTTCTTCCAACCGATTCAACGGTCTCATCTCAGCCTGGACTGGGTAGTCAACCGACACCACTCTCAACGGACAAGTAAATTGCAGGGACAATATAGTCGCTATCGGAAACGTTTGCTGCAGCACAAGATCGCGGGCGTCGAAGAAACTGATTGAAAATCCTACCGCCAGACCGGACGGGCGTTGCATCGCAACAGCCACAATTCGGCGGCACGATGTTTGCTCCTGGCGGAAAGCAGCGGCTCCCTATTCTGCTACTAACTTCTCATTGCCCGCGTCGATCCGCGGGATCAAGGTTCTGCTGTCAAATCTCTCCGCGACTTTCGCCATTGGCGAATGTCGAGGTGTTGAATCCCTTTCTTGCGATCCGCGTTCGCGCGCCGCTTTACCAATAAGAAACGGGAACGAGGGATAGCGACGCAAGGTTCGTCAAGGGAGGGCCCGAGGAGGAGCCCCATGACGACGCTCGATGTCACTTCTCATACCCTGTCAGAGACCGATCATCAGGCCCAGTTGCGTCGCGCCGTTATTGCCAGCACGGTGGGCACCACGATCGAGTGGTACGATTTTCTGCTCTACAGCACGGTTACCGGGCTCGTTTTCGGCAAATTGTTCTTCCCAAAATCGGATCCCCTTGTCGGCGTGCTGGAGGCGTTTGCCATCTACACCGTGGGCTTCATCGCACGCCCGATCGGAGCGATGATCTTCGGCCACTATGGCGACCGCATCGGCCGCAAGGGAGCGTTGATCGCGACCCTGCTCTTGACCGGGCTCGCGACCTTCGCCGTCGGCTTCGTTCCGACCTACGAGACGGTCGGCATCTGGGGCGCCGTCATCCTGACAGTCATTCGCTTCATCCAGGGCATAGGTGTCGGCGGTGAATGGGGCGGGTCGGTGCTGTTGTCCATGGAATGGGCGCGCACCAACTCCCACCGCGGCTTCATTACGTCGTGGCCGCAGCTTGGTGGCCCGGCCGGATTGCTGCTCGCGAATATCGCGGTTCTGGTGTTCAGCCGCATCTCCGGCGACCAATTCCTCGTGTGGGGCTGGCGTATCCCCTTCATGCTCAGCATCGTCATGGTCGCAATTGGCCTCTATATCCGGCTCGGAATTCTCGAGACCCCTGCCTTCCGGCGCATTGTCGTTGAAAAACGCGTCGAGCGGGTTCCGGTGCTCGAGGTTATCAAGCGTCAGCCAAGAGCAATCATCCTCACCGCGCTGGCACGGATGGCCGAGCAAGCGCCGGCCTATATCTATCTCGCGTTCGTTTTCGCCTACGGGACCCAGGTTCTGAAAGCACCACGCGATTTCCTGCTCACCTCGCTCATCTGCGCGGGTTTTCTGTCGATGGTAACGATTCCGCTCGCGGGACACTTGTCGGACCGCATCGGACGCAAGCGCATGTATCTCATTGGCGCGATTTTGACCGGCATCTACGGCTTCATTTACTTCGCGCTCCTGGATACAACCGTGCCGGCCTTGATCTTCATCGCCATCGTACTCTCGTTCGTCCCGCACGACCTGATGTACGGTCCCCAGGCGGCCCTGATAGCCGAATGCTTCACGCCTCGCCTGCGCTACAGCGGCGCCTCGATCGGCTACCAGCTTTCCTCGGTGATCTCCGGCGGCCCTGCCCCGTTGATCGCTACCGCGCTGCTCGCCGCTTACGGATCCGGCTACATAATTGCGGTATATATCCTCTTCTGCGCGATCGTCAGCATCGTTTCGACAGCGATGTTGCCGGACTATACCAACCGCGACATTTCCGAGGAGCATGCCTGATCGACTGCGGCCATCAACTCGGTACTGACTGCCTGGTCTCAGCGACCTCCGATGCACTTCACGTTTCGACAACACCCCGGCGAAGAATTAGCTTCGAAGCGGCGGCGTCGACGAAAGGGAAAACAAAGGACCGCCAGCAAAATCATTGCTGCAAGCGTTGGATTGAGCCGTTAGTCAGAACCGGACTTCGTTATCGTCTGCGCAAGCGACTTCAGCGCAACGGCTTGCTTCAGCATTAACTCACACTGCCTTCGCGCTTGAGCGCTCGATAACTCGACAAATTCCGCCAGCGTTCTCGTGCCGGCCAACTCCCGCGTGTACTCCAGGGTTGTGATCACGTTCGCCTTCATCAATTCGACCGCCTCGGCGCGGAACTCCGTTGCGGCCTCTTTGAAGACCGTCAAAAACTTTCCTTCAAGGCTGGAACCATCATTGTCTTTCGAAGCCGCTTCGCGTCGCACCCGTGTCTCTACGTAGTCCTTTGCATGGTCCAACGCAGCATTCAGGCTCCCTTTGATGTTTTCAAAAGCGTCGTTCTGATAGTCCTTGGCAATCTTCACCATCATCCCGGCGGTGCTGTCGGAATCGACGTGCTCGTCGTTGCGCGGTCCCGCCGCATTCCGAGATTCAGGCGCTGCAACGGCACTCGGAGCCGTCGCTTGCCTTGCACTGATTGCATGATCAGACGTCGTCGCTGTGTGCTCCGATCGCGCCGGATCGTCCGGGGAAGCGGTAATCCCGCTGCCGGACAACACAAACAAGCTATCGTCAACGACACGGCTCGCGGCCGCCGTCAGTTCCACCAGCGAGCGCCGTGCGGAGCGTATATTGCTAGCCGACCGCCTTGTTCGCATTTCCCTCATGATCAAACGCTCCCTCGACGAGCTTGTTGAAGACCCAGCGCCACAACTCACGAATTTCTTCCGAGGCTCTCCCCGCCTGCGCAAATTCGGTTACGCCCAACCCTGCCCCAAGCGCGTCCTGATGGTCGTTGCGCTGTCCGACATAGGGAAGCGCAAGCACGCCGAGCGAATTGAGCGAAGTTGCAGCTTCACTCAATCGGCAGCCCCTCGGTGGGGTCTGATTGAGGACGAACGCAAATCGACGGTTGAGCCTGCGAATAGCGATGAGCGTCGGTATCGCAGCTTCGATATCGGCCGGGCTCGGACGCACAGGGATCAGGCAAAGATCGGCCCTGGCAATGGCGCGCATGGCGAGCCCGTTGTTCGTGGCTGCGGTATCGATGATGGTGAGCCATATCCCCTCGGCCTCCAAGCGGGACAGCGTCCTTTCCAGTTCGGCGGGATCGGAGACCCGAACCACGCGCGGATAGGGACTGCCACGCCGCTCTTTCCATTTCGATATCGTGCCTTGTGGATCCGCCTCGACGAATGCGACGCGCTCGCCGTTCTCCATCGCCGCGACCGCGAGTCCAACGGCCAGTGTGCTCTTGCCGCTTCCGCCTTTTTGCGTGACGAGAGCAGGGACGTACATGTCCTGCGCATCCCCGAATGACAACAACGTGAAACGCGAAGGCCATCAAGAAATCAGGCCCACCAAATGCGGCGACGTACCATTCCACGTCGTGAGTCGCATCAACCGCCAGCGTGGAACTCACAGCCAAATCCCACTGCAGTTTTGACCAAAACATGACTGCACCATGGAGAGTATGAGGCGCTTGCGAATGAGAGCAAAAGGGCTTCTGGTATAACGCGCATTCGTGAAAGCTCCCGATTTTCTCGGGAACTCCTTGCCATGACGCTGCTGGACTGCAGCAATATTGGGCGGTGCTAATTTTTCTTCGGTGACCAGCCATAAGCTTTGACGCAGGCACCGCCCATCAGCATTGCTCGCTCGGTCTTGCTCAGGCGGTCAGTCTTACGGAAGGGTTCAACGGCCTGCTCGTAGTTGACGACGGCGAACGCGCGCGTCCAGTCCGTGCCCCATAAGCAGCGATCGAAGCCCCACGCATCAAACACGCGGGCAAGCGGGTCCCAAATGTCGGGGAAAGGATATGGCTCCCGCGACAGTGTGCAGGCACCGCTGACCTTGATCACCGCGTTCGGGCGCTTGGCGAGTTCCAATACCTTCGGAAGGTCGGCCCACGGCTCCGGCGGCGCGGGCGGCACACGCGGCTGCATAATACCCAGATGGTCGATGATGAATCGCACGTCGGGATGGCCATCGATGAGCGTAGCGCCCGCTTCCAGATTGCCCCAGCACAGGACATTGACCGGAAAATCGTGGCGAACAGCCGCGCGCAGGATCCGGTCGATGCCCGGGTCGTTCGGGTCGCGCTTGGCCTCCTTCGTAAGCATGATGCGGATTCCAACCGTACCCGGCGTCTTCTTCCACTCGGCGATGACATCGGCCACCGCCGGATCGTCCGGGTCGACCGGCTTAACGATGGCGAGCCGGCCAGGATGGGCCCGTTGGACTTCGACGGCATAGCTGGCGTCGTAGCGGTACATGGAGAAGGCGGAGATGAAGATCGCGCCATCGACGCCGACTTTATCCATCGCCGCGACCATCTCGTCACCCGTGACGTGGTCGGGCCAGTTCGGCACACTGTGCCAGGGTCGCTTCGAAGTGTTTGCCTCATAGGCATGGACCTGAGAATCGACAATAGTCATCGGAGCGGCTCCTCTGTGCCAGGCGGGTTTGGATATTGCGGGAGGTTTAGGCCGGCCTACGAGCCGGGACTCGTCTCTACATCCTGTTCGGCATCGGCCAGCGAGCAAATCACGACGAAATCCCCAAACAACACGCTGAGACTCAACCACAACAGCGGCTACCAGGCCAGCTTTCAATCTCTTCCAAGGGTCGGAAGCGCAAGTGTAATCTGCCCTATGCGCGTCCACCGCCGCACATTCTCTTGACTCGTGATCGCTGCTGCCCGGTAATACCGCAAATCTTTTGCCGGCTCTTCGTAAAAGCGAAAACAAGAATTGCTCCGGGAGGAGGAGAACCATGGCGATTGGTCGACGCGGCTTTGTCAAAGGCGCGACGTTAGGTGCGCTGGCTTTCACTGTAGGCGGAGTTGAAGTTCTGATAGCGCCCCGCGAAGCGAGGGCGCGCAATGTGCCTTTCCGGCTTTTGGATGCTCACCAGGGCGAGACGCTCGAGGCTCTCGGTGAAACGCTTGTGCCGCAGGCGCGGGACGCCGGAATCGCCCACTACATCGATCAGCAACTTTCGGTGCCGCCTCACGAATCTCTTCTTCAAGCCCGGATCTTCAACTTCCGCCCGCCATTTGCGGATTTCTACCGAACAGCAATCGCCACGATTGACGATAGCAGTCGCAAGATGTTCGGACGAGATTTTGCGCTTCTGTCAGGCGCGGATCAGCACGACTTTGTCGATCGCATGCGGCAAAGCAAGATTGAAGGTTGGACAGGGAGGCCAGGCGCGGCGGTTTATGCCGTGCTTCGCGCCGATGCAGTCGACGTCGTCTGGGGAACGATGGAAGGTTACGAAGCGTTGGGCATTCCCTATATGCCGCATATTCCACCGGAAAAGAGGTGGTGAGATGGCAAACGAAAAAGTGGACATCGTCATCATCGGGGCCGGTGCATCTGGTTCTGTCTATGCTTCCGTATTGGCGAAGGCAGGCAAGAAGGTCGTCTTGCTGGATTCGGGTCCCGACTGGCAGCTTGCCGACCTCATCAGTTCCGAAATATGGGGCCGTCGGGTCAAGCCCGCCGGCGCGCCGATCCTTCTCGAAGGCAAGAACCCGATGGCTTATGCCGCGCAAGGCGGATGGGGCGTCGGTGGTGCGGCGTTGCATTACTTCGCCAACTTTCCGCGGCTGCTACCGACCGATTTCAGAATGAAGAGCGAGCATGGACGAGGAAACGATTGGCCCATATCGTATGAAGACGTAGCCCCCTTCTACGACAAAGTTGCGCGCGAGATCGGCGTCTCCGGTGATGCCAAGGCCGAGGAAAAATGGCGGCCTGCCGGGGAGCCCTATCCGATGCCGCCGATGAAGACCTTTCGCAACGGCGACATTTGGCTGAAGGGCTTTGACGCTGTCGGCATTCCCCTGGTGCCAGCGCCGGTCGGCATGAACTCGGTGGAATTCAAGGGCCGGCCCGCGTGTCTCTATGACGGTTGGTGCCACGTCGGATGTCCAATCGGTGCGCTCGCCAATCCGCAGATCACTTATCTCGGCGAGGCGCGCAAAGCCGGTGCTGAAGTTCGTCCCTGGTCAACGGCGACGCGCGTTCTTACCAATCCGGCTGGCACGCGGGTTACCGGCATCGAATACTACGATGAGAAGCATCAAAAGCAGACCCAGGAAGCAAGTGTGGTGTTGCTGGCTGCGTGGTCGGCGCAGAATCCGCGGTTGTTGTTGAACTCCGCAACCGACAAGCATCCCAAGGGTCTTGGCAATGCGAGCGGTCTCGTCGGCCACTACATGATGTCCCATCATGTCGCCAACACCTGGGCGATGTTCGACGAGGATACCCAAAACCACATGGGCACCATCGCCGTGCAGTACATGTCTTACGAACGCTATCCCAAGACAAGTCATCCGGGTACGTTTGGAAGCTCCTTCGTGACGGCGGGGTTCGCCGTAAAGACATCGGATCTCGCCAACTCCCGCAACGATCTTTTCGGACCGGAGCTGGCCGATTACATGAAGCGCGCCGCACGCCATCTCGCGGGCATCAAGACCTTCGGCGAAGAACAGCCGACCATGGAAAATCGTCTGGAATTGGCTAGCGAAAAGGATGAGTTCGGCATGCCGCTGGGACGACTGACCCACAGCTTCGACCAGGACGCGGTAGCGCTTTGGAATGCCAATCTCGAAGAGGGGCTTAAGGTCGCCAAGGCGAGTGGTGCGAAAGAGGCGTGGTCCGCCCGTGGAGCGATCCCGACCAGCCATCTGTTGGGCGGCACCATTATGGGGACGAGCGCTGAGAATTCGGTCGTCGATAGCTACGGCCAGAGTCACGAGATTCCGAATCTTTGGGTTGCGGGACCAGGTATCTTTCCGACTGAAGGCGCTTCGAATCCGACCTTTACCATCTTTGCCTTGTCGCAGCGCGGCGCCGAACGCATGGCCTCGCAATGGGGATCGTTGACGAACTGAGCGATGGCCGACGGCTCTTCCGCGACGATGCAAGGCATCGACGGACGCGGACCATCCGTCTCTCCATGATAAATTGCAATCGCCTATCGCCCAGTCTGCACTGCAAAAAACAATCAGCCTTTCAGATTAGGAACACTTGCGCCATTGCCAAGTTGTTAGCTGCGGACAACGAAATTGGCGAGCAACACGAGCCATGGAACGCTACCGGACTAAACATGAAATCTCCTTTGGCCAACGCCTCGCGAACGAAGCTCAGCGTGCCCGGGAGATGGCACTTGCTTTGCCTCCTGGAAAGAAACGAGATGCTCTCTTGGAAAAGGCTCGCTTGGCTGATCTCGGCGCCCGCATCAATGGCTGGCTGGTTGCGCCCGAACTGGCGCCAGTCAAGTCCGTCCCATTGCGCCGGCGCGTGACCTAATTTTTCAAGGGCTGTGGATTGGCTCAACAAGACACGGCGCGGTGAATGCGACTGGGGCGGGTGGACTGTACCGTACCGAGATGCTTCCGTAGAGCTGTCCAATCCGCTGCGCGTACATGCTGGGATCGAGGGCGGCAAACAACTCAAACTTGTCTGTACCCACATCGAGCGCCGTCTGCGGCGCGAGCTTCCTCGCCTGTTTCACGATCTAGCATATTGGCCAGCTTTTTTTAAGCGGCGAATGTGGAACGACGTGACATTCGATCTGCGCTCGCCGCCTCTAGCGTCGCTACTGCCCCACGCAGGTCTGGACAAATTCCCGTCGTTGCGGGCCGACAATCTTTTGATCAATCGCCTGCTTCAGGCAGTCGAGGCGTGCCTGCGCCATACAGAGTTGCATCTGATCGACGCGCTCCTGACCTTGAGCGCCCTGTGCCGTCGCGCGGCAGGCATATCGCTTGCTCGGCGAAACCGGCGCCGCCGGTTGGGGATTGGCCTGAACCACGGGTGTGGTTGGGGGCGTCGCGGTCGATTGGGCAAAGGCCGCAAGCGCGAGGCCAATTGAGCCCCCCGCGATGATGGCGCTGAGAAGGTATTTCATTCGTCGCCCTCCACGCGGACGACCCTGCAATTTCTGGTCTGAACAGGCCGTGAATGCTTTGTGCCCGAAGCTTCCGGTAAGACTATGGCACCGCGGCCATCAGCCGAGTGCCGATGCGCATGAAATTCTGCTTACCAGGTGATTTGGCCAAAACGAGGCTGCTGGGCAAACATCATCACAGGCTGAGCGGGACGAGGTTTGACGACCTTACGCTTTGGCGGCGACTTGGAAGCCACCTTGGGCTCGGTCGCTCTGGCCTCCGGAAGCTGGGCGAACGCCTCCCGCACTCGCGCCTTTGGCGAGATTTCGGGAGCCGCCGCGGTAGAGGCCGCCACCGGTGTAGCCGCCTGCGCGACTTCCGCCTGCGCGAGGACGGGCACGGGCGCGGACGCAACTGTGGAACTCGTGTCGAACACCACGCGGTCCGGCAATTTCCGGTCGGTGTGGATACGCACTGGCGGTAAATCCGAGGCCGACGTCAACGTGCTCGGAAGCGGTACCTGGGGCAGCACCACGTTGGAGACCAACAGCAGCGTAAGCAAAGCTCCGCCCACATAGAAAAAATACCGCAATATTGGCATTTCGACCCCGCTACATCTGCGCATAAGGGCGCAATCGCTTCCCCGAACGGGGCTCTAGCGGTGGGTTCGTGAGGCGCCCCGCCCGGTTCAATGCGGCAGGTCACGTTTTTGCGAGTGGCGGACTAAGCGCGGCTGGCGGCAACCGGCGCGCATTTTGCCTTATTCGCATAGATATTGACGAAACCGACGTGTAAGTGCGCGAAAGTCTTACGACTTTTCATGTTAACTGTATCGGGAATAACGCGCTTGCGGTCAGTCAGATGGGTGCCATCGCTACGGCTGAAGGCGCAGGCAATTTCGACGTCCTTGACCGCGTAGTCGTTTTCGTTGCGCAGCGTAAGGGTGACCAGCGCATTCGACCCCAATCCGGCACGGCGCCAGGATTGCGACGAAATCTTCAAGCCCGCCGCCGGCGAGGCGTCGATCGGAGCGACTTGCGCGGGCGGAATCTCTGGAGGTTCCGGTTGATCGGTTCCGACCGCAGACGCAGACGCCTTAACGGGGGCGGTCCCTTGCGCAACCGCCAGAGAGGCAACCCGGGCCGACTGGCTGTCGGCGCGCGGCGGCGCTCTCAGCATCCATGCGGATAGGCCAGCCACGACGATGACCGGCAACAATACGGCGGCCTGCGTTGCAAGCTGACCGCGGGCAAGCGGCCCGATCCGGCCCAGAAAGGATTTTGCATCCCCTCTCATCGCCAAGCCCTCGAGGCAGCGCATATATTCGTTCTGCTGCGCCGCACAGTTACAAAACCCGCATGGGGTTCGCGCGAGTTGCGAAAAACGACGGTCGCTAAACACCACCTGCCATCACAATCCCCAGATTGGAGCAGAGTTCCATCCGATACCGGCATTTCTCGCCATGACCCACCATGGTCACGTTGCCGGGGATGGCGATGGCGGAGCCCCGCCGCTAACATCTCCCTCTGCCAGCAAACATCGCGGCCGAAACGCCGATCCGGCAAGCAAGCCGAGTCGTAGAAGTCAACGGGAGAGCACGTCATGCCGATCGTCACCTGGGATCACGTTCATCTGCGAAGCCCCGATCCGGAGGCAACCGCCGCGTGGCTGGAGAAAGTGCTTGGCGGCGTCATTATCCGCGGAGCGAACCGCATTGACGTCAAGCTCGGCGGAGCCAACGTGTTCATCGCCAAGGTCGAGCCGGGCGACGGCGTCAACTCGCCACCCGTGACGCCCTACCAGGGGCTCGACCATTTCGGGCTCACGGTGAAGGACATCGATGCAGTCGCCGCCGAGATCAAGGCCAAAGGTGTCGAGTTCACCAGGGAGCCGACTACAATCCGGCCCGGGGTGCGCATCTGCTTCATCCGAGGCCCGCAGGGAATTTCGATCGAACTCCTGGAGCGCGACAAGAAATACGCCTGACGCGTGCCCGTGGGCACGCGCCATTCGCTCGCGCCAGCCTGCCTGGGATCCGCTTTCGCCAAAGGCCTCGGCGGAAGGCTTATCGACTACGTCATCGATCCCGGCATGAAGCATCGGATGGTCAATCCGAGATAGCCTCGAATCGGCCAGACCATGGTACGGCCGATACGATTGGGCTCGGTGATCACCGCCTCATCGGGAACATCGACCCACTCGCCGTCGATTCGCACCCGATAATGTCCGCCAGCCGTCTCCCAGTCGACATCGGAGACCGCGCTGCCGTCGGCATCCGAGCAACATGGCCCCTTGGCGCTTCTCAAGCTCTCGAACCATTTGTGCAACTCGGGATTCTCAGCCGCGTAGCGCCCATCGAGATCGCGGGCATGACCGAAGGGCGACACCAAGGCTACCAACAACAACGCACATGTGATTCGAAGCGGCAGCTTCCAGCGGGCTGCCAGGTTCCGTTCGAGGTACGCGTCACCAAACTGACGCGGCGCATTGCCGCCGGATTCAATCCAGTTGCTCATCTCGTCTGCTCCTGCACCTACCCCAAAGTGCAAAAACTGACATGCATTAAGCGGGCCAAGTTTCTACATGATTTGATTCGCTCGCATTATCCCTGTCAGCCAAGACTCAATACAGAATACCACGTCATTCAATAATGGACGAACAAAGCTTCGTGCTTGAGCGCGCTCCATTCCAGTCGAAGTTATCGCGTTGACGCTGTGCGCCGCACGTCTGACAATAAGCTATTTCTGCAACCAACTCTTGGGGATTTATGAAGAACGGTCTCTATTCCATCCACGTCACCTTGCAGGATGGGCGCGTCGGCAAAGGCAGCGGCGTGGTTTTGTTTCGCAACGGCAAGATTTTCGGCGGCGACGCCTTTCTGTTTTACATCGGCACTTACACGGCGAAGGACAACACCTTCAAGGGCGAGGTTCTCGTTCAGCGCCATACCCCGAGCCCCGACGTCGATCCGTTGTTCGGCGGCCCGAGCCCGGTCGGTATCGGCGTCACCGGCACCTTCACCGACACGCGCGGCGAGATGAACGGAACCGCGCTGGTCGGCAAGGCCAGCCAGATCTTTGGTGCCACGCTGCGCAAGCTTGCCGACATCGACTAGCAAGAGGCGCTACTCCGCGGCTTGCTCGAGCGGCGCGACGCGCGGCAGGATAATCTGAATTCGCGTGCCGCCGCCCGGCTCCGAATCGAGATCGAGCCGGCCGCCGAGACGGTTGGTGACGATGCTGTAGACGATGTGCAGACCGAGCCCGGTGCCGCCCTGATCCCTGCGCGTTGTGAAAAAAGGATCGAACGCGCGGCGCCGCACGTCGAGCGACATGCCGCAGCCGTTGTCGGAGAAGATGATCTCGACATTGTCTTTGCCGGACTCCCGCACCTTGATGTCGACGACGCCGGACCGGCCGTCCGGAAAGGCATGCGCCACCGCGTTGAGGAACAGATTGGTCAGCACCTGCCCGTATGGGCCGGGATAGCTGGTCATAACGAGATTGGGCTGGCACTCGACGTTGAGCATCAGGTTGCGCTTGCGCAAGCCAGGCCGCAGACTGAGGACCACCTGTTCGGTGAGATCGGCAAGATCGAAGGTTCGCTGATCCGAATAGTTGCGGTCGGCGGCGACCTGCTTGAACGACTGGATCAGTTCGGCCGCCCGGTTGAGGTTGGCCACGAGCTGAGCGGAGGCATCGCGGCTTGTGCCGAGAAACTCGTTGAGGCTCGAACGACGGAGATCGCCGCGCTCGACCTCGGCGGCGAAATTCGCAGTCTTGCGGTCCAGCGCAGACGCAACCGTAAGGCTGATCCCGACGGGATTGTTCACTTCATGGGCGACGCCCGCCACCAACCTGCCGAGCGCAGCAAGCTTCTCCGCTTCGATCAGCGAGGCCTGAGTGTCGCGCAGATTGCGGAGCGCGGTCTCGGCGGCGTCGCGCGCCTTGCGCATCTCGAGCTCGCTGCGCTTGCGCTCGCCGATGTCGAGCGCGACGGAGACGATCTTGTCGACTTTGCCGTCAGTGTCGAGCAATGGAAGCTTGTTGACCAGCCATTGCCGCATCTGTCCTTTTGAGTCGACATATTCATCCTCGTAGAACCCGAGCTGCATGCCCCCTTCAAGCACGCGCTTGTCGAACTCGTCGGTCTTTTGCGCACCGTAGCGCGACATCAATTCCGTCGTCGTGCGCCCGATCGCATCCTCTGGCTCGATCCCGAAGATGCCGGACATATAGCGGTTCATCAGGACGTAGCGGAGCTGATTGTCCTTGACGTTGATCACCGCTGGCACGGTGTCGATCACCTGCTGCAGCAGCCTGCGGCCTTCGGCGATGGCATCCTCGGCGCGCTTCTGGTCGGTGATATCGCGTACCGTTCCTTCGTAGCGGGTCACCTCACCTTTCTCGTCGCGTACCGCGGTGGCGCTGTCGGAAAGCCACAGGATACCACCGCCGCGCTGACGCACCTGATACTCGAACTCACGCACCATCCCATCGCGCTGCATCAGACGCTGGAATTCCTCGCGCGCCGCCGGATTGACGTAGACGTTTTGCGCGACGTCGTCGATGCTTTCGATCAACTGCTCCGGCCTGTCGTATCCCATGATCCGCGCCAGCGCGGGATTGGCATTGAGCAGCTTGCCGCCCGGCGTCGTCACGTAGATGCCGTCGATCGAGGTCTCGAACAATTTGCGATAGCTCTCCTCCGCGAGGCGTTGTTCGGCGAGCGCGCGGACCGCGGCCTCGCGCGCCGCATCGGCGTCGACCAGCGTACGGCGGAACACTTCTGCCGCGCGCGCGATATCGCCGATTTCGTTGTTGACCTCAGTTGCAGGAATCGAGGTGTCTTTCTTGCCGGCCGCGAGCGCACGGATCGCGCTTGCGATCGAGGTCAGCGGGCCCACCGTGCGGCGAACCACGAAGGACGCGGCAAAGGTGCCGATCAGCACGCCGATGGTAGAAAGGATGATGCTCTGCCACTTGGCCTCGGTCAGGGTGCGCGCAAAGTCGCCCGACAGCACGCGGCCGCGCCGCGCGCTGAGCTCGCGCAACAATTCGGTGACCCGGCCGATCAGCCGGCCTTCGATCCCAAGCACTTCCTTATCGAGCTTGGCGATCTCGCTCTCAGTCCCGGCAATCGCGGTGATGGCGTCGGCAAAGGCGTCGGCGGCGCCGCGCAGCGCCGGATCATCGATCGTCAGCGCACGCATCCGCATGGCAGCCTGCTCGGCGCCGCCCGGATCGTTCGCAAGAAGCGCGACCGCGATATCGTCCTGGGCGCGAAGCAGTGTCTTGGCGCCGGACTGGTCGGCGGCTGCCGTTACCGCCTGCTCGAAACGCGCGCGAACCGGGGGTAACGCGGCGAGCAGCTCGGCGCGCCGCGCAATCAGTGCCGTGACACGTTCGATGCCGTCGCGATAATTGGCAAGGCGCTGGGTTACGCCATCGATCATGTCCTGTTGTTCGGGCGCGAGCTCGAGCCGGGTCTTTTTCAAAAGCGCACCCAATTCGGACGCCACCCCCACGACCCGGTCGGGTTGGGCATTGGGATCGGTCACGAAATCGCGCGCGGCGAGGCGAAGCTCGTTCACGCGGCGGTCGATCTGTTCGGCTACGTCGCCGACATCCTGCAGCCGCCTGAGCTCGACAAAGGTGGAATCGATGTGACGGATCGCGATGACGCTCGCCATGCCGGTTGCCGTAATGACTGTCAAAAGCAGCAGAAAGCTGCCAAAGGTCATTTGGCTGATCGAAAGCGAAAACGATCGAATTCGTTGCGAAATCGTCGCGAACGCAGATGGCATGGCCCGTTAAGCCCAAAATTCAAAGCTGCAATATATACGAGGTGATCCAAGACAGGGAGAACATACTGGCAACCCGAGCCTCGCTGACCAAACTCGCCACGCCGGTAAGGGCATCTACCCGCGGTTTTAGGCCCGCAGATGGCGGGGGTGCTGCCCGCGCCTGCCCTCTCTCCGGCGTCGTCAATCCGTGGGTATGCCGGCCTCCTTCACCACGCGCGCCCACAAGGCGATGTCGGACTTGATGATGTCGGCGAACTCGCCGAGCGGCGCGCTCTTGGCCTCGCAGCCCGCGGTGTCCAGCTTCTCCCGCACCTCGGGCGAAGCCAGCGCGGCCTCGAGTGCGGCATCGATTCGTCCAACGATCGCCTGCGGGGTTGCCGCCGGCACGACGATGCCGAACCACGGCGTTACCTGCGCTTGGGCATAGCCTTGCTCCGCCAGCGTCGGCACGTCGGGGAAATATTTGGTGCGGCCGTCATTGATGGTGCCGATGATGCGGATCGCGCCGGTCTGCACCTGTCCCAGCGCCTGGTTCACAGAGAAGAAACTCGCCGTGATCAGACCGGAGGCGATATCCGGCACCATCTGCGGATAGCCGCGATAGCCGATGCCGGTGACGTCGATCCCGGCGGCCTTCTTGAATAGCTCGAACCCGAGATGCCCGGTCGAGCCCTTGCCCGGATGGCCGTAGTTCAACGTGCCCGGCTTTGCCTTGGCGAGCGCGATGAACTCGGCAACGTTCTTCACCGGCAGGCTGGCCGGCACGATGAAGACATTCGGCGCCCGGCAGATCTCGCCGACGGCGGTGAAATCGCGCTGCGGATCCCAGCGCAGATTCTTGTCCAGCGCCGGGCTGGCGGTGAAGAACGTCGTCACGATCAGCCACGTGTAGCCATCGGGCGCCGAGCGCGCGACATCTTCCGCCGCGATCGAGCCGTTGGCGCCGGATTTGGATTCGAACACGATCGAGGCGCCATTCCACTGCGTCGCCATGTTCTGCGCGACGATGCGACCGAACACGTCGGCGACAGTGCCAGGCCCATAGGGCGTGACCACGCGGATCGAGCGGCTCGGAAAATTGTCTTGTGCGAACGCCGCCGCGCAAGTTGCGAGCAGCGCCAAAAGCACGCCTGCGATCCTGCTGAGCGGCGCACCCCTCATCCCAATGCACCGACCTCAAATATCTCGCCGTCGTAGCCGGCCTCAATGGGAATGCGGAGCTGCCGGCCGCCATTGAGTCTGGTCATCACCGGCGTGACGGTGACGATCGGCTTACCCCTGCTGTCGTCGAGCGCCGCCTTCACATTGCTCTGCTTGCCGAGCTTGATCAAATTGCGCGTGGTGGGGAACGGCAGCTTGAAGCGTCCGGTTTCCCCGCCCGAGAGCGCCTCGCGCGGCGACACCCAGATCGAGTCGGTCGACTCGCGGCCGTCATGAGCGCCGAGCTGATCGGGAGGCGCTGCGGCCAGGAAGAACCAGGTATCGAACCGCTTGGGCATGCCTTCAGGCGTGATCCAGTGCGCGTAAGGCACGAGCTCGTCGAGCGCGAGCCACAGATCGTTGTCAGCCAGCACCTCGAGGAACGTGGTCTTGTGCTCGTTCAGCGCGACACGGTGCCTGGCCTCGATCTCGCTTGCACGTTGGACGTCAACCAGAGCGGTCGAACCTTTCGGCCGCGCCAGCAAGATGCCGCTTTCCTCGAAAGTTTCGCGGATCGCCGCAATCCGGAAGCTTAAAGCGGCCGCATCGAGCCCATCGCCGCCGCCCGAATAGAGCTCGGACCTCTCGATGATCTCCATGTCGTTCTTCTCGACGCTGCCGCCGGGAAATACCAGCGCGCCCGAATTGAAGTCGATCTCATAATGGCGGACCATCATGAAGACCTCGATTTCCTTGGCTGTCTTGCTGTCGCGCAGCAGCAGGATGGTGGATGCGGGGCGCGGCGTGACGATCTCGGCCATGAGTTAACCCGCTGCGCTCGACTGCGGCCCGAGATTGGCGCGCCGGTCGACCCGCGCCACGCGTGACAGGAGATAATCGACCTCGGCTTTCGCGGTCGGCGTGATCGTAGCTCCGGGCTTGCGCTGGGCGCTCGAGGCAATGATGCCGCGCTTCTGCAGCACGTATTTGCGCACGGCAAGGCCCGCGCCCGGCTGCTGCTCGTAGCGGATCAAGGGCAGATGCGCGTCGAACAGGTCATGCGCGGCATCCCGCTTGCCAGCCTTCGACAGGTTGACGACGTCGATAAGCAACTCGGGGAACGCATAGCCGGTCATGGCGCCGTCGGCCCCGCGCTCCATCTCGAAATCCAGGAACAGCCCGCCATTGCCGCACAGGATCGACAGCGGCCGCAGCGAACCGTCCTTCTGGAAGCCGCGCAGTGCCGAGATTTTCTCCAGTCCCGGCCAATCCTCGTGCTTGAGCATCACGCAGGATGGACTGTCCATCACGATCTTGCGGATCACCGCCGGCGTGAACACGACGTTCAGGGTGAGCGGATAGTCCTGCAGCACCCAGGGAATGTCGTTGCCGATCGCCTCCTGCGCCTGCCTGAAATAGGCGATGATCTGGTCGTCGGTGCGCAAATGCGGCGGTGGCGCGATCATCACGCCGGCGGCACCCGCATTCATCGAGGCTTTCGCCAGCGACCGCATCGAGGCAAAGCCCGGCGCGGAGACGCCGACAATCACCTGCATCGCCTTCGCGCGCTTGACGAAGCGGATCGCGACCTGCTCGGCCTCGGCGGCGTCGAGCTTTGGCGCCTCGCCCAGAATGCCGAGCACGGTGACGCCATCGCAGCCGACCTCGGCGTAGAAATCCGTCAGCCGGTCGATCGATCGCTCGTCGATGCGGCCGTCGTCGTGGAACGGTGTCGGCGCGATCGCGAAGGTGCCTTTGGCCTCGGCGGTGAGTTTTGTCATCGTGTTTCCGATCTCCTTCGTCATTTCCGGGTTC
>Ga0306919_10000389_pt1 | contig 19017 bp, 16 predicted proteins | sample flu12Cox44000172_FD_203764 | JGI IMG/M metagenome (GOLD analysis project Ga0306919, IMG submission 203764) | Lab enrichment of tropical soil microbial communities from Luquillo Experimental Forest, Puerto Rico - flux4day.12C.oxic.44.000.172 (v2)... | ecosystem: Environmental > Terrestrial >... | reverse complement strand
GCCTGGGGAGTACGGTCGCAAGATTAAAACTCAAAGAAATTGACGGGGGCCCGCACAAGCGGTGGAGTATGTGGCTCAATTCGATGCAACGCGAAGAACCTTACCAGGCCTTGACATGCATCTCTAAACCGGTGAAAGCCGGCGAGTGTCGAAAGACACAATTTGCACAGGTGCTGCATGGCTGTCGTCAGCTCGTGTCGTGAGATGTTGGGTTAAGTCCCGCAACGAGCGCAACCCCTGTGAACTGTTGCCACCGGAGCGAGAGCTCCGAGCACTCTGTTCAGACTGCCTCGCTTAAACGAGGAGGAAGGTGGGGACGACGTCAAGTCAGTATGGCCCTTACGGCCTGGGCTGCACACGTACTACAATGCCCAGTACAGAACGATCCGAGACCGCGAGGTGGAGGAAATCTACTTAAAACTGGGCCCAGTTCGGATTGAAGGCTGCAATTCGCCTTCATGAAGCCGGAATCGCTAGTAATGGCGCATCAGCTACGGCGCCGTGAATACGTTCCCGGGCCTTGTACACACCGCCCGTCACATCATGAAAGCCGTTTGTACCCGAAGTCGCCCCTCAAAAGACGCCGAAGGTATGGATGGTGATTGGGATGAAGTCGTAACAAGGTAGCCGTAGGGGAACCTGCGGCTGGATCACCTCCTTTCTAAGGAGAGATTCATCACTGCCTCGGCAGTGGTTGAATAGGTCGACGGCTAACTCCAAGAGCTAATCAATTGATAGTTCTTGGACAAGCCGGGAAGTCCTTACAAACGAAAGTGAGTGAGGCTCAGAGAAAAAAGACGGTAACGCACAATTCAGTCCTTGCTGCACATCGACTAAAAAATGCCGGTCGCCCGCTGATGCCCGGCATTTTTTCCGCGCAGCGAAAAGATCGCGCCGTGGCCTTCGCGAAGGCGGACGGGTTGGTTGATATCCCACCAGGCCGCTTAGACTTCAATGCCTCAACAACTCATCTTCTCACCTTTCTCGTGTTCGTTTACTTTCCCGCTTCACTAACCTTGTAAACCTATGACTCCACTTCTCCGCGCTCTTCTACTCCTTGCTCTTTGCTTGATTCCCCTCGCCCACGGCGCGGACGCGCCTCCCACGAAATTAAAATACGGAGCGTGGGGGTTCGATTTGGCGGGGGCGGACGCTTCAACAAGACCCGGCGACGATTTCTTCCGCTACGCCAACGGCACCTGGTTCGACAGAGCCCAAATTCCTGCGGACAAATCGGCCTACTCGCTCCGCGTCATCATGACCGATTTCACCGAACAGCGACTGAAGGAGCTGTTGGAAGCCGCCAGCGCACAATCGACAGCTAGTCCATCAACTCTTGAGGAGAAAGCCGGCGCTTTCTATCACTCGTTCATAGATGAAGGACGCGCCGAAGAGCTCGCTGCCAAGGCAATCGACCCGGAGTTAAGCGATCTGAAGAACGCCAAGACGCGCGACGATTTCACCGCATTGATGGGCCGGACCGCAACCGATTTCGAGTCTTCGCTCTTCAATCCGGTGATCGATGTCGACTTGAAAGATCCGCGTAAGTACGCCTTCTACCTCACTCAAGCCGGAATCGGTTTGCCGGATCGCGATTACTATTTGAAGCCGGACTTCGCGGCGCAAAAAATAGCTTATCAAAATTATGTCGCGACGATTCTTCGATTGTTGAATTGGTCCGACGCCGATAAGAGCGCGAAAGACATTGTCGATTTCGAAACCAAAATCGCCGATGCGAGCTGGACCAAAGCGCAACAGCGTGACCTCAACGCGATCTATAATCCGATATCGATCCAGGAGCTCAAGAAGCTCGCGCCGGGTTTCGCATGGGAAAAATTTCTCGCTGAAGCGAAGATGGCCAAACTAAACCGCGTCATCGTCGCGGAGAAAAGCGCGTTCCCGAAGATCATCGACACCTACGCAAAAACACCGATCGATACAATCTGCGCCTGGCAGGCATTTCACATTGCTGACAATGCAGCTCCGTACCTCTCGAAACCATTTACCAACGCCTACTTTGAGCTTCACGCCAAAACGCTTTCAGGACAGAAGGAACAGCAAGCTCGTTGGAAACGCGCAATCACCACCGTTAGCGGCGGCGATTTCGGGGTCGGCGATCGCTTCGGAACATTCGGGACGATGGGTTTTGGTGTAGGCCAGCTTTACACCGCGAAATATTTTTCACCGGAAGCCAAAGCCAAAATTCAAGAGTTGGTGGCTAACTTGAAAGCCGCGTATCGCGCGCGGATCGAGAAGCTCGATTGGATGAGACCGGAAACAAAAAAGGAAGCGCTCAAGAAGCTCGACACCTACACGATCAAAGTCGGTTACCCTGATCATCCGCGAGATTATTCGAAGCTGATTACTCGCAGCGATGATTTGATTGGGAACGTGAAACGTTGCGCGGCGCTCGATTGGGAATTTTACACCGGCCGTTTCTCCGGTCCGGTCGATCGAACAGACTGGAGTATGACGCCGCAAACCAACGACGCTTACAACGGAAGTTTGCGCGACATCGTCTTTCCCGCTGGAATTCTTCAGCCGCCGGTGTTCGATCCCGACGCCGATCCAGCAATCAATTACGGCGCGGCCGGCGGCGTCATTGGTCACGAGTTGACGCACGGGTTCGACGACCAAGGTCGCAAAATCGATGCCGCAGGTGCATTGCGTGACTGGTGGACAGAGCAGGACGCTGAAACTTTCAAGAAGCGGGCTGACACGCTTGGCGCGCAGTATTCGAAATACGAGCCGATTCCTGGGCTGCACGTGAACGGCGAACTCACGATGGGAGAAAACATCGCCGACTTGGGTGGCCTCACGCTCGCGCTCGACGCTTATCGCGCGTCGTTGAAAGGACAGCCCGCGCCTGTCCTCGATGGTTACACCGGAGATCAACGGGTGCTCCTCGGCTGGGCGCAGGCCTGGCGCGGAAAAGTCACCGACGATTACGTCAAGAAGCAGGTCGTGAGCGATCTGCATTCCCCGCGCCAATTTCGCGTGATCGGTCCGGCTCGGAACATCGATGCCTGGTATGAGGCGTTCAAAGTGCAACCGAGCGATAAAATGTTCGTCCCTCCGAACCAGCGCGTACAGATCTGGTAACAGTACAAAAATATTAATCAGGAATGCAGGAAACCAGAAAAAAAGAGAATTTGATTTTCCCTCAACTCTCAACCATCAACTATGAACTTTCTCGGGGGGCATAGCTCAGTTGGTAGAGCGCCAGCTTTGCAAGCTGGAAGTCAGGGGTTCGAATCCCCTTGCCTCCAAAGCTTCTGAGAAGCGTGGGAGGCAAATGCTAACAATCAAAGGTTTCACTCTTGGATGGACGGGAATCAATTCGGTTGCCTCCATTTCAATTAGCGATTTAGCGAATCAGTGATTGAGTGAGTGAGTGTTGACGGCAATTGTTGAATCGCTAAATCATTCAATCGCTAAGTTTTTGGGGCCTGTAGCTCAGTTGGTTAGAGCATGCGCTTGATAAGCGCAGGGTCACTGGTTCGAGCCCAGTCAGGCCCATGATTTCCCGGGTCCGCTCTTTTCCTGCGTGATCGACACGCAGAGCTCTTTCCATAGGTAAAATCGCTCTTAGAGTTGCGTAAACTCACATTATCTCATGTCTGCCCAAACAAACCGGGCAGTATCATAATGGAGTGACAATGATCCAACTAGGATTAGGGACGCTCGACGGAACAGACCGCGACTCGCAACATCCAGCCGCTCACTGTTAGCAGGGAGATGCTTAGCCGGTGTTTTGGAGACGGATTTTCCCTGTTTCAACGTTTTTTTCCTGTTACCAGGGAAAGCTTCCCTGCCACGGGCCCGTCGAATGCGAGAGCCCTTAGAGCCGGCGACGAATTCGACACTTTGCCTCAAGTGGCGGGGTGGATTATATCTTTCTCGTTAGGCCTATGACGCCGCTTGATTGGACGAAAGTCCCGCCGCGATCGCCGCGAGAAGAGCTTCGAAGTTTGTGTATGCTTCCACGTATGATCGACATTGCACGCGCAATGCTTCCGGCGGCCACGTCGGCGATTATCAGATCGGCCGCGAAAGAACTCTTAGCGCCGTGGTGCTCGATGCGTTCGGAACGTCCGTGGCGCAGTTTGTACAGGTTGTTGGCGATGCCAGAACAGATGACGATATCGCCGAGCGCCTTTGGCGCGCAGCGACCGTACCGGGAGAGATGCTGAGTGCAAGGCTTCGCCGCTTTACCGTCTCAGATGTGCCGGCAGAACTACGCCCGGAGTTTCAACGGCGCTACGGTACGGAGCACCCAGCAGGTCGACTCGTGTTCGATGTTCTAGATGCGGATGATGCGCGGACTTTTCCTCGAAAGGCCTAATCAATCGCTGCAGCCAACCGCTGGCCGGCGCGACAATTTGCACATGATAACTTCAACACGGAGATTCGCAGCGCGGCTCACCAATTGCATCACCGTCGTGCCAGACAGGCACAATGACACTTATACAACCGGCTTGAGAATATTTGGACGCTTCGCGCGGAATCACGCAGAAGTGTGATGCTTTTATCTTGCGCCGAGCAATCAAATTAGCATCTGGCCCTTTTATATCTGTTTCGCGACGGAACGGGTTGCCCCTCGCCTCGGCGTCTGTTTGCGAAGACTGAAATCAAAGACATCCGGCCGGTTGTAATGGCCCGAAACATCGAGGGTCATTTTCTCGCGATCGATCGCGGTAAGATCGACATCGGCGATAATAGTCATTTCCCGGTCGAAGACTGGCTCGACAACGTAGCAACCGTCCGGCCCGATTATCGCGCTGCCGCCGCGCAGAACGAAAGCTTGCTCGTTTCCTTCTAAGTGCGGGACTGGCGGCAACTCAGTGGGCAAATCCTTTGCCCGCATGATCAGCCCGGCAGCCAGGACGAAGCAGCGTCCTTCAAACGCATAATGTCGGCTGGCGAGCTGATGCATCTCGTGCACCGTCGGCCAAACGGCAACGTGAATGTGTTCGCCGGTGAGATGGAGGGCCTGACGCGCCATTGGCATCCAGTGCTCCCAGCAAATCAAACCGCCGATGCGGCCGATCGGTGTTGAACGGGATTCGAGGCCGCCGCCATCGCCTTGCCCCCAGACGAGTCGTTCGGTGTAAGTCGGGATAAGTTTTCGGTGGCGATTCGCGAGTTCGCCTTTAGCGCCAAAGGTCAGGAGCGAATTGAAAAGTGTGCCGTTGCCTGCGCCGCGTTCCACCTTTTCGTTAACTCCAATCACCAGCGTCACCCTTAGTTCGGCCGTAAGTTTGGCCAGGAATCGTGTTTCAGCTCCGGGCACGGCAATGCTGTTCTGCCGCAAACGAGCAAAGACTGTTTTTGTCGGCGCGTGGTCCCAGAGAGCAGCGCCAGGACAATAATCCAACCACGCCGGATAACCTGGCAACCACGTTTCACCAACAACAACAAGTCGAGCGCCTTTTTTCGCTGCCGCCTTCATCAGCCGAGCGAGTTTTTTCAGGCTCGCTCCGAGATCCATCCAGACCGGACTCTCCTGAATAATCGCAACGCGCACTTTCATTCGTTGGGAAGCAATTGCTTTGAAACACGACGAAGCTCGGATGATTCTTTATCGGTGACAACGTGCATTATTCGGAGGAAACGAAAGCACACTTGTAATCATCGATTGGTTGCATGAGATGAAAGGGCCCCGATTTGTCCCAGCACCGAAGATCGACATTCGCGTCGACAAGGAGATCATCGAACGAGCCAAGGAATTTTATTCGATGATGCAGAGGCGCCGAACGGTTCGCAACTTTTCCGATCGACCGGTGCCGCGCGAGGTAATTGAGTATTGCATTCGCGCGGCCGGGACCGCCCCCAACGGTGCAAATCTCCAACCGTGGCATTTTGTTGCGGTCAGCGATCCCGCTGTGAAACGCGAAATTCGCATCGCGGCAGAGGCGGAAGAAAAAGAGTTTTACGAACGCCGCGCACCCAAAGCCTGGCTCGAGGCGCTTGCTCCTCTTGGCACTGATTGGCATAAGCCGTTTTTAGAAGCGGCACCGTGGCTGATCGCAATCTTCGCGCAGCCGTTCCGCATTTTGCCAGACGGAACGCGCACGCCAACCTACTATGCGATCGAGTCGGTTGGAATCGCCGCCGGGATGCTGGTGACGGCGGCGCACTCATGCGGTTTGGTATCGCTTACGCACACGCCGAGCCCGATGGGATTCTTAAATCGGATCCTGAAGCGACCATCGCATGAAAAACCGTTCTTGCTGCTTGTTGTCGGTCACCCTGCGACTGACGCGCGCGTTCCAGACATTTCGCGGAAGTCGCTCACGGAGATCAGCTCGTTTGTATCGCGGGCCGTCGAGTAGTTAGGGCGAGAACGACTCGTGGTACGTCGTAAGCGCTAAGCGCCCAGAGACGCGGCACACTCGCTTGACTAAGGTCATCCAGGCGTCCGTTACTGGAGTCCGTATCTAAGGTCGCAGACGCGGTCTAACCAATCGATGAAGCCAACGGGCCCGCGCCACAGTGACGGTGGAATTTCGACGAGGTCGCGCGCGCCGTCATCTCTCATGCGCGTCAAAGCATGGACAACGTCTTCGGCAACGTATGCGACCAAAGTCCCACTGCATTTTACACATCCGCGGTGCCTATTCCCAGCGTAGCGATAGACGAAACATCAACGCCGTTTCTTTGAGGGCCCAATCTTATGGGACCGGAGAGGCGGCGTTTTTTTGTTCCCAGCCAGGCACGTCAGGATGACGGTGGAATTTCGGCGAGGTCGCGCGCGCATGTGTAGTCCCCTACCGCCGCTGATTACTTTCGGAAGTGCATTGCGACAGGACAAACAAATTTCGTCGAATACCAAGTGGCCCAATCAGAACTTGAAGCACTCACGAAGTAACGCACTGTGTCTTTCTGATTGTTCTCGGCCACTTACGTTAGGCGTTTCCGATCATGACGATAGGGCCTTCGGGTTTCGTCACGCCGCCTTCGCGTTCAATGCTAATGGCGAATGCTTTGATCTGGGCGACGGCCTGATCGGGTTTGAATTGGATGCGGGCGACTCCGTTGGAGTCTAGGTGAATGATACCGGCGCTAATCGGATCTTTGTGATTGGCGTCGACGGCCCAGAGTTGATAGTCGCGGCCCGGCCCGGGCGGCGGCATGTTCACGATTGTGATGATGCCGCGTTGTCTGTCCGGCTGCCAGGCAACGGTTACTTTTGCGTCCAGACGCTCACCGCTGGGTGAAGCGAGAGTGACAAGCATAGCTTGCGAAAGCGGATCGGTCGCGCGCGCGACGGCGAGCTCGCGTTGCAAACGCACGCGATCAACCACCAGAATTGCACAAAAGGCGATGAACGCCGCGGCGATCGCCCATGGCAACCAATTCGCCGCGGTAGTTGTCGATCTTGGCGAACGAGCTTGTTTTTCCAATGCGATCTCGCGCAAGACACGCCGCTTCAGATCAGGCGGCGGTTGCTTCGCTGGAACGCTGCGACCGAAATCCGCGGCGGCTTCGCGCAAATCGCGGACCAGGGCGCGCAATTCCGCATCATCGCTCAACGTATATTCGAAGGCAGCGGTTTCGTCGGCGTTGAGCGAACCGAGAACGTAGAGCGCGGCTTGATCCTGGAGATCTTCGGTAATCATCGAGCAATTCGCTCCCGTAATTTTAACAAACCGCGACGAATCCGCGCTTTAATTGTGCCGAGGGGTTGACCGAGCTCGGCGGCGATTTCGTGGTGAGTTAGCTCGCTAAAAAATGCGAGCTCGATGGCCTGGCGTTGGTCGGTCGGCAGTTTATCCAGAACAGTTCGCACACGCATCGCCTCCTCGTTTCTATCAGCGATATCCGCCGCACTTTCGGCGGCAGATGCATCAGCAGCCGCCTCAGCGTTGGCATCGTCAGTCGAAGAAGCGACCACGCGCAAGCGTCGGCCGCGGGCACGGAGACGGTCGATGATACGGCTGCGGGTCATGAGCATGGCCCAACTAAAGACGCTGCTTTGGGTCGAATCGTACTTGGCGGCGCGTCGCCAGATTTGGACAAAAACATCCTGCACTGCATCCTGCGCTTCGTTCGCATCGCCCAGCATTTTGATAGCGAGCGAATAGAGCGGCTCGCTCAAACGATCGTAGAGTTTTGCGAACGCAGCATGGTCACCGCCAGCCGCCTGAGCGAGCATTTCCCGATCGGCTACGTCTTGCGATGTCGCCATTCCGGCACGCACGTACCTTAGCGAATGCACGCTGGCAAGCGGCGACGGCGGTTGAGGGTTTACGGACGCTCCTCGAATTTCAGCGCTACACCGTTTAAGCAGTAACGCAAACCGGTCGGCGGCGGTCCATCGTCGAAGACGTGACCGAGGTGCGCTCCGCAACGGGCGCAAAGTATTTCATCGCGCTCCATCCCCAAGCTGTCGTCTTTCATCGTCACAATATTTCCGGGAATGAATGGCTTGGTAAAACTGGGCCAACCGGTGCCGGACTCAAATTTCCCGTCACCGGCAAAAAGCGGCGCGCCGCAGCCGACACATCGGAAAACTCCCCGGCGATGCTCGCGCAGCAAAATGGACGAGCAAGAGCGTTCGGTGGCTTTGCCGCGCAGAATCGCGTATTGCTCGGGAGTCAGTTGCGCTTTCCATTCGGCGTCGGTTTTCACAACTTTCGGAACCGGCGCCAGATCTGCCGCAGTCGGTTTGAGCGGCTCAACCTTGCCCGCTTCGATGTCGTTGTTCTCCTGGGCTTGAGGGTGTCGCGCAGAATAGGCGAACGCAACGATGATGGCCCCCCAGATAATTGCCAATCTAATCGTTCCAATCGTTCCAATTTTCATCTGAGTAACTGGTAAAGGAAACAGACGGGCGGCATTTTCGGTGCGCCCGTCCGTGTTCCGTTAGCGATTAAGGCGTCAGAACGGTGTCAATAACGTGGATGACTCCGTTTGATTGCAACACGTCTGCGGTTGTCACCTTTGCCGTGCCGCCCTTTTCATCCGTCAGGACGATTGAGTCGCCGTCCAGCTTCGCGGTCAGGGTTTCGCCGTTCACGGTCTTGAGCTCGGCGGTCCCGTTGCTCGCCTTGATTTTCTCGGCCAATTGTTCCGCCGTCCATTTTCCGGCAACGACGTGATAGGTGAGAATTCCGGCGAGTTTCTCTTTGTTTTCCGGTTTCAGGAGCGTGTCCACGGTGCCGGCCGGCAATTTTTCGAATGCGGCATTAGTCGGCGCGAAAACCGTGAATGGTCCCTTGCCTTCCAATGTTGCCACCAAACCGGCGGCTTTCACGGCCGCCACGAGAGTGGTGTGGTCTTTCGATTGCATCGCATTTTGCACGATGTTCTTGCTCGCGTACATCGGCGCGCCACCGACCATGGGGTTTTCGGCGGCGATCAGGGTAGAAACCGCCGCAACAAACGCCGCGGCGATAATATTTTTCTTAATCATAGGTTGTTTGTTTTCTTCATGTCCGGGACCGCGCCCGATCGTTTGATCGGGTTGGTTGTCGCGGTAGCGGCTCATTTGGCGAGGTGATCCGCCGGAGAAAGGACTTTGGATGCAGCTGAAGTAGAAGTTGAGAGGTTTAGAAGTTGAGGTGCGAGTCACCAATGCGCCCGACCAATCCTTGACCTTTGAGCGAGTGGCGGGCGCTCGTTAACAAAAAGACCTAACCAGCCGATGAAGCCAACGGCCTCATCGCGATGCAACTACAGCGTGTTTGCCGCGAGACCCCGCCGTGGCTTATCTCTTTCTCGTTAGGCTTTATGAACCCGCTGACCTATCGGCAGATGGAACCGTCAGAAACGCCAGCGGTGTCTGCTCTTGCATGTCAGGTGTTTGACCAGTTCGTCGCACCGGATTACCAGCCCGACGGCGTTTTGGAGTTTCACCGGTACGCCGATCCCGAGGCGTTTTCCCTCCGTCAGAGGTCCGGGCACATCACCCTCGTGGCCGAGCAGTCCGGCGAGTTCGCCAGACGCCTATTGTCTCTGCTTGGAACTGAGTCCAGGTGGTTATAGGACCAAAGTCCAACATGGTAAGTTGCAATACGTTGCCGAAGGATAGGGTTTCTTAGAAAGGACCAAAAACGAAGCTACCGATAAGCGGGACGATGCAGCATCCTGATCTGGCGGAGGCGTTGCGCGGAGACAGCGGCACATTTTTCTGCCAGCAAGGTGGCCAAGGCTACGTTTGTGACAGCAGCGGAAGGCTTTGTCCGGCGGTAGTGAGGGACAACGTTCTCCCAGGTGTGGCGGTGCAAACCGGTGACCAATCCCGGAGCGGTAGTTTAATCGGGATAGACGAATCCGTAATCCAACCTCGGTGAAGTGGCCGAGAACCTTCGATTAAACCATGGATTTCCCACCATTTGATCGGCTCCCGACGGTAATGTGCCGTCGCGAGGGCGAGCAAAACCAAAGAACAGAAAGGTCAACATGACAAAGAAAACAATAGTTGCTGGCGCAGCAATCGCCGGATTAATGAGCGGCTCGTTCGCGGCTACAACCCAAGCTTCAGTTTCGACCGGAAAGCCTGGCGTTTCGTTGATGGGCAAAACGAAGGCCGACAAGCATGCCTGCCAAGGGAAGAACTCCTGCAAAGGCAAGGGCGGATGTAAGACGAGCGATAACGGCTGCAAAGGGAAAAACTCGTGTAAAGGCAAGGGCGGCTGCGCGACAGACGGCAGCAAGCCGGCTCCGTCACCGAAGTAATCGGCTAACGGTTAGTTGTTCATCGGGAGCCGGAGGTGTTTATCCTCCGGCTCTCAGACGTGATTTGAGAATCACGTAAAGCGATGCCTGCAAATTCGTTCAACAATTTCACCAATTACGGCATTGGTATCGGCCTGCGCGTTCCGCATTACCGGCACATTCTCGCCAAGAAACCGGTGGTCGATTGGTTTGAAATTATTTCGGAAAACTTCATGGTCGACGGCGGGCGCCCGCTCGAAGTGCTGGACGCAATCCTCGAGCAGTATCGCGTCGTGCAGCATGGCGTCGCGATGTATTTCGGGTCGGCTGACAGACTCAACCGCGAATATCTAAAAAAGCTCAAACGGCTTGTGAAACGAACGAATACCCCTTGGCTTTCCGATCACCTTTGCTGGGGAAGCGTGGATGGACGCTACACCCACGATTTGCTGCCGATGCCTTATACATTTGCGGCCGCGCGCGCGACGGCGCAGAACATTCGCCAGGCGCGCGATTTTCTGGAGGTGCCGATCTGCGTCGAGAACGTGAGCAGCTACGCGGAATTTCATGCGTCCGAAATGACGGAATGGGAATTCCTGGGCGAGGTAACCGAGTTGGCCGACTGCGGAATTCTCCTCGATGTAAACAACATTTACGTCTCGTCGCAGAATCACAATTTCGATCCCTACGATTATCTGAACAACGTCCCACACCATCGCGTGGGCCAAATTCACATCGCCGGCCACTCAAAGTTCGAGAAGTACATTCTCGATACGCACGATCATCCCGTGCTCGATCCGGTTTGGAAAATGTACGCGCGCGCCAGCAAACTTGTTGGCCGCACCGCAACACTTTTGGAATGGGACGATCGCATTCCCACTTTTAATGAAGTCCACGACGAAGCGCTCAAAGCGAACAAGTTCGTCAAAGAGCTCGAGACCGCGCCGGCTTGAAGTTCGCTCGCGCGCGCAACTGAAGGCGCTGCAGAGCTTGATGGCCCGCGTGGTTTTTCGTCCGCTGACCGAGCAGGATGGAATGCAACCGCGCTGGACGGACGGGCGCGGGATGAAAAACGTCGCCGATACTTTCATCACGCCTAACGACCGCCTCAATTCCTTCGAGCGCCTCGAAATTTACAATCGGGTCTATTGGTTCCGCGTTCTCGATTGTCTTTACGACGATTACCCGGGCCTCCGCGCCGTACTGGGCGAAAAGAAATTCATGGCGCTGGTCACGGCTTATCTCGCGAAATATCCATCAGAGTCATTCACGCTGCGCAATCTCGGCAGCCGTTTGGAGAAGTTTATTCGGGAAGAGCCGAAGTGGGTGGCGCCTCGTGTTCGCGTGGCACTCGACATGACGCGATTTGAATGGGCTCAGGTAGTCGCGTTCGACGATCTGGCAAAGCCCGTCCTCACCACGGACGACATTCTCGACGCACAGCCCGACAAACTGCGGCTCGGATTGCAGCCGTATCTTTCCCTACTGCAACTCGACTATGCCGTGGACGAATTCCTCATTGCGGTAAAGAAAAATGAATCGGCGGTGCTGCGCAACGAGGCGAGCAACACTTTCGAAGCGATGCCGCATGCTTCGAGGCGCAAGAAGGCCACCAAAATGCCACGGCGCGAACGCGTTCACCTCGCCGTTCATCGCTATGACAATTCACTCTACTACAAACGGCTCGAGCCGGAAGCCTTCCATATTCTGACAGAGCTCGATCGCGGATTCAGTGTCGAAGAAGCGTGCACACGTGCGCTCGAAAAAACGAGGCGCAAGAAACTGAACTGGCCTAAGCGGCTAAAGCATTGGTTTGAAACCTGGTCGTCGCTCGGCTGGTTTTGCGGTCGGTGAAAACATTATGAATAATCAAAGCCCGTTCTGGACAAGACTAGTGAACTGGTTGGCGCCAGGCCGAACCATCGCTCAATCGATCTTCCTGCTCGTGATTCGTCTCTATTGGGGTTGGCAATTTTTTCTGACCGGCAAAGGGAAATTGAGCGATTTGGAAAAGCCAACGCAGTTTTTCGCCAGCCTTGGCATTCCCTTTCCACATGGACAAGCGATTCTTGCGGGCACGACCGAATGTTTGGGCGGGCTGCTGCTTTTGGCAGGGCTGGCTTCGCGCTTCGTTTCTATTCCACTCGCCATAGTCGTGACCGTCGCCTACCTGACTGCGGACATTGCGGTAGTGAAAAATATTTTCATCGACCCGGACAAATTTTTAGCAGCCGACGAATTCCTCTTTTTCTATGCCGTTGTCCTCGTCCTCCTTTTCGGACCGGGAAGATTTTCAATTGACTGGCTGGTTGTCCGAAAGTTGGCGTCCAACCAAACCGGTTCCGTTTGAAAACGATTCTCAGCGTTGCGTTGCTCGTTGGCCTAACGACCAGTGCTTGCGCCCAGGAGACAGCCAAGATCAAATGGCAACCCTGGTCGGAATCAATCTTTGAAGACGCGGCCAGGCAGAATCGCTTCGTTCTTATCGATCTTGAGGCGGTCTGGTGCCACTGGTGTCACGTCATGGACGAAATCACGTATCGCGACGCGAAAGTGATTGAGCTCATCAACGCGCGCTACATCGCGATGAAAGTTGACCAGGATTCGCGGCCGGACCTATCGGCCCGATACGAAGATTACGGTTGGCCCGCGACCGTTGTATTCAACAAGGATGGCAGCGAGATCGTCAAACGGCAGGGTTACATTCCGCCGAAGCCGATGGCTTCAATGTTGCAAGCGATCATCGACGATCCATCACCGGGTCCATCCATTCAGGCGGAAACGGTTATCGAGCCGGCCAAGGACGGCGCGCTTTCGCCTAACGAACGCGAAAAGTTACGCCAGATTTTGCGGAGTAATTACGATCAAAAAAACAAAGGCTGGGGCACCAGCCAAAAATTTCTCAGTTGGGACATCATCGAGTACTGCTTGCGCGAAGCGAGTAAGGGCGACGTTGTGTGGGGCCGCATGGCGCGCGAAACACTCGACGCCCAGCGACAGTTGATCGATCCGGTTTGGGGCGGCGTTTATCAATACTCCACCGACGGCGACTGGAAGCATCCGCACTTTGAAAAAATCATGCAGATGCAGGCGGAAAATCTGCGCACCTACGCGGAGGCTTACGCGCGTTGGAAAAATCCCGCCGACTTGAAGTCCGCGCGGACAATTCACGAGTATCTGCGCAATTTCTTAACCAGTCCCGATGGCGCATTTTACACGAGCCAGGATGCTGACTTGAAACCAGGCGAACATTCGGCCGGTTACTTCGCGCTCGACGACGCCGCCCGCCGAAAGCAGGGCATCCCTCATGTCGATCGCCACATTTACGCGCGTGAAAACGGTTGGGCCATTAACGCCCTTGCACGCTTCTACGCCGCGACCGGCGACGAAATGGCGCGGGCCGAGGCGGTTCGCGCCGCGGAATGGATTATTGCTAATCGCTCGCTCCCTGACGGCGGCTTTCGGCATGACGCCGAGAATTCCGGAGGGCCTTACTTGAGCGACACGATTTCGATGGGCCGCGCCTTTCTCCAGCTCTATGCGGTTACGGGAGATCGAGGCTGGTTGAAACGCGCCGACGATGCGCTGCGTTTCATTAATGATAACTTTGATGGCGACACCGGCTACATTCCGTTCTCTCAACCGCTCGCCAGCAAGCTGCCGCCCCGGCCTAACGTCGATGAAAATATGGCCGTCGCACGCACCGCCAATCTCCTCGGTCGTTATACCGGAGATCTGCACAAGCACGAAATGGCCGCCAAAGCGATGAGGTTTCTCGCCACGCCCGCAGTCGCTGAAAATCGCGGCTATCAGGTAGCCGGTATTCTTCTCGGTGGCGACGAACTCACCACGCCTCCACTCCATATCACTGTCGTTGGTGCAAAGGACGATCTGGCAGCACGCCGTCTCTTCCAAACTGCGATCGCGCAACCTTCAAGCTACAAACGAGTCGAATGGTGGGATCGCAAAGAAGGGTCATTGCCCAATCCGGACGTGGATTATCCTGATTTCGAGAAGGCCGCAGCGTTTCTGTGCACCGATCGTAGTTGTTCTACGCCGATCTTCGAGTCCGCAAAAATTTCCGCCTTTACGCAACGACATGACAAATGAAGCACCTGACCGCGCTCATGGTTGCGTTGTTCGCGCTTGTGCTGGTTAGGCCAACTGTTGCGCAAGACAAGACCTCGCTCGAAATCGGAGGCGGCCATATCGAAATCGAACTTGGCGGCGCGCCCACGCCCGAGTTTTGTAAACTTGTTCTCGACTGGATCGACACCGCCGCTCGCGCCGTTGCCGGCTATTATGAGCGCTTTCCCGTCAAGCAGGTCCAATTGCGCATTGATTTCTTTGAGGGACAGGGTGTTCGCGGGGGACACACCACCGGCAGGAACGGTCCGCGCATCAGAATTGCGGTCGGAAATGCTAATACCGCCGCCGATTTCGCCGACGACTGGGTGATGACCCATGAATTTATCCATCTCGCTTTTCCATCGGTTGCAGATGAACACCATTGGATTGAGGAAGGCCTCGCCACTTATGTCGAGCCGGTCGCTCGTGCGCGCATCGGTGAATTAACTCCCGTCAAAGTCTGGAGCGATTGGGTTCGTGATATGCCCAAAGGATTGCCGCGCAATGGCGACCGCGGGCTCGATTTCACTCCCACGTGGGGCCGGACTTACTGGGGCGGCGCGCTTTTTTGCCTGCTAGCTGACGTTGAAATTCGAGAGCGAACCCAAAATAAAAGAGGCCTCGAAGTTGCTTTGCGCGCAATTCTAAACGCTGGCGGAACGATTGAATCGGAATGGCCTTTAACGAAAGCGTTGCGGATTGGCGACGAAGCCACGGGCGTTCCGGTCTTAGGCGAATTGTACGAGAAAATGAAAGCGACGCCCGCGCCGGTCGATCTCAGCGCCTTATGGCAACGACTTGGGGTGGAACGAAAAGAAAACGGATTCGAGTTTAACGATTACACACCGTTGGCGCCAATTCGTCAGTCTATTACGAAAAGAGCGGATCATAGTCAGTTTAGCCTTGTTAGGCCATTATAAACGATTGATTGAATTTGGCCTAACGACAGCACTACAACTTCGAGGATGCGTTGCTGATACGAGTATGAAGTCGCAATGGAAATGTGAGCGAACTCGTCACCGTGGAGCCATAGCTCGTTCACTCCGTTTTTGTCACCTGCAGTTGATTTTCGGCCAAAGTGGCAGCCCCAAGCGCCTGCTCATTAAAGGCACCGGGTAAACAGGACCGCGCCTGCCGCCGATCGGTCCCCTGTGCATTTATTTTGAACAGTTGCGGCTTTTGTGGCCTAATTCGCTGGATATGCCGACAATATTATCAGCATAATTACATGTTAGGTCTTATGCACGCGCAAGAGCTGGTTGCGATTCTGTTCCTCGCTGCAGTTGCAACTAATCGCGCGTTCGAAGCCGCGATGCCTGTCGTCGAGCTCATTTCAGATGACTAAAACAGTCTCAGTTGAAGCCGAGGTCGGTTTCGGTGGCGGTAGCTCAGCTTTTTCTCGTCAGATGATGCGGCGCTACTTGGCGAACAGGGAAGATCCCTGGGAGCTTTTGTTTCTCCTGTTCTCATTCCTGCTGTCTGGTATCGCGTTATTTATCAGGAGATTTTTAGGCCCCGCGTGCTCGCTTTACCTCGTTGGTTTTTTCCTGAGGTGTGCATTTTTGCAATCAGCATCGGCGCAGTCCTGCGGCTCGGAGGGAATCGCGGTGCAAGTGCTTGGATCTGGTGGGCCGGAGTTGCAAGACAAGCGCGCATCAAGCAGCTATCTCGTGTGGGAAGACGGGCGAGCCCGAGTGCTGGTGGATGCGGGAGGAGGAAGCGCCGTTCGATTTGGAGAGAGCGGGGCGCTAATGTCGCAGCTTGACGTGATTTTGTTCACGCACTTCCACGTCGATCACAGCGCTGACTTTCCCACTCTGATCTTTTCGTCCTGGTTTGAAGACCGCAAACGCTCCCTTCCGATCTATGGCCCACTCGGAAACAACTTCATGCCTTCGGCTACCGAGTTTGTAGAAGATTTCTTCGGTGAGAAGCGCGGCGCTTATCGCTATCTCAGTGTGCTGTTGGTACCCGGAGAGGAAAGCAGTTACAAAATGCAACCCCACAACGTGGAGGGGAGCTCAAAGCCTACAGTTGTGTTTTGTAGCGGCGACCTGGCTGTGTCTTCCGTGCGCGTTGTTCATGGAGGAGTTCCGGCCTTGGCATGGCGAGTAGAAGTGGGTAACAAACGAATCGTGTTCAGTGGAGATACGAATGGGGACGGAGAAGGGCTTACACAATTGGCAACGAACGCTGATTTGTTCATTGCTCACAACGCTGTGCCTGAAGATGCTACCGGAATTGAGAGGAGCCTGCACATGCCTCCATCGGTGATTGGGCAAATTGCCGGGGACGCCCATGTCAAGCACTTGGTTTTGTCTCATCGCATGCTGCGGACCTTAGGAAAGGAGAATCAGACTCAATCTGAAATCAAAAAACGATTTTTAGGTCTGGTAGAGTTTGCAAACGATTTAGACTGCTTCCGAGTGAGATAGTACACGTCGCTGCGCGGTGTTTCTGCTCCGGGCAACGTTTACGGAATTACGACTGGTAGGCTAGCAACACTTCAAGTCGGCCGTCTTTCTTTCGAAACATCAGCAACCCTGCACTTATTCTTGATCGTTTCATTTTATATACTGCTTTTGTATACTCGACCCCGTAATTTGAGCAAAAATTGCGCCAAATTGGGCACCAAGGCCGCACCCGCCGATGGGCCAATTTGCCTATGAAAGCTCACATGAATCAACGTGAGCCAACTTGAGCAGAAACTCGTTAGGCGATTTACGAAACCATACCGGCACCGGAACGATAACGCGACTCTTTCCACGCACACGCGCGTGCGGGTCCACAAATGATGCCGAGTCGACATCCGATGCCATCGAGCAAAAAAGCACTTTCAGAAAATCGTAGGCATTGGGAAATAATCAGGCGATTTTTCCAGATATTGGCCGCGTCTGATGATTCTCATCATCAAGTCGATCTTGCTCTTTGCTTTTTGCGGGCTTCTCTTCCGAAAAAAGATTGGATGAAATGTTTCGTCGCGCGCTGCTTATCTTTGTTCGAATCACCGGTGCCGTCGTCCTCGTGGTTGGGTTGCTCTGGTGGTTCGGAGTGAGAATGCCCGGCAAGAGTGTTTCGCGCGCTGCGTCGTTGTCCGCTGACGAGATCAGTCTGCTTTGACGTAGGTCGAAGCCTCCTGTTGATCGGCGCGACTTGCCGTAAATATCATTAGAGCGATGACGCAGACTGCAATTGTTCCCATTATCAAATTAGTGATTCGTTTCATAAGAATTCTTTTTGGTTTTTACTTCGCAGGAAAGGCCCTGTCATCGCTTCGCTGAAATGCGGTGACCTGAACGCCGTACACAACTTTTCTGTAAGAGTGAGCGCTCATCGTTGTTAGTCTTGAGGTTTGGCCTGCCGTAGCGCCACCTTCGACGCATCGTTAATGTCTGTTATGATCAGAAACCGTTTCGGTGCTGCAGAGTTTGGATCGTCGTTTGCTAGAGTCTTCAACGGCCCAATTGCCTGAACAATGCCTGCGCCGTCAGGATTCGTCTTTAGGACTGCGAGCGGCTCAAGTTTCCCAAACGGCTCCCGGTTTGAATCTGCGAGGTAGACTTGGTACTGCGACTTCGGAGAGAGACCTGCCGCCGCAATTTGGACAAGATCCAGTATGCCAATTGAGTTTACTGCCACCGAGGCCTGAGCATTTGGCAATTCCGTGCTGCCTGCTTCGAGGTGCAGACGTGCTGTGTTCGCGGCAACGCCGAGGGGCATCAAACTTTCGGTGCCGGAGCCATTCGGCACCGCGTTTGGCACATACACCAAAGCCTGGGTTGTTTGCCCGATGGGGATATTGGCGGTAACCTTATTCGTTAGGGTATCGATCGCGGCGCAGTGGTCACCGTTTTCCAACGCGACATAAACTCGCGAACCATCGCCCGACGGCCATATGCCGTGCGGAAGTTCTCCTACCGGAATCGTAGCGATCAGTTCCGGTGTTGCGCCTCTACGGAAAACTTTGACCTCGTTCGTGCCACCGACCGTAACATACGCAAACTTGCCGTTGCGGTTGTTGGCAAAGTTCACGTGGTTCGTGATCGGCCCAGTATCCAACACCGATTTTTGCTCAAACGCGGGCTTCGCGTTGTAGACCTGCACCTTGCCGACGTCCTTTAACGTGATCCACACTTCGTCATTTTCCGGAGTGACCGCGATGTTAGGCGAAAATGGACTCACTTGCGGCAGCCGTTTGATTACCTTGTGCGATGCCACATCGATAAC
>Ga0306919_10000382_pt1 | contig 19090 bp, 17 predicted proteins | sample flu12Cox44000172_FD_203764 | JGI IMG/M metagenome (GOLD analysis project Ga0306919, IMG submission 203764) | Lab enrichment of tropical soil microbial communities from Luquillo Experimental Forest, Puerto Rico - flux4day.12C.oxic.44.000.172 (v2)... | ecosystem: Environmental > Terrestrial >... | reverse complement strand
AATCCGTAGCCGACTGAGCTAGATAACCCCCGCAGCGTCAGTTGGGGGGCTATGCAATGTTCCAGCGGCTCAGAGAGGGGTGCTTCTAGGCCCTCCTAACAAGAAAAACTTCCTTCGGGAAAGTTGAACGGTGGCAACCTCGTTACCGGCCTAGTGGTCGGCGCCGGTACGCTGCTCCTCTGGCCGTTGATTGGGCCCGCCTTGCGGCCCATCGCCAAAACTGCGGTCGAAGGCGGGCTCATCGCCTATCGTGAGGCCGAAGGGCTCTCCCGTGCGGCGACCGCAAGCCGATCGCAGCGAATAGCCTCGTCGAGAAGCTGTGCCTTCATGTCCCGGGTTGTCACCCCTTCCGCGATCTGTCGGGCTCGGGCGGCTCTGCGTCGATAATAACTTGCTGGTTGCGGCGGTATCTCTCCGCCCCAAGCCCCAAGAAGTGCCTCCTCCCATTCCATCTCGGTCCGCCCTCTGTTTCCGCAGTGGTCCTCGGCTCGGGCTTCGCGCTGATATTATCGTACTGGCTCGCCACCGTACATCTGCATTTGGGCGTAAAACGGGGGTTCGGCTACTAGCGGGGCTCCACCGGAGCAGCCATCTGGGCCGGGTTGGGCTCGACCTGATGGCCGCGCCCCCGGCATCAGACGACCAAGCGGACCTTCGCCGCCGCAGTGCCGCCGAGCATCGCGGGCGGACGGTGGAGGATTTCATAGCTGCGAGCGATGGGCTTCAAAGTCAACTACCGCGGATTAATTTTGACACCACTTGAAAGAGTTCCAGGACGTAGGGTTCGAACTCTTCGATCACAAAAATCGGCTTAGTCCTGTCCTGAGGCGAACGCGGGTAACGCGACCGGTGGTTTTCGTGAGCTTCGTCGAGTAGTCTGATCTCACTTTCCGCGTGCGAACCAATACTTAGTCCTCTAGCGAGGGCCTCGCTCATAAGTCCATCGATACTGTGCCGGATCTTCGTCTGCCGCAGTTCCCTCTCTTTTAGTCCACATCTAACTAGAAACGCCTTGAGACCAAGCTCGACCGCTTGGCAAAGCAGGAGGTAGCGCGGCCACGGTGTAGTAATATTGCGGCTTGGCTGTAATTGCTGATAGGCGCGATAGAACTCGTCAGCGTACTCTAGCGCCTCGATGTGGTAGATCGGATTATCTGCCGGCATCGGTGATCCGTGCCAGTGTTTTGCGGACCCCGGCTTCCGTCATCCGGGCCCTGCGCTCGGTCTGGAAGACATGGTGCCGTTACATGGTTCCCGCCGCAGTCGCCACAACGCATACCTCTTTGCCCGCGCTTCCCATCGCGCTCTTCGATGCGGCCAGCGCGCTTGTGCCGGGCAATGCGGCGCCGACGTGGTTCGGGCGAGCCCCCTTGCACGCTGCGGTGATTTCCTGCTGCGTCTTGCCCGTTGCCAGAACAAGGACCCGATCATTGAGGGTCGGCGGCGTGCGCCTGCCGCCAGCGGGTTTTGCGGTCGTGGTGCGCCGGCGCCCACGGGGTCGTGCTGGAGCAGCCGCCTCAGTCGCCGTGGTCGGCATTTTGGCTGAGGCCGTCTTCCTTGGCTGGACGCCCTTGGTGTGGCGCGAAAGCACACGCTCAGTCGCCTCCAGTTCGCTGAGCTGGCTGCTGAGCTTTTCACGCTGAGCACGACATTCAAGCCAGCAAGCATCGCTTCAGCTTCTGACGCGCCCTTGTCGGTGGTTAGGTTGAGAAGTTTGGCGATGCGCTGCTTGATTTTGTCGCGTTCGGTCATACCCCCTGGGGATACCTTGGGAATACCTATCAGTTGAGCTTAAGGCGGATCTTGTCATTAAGCCTTTGAAAAAGCTGGTGGGCGCGACAGGGATTGAACCTGTGACCCCTACGATGTCAACGTAGTGCTCTCCCGCTGAGCTACGCGCCCTTGGGCCATAGTCTGGCCGCCGAGGGATGTAGCCAAAATACCGGCGCCAAGCAAGAGCCGGTCCGACGGCCTCCATAAAGATGCCATATTGGCATGATATCGTGCGGATCTTGAAAAGGATCCTATAGTGTAATCTTGAAAAGGATCCTATAGTGTAATCTTGAAAAGGATCCTAGTGTAATAACGTCGGCCGCTCTGTATGAGCCGTATCATTATCTCAATAATCCGACCGACGGGTAGCGAGCCCGACAAGACCTGTAGGTTCAATCAACCATCGTCGCGCGCGGAGGGTGCAGCCTGTATTTTTCCTGTAATAACAGGGGATATCAGGCTGACGCGCGGCCCCCAACCCGGACCCGGAGGCCATCTCATTAGTATCACCGCAGCAGGGAATATGGTCTTCGAGCCGGATCTGATCGTCCCGATGCGAGACAGGATCGGGCTCGCGACCGATGTCTATCGCCCGGCCGGTGACGGCCCGTTTCCGGTGCTGCTCGAGCGCACGCCCTACAACAAATCCGCGCCGAGCCGCTCCGAGCGCACTGCCGCGGTAGCCAAGCCACGTTCGCGCGCCGAGGTCGCGGGATATTTCGCGCGGCACGGCTACGCGGTCGTTTATCAGGATTGTCGTGGCCGTTACAAATCGGGAGGCGCTTCACGAAATATCTGAGCGAGGCCGAGGACGGATACGACACTCTCGCCTGGTTGATCCGGCAGGACTGGTGGAACGGCCGGATCGGGACCTTTGGCCTTTCTTATGCCGCGCACACCCAGGCGGCGCTCGGCTGCCTCGACCCGCCGGGGCTGGCGGCGCAGTTTCTCGATTGCGGCGGGTTCTCGAACGCCTATCGCAGCGGCATCCGCCACGGTGGCGCCTTTGATCTGAAGCAGGCGACGTGGGCCTATAATAACGCGCTCGCCGACGCCAGGGACCCCGTGGTCAAAGCGGAGCTTCAAGCCCAGAATATCAAGGCTTGGTTCGCGCGCATGCCGTGGCGCAAAGGGCATTCGCCGGTCAGCGCTGCGCCGGAATACGAGGATTATCTTTTCGAGCAATGGTCGCACGGGGTCTTCGACGAATTCTGGAAGCGGCCCGGGATCTATGCCGAAGGGTATTACGACCGTTACGCCGATGTGCCGGTCGCCAATCTTTCGGGGTGGTATGACCCTTATGCGCGCTCGGCGGTCGAGAACTACCTCGGTCTGTCACGCAGCAAACGCGGTCCGATGCGGCTGATCCTCGGCCCCTGGACGCATGGCGACCGCTCACTCAACTATGCCGGTGATGTCGATTTCGGCGCGACGGCTCCGGTCGACGGCAACCTCGCCGAAGATTTCTTCGAATTGCGGCGCCGCTGGTTCGACCGCTGGCTCAAGGGCGTCCCGAACGGCGTCGAGCCGGAGCCGCCGGTGCGCATCTTCGTCATGGGCGGCGGGTCGGGGCGGCGCAACGCCGATGGGCGGCTCGATCATGGCGGGCGGTGGCGCAGCGCCGCCGATTGGCCGCTGCCGGAGACGCAATGGGCGAAGCTCTATCTGCACTCGGATCGAAGCCTTGGCGCCGAGCCGCCATCATCAGACGCCGTGCCGGTCGATTACCTGTCCGATCCGAAGTCCCCGGTTCCGACGATCGGCGGCGCCATCAGTTCGGGCGAGCCGGTGATGCGCGCCGGCGCCTATGATCAACGCGAAGGACCCGGCGTCTTTGGCGCGCGCGAGCCCTACCGGCCGCTCGCCGAGCGCTCCAACGTGCTGGTCTTTTGCACGCCGCCGCTGCTCCGAGACATCGAGGTCACCGGGCCGGTGACGGTGCGGCTGTGGATCGCCTCCGACGCCCCCGATACCGACTTCACCGCAAAGCTGATCGATCTGCACCCGCCCAATGACGATTACCCGCAGGGCTTTGCAATGAACCTGACCGAGCGGATCTTGCGCGCGCGTTATCGCGACAGCTGGGAAGCGCCGTCGCTGCTGGCGCCGGGCGAGGTTTACCCCGTCGAGATCGAGCCGTTCCCGACCAGCAACTTGTTCCTGCGCGGTCATCGGTTGCGGCTCGACATTGCGAGCAGCAACTTTCCGCATTTCGACGTCAACTCGAATTCGGGGGAGCCCGAAAGCGCGATGGAGCATCCGCGCGTTGCCCGCAATCGCGTGTTCGTCGATGCGGACCGTCCCTCGCACATCGTGTTGCCGGTCATTCCGGCGGTTGCGGCAAGCGATCACAGCCGGTAGTTTCGCAGCGACTTGCGGTTGACGAGGTGACCGGGTGTGGCGCGCGCTCTTGCTTCTCGCGGCGTCGATTGCCGTCGGCTTCGATGGCGCTCAGGCCGCCGGCTCCGGAAACCCCATCCACGATCGTCTTCTCGCGCTACCGCCTGCCGAGCAGGCAAAGACCCTCGCACAGAATGTCGGCCACGGTTGCGTCGGTACTTCAGCGTTCCTGATGGGCGTCATTTCCACCGACAAGTGGAAATCTCTCGCATACTGGAGTGTACGCTGCAAAGACGGCAGAAGTTTTGCGATTCAGATCGCCCCGAATTCCCAGATATTTATCGTCGATTGTCGAACGCTGCAGGCTAACGGAAAAGAATGCTTCAAAAAGCTTTAGATGAGATGGGGCATCTAGACACTCACCAGCGCAGCGGCTGGCGGCAGACGGAGTACCAGAGGCCCAGATTCTCGTCGCGCCAGTGCGGGTCCGAACAGTCCTTTTTGAGGGTCTCAGCCTCGGCTGTCGGATCGGAAGGCGGAGGCGTGGCGGACGAATCCGAACATGCCGCCAAAGCGGCGATCATGACCGCGATAATTCCCGGTCTCACCAGCGCGCCTCCTTTCACCCCGCGCCGGATTCTCGGCGTCCGCAGCCGGGATTGCAAGCCGAGCAGAACAGCATCATCCGAAGCGGTCCGAGGAAAGCGGAGCCTATCTCATGAAGAATGACAATCGGTCCGGCAAATATCGCAAGGATACGCTGCTGGCACATCTCGGACGTCACCCGGAGGCCCATAACGGCGCCGTCAACCCGCCAGTGTATCATGCCTCGACGATTCTTTCGTCGAACATGGCTGAGTGGGAGGCCAAACGCGATCCGAGCAAGCGCTTCGACGTGGTGCGCTATGGGCTGTTGGGCACGCCGACGACCTTTGCACTCGAAGAGTCGCTGGCGGCCATCGAGGGCGGCTATCGCGCGATGCTGATGTCCTCGGGTCTGGCGGCAATCACAGCGCCGCTGCAGGCCTGCCTCAAATGCGGCGACCACCTGCTGATGGTCGATTCCTGCTACGGGCCGGCGCGCAACTTCTGCGACAAGGTGCTGACCCGCTGCGGCGTGGAGACGACCTATTACGATCCGCTGATCGGCGCGGAGATCGCCCGGCTGATGCGCCCGAACACCCGGGTCGTCTATCTCGAATCTCCCGGCTCGCTGACCTTCGAGATGCAGGATGTGCCGGCGATCGCCGCAGCGGCGCACGAAGGGGGCGCCGAGGTGCTGATGGACAACACCTGGGCCTCGCCCTATCTGTTTTCATCCTTCGAGCACGGTGTCGACGTGTCGATCCATGCGGCGACGAAGTACATCGTCGGCCATTCGGACGTGATCCTCGGAGCGGTCATCACGACCGAGAAGATGTATCTGCCGGTGCGCACGATGGCGGCCGATCTCGGCCATTGCGCCGCCCCCGATGATGCCTATTTCGCGTTGCGCGGTCTGCGCACACTCTCGGTACGCCTCGAGAGGCACGAGAGGAATGCACTCGCGGTCGCGCGGTGGTTGCAGTCGCGGCCCGAAGTCTCGCGAGTGCTGTATCCGGCTTTGCCGGAGGATCCGGGGCATGCGCTATGGAAACGCGATTTCCTCGGCGCCAGCGGGTTATTCGGCGTGGTCCTCAAACCGGCGCCGAAGGCAGCGGTCTATGCGATGATCGACGCGCTCGATCTGTTCGGCATCGGCTCCAGCTGGGGCGGGTTCGAGAGCCTGATCCTGCCGACCAACCCCGCCCGCGGCCGCACCGCGACGCGTTGGGAGGCCGAGGGCCCGACCCTGCGCCTCCATATCGGCCTCGAAGACCCGGAGGATCTGATCGAGGATCTCGAACACGGCTTCCACCAGCTACGCGCGGTTTCTGCGGCCGCTTGACCCTCTCCTTCAGGCCTCTCCTTCAGGCCACCCCGAAGGTTCTTACCGCATGCTCGCTGAATTTGAGCCCCAGCCCAGGGCCAGTGGGCATTGCCAATTCACCGCCGACCGGCACCGGGACCTCCTCCCATAGGCGGAAAAGCCGCGGCATGTATTCGACGGTCAGGCCATTGGGCACGGCGCCGACGAGGTGGACGTGGATTTCCGGCACACCGTGGCTGACGACCGGTAGGTTGAAGGCCTCCGCCATGCCGGCGATCTTGAGCCACGGTGTGATGCCGCCCGAGCGCACCTGGTCGATCATGACGATATCGACCGAGCGGGCTTCGAGCATGTGCCGGAACGGCACGATGCCCCAAAGATACTCGCCGCCGGCAACCGGTGTTGCCAGCGCCGCCGCGACCCGGGCGATCCCGGCGTAATCGTCATGCGTGGTCACGTCCTCAAGCCAATAGAGGCCGACCCCGGCCTCTTCGACCCGCCGGCCGAGATCGATCGCCTCGTCCACCCGCCAGCGCTGGTTGATGTCGCACATCAAATCCATGTCGCGGCCGACCGCTTCGCGAATGAGCCGGGCCTGCTCGACTTCGCGACTCGGCGAGGTGATACCGGGCAAGCCCAGCTGCATCTTGGCTTGGCGATAGCCTTTCTCACGCAGCCTGCCGGCTGCGGTGACCGCTTCTTCAAGTTTGAGACCTCGCCGCAGCGCGCCGCTGGCATAAGTCGGAATGCGATCGCGTCCGCCGCCGAGCAGCTTCCACAGCGGCAGGCCGAGCGCCTTTCCCTTGATGTCCCATAGCGCGACATCGATCGCCGACAGCGCCATCGTAAAGACGCCGGCCGGCCCGGCCGAGATCGCGGCGTCGCGGAGCTTGTTGTGGATCGCTTCGACGCGCATCGCATCCTCGCCGATCGCAAGCGCGCCAAGCTCATCGACCGCACGCCGCAAAGTGCCGGTCAGCGCGCCGCCGAAATAGGTGACGCCGAGCCCTTCGATGCCGTCGTCACTCCGCAGCCTCAGCCAGACGATCGGGTTGATGGCGTTCGGGTTCTCCGAGAAGCCGGCAAGCGGCTCGTCGTTCGGCAGTCGGACGATGCCGGTTTGCAGCGACGCGATTTTCATGCCGCCGCCCCGAACCGCTGTACCGTCTCTTCGTTGAAGGTGAGGCCGAGACCGGGCCGATCCGGCAACACGATTTCGCTGTTGTCGAGCGCCGCGACGCCTTCGAACAGTCTCAGCATCCAACCCATGTATTCGACGGTGAGACCGTTCGGCACCGCTGCTACGAGATGAGCGTGGATCTCGGGGATCACGTGGCTGACAACCGGCAGGTTGAACGCCTCGGCCATGCCGGCGACCTTGAGCCACTGGGTGATGCCCCCGACGCGGATCAGGTCGACCATGACGTAGTCGACCGAGCGCGCCTCGATCATATGGCGGAACGGGGCGATGCCATAGACGAGCTCGCCACCGCAGATTGGCGTCGCCAACGCCGCGTTGACCCGGGCAATCCCGGCATAGTCGTCGTGCGTCGTCACATCCTCGAGCCAGAAGAGGCCGACCCCGGCATCTTCGACCCGCTTGCCGATGTCGATGGCCTGCTCGACCCGCCAGCGCTGGTTGATGTCGCACATCAGCTTGATATCGGGACCGATTGCCTCGCGCACCCGCACCATGCGCTCGACCTCCTTTGCCGGCGAGGTGTCACCAGGCAAAGCGAGCTGCGTTTTCATCTCGCGGAAGCCTTTGTCCTTCAGCCTTCCGGCCGCCGCCACGACCTCGTTGAGCGACAGGTTGCGCCGCAACGCACCGCTGGCATAGGTCGCTACTCGCTGCCGCGAGCCGCCGAGCAATTTCCACAGCGGCTGGTTCAATGCCTTGCCGCGAATGTCCCACAGCGCGATGTCGATCGCCGACAGCGCCAAAGTAAACATTCCCGCCGGCCCGGCGCCACCCGCTGCGGCACGCAGCTTGGCGACGATCGCCTCGATGCGCAGCGGATCTTCCCCGATCGTCAGCGCGCCGAGATCGTCGACGGCTCGCTTCAGCGAGGCGGTAATTGCGCCTCCATAGAATGTCACCCCGATCCCTTCGGCGCCCTCATCGGTGGCGAGCCGCACGATCACGATAGGCCGGGCGGCACTCGCGTCTTCCGGGGTATTGGCGAGCGGATCCTCTTGCGGCAGCACCAGGATCTGCGAGCGGATATGCGATATCTTCATCGGATCATCCTCATGCGGCCTTGTAGCGGTCGATCGCCGCCTGGTCGAATCTAAGACCGAGACCGGGGGCGGTCGGCATTGCCAGCTCGCCGTTCACCGGCTCTGGGACTTCCTCGAAGAGATGCCTCAGCCACGGCATGTACTCGACCGTCAGCCCGTTCGGGATCGCGCCGATCAGGTGGACGTGGACCTCGGGAATCAGGTGGCTGACGACCGGCAGGTTGAACGCCTCGGCCATGCCGGCGACCTTCATCCATTGCGTGATGCCGCCTACTCGCACGAGGTCGATCATGACGATATCGACCGAACGCGCCTCGACCATATGCCGGAACGGCACGATCCCCCAAAGGTATTCGCCGCCGGCCACCGGCGTCGACAGCGCCGCGGTGACCCGGGCGAGCCCGGGATAATCGTCCGCCGTCGTCACATCCTCGAGCCAGAAGAGCCCGACCCCGGCATCCTCGACGCGGCGGCCGATATCGATCGCCTGCTCGACGCGCCAGCGCTGGTTGATGTCGCACATCAGCTTGATGTCAGGGCCGATTGCCTCGCGCACCCGGCGCATGCGCTCGACCTCCCCGGCCGGGGTCGTGTCCCCGGCGAGCGCCAGCTGGGTCTTCATTTCGTGAAAGCCCTTCTGCTTCAACGTGGCGGCGGCAGTCACCACCCGGTCCAGCGACAGCTCGCGCATGAGGGCGCCGCTGGCATAGGTCGGAACCCGCTCGCGGGCACCGCCGAGAAGCTTCCAGAGCGGCAGGTTCAGCGCTTTGCCCCGGATATCCCACAGCGCCATGTCGAGCGCCGACAACGCCAAATGGAAGATGCCGCCAGGTCCTGCCGATCCGGCCGCCGCACGCAATTTGGTGGCGGCCGCTCCGATGCGCAGCGGGTCTTCGCCGACGAGCTGAGCCCCGAGCTCTTCAATGGCGCTCCGCAACGTGCCGGTCAGCGCGCCGCCGAAATAGGTGACACCGATGCCGACGGTCCCGTCGTCCGTTTCCAGCTCCAAGGTGACGATCGGGCGGGTACCGCTCGGGTTTTCGGCAGCACCGGCGAGCGGCTCGTCAGCCGGCAGGGCGACGATTTGCGAACGTATGCCGGATATCTTCATCTCTCGGCTCCCCAGGTGTCGGAGAGGCAAGAGTTACACCCCCCGCCGGGTAAGGGAAGCGCCCTTGACCGGCAAGAGCGATCCTTTTACCAAGGCTGCACGAAAACAATCCGGACAAGGCGAGGTTGCATGGCGCTCTGGGAGCTTCGATGACAGCAAGCGAGATGAGTGCGCTCGATACATTTCCCAAGCTCTTACTCGAACATGTGCGGGTGCGGCCGAACCGGCCGGCCAACCGCGAAAAAGACTACGGTATCTGGCAGAGCTGGAGTTGGGCCGAGGTCGCAGCTGAGGTCGAGGCATTTGCTTGCAGTCTGGCGGCGATGGGGTTCAGCCGTGGCGACAAGCTTGCGATCATCGGCGATAACCGGCCGCGCCTTTATTGGGCCATCGCCGCGACCCAGGCCTTAGGGGGTGTCCCCGTCCCGATCTACCAGGACTCGATCGCCGAAGAGATGGCCTTTGTCCTCGATCACGCCGAGGTGCGCTTTGCCCTGGCCGAGGATCAGGAACAAGTCGACAAAATTCTCGCCGTCAAGGATCGGTTGCCGCTCCTCGAGACAGTCATCTATTCCGACCCGCGCGGGCTGCGGCACTACGAGCATTCGTTTCTTTATGATTATTCGACGGTGCAAGAGCGTGGCCGCGAATTCGCCGGTGGCCACCCCAGTTTTTTTTACGGAGAGGTCGAGAAGGGGGAAGGGAGCGATGTTGCGATCATTCTCTACACCTCAGGCACGACCGGGCGGCCGAAAGGTGTCGTCCTGACGTTCGAAAACATCATCATTACAGCGCAGAACGCGATCGAGTTTGAGGGCCTGACCGACCGCGAGGAGGTGCTCTCCTATCTGCCGATGGCGTGGATCGGCGAGCACATTTTCTCGTATGCGCAAGCGTATTGCGCCGGCTTTTGCGCCTCCTGTCCGGAATCGCAGGCGACCGCAATAGCCGATCTCCGCGAGCTTGGGCCCACCTATTTCTTCGCGCCGCCGCGGATCTTCGAAAATATCCTGACCCAGATCATGATCCGCATCGAAGACGCTGCCTGGGTCAAGCGCAGGCTCTTTGATTACTTCGTCGGCGTCGCCAGGCGTGCCGGGCCGGCTATACTTGACCGGCATCGGGTAGCCTTGGTCGACCGGATGCTCTACTGGCTCGGCAATGCGCTGGTCTACGGCCCGCTGAAAAACACGCTCGGCTTCAGCAGGGTTCGCGTCGCCTATACGGGAGGCGAGGCAACCGGGCCTGACCTATTCACGTTCTACCGCTCCTTGGGCATCAACCTGAAACAGCTTTACGGGATGACCGAGAGCTCGGTGTTCCTGTGCATTCAGAAGGACGGAGAGGTGAAGCCCGACACGGTCGGGGCACCCATCGAAGATGTGGAACTGCGCATCGCCGAGGACGGCGAAGTTCTGTTCAAGAGTCCGGGCGCTTTCCAATGCTATTACAAGTACCCGGAAGCGACCGCGGAGGTCAAGCGTTCGGACGGCTGGGTCCACACCGGTGATGCCGGGCTTTTCGATACTGACGGGCAGCTCAAGATCCTCGACCGTGCCAAGGATGTTGGGCGACTTGAGGGCGCTGGGCTGTTCGCTCCGAAGTTCATCGAGAACAAGCTCAAATTCTTTCCCTACATCAAGGAGGCCGTCGCCTTTGGCGATGAGCGGCCGTTCGTCGCGGCCTTTATCAACATCGACCTCGAAGCCGTCGGCGACTGGGCGGAACGGCGCAATCTCGCCTATGGCTCCTACCAGGAGCTTGCGGCCGAGCCGGCGGTCTATGATCTGGTTCGGGGCTGCATCGATGCCGTAAACCATGATCTAGCCGCCGAGCCGGAGCTTGCGCCGTCGCAGATCTGCCGTTTTCTAATCCTTCATAAAGAGCTTGACGCCGACGACGGCGAATTGACCCGCACCCGCAAGGTCCGCCGAAGGATTATCGCCGAGCGCTACAAGCCTCTAGTCGATGCGCTTTATTCCGGCCGCCCAACCGGCCGCATCGAGACTGAGATCACCTTCGAGGACGGCCGAAGAAGCTACATGCGCGCCGAGCTCGCGATCCGCGATGTCACAACAACCCTGCCGCCCGCCGAGTCGCTTCCCTTGAGGAAGGCGAGCTAAAGTGTCAGCCCGGAAACTGCGCGGACCTGTAATTTCGTCATTGCAGGGTTTGACCCGGCAGTCCATGCGGCACTTCCGCTCGCGGAAGCTGGGCGTAGATGCCCCGGTCGAGCCGGGGCACGACGATCGGCGGAAATAGGCGGTTTTTATGCCGCAGAAACAAATCGGCGAAGCGATCCTCACCGCCGATCGGATCACCCTCGCTTTCGGCGGGATCACCGCCCTTAATGCGATCAGCCTTGAGATCCGGAGGCACGAAATCCTGGCGATGATCGGGCCGAACGGTGCCGGCAAGACCTCGATGCTGAACGTCATCAACGGCTTCTACACCCCACAGGCGGGCACCATTACGTGGAAGGGCGAAACCCGCCGGCAGATGCGGCCCTATCAGGCGGCGGCACAGGGTATAGCCCGTACATTCCAGAACGTCGCGCTTTTCAAGGGGATGACGACGCTCGACAACATCATGACCGGGCGCTTGCTGAGGATGCGCCACAATTTTCTGTGGCAGGCGATCCATGCAGGCCCGGCGGGACAGGAGGAGCTTGAGCATCGCGGCTATGCGGAGCGCATTATCGACTTTCTCGAGATCCAGGCGATCCGCAAAACCCCGGTCGGCCGGCTTCCATATGGGCTGCAGAAGCGGGTTGAACTCGGCCGTGCATTGGCGATGGAACCGGAACTCTTGCTGCTCGACGAACCGATGGCGGGAATGAATGTCGAGGAGAAGGAGGACATGTGCCGCTTTATCCTCGACGTCAACGACGAGTTCGGCACGTCGATCGCATTGATCGAGCACGATATGGGCGTCGTGATGGATATCTCTGATCGCGTCATCGTGCTCGACTACGGCCGCAAGATCGCCGATGGCCCGCCCGATGAAGTCCGCTCAAACCCCGATGTGATCGCGGCGTATCTCGGCGAGCAGCGATGAGGTCTTGCGTCATTGCGAGAAGGGCAGCTACGAAGCAGGCTCCGCGCAGTGTACGCTGTCCGTCGAGATTGCTTCGCTTTGCTCGCAATGACAGTCCCGTCTCAAATCGAAAAAATTGCGATACGTAACGCAGGCAATGGATGTAATCACTGCAGTCTTCCTCACGCCGTTCGCCAATATGGCAGACAACCCGGAGTTCGTGCTCGAGGTCGTCATTGGCGGCTTGTTGAGCGGGGTGATGTATTCGCTTGTTGCGCTTGGCTTCGTGCTGATCTTCAAGGCCTCGGGCGTGTTCAACTTCGCTCAGGGGACGATGGTGCTATTCGCCGCCTTGACGTTTGTCGGGCTGCTCGAACGCGGCATACCGATCTGGGGCGCGTTCATCATTGCCATCGTCGTCATGGTGCTGCTCGCCATCGCGGTCGAGCGGCTGATGCTGCGGCCGCTCGTCAATCAGGAGCCGATTATTCTGTTCATGGCAACGATCGGCCTGGCCTTTTTCCTCGAAGGCTTCGGCCAGCTGGTCTGGGGCGGCGATGTGCATCCGCTTGATATCGGCATCCCTAAGGCGCCGCTGATCATCGGGGGCGTGCTGGTCAACGAGTTCGATCTGGTCGCCGCCGCGGTTGCCGGCTCGCTCGTCGCCGCGCTCGCTCTCTTCTTCCAGCACACCGCTGTTGGCCGTGCATTGCGCGCCGTCGCCGACGATCACCAGGCTGCGCAATCGGTCGGGATCCCGCTCCGCTCCATCTGGATCATCGTCTGGTCGGTCGCCGGTGTGGTCGGGCTAGTCGCTGGCATTATGTGGGGCAGCAATCTGGGAGTGCAGTTCTCGATCTCACTTGTGGCGCTGAAGGCGTTGCCGGTGCTGATCCTGGGCGGCTTCACCTCGGTGCCCGGTGCGATTGTCGGCGGTCTGATCATCGGGGTCGGCGAGAAGGTTGCCGAAGTCTTTTGGGGCCCAGCCTTTGGCGGCGCCATCGAGGACTGGTTCGCCTATGCCCTGGCGCTCATCTTTCTGCTGTTCCGGCCGCACGGCCTGTTCGGCGAGCGCATCATTGAGCGAGTGTAATATTGAATTTCCTCCGGTTTCCCCCGTCTTTCCCGCGAAAGCGGGAATCCAGGGATCCTGGGTATCGACGGTGGCCCTGGACCCCCGCTTGCGCGGGGGCGACGTGAGGGCGAGGGTCTGAGCGATGATCTACCGCGAGGTCGGCCAGTTCAAGGCGAGCTACGCAGCAGACCAGGCGATCTTTCCGATTGTTCAGGACCGCTGGCTGCTGCTCGCCGCGCTCGCCGCGGCCTATGTCGTGATACCCGCGGTCGGCTCCGAGTATTGGCTGCTGACGATTATGATCCCGTTCCTCGTTTACGCGCTGGCGGCACTCGGACTTAACCTGCTGACCGGTTATGCCGGTCAGGTTTCGCTCGGCACCGGGGGCTTTATGGCGGTCGGCGCGTTTGCGACCTACAAGCTCACCACCGCCTTCCCTGGGCTGAACATCGTCTTCGCCCTCATCCTCGCCGGCACCATCACTGCGCTCGTCGGCTTGCTGTTCGGCTTTCCCAGCCTCAGGATCAAGGGCTTCTATCTCGCGGTGGCGACGCTCGCGTCGCAGTTTTTCCTGATCTGGATGTTCAACAAGTTCCCGTGGTTCGACAACTACAGCGCCTCGGGCGTGATTAGCGCGCCGCCGCGCGCCGTATTCGGCCATGTCTACGTCACCGGCGCCGAGGCCGATCCGCGAGCGAAGTACCTGTTCGTGCTGACTGTCGTCGTCCTACTCGCGCTTGCCGCCAAGGGGCTGGTGCGCGGTCGCATCGGACGCTCGTGGATGGCGATCCGGGACATGGATGTCGCCGCCGAGATCATCGGCATCCGCCCTCTGCGCACAAAGCTGCTCGCCTTCGCGTTGAGCTCGTTCTATTGCGGCATAGCCGGCGCGATGTGGGCGTTCATCTATACGAGCGCGGTCGAGGCCAGCGCTTTCGAGATCGACCGCTCATTCCAGATCCTTTTCATGATCATTATCGGTGGCCTCGGCAGCATTCTCGGCTCGTTCCTCGGGGCCGCCTTTATCGTGCTGTTGCCGATTTTTCTCGACAACGCGCCGCGCCTCGTCGGGCTCGATGTCCCGGTCAACCTGGTGACCAATTTGCAAACCATGATCTTCGGCGCGCTGATCATCTTTTTCCTGATCGTCGAGCCGAACGGTCTGGCGCGCCTCTGCGCGATCGGCAAGGAGAAGCTGCGGCTCTGGCCGTTCCCTCATTGACGCAAGAACTCTTGCGACAAACCCGGCGGCAGCCTAGAAGTCCCGAAATCGGCCGCCACAGGGAGGAGAAGATGAGCTTGTTCAGAAAATCGCTTGCGGTTGTCGTGGCCGCGATCGCCGGATTCGGCCTCGGCGCCGCACCGACGTTCGCGCAGAACGAGCAGTTTATTCCGCGCCTCGTCTACCGTACCGGCCCGTATGCGCCGAACGGGATCCCGTTTGCCGACGGCTACGCCGATTATCTCGACATGATCGATGCGCGTGACGGCGGTGTCGGCGGCGTCAAGATCACTTACGAGGAGTGCGAAACGAGCTACAACAACGATAAGGGCGTCGAATGCTATGAGCGGCTGAAGAACCGTGGGCCGACCGGCGCCAGCCTCGTCGATCCGCTGTCGACCGGTATTACCTACGCGCTGATCGAGCGCGCGACTGCCGACAAGATTCCGGTTGTCTCGATGGGCTACGGCCGCGCCGACGCCAGCGACGGGGGAGTGTTCCCTTATGTGTTTACGTTGCCCGCGACCTATTGGGCGCAGGCCGACGCGCTGATCAAATACGCCGGTGATCAGATGGGCGGGCTGGACAAGCTGAAGGGCAAGAAGCTTGGCCTCGTCTACATCGATATCGCCTACGGCAAGGAGCCGATCGCAACGCTCGAAAAGCTGTCGCAGAAATACGGCTATACCTTCCTCAAATACCCGGTTTCGGCGCCAGGCATCGAGCAGTCGGCGACTTGGTTGCAGATCCGCCAGCAGCGGCCGGACTGGCTGTTCATGTGGGGCTGGGGGGTGATGAACTCGACCGCCATCAAGGGCGCGGCTTCAGTCGGATATCCGATGGACCACTACATCGGCGTGTGGTGGTCGGGCGCCGAGCCCGATGTCGTACCTGCAGGTGCAGCGGCCGACGGCTACAAATCCGGCACGTTTCACGGTACCGGGCAAGATTATCCTGCGGTCAAAGACATCCTCAAATACGTCTACGACAAGAATGGCGGCCACACGACGCGGGATAAGGTCGGCGAGGTGCTCTACAATCGCGGCGTCATCAACGCGATCTATGATCTCGAGGCGATCCGCACCGCGCAGGGCAAGTTCGGCAAGAGGCCGCTCAAAGGCGAAGACGTGCAATGGGGCTACGAGCACCTCGACATCACGCCGCAGCGCATTTCGCAGCTGGGCGCCGACGGGCTGATGGTGCCGATCCAGTTGTCCTGCGCCAATCACGAAGGCAATGGCAAGGTCCGCATCCAGCAGTGGGACGGCAAGCACTGGCACTTCGTCTCCGACTGGATCCAGCCGGACCGCGGCATGCTGACCGAAATGTACAAGGAGTCGGCGCTCGCCTACGCCAAGGAGAAGGGCATCACCCCGCGCGACTGCTCCAAGGAGGAATGAGCTCTAGGAGCACCGCTGTGCGTCCTTCGAGACGGCCGCTTGCGCGGCCTCCTCAGGATGAGGCGCTTTTTTAATGCCATCAGAGGCTTATCCTCATCCTGAGGAGCGCCCAGAGGGCGCGTCTCGAAGGATGCTTGACGGCAATGCAGCCCTCCATTCCTCTGCAGCCTCGCCGTTGCTCGCGGTCAACAATATTGAAGTCATATACAACCATGTCATTCTGGTGCTGAAGGGCGTCTCGCTCGAAGTGCCGGAGGGTGGCGTCGTGGCGTTGCTCGGCGGCAACGGCGCCGGCAAGACGACGACGTTGAAGGCGATTTCCAACCTGCTGCGGGCCGAACGCGGCGAGGTGACAAAGGGTTCGATCGCCTTCGCCGGCGAGCGGATCGATGCGCTCGACGCCGCCTCCGTCGTCAAGCGCGGGTTGATCCAGGTCATGGAAGGCCGGCACTGCTTTGCCCATCTGACGATCGAGGAAAATCTGCTGACCGGCGCCTACACCCGGCATGACGGGCGCGCCCGCGTTGCCGACGATCTCGACAAGGTCTACGGCTATTTCCCGCGCCTTAAGATCCGCCGCCACGCAATTGCCGGCTACACTTCGGGCGGAGAGCAGCAGATGACCGCGATCGGCCGAGCGCTGATGTCACGGCCGAAGATGATTCTGCTCGACGAGCCTTCGCTCGGCCTCGCGCCGCAACTCGTCGAGGAAATCTTTGCGATCGTCGAGCGCCTGAACAGAGAGGAAAAGGTCAGTTTCCTGGTCGCCGAGCAGAACACCAACATCGCGCTGCGCTACGCCGAGTACGGCTACATCCTCGAAAACGGCCGCATTGTGATGGACGGGGCGGCGGCCAATCTGCGCGCGAACGAGGACGTCAAGGAATTCTATCTCGGGCTCTCGGCGAGTGGGCGAAAGAGCTACCGCGACGTCAAACATTACCGCCGCCGCAAGCGTTGGCTCGCCTGAAGGCCAACCGGGTTATCGAGAAATTTACCGCTCATCTCCACCGTTATCGCGTTCTCAAAGCGCGTGAGGAAAAGATGAAGGTCATTGTCGGGCTGTTTACGGGGCTCATACTCGCCCTCGCATCCTCTGCGTTGTATGCGCAGGCAGCGCCGCCGGGCTCGTATCGGGAGAGCTGCAGAGACGTCAGAATGCAAGGGCCCACGCTGACCGCGCTCTGCCGCCGAGCGAATGGGCGCGGCGAGCAGCTGGCCGCTCTCAATATCGCGCACTGCGTCGGCGATATCGGCAACAACAACGGAAATTTGGTCTGCAATGGCGGCCAGGCAGCCCGACCTGGTCCAGCGCCCTGGCAGGCGCAATATGCGCCGGGGCCGGGTTACCCGCCCCCGAGTTATGCGCCGCCGCGTTACGGCCAAGAACAAGCGTATTGGGAACACTGCGAGCATCTGCGGCACGAGGAGCACGAGCTCCGCGACCGGCTGGTCTATGCGCCCTATGGCGAGGAGCGCGAGCGGCTGCAATACCACCTGAGGCGGGTCCACGCCGAGCGGGAGCAGTGCCCGCACCACTAATCCGAAGCGGTGTTTGAGAGCGACCAGAGGGTATAGGCGCCGACAAACCCCTTGAGTTCGACGCCCTCATGTCTCTGCCATTCCAGCTCTTCATGGCGTCGGGCGCCGAGAACGTCGATGTCGGCTTTGGCCTGCTCGCTCAGCCAAATTTCTGCGCCCTTGATCGCGCCGACAACCCGCGCGGCGAAGTTGACCGTCCTGCCGAAGACGTCGCCCTTCTCGATCTGCAAGGGGCCGATATGAATCCCCGCCCTCAGGCGCAGTTGCGCCGGCCCCGGATCGGCACACAGCGCGCGGGCATAGTCGAGCGCCGCCGAGGCTGAGCGGAACGCCGCCATGACGCTGTCGCCGATTGTTCGAATTTCGCATCCCTTGTGCTGGGCAATGAGCTTGCGGCTTTGTGCGAAGTGGGACTGGCGGACTTCGTACATGCGTTCGTCCCGGATACGCTCGCCCAGCGCCGTCGAGTCGAAGACGTCGGTAAAGACAATCGCCAGGGTAACGCGTTCGTCGCCGGCCCACTCGACAAATCTGGCGCTTTGGGTTTCGGCATTGGCCGACAGGACGAAGGCGTCGAAATCCCGCTGGCGATCGGCGGCGAGGTCCATCGAATCGATCTGCGAAGGGTATCGCTGAGCGAGGGCTTCCTTCGGATCGGCGATCGCGACGGTGCCGCCGCAAGGACAGGAAAAGACATCCTTGCCCTGCCTGCGCAAGGCCTCGACATAAGGATCGGGCACCGGCGTCCCACAAATTCCGCAAACGAACAGCCTGACGAGCTGCACGGTCCCGTACAGCGCGCGCCGGCTTAGATGCGCCAGGATATATTCCTCAAAATGAAATCGGGTCTCCTCGCTGGCGCCGTCGAAAAACAACAGTAGCCGCCCTCATCCTTCGCCGAATTCCTGGAGATAAATCCCGCATTTTCCGCCGGTGCGTGCGGTAAAGATCACCGCATTGCGCCACATCTCGCTGCGCGCCGTTTCGAACATCTGGCTGTGACCCAATCGCACCGCGAGCGTCGCATAGATGCTTTGTGTGGGGCCCTCAAAGCTCACGGCGACTGCCTTGCCTGGCGGATCGGGCGCCTCCGCATAGTCGCGGTTGAACTGGGACGGGAACGCAAGGTAGCGGCCGTCCGCCGCATTCTCGCGCAATGCCAGATCAAATCGAACCAGTTCCTCGACCGTGGCGTGCAGCAACAGCTGTTCCTGCTTGGGGTCGCCGATTTTCTCGTCTTCCGGCACATGAAACTGGCCGGTCAGCGCCGCCTCTTCGTCGATCGAACCGAAACCATCCGGCTCGTTCTTGCCGGCAATAACCATCGCGGAGGCGTAGGCATCCAATAGCTCCGGTTGCAGCAACACGTAGTCGCCAAAGCTCAGACGGCGGATCAAATCGCGGTTCTCGAGCCGTCCGATGCAGACATCGAAATCGGCGC
>Ga0306919_10000381_pt1 | contig 19116 bp, 16 predicted proteins | sample flu12Cox44000172_FD_203764 | JGI IMG/M metagenome (GOLD analysis project Ga0306919, IMG submission 203764) | Lab enrichment of tropical soil microbial communities from Luquillo Experimental Forest, Puerto Rico - flux4day.12C.oxic.44.000.172 (v2)... | ecosystem: Environmental > Terrestrial >... | reverse complement strand
AGCAGACGGCCGCGATCCGCGCGCGGCCGATTCGCGATCTTGCCGCGCAGGAAGCCTACGCCGCGGTATTGGAGCGCGACACGCTGGATGGCTATTCGGAATTCCTCACGGCCTATCCCGACGATCCGATGGCCGCACGCGTGCGCGCCATCGTTGCCGCCCGGCGCGAGGCGATCACGTGGCGGCGAACCCGCATCGTCGACACGCCGCCTGCCTATTGGTCTTATCTGCGACGTTATCCGCAGGGGCCGCACGCGGCCGATGCGCACCGCCGTCTGGCCTTTCTTGCCGCCGCCTTCGAGCCGCCGCCGGCGTTCGCGGCCATAGCCTATGACCTGCCGCCGCCGCCGCCGGAAGAGATCGTCTATATCCGGCGGCCGGTGCTCGTCTTTGACGATCCGGTTTTCGCGTTCGCGCCGCCGCCACCACCGCCCGTCATTTTCCTCGCGCCACCGCCGCCGGAGTTTGTGGTGCTCGCACCGCCGCCGCCGCCCGTGGGACTTTTCGTGCTGCCGATGCCGATCTACCGGCCGGTTCCCGTCTGGGTCAGCCCGCCGGCTTACGTCGCGCCGCCGCCGAACAACGTGATCTACAACAACGTGCACAACACGGTGGTCGTCAACAACGTGACGAACACCGTGACGATTACGAATCCGAGCGGCCAGACCCAGACCGTGCCGCCTGCCGTCGCCATGGCGCCCGCGGCCCAGCCCGCCGCCGCGTCGCCGCAACAAGCGGCACCGGCCGCAGCGCCCGCCGCCGCGGCACCGCAGGCGACGCCGGCTCCCGCAGCGCCTGCTGCGGCCTCGCTCGCGCCGTCGCTGCCGCCTTCGGTCGCGCAGAAGGCTGCCACGCTGGCGACCCAGGCCCCGCAGGCAGGCGCGCAGCCGAGCGCGCCCGGATCAACGGCGACACAGCCCGCGCCTCAACCAGGCCAGCCGTTGCCCGGAATGAAGGGGCAGCCGCTGCCGTCGCCGACCGGCACGTCGACGACACCGGCAACACCGACAACGCCTTCGGCCGCGGTCACGCCGGGGACATCGACACCCACGCCTGGCAGCGCCAAGCCCGCAACGACGCCAGCGCAAGGGCCCGCAGCAAAACCGGCGACACCATCATCGCCGTCAGCGGCGATAACGCCCGCGACTTCGTCGCCCGCGCCCGCGAGCGGTGCCAAGCCCGCGACGCCCGCCTCGCAAGGCCCGGCTGCTGCAACACCGACGACGCCCTCGGCCGCGACCGCGCCGGCGACGTCAACGCCGCAGTCCGGCGCACGTGCCAAGCGCAAAACGTCGCCATCGCAAACGCCGGCTGCCAAGCTGTCGCCATCGACGCCCTCGGCCGCGGTCACGCCGGCGGCGCCATCACCGGCGCCGGGAGCGAGCGCCAAGCCCGCAACGCCGCCACCACAAACGCCGGCTGCAAAGCCCCTTGCACCGACAACGCCTTCAGCCGCGATCACGCCGGGCACGCAATCGCCTGCAAGCAAGCCCGCGTCGCCGCCGCCGCAAGTGCCCGCGGCAAAACCGCCGACGCCAGCAGCGCTGCCGGCGCCGACCAAGCCGATCATCGCCGCGCCGTCGCCGCCTCCGGCAGCCGCTGCCAAGCCCATAACGCCGCCGCCGCAAATACCCGCGGCACATCCGGCGACACCGCCGCCCGCGAAGCCCGTTGCGCCGGCTGCGGCCGCTGCGGCACCAGCGGCGGCGCCCAAGGTTGCTCCAGCGCAGCCAAAGGGTTGCCCCGCGGGGAAGACCATGGCGGTCGTGAACGGTCAGCCCGTGTGTAAGTAAATCAATTTGCCAACGTGCGCCTTTGCCGCTGCGCGGCGTACACGCTTTGCCGCTCCGCGGCGGGGCCCGTCACATCTTGGCCGGATGCGCGCGGATGATCGCCTCGTTGACGGCCGTGCCCCAACCGGGGCCGCTGGGGAGGAGAAGCTCGCCGTTCTCGACCGCGTAGGGCTTGGTGAGGAGCTTGGCTTTCCATGGCACCTCGTCGGCGTCGAACTCCATGATGCGGAAGTTGGGGATCGCCGCGCAGAAATGCGCGCTCATGATATTGGCGAGCGGGCCGTTGAAATTGTGCGAGGCGACGTTGACCTCGTAGGCGTCGGCCATGGCGGCCATCCTCGTCGCCTCTAGGAGCCCGTTCCATTGCGCGTCGATGATCGCCACGTCGACCGAGTAATTTTCGAGGTAAGGCTTGAGATTGCGGCGCCCGAGGATCGTCTCCAGCGAGCCGATCGGCGTCGTCGTCGACTGCCGGATCAGGCTCAGCGCCTTGGGCTCGAACAGGTCCATCTCGAGCCACATGAGATCGAACGGCTCGACCGCCTTGGCGATGCGCCGCAGCCCCTCGGGCTTGTAGTTGAAGTTGAGATCGAGGAGGAGCCGCACGCCTTCTCCCGCGCCTTCGCGCAACGCCGTGAGCTGGGCGATGAGCGCATCGAGGATGTCGTTGCCGAGGTTGAGCTCGGGATGGCCGATGCCGGCGCCGGTCATGCCCGGAGCGAACTGCCGGCCGCCCTTGGCGTCGAACAGCAGCACGTTGGTTTTCAGCGCCTTGAAGCCGCGCTCGCGCGCCTCGCGCGCGGCGGCTTTGAGATCGTCGAGCGTGCGCACCGCCGGGCGATCGATCACCTTGCCGTCGAAGAGGTCGGCGCAGCGGGCGCGCAGGACCCCGCAGCGCGACCAATAGACCGGCATGCGCTCGCGCACCGCGCCGCCGAGAAGCTCGTAGACCGGAACACCGAGCGCCTTGCCGCGGATGTCGAGGCAGGCGTTCTCGATGGCGGCGACGGCGTGGGACGTGAGCCCGCCCGCGGTCGACCGCGAGCGGGCGTAAAGCGCGGCGTCAATGCGGGCGATTGCGCACGGGTCCTCCCCGATGAGCGTGGCGCCGAGGCCGTGAATCAGGGAGGTCATGCCCTTTCGGCGGCTCTCGTTGAACTCCGACCAGCCCGTGACGCCTTCATCGGTGGTGATCTTCAGGAACGAATAGGTGTCCCACCCGCCGTCGGCGTGGAAGTCCTCGAGCTTGACGATCTTCATCCGGTGCCTCGTGTTTGTTGTTTTTGGCACGTTTGCTGCGCTGACAAGGCGCACAAAATTGTGCCATGGTTTGCGGACGATACCAACCGCAGCGCGGAGCTCGGTCGGCATGCGACATCGCCAATGCGGTCTGCGTGAAATCCTGTCGGCGCTTGCGCTGCTTGTGCTCGCTCCCTGCGCGCTCGCCCAGCCGAGCAGCGTGGCCGAAGTCGCGAGCTACCAGGGCGCCGACCGCGAGCAGCGGCTGATCGAAGGCGCCAAACGGGAGAAGGAGCTCACCTTCTACTCGTCCATACCGCCCGACGACATTGCCGCTTTGGTTGCGGCCTTCGACAAGAAATATGGCGTCAAGGTCAAAGTCTGGCGTGCGGATTCGGAAGGCTTCCTGCAACGCATCGTGGGCGAGGCCAGGGCGCGGCGCTTCGAGGTCGATGTCATGGCCGGGTCGAGCTCGGCGCTCGAGCCGCTCTACCGCGAGAACCTGCTGCAAGAGGTGAAATCGCCCAAGCTCGCGGGCATCATTCCCCAGGCCATTGCTCCCCACCGGCAATGGGTGGCGGTCTATCTCAGCACCATCGTGCAGGCCTACAACACCGATCTCGTCCGCAAGGAAAGCCTGCCCAAGACCTACTACGACCTGCTGCGGCCGCAGTGGAAGGACAAGCTTGGCATCGAAGCGGAGGACTTCGATTGGTTCGCACAGGTGGTGATGGATTTCGGCGAGACACAAGGGCTACGCCTGTTCCGCGACATCGTCGCCTCGAACGGCATGTCCGTGCGCAAGGGTCACAGCCTCCTTACCAATTTGGTCGCGGCGGGCGAAGTGCCGTTGGCGCTCACGGTCTACGGTTTTTTGGCCGAGCAGGCCAAGACCAGAGGCGCGCCGCTCGACTGGTTCGTGATTCCGCCAGCGATCGCCCGCCCCACGGCCGAAGGGCTCGCGCGAAACGCGCTGCACCCGTATGCGGCGGTGCTGTTCTTTGATTTTCTGATCGGGGACGAGGGCCAGCAAATCCTGGCCAAGCGCCAGTTCGTCACCGTGAGCCGGAGCATCGAGACGCCCTTCAACCAGGGCCCGCTCCAGCTCATCGATTCGGCCATGATCCTCGATCAAGCGCGAAAGTGGCAGGACCTCTTCCAGAAGACGGTTATCGGCCCGTCACGGTAACAACGGCTGTCGGCGGTCAGGAGCGTTTGCGGCGCTTATGATCGATCCCCGATTGCCGCTTACTCGACCGCGGCCTTCTGCTGGTCCGGCCGCAGGATCAGCTTCTGCACCCGCCAGGTCAAAATCTCGGCGACATAGAGCTCGTTCTCGGATGGGCACGCGATCTCGTGAATCCAGCCGAATTGCTTGAGCTGCTTGCCCGACTTGCCGAGATAGCCGAGCACCTTTCCATCCAGGCTGAGCTTGTAGATGCGGCCGGGATAGGAGTCGGAGCTGTAGAGCACCTGGTTCGGCCCGGGGGTGATGCAGAGCGCCCACGGCGCGCCCGGAGCGAAGCTGCCGCCGGTTTGCAGATAGTTGGTGAGGTCCGGCTTGTTGCCGATCGCCGGCTTTGAGCTTTCATCGAACGGCACGTCGATCTTGATCTCGCGCTTGAACGTGCCGTCGCCGTCGAACACCTGGATGCGGCGGTTGTTGCGGTCGCCGACGTAGATGTTGCCCTGCGCATCGGCGGCGATGCTGTGCACGAGGTTGAATTCGCCCGGGCCTTTGCCGCGCTGCCCCCACGACTTCACCCAGTCGCCGTTCTTGTCGTATTTGGCGACGCGCGAATTCACATAGCCATCGCTGATGTAGATGTTGCCCTGAGGATCCCAGGTCACGTCGGTCGGTTGGCGGAAGCGGCCGTCCACGGCCGGGAGCGGCGGGTTGGCGTTGCGCTCGTGGGGATGGGCGTCGAGATCGGAGGCCTCCGATTTGCGTCCGAACACCATCTCGACGCGGCCCTCCGGGTTGAACTTGATCACCATGTCCGAACCCTTGTCGGTCGCCCAGATGTTGTCGTCCTTGTCGACGCGCACGGTATGCGCAAACGACCAGGCGTAGAGGTTCTTGCCGATCTCGCGCAGGAACACGCCGTTGCGGTCGAATTCCAGGATCTGCGAGGCCGTATTGCCGTAGGCCGGGCCGCGGCTGGAGCCGCCGCGTGAATAGACGTAGATGTGGCCTTTGGAGTTGACGGCGACGCCGGCCACCTCGCCCAGGTGCATATCCGGCGGAAGCTTCAACAGGTTCGCGACCGAATCGTAGGGAATTTCAGGCGGCGATTGTTGGGCCAATGCCGACGGGCTCAGCAGCACGAGCAGTCCGACAATCAAGCGTTTCATGGCGACCTCCCTAGACCGTGTCCCCGGCGACGTTTGTGTGGGCGCGCTCGACCGCGTCCGGGGCGGGCGGCAACGCCGAGTATACAAATCAGCGCGCTTGCAACACAATCCGCCCGCCCCCGCTCGAGGAAAAGCAGGAGATTGAGACATGCGTTACATCGATGCATTCAATCATTTCTTTCCCAAGCGCATTTACGAATTGATGCTGCAATCGCCGGCGGGGCAGAAGGATCTCGGCAAACGCATGCGGGGAATCCCCGCGCTCTACGACGTCGAGGAGCGGCTGCGGGTCGTCGATGCCTTTCCCGACTACTCCCAGGTCATCTGCCTCGGCATGCCGGCGATCGACCGGCTCACCGGACCCGATCATTCGCCCGAATGGGCGCGGCTCGGCAATGACGGGCTTGCCGAGATGGTCGCCAAATATCCCGACCGCTTCGTCGGCTACGCCGCCTCGTTGCCCATGAACGCGCCCGAGGCAGCGGCCAAGGAGGCCGAGCGCGTTTTGTCGAACGGCGCCAACGCGATCCAGCTGCACACCAATGTGGACGGCGCCCCCATCGACCAGGACAAGTTTCTCCCAATCTACGAGATCATCGAGAAGTCGGGCAAGCCGATCCTGCTGCATCCGATCCGCACGCGCGAAATGGCGGACTACCGCAGCGAGACGACGTCGAAATACGAAATTTGCAGCGTGATCGGCTGGCCGTTCGAGACCGGCGCCGCGATGGCGCGGCTCGTCTTTTCCGGCATCATGGACCGCTTCCCCAACCTCAAAGTCATCTCGCACCATCTCGGCGGCATCATTCCGTATTTCGAAGGCCGCGTTGCGCACAGCTGGGATCAGTTGGGCGCGCGCACGTCGGACGAGGATTATTCGCTCATCTTGAAGAGGCTGAAGAAGCGGCCGTTCGACTATTTCAAGGCCTTCTACGGCGACACCGCGCTCGCTGGCGCGCGCGCGCCGACGATTTGCGGGCTGTCGTTCTTCGGGGCGGATCACGTGCTGTTCGCGTCCGATTGTCCGTTCGACAAGGAAAAGGGCAGGGGCTACATCCGCGCCACCATCGCAGTCATGGAGTCGCTCGATCTGCCCAAGGAGGACATGGAAAAGATCTGCCACCGCAACGCAGAAACGATGTTTGCGCTGCGAAAGAGCTAAGGGTGCCACCGGTCGCCAGAAACCGTTGAATGCGCCGACGCGCACGACTACCCTTGCAACGATACCGGGAGGAAGCATGTTCGCACGTTGGCGAGCGGCGATGGTGGTCACCGCGGCGTTGGCGGTGAGCCCCGCGCACGCCGATGCAGTCGCCGATTTCTACAGGAGCAAGCAGGTCAATCTGATCGTCGGTTATGGGCCGGGCGGCGGCTACGACATCTATGCGCGGCTGTTGGCGCGCCATTTCGGCAGGTTCATTCCCGGCAATCCGAACGTGATCGTGCAGAACATGCCGGGCGCCGGCAGCCTGCGCGCGGTCAACTACCTCTACAACGTCGCGCCCAAGGACGGCGCCACCATCGCCACGTTCGCGCGCAACATGCCGCTCATCGGTCTCCTCGGCGGCAATTCGAACGTCCAGTTCAATCCGCGCAAGTTCACCTGGCTCGGTTCCACATCGAGCTTCGTCCACGACGCCTATATTCTGATCGTGCGCAAGGACGCGCCGGTGAAATCGATCGACGAGGCGCGCCGTCCCGACCTGCCCGCGCTCGTGCTCGGCGGCACCGCCGAAGGGGCCACGGGCAACGACGTGCCGGTCATCCTGCGGGACACCATCGGCCTGCACGTCAAGCAGGTCGTGGGCTATCCGGACAGCGCCTCGATTTTTCTCGCCATCGAGCGCGGCGAGGTCCACGGGCGGACCGTCGATCTGTCGACGCTGAGATCGGTGAAGCCCGAGTGGCTCAAGCCCGACGGCGGTTTTCGCGTATTGGTTCAGTTCGCGCGCGCGACCCGGCATCCCGAGTTTCCGGAGGTGCCGACCGCGCGCGAACTCGCCAAGAACGAGGCGGCGCGCGCGCTGATCGAGCTGGCCGAGCTGCCTTATGCGATGTCACGGCCGTTCGCCGCGCCGCCGGACCTGCCGGCGGATCGCGCCAAAGCACTGCAGCGCGCGTTCCTCGCGGTGCACGACGATCCGCAATACCTGGAAGATGCCGCCAAGCTCAGGGTCGACGTGAGCCCGATCGGAGGCGACGGGGTTCTGCGCGCGATCGACGGGATCGGCAATGCGGCGCCGGAGCTGTTGGAATACGTCCGCAAGCTTCTGGCCGAGACCCGGGGCGGCGGATAACGAGGAAACCCATGCACGACACTCCCGATCAATTGCACTGGCACGAACCGAAAGCCGGCGAGAACGCCGGATACGGCAAGTTCAAGCGCGCGCCGATGCCCTACGACCGCTTCATGGAGGCCGAGGGCGTGCCGGTCTATCGCGGCATCGGGGTTCGCCGCGTGCAGGATCTGCCGCTGGCGCCTTGGAAGCGGCTCGGCGGCCGCGGCTCGTATATCCAGCTCTTCGGCACCGAGGGGCTGTGGGGCCTTTACCTCGTCGAAATTCCCTCCGCCGGCGCGCTCAACGTGGAGCGGCACCTCTACGAAAAGGTCGTGCTCGTGGTCGAAGGCCGCGGCACCACCGAGGTCTGGCAGGAAGGGCAGGGCAAGCGGCACGTGTTCGAATGGCAGCAGGGCTCGCTGTTCTCGATTCCGCTCAACGCCTACCACCGGCTCGTGAATGCGGCGAGCGCGCCCGCGCTGCTCTTGTGCGGGACCTCGGCGCCGAACGTCATGAACGTGATCGACAACACCGATTTCGTCTTCAACTGTCCCTATACGTTCAGCGAGCGCTTCGCCGGGGCGGAGGACTATTTCAAGCCCCGGGATGATATCGAGCCGGACCCGATCCGCGGGCTCGCCATGCGGCGCACCAATCTCATTCCCGACATCGTCAACACCGCCCTGCCGCTCGACAACCGCCGCTCGCCCGGCTACCGCCGCGTCGAGCCGTTCATGGCCGGCAACCGTTTCTATTTGTGGATCGGCCAGCACGAGACCGGTCGCTATTCCAAGGCGCACAAGCACGCCTCGGCCGCCGTCTTGGTCTGCATCAAGGGCAAGGGCTACACCTATACCTGGCCGGAAACGCTCGGCACCACGCCCTGGCGGGACGGCAAGGCCGACAAGGTGCTACGCCAGGACTACGAGCCGGTCGGTCTGGTCTCGGCGGCGCCGATGAGCGGCGACTGGTTCCACCAGCATTTCGGCATCGGCAAGGAAGGCCTGCGCATCACCGCCTGGCACGGTCCCAACAACCAGCGCTCGCGCAAGCCCGGTCGTCCCGGCGAGCAGCTCATGGACTACGGCGCTATCGATCTCGGCAAAGGCGGCAGCGCCATCCCGTATCACCAGGAGGATTCCGCCATTCGCAAGGAATTCGAGGCGGCGCTCGCCCGCGAGGGCGTGGCGAGCCGGATGAATCCGGAATTCTACCAGCGGCCTCCGGCCGAGGGCGAAGTGGTGATGGGGGACGTCATGTAGGCGCGCGATTGGCAACAAGACGCAGCGAGAGGAACAATGAAGCGAAGCACCGACCGAATTCTCACCACCCACGTGGGCAGCCTGCCGCGGCCCGCCGATCTGCTCGACGTGGTGCGGGTAAAGGAAGAGGGCAAGCCCGTCGACGCGAAGGCCCATGCCGCGCGCCTGCGTGCCGCCGTCGCCGAGGTCGTCCGCAAGCAGATCGACCTCGGCATCGACATCGTCGACGACGGCGAATTCGGCAAGCCGAGCTTCGTCTCGTACGTCAACGAACGTCTCGGCGGCTTCGAGGTGGACAGGGAGGTGCCGCGGCAAAGCCCGTGGGCGGGCTCGCGCGAAGCGAAATCCTTTCCGGAGTTCTACGGCGAGGGGCACGCGGCCGCGCGCCAGAACCACATGGTCTGCACCGCGCCCGTCACCTATCGCGGCATGGCGCAACTCAAGACCGACATCGACAACCTCAAGGCGGCGCTCGACGGCGCTAGGCCGCAGGAAGCTTTCATGCCGGCCATTTCGCCGACGAGCGCGGCGGACTGGCAGCGCAACGGCTACTACAAGAGCGAAGAGGAATATCTATTCGCCATCGCCGATGCGCTGCGCGAGGAATACGAGGCGATCGTGAAGGCCGGCCTTCTGTTGCAGGTCGACGATCCGCATCTCGTCACCTACTGGATCAAGGAGCCCGAGCTCACCCTCGAGCAGTTCCGGAAATGGGCAGAGCTCCGCGTCGAGGCGCTCAACCACGCGCTGCGCAACATCCCCCCGGAGAAGGTCCGGCATCACACCTGCTACGGCATCAATATGGGGCCGCGCGTGCATGATCTGGAGCTCAAGCACATCGTGGACCTCATCCTGAAGATCCGCGCCGGCGCCTATTCCTTCGAGGCCGCGAATCCGCGTCACGAGCACGAATGGACGGTGTGGGAGAGTGCCAAACTGCCGGCGGGCAAATCGCTCATCCCCGGGGTGATCAGCCACTCGACGGTTTTGGTCGAGCATCCCGAGCTGGTGGCCGAGCGCATCGGCCGCTACGCCAAGGTGGTGGGGCGCGAGAACGTGATCGCCGGCGCCGATTGCGGCTTTGCCACCTTCGCCGGCTCGAAGGAAGTGCACCCGAGCATCGTATGGGCGAAGTTCAAGTCGCTCGCCGAGGGCGCGAAGATCGCGAGCCAGCGGCTGTGGGGCTGACGCTGAGCTAGAGCCGGCTTGGTCGAGGGATGTCGCCTAGCCGACTGGGCGGGCAAATCCAGGGGAGCGCGATGGACGAGACGCAGTATTCGCCGACGCGCCGGACGGTCGGCGCGGGACTCGCCGGCGCTGCCTTAAGTGGAATGATCGCTCCCGCGCAGGCGCAGGCCGCTCGCAAGACCTTCCTGCTGGTGCACGGTTCCTCGGCTGGCGGCTGGTGCTACCGGCGCGTCGCCGATCTCTTGGAAAGCCGCGGTCACAAAGTGTTTGCGCCCACGTTGACCGGGCTTGGCGAACGCTCGCACCTGATGAGCGGGACGATCACGCTCGATACCCACATCACCGACGTGGTCAATGTCATCCGGTGGGAGAGCCTCGAGCACTTCGTGCTGGTCGGGCATTCGTATGGCGGTTGGATCATCTCGGGGGTGGTCGAGCAGGTGGAGAAAGAAATCTCGTCGATCGTCTTTCTCGACGCCTTTATGCCGGAGAACGGACAGCGCGTGCTCGATACCAATTCTCCGCGCAGTCGCGCCGAGATCGAAGAAGCCGTGAGGAAGGCCGAAGTGTCACGGCCCGCACCGCATCCTTCGGTGTGGAAGGTGAACGAGAACGACCAGCCCTGGGTGCAAGAGAAATTCACCGCGCAGCCGATCGGCGTTGCCTTCACCCCGATCAGGCTGACCGGTGCACGCGATCGCGTGCCTAAAAAAACCTATGTTCGGGCGACCGGCTACGACAATCCCAATTTCGACAAGGCCTACGCCAAGGTGAAGGGCGATCCGTCGTGGCGCACGTTCGAAATGCCGTGCGGCCACGAGGTCATGATCGACATGCCGGAGCGCACGGCGGAGATCTTGCTGGAAGTGGCCTGACGCAGAGGCGGCAGACCGAGAAACCGCCGTATCAGAGCGCGGATCTTTCGGTATCCGCCACCCTTTGCAGCTCGGGCGCTCGCGGGCGGGCGGCGCGGAGTCCCGCTAGTGCCTCCGCGAGGCGTTCTCCAGTCAGGTCCACCGTCACGGGCTCGAGCGCATCGCTGCGCTCGGCCACGAACCCAATGATCTCGGCGGCGGCATATCCGGCCTCTTGCAGCGCGGCGACGCAACGCTCGGCCTGCGCGAGCGGGACCGCCGCAAGCAGTCCGCCCGACGTTTGGGGATCGAACAGCAGCGGGTAGAGCGGATGCTGGGCGACCGTTGCAAACTCCCGGATCGCGCGGCGCAGGCGCACGTTCTGCGGCTGCAATGACGAGAAGATGCCGCGCGCCACGGTTTCTCGCGCGCCTTCGAGCAGCGGCAGGCGATCGATCGCGAGGGTCGCGTCGACGTCGGAGGCGCGCACCATCTCGATGAGATGGCCGATGAGACCGAACCCGGTGACATCGGTGGCGGCATGGACGCCGTGCCGCCGCAGGATTTGGGCCGCCTTGCCGTTCGGCTGAATCATATGCGCGATCGCCGCCATCACCCAGCGAGCCTTCGCCTTGCGGCGCATGTCGGCGGCAAGCAGCGTGCCCGTGCCCAGCGGCTTGGTCAGGATGAGCGCGTCTGCGGGCTCGAGACCGCCTTTGCGCAGCGCCGCCGTCGCCGGGACGAGACCATTGACGGCAAAGCCGAGCGCCAGTTCGGCGCCCTCGCTGGTGTGCCCGCCGACCAGCGCGCAGCCGGCCTCACGCAGCACCTCATTGGCGCCAGCCATCATCGCGGACAAGTCCGCCTCGACCTTGCTTTCGAGTCCGTATGGCACGGTCGCGATCGCCAGCGCCGTCTGCGGCTCCCCACCCATGGCATAGACGTCGCCGAGCGAGTGGTTGGCCGCGATCTTGCCCAGCGTGTAAGGGTCGTCGACGATGGCGCGGAAATAGTCGACCGTCTGCAGCGAGAGCTGCTCGCCGCCGACGTCGACGAGGGCGGCGTCATCCGGCGCATCGAGCCCCACCACGACGTCGGCACGCGCGGCAGGCTCGATGCCTGCGAGCGCGCGTGAGAGCACGGTGGCGCCGACTTTGGCGCCGCAGCCGCCGCAGCGCATGGCGATGGCGGAAATTTCCTCGAGCGCCTTGCGGTCGGCCAACGGCGGCAGCGCCGCCGGCGGCGGCGTCATCTCCGGCAGATCGTTGAACTTGCGCATGAAGCGGCGATCGATCCAATCCTTCCAGCGCCACACCCAAGCGCCTTCGACCACCAGACCGTTGCGGGCACCGACCGCATGGCGCGCCCCGGTCGAGACCAGATAGAGCGCCTCGCGCTGCGGCCGAAACCGCCGCAATGAGCGGCCGGTCAGCGTGCGTCGGATGTTCTCCGCGAGCGCCGGCCCGGCGCGCACGGCGTAGACGCCCGACTTCGGCAACTCGCGGCCGGAAAACGCGATCGTGTCGCCCGCCGCGAACACGTTTTCGTGGCCGGCAACGCGCAGCGTTTCGTCGACCCGGAGAAAGCCGCGGGCATCGAGCGGCAATTCGGCCTTTGCCAGCCAGCGCGCCGGCGCTGCTTGCGTGGTCCAGAGAATCTCGTCCGCGGCGATCGGCCCGTAGCCCTCGAGGATGAGCCGTCCGGCCTCGACGGCGGTGACGGGCGCACCGGTGACAACGGCGATCCCGCGCGCGGCCAGAATGGCGTGGAAGCGTGAGCGGAACGCCGCCGGAAAGCTCGGCAGGATGTCGGCGACGTCGGAGACCAGGACGAACGACAGTCCGCCGGCATCGAACCCGGCACGCGTGACCGCTTGCCGCAAGCGGTGCTCGACCGCGAGCAGAAGCTCGACGCCGCCGGCACCGGCGCCAACCAGCGCCACGGCTGCGCGCCCTTTGCGTGCCAGAACGCGCGCCTGCAGCGCCTCGAACCGCCGCAGGAATCCGTCGATCGGCTTGACGGGAATGGCGTGCTCGCCCGCGCCGGACACATCCGCGGTGTTCGGCGTGGAGCCGATATTGAGCGAGAGCAAATCGTAAGGAACCGGCGGACGACGGCGGCAGATCACGTGGCGGCCGGCAAGATCGAGGTCGACCACCTCATCCTGATAAAGCCGCGCCCCGGCGAACCGGGCGAGCGGACCGGTATCGATATGCGCGTCGTCGAACCCGTAGTGGCCGGCGATGAGGCCAGGCAGCATCCCGGAATAGGGCGTGTGCACCTCGCGGCTGATCAGCGTGAGGCGCACGCCCGGGATCGGCTTCATTCCGAACATGCGCAGCACCGTGACGTGGGAGTGGCCGGCGCCGACCAGCACCACGTCCTTGAGCACGGGATGGGTCACCCCTTTCATGCCGGCCTCTCCGCGCCGACCAGCCGACCGATCGCCGGTTCGCTCGGCGCTTCCGACAGACGCGTCGGCATCGTGTCAATGCGCAATCGTCGACGCAGGCCGCGGGAGAAGGCGTCGACCGCCATCGACAGCAGCGCCGTGACCAGAATCAGCACGACCGCAACGTCGAGCCTGAATTCGGAGATGGCGGCATCGATGTAATAGCCGAGCGTTACCACTCCCAAAATACCGAAGATCGCACTCTCGCGCAGGATGATCTCCCATCGGTAAAGCACGTAGGCGAGGAACTGGCCGTAGAGACGCGGCACTGTTTCGTAGCAGTAGAGATTGATGCCGCTCGGGGCATCGCGCCGATACTCCAACACGTCGGCGTGACGACCCATCAGATAGCCGACGATGGCGCCGTTGTGGAGGGACAATGCGATGATGGCCGGCAGCATCGAGGGGCCCAGCAATTGGAGCAGCACGTAGACCAGCATGTATTCGGGCGTCGACCGCACGACCACGAGCGCGACACGCCCGAGCGGCCGTCCGAGCCGGCCGGCAAATTGCCTGCAGATGAACGGGAACAGAATCAGTGCGATGACGCCCATGGCCACGAGCGCCACCTGTGAAAGCACCAGCGTCTGGATCACGCCCGGCACCGCCTGCTTGGTGATGATCGGCCACAGCCAGGCGGAGAAGTTTTCCCAGGTCGCGGCCGCGAGCAGATCGGCGTGCCGCAGCGGCGTCGGGATGATGTCGTGGGTCAGAAAGCGCGTGAGGTTGGCGAGCGCGGAGCCGCCGCCGATGGTCTCGGGCAGTACCAGCATGCTGGCGATGATCAGGATCGGCACCGTCGACGGGCGTGCCCATAGGCGGCGCGTGCCGATCAGAACATAAAAGGTCAATAGTAGCGCGGCCGCCTCCCGGTAGTGGCCCTGCTTGAAGAAGGAATCGAGATGAAAGCCGATGGTCGGTAACCCGACGAAACCCAACACCAGGGTCGAGCGCATGCCGCATTCGAGGCGATAGAGCGTGTAAGTCCAGAATTGCGGCGCGAGTTCGGGGATACGCGCGTAGGCGAAGCGGGCAATGATCGATGTTCCCGCCGGCAACACGCGTTCGGCCGACAGGTCGGCCTCCTCGATCATCTCCGCGAATACCTTCGCGAAGATGCCGGAATACGGAATGGCGACGGCAAGAATGCCCGTGGTTGCCGACAGCCCCGCGATTTGGATCAACAGCAATGCCCAAAACAGCTCGTGCACCGAGCGCAGGAACGCGCACAGAAGCCGGACTGCGCGCAGCCGTGCGAATACCAGCGCCAGCAGAAACCCTGTGCTCGCTCCAATCGCGACGCCGAGCACGGCAAACGCGACCGTCCACACCACACTCATCATCTCGATGGAGAAAAGGTCCGGCCGGATCAGCCCGGCTGCGAGGCGGCGCATCTCGGCCCACGGGTTGAGCGCGCTCACCGCAAGGTCGGAGAGCATGAGCGCGACCGCGGCGATCAGCAGGAACAGCCAGCTGACGGACCGATAGCCGAGTTTCGGAAGTGCGAGGCTCGGTGTCGTCATGGCCTGCTGGATCATCCGCCGTAATACGGGACCAGATCGACGGCGGCGATCGTGCGCGAGGGCGCATCGAGCACGATACGCCCTTCCTCGATCACCACCACGCGGTCGGCATGGGCGAGCGCAAGGGAAATATCGTGCATGGCGAAGATCGCGGTGTCGTGGCGCGCGCACAGCTTGCCGAGAATGTCCGCGCCCTGGCGGCGGTCGAGCGCCGACACCGGCTCGTCGCCGATGACGATCGCGCGCTCGTTATAGAACGCGCGGGCGACGGAGGCGCGTTGCTGCTGGCCGCCGGACAGCGTCCCCGCTTGCTCGAACAGCTTGTCGGCGAGCCCCACGAGTTCGAGCGTGTCCTCGACCTCGGCAATGTCGCGGCTCGCCGGCCACATCAAATTTCGCAGATTGTGCCACGTCGAGTGCCGATCGAGCCGGCCCATATAGACGTTATGGAAGACCGACAGCGTCTTCACCAGCGCCGCCGCCTGCGGAATCAGCGCGACTTTATCGGCGAGCCGAGCGTGAAGCAGGTTGAGCAGCGTCGACTTGCCGGCGCCGGATCGGCCCAGGACCGCCACGCGCTCGCCCGCGTTGATCGTCAGGTTTATATCGTGCAGCACGGCGCAGCCGGCGTAGCCGGCCGATGCCTTGCACAATTCGACCAATGCCGGCACGGCGAGCGCTTCAGTTCAGGAGGTTGGTTACCTTGCCGACCTCCTCGATGGGATCATAGTCGGAATTCTTGGCAGGAATGAACTTCGAGCGTGCGAATTGATCGAGGATAGCCTTGTCGTCGATGGCGAGCAACGCCGCGCGCAGCTTCTCCTTGAACCCCGCGCCGTACGTCTTGTCGACGTCGCCGCGCACCGTCCATTGGTAGTCGGGAAAGGTCGGCGTCTCCCAGATCACGACGACCTGCGTCGGATCGATCTTGCCGGCTCGCTTGTCGAGCTCCCAAACGGTGAAGTCGAGCACGCCGACCTCGAAGGCGCCGGACTGCACCAGCTGGATCGTCCGACTGTGGTCGCCGGAGAAGCCGACGCGTGCAAACACTTCGTCCGGACCGCGCCCGAACGCGTTGCGGATGAAATATTCCGGCATCAGCCGACCGGAGGTCGAGGCGCGCGATCCGAAGGTGAAGGATTTGCCCGCGATCTCCTTCGGGAAGTCCTTGGATGGGGTGAGGCCGGTCTTGGTGTTGGCGATGATGAAGGATTTGAATGCCACGTCTTCGGCGCCCTGCGCGATCGCCTCCGAGCCCGGCACCTGGCGGCGGGCCTGCACGCCGGTGAAGCCGCCGAACCAAGCCAATTGCACCTGGCCGTTGGTGAACGCGGTCACGGCTGCGGGGTAGCTCTTCACCGGCAAGTATTTCACCGGCACGGCGAGCTTGCTCTGGAGATAGTCGGCAACCCGTGTGAAGCGCTCGACTAGGCGAGTTTCATCCTGGTCGGGTATGGCCGTGAACACGAAGACCGGTTTGTCTTGCGAGAAGGCCGCCCCGCTGTACAAAGACATCGCAAGCGCCAATGCTGCCATCGCCCGTTTCATCGACAGCTCCCTTTGGTCGTGACCCAGATCATTGATAAACCTGCCCGATGCGGCAGAGGTTCAAAATCGCACCGCAATCGCATCACATGTTCGTCAGGTCCGTGCCAGCCCGCGAGTTCCGAGCCCGCGCGTTCGCCCCGTCCCGGCCCCGCCGTGACGGAGATTTCGGCATGACCTCGTCAATGAGTTTTCTCCACGCAGCCTTTTCGAGCGCCGGTCGAAACAGATGGGCGCGCCGCGCGATCGCGCGATGCAAGCGTTCGAGGAACGCGCTATCGGTCTCGATCCGGTTGAGCAGCTGCGCCAGCGCTTCGGTATCACCGACCGGAAAATAGCCCGGATAGTCGCGTCCAAGCAGGCCAACCGAACCTTCGATGCGCGTAGCCAGCACTGGCACGCCGGCGGCGGCAGCTTCGGATATGACGTTCGCTCCGCCTTCGCTCAGGGACGACAGAACCATGGCGCGCGCACGGCCGAGCAGACGCCGCACATCCGCGCGCGGCCGGTCGCCGCGCCAGACGTAGCGTGGATTGGCCGCCGTCTCGGCTCTCGCCGTTGCCGCCCATTGCGGCGTCTCGGCGGCGCCAAGATGCACGATGCGAATCCGCGAGCTTGCCGGCAGACGACGCGCGGCCTTGGCGGCGCGAAACGGATCCTTGACCTCGCGCAGATGGCCGATCACGGCGACGTCGAAGCGACCTGTCTGCCGCAGATGCACACGCGGCAGCGCCACAGCCGACTGATGCACGACGCGAACCTTACCTCGAAACCGTGCGGGCACGCGCCGTCGCACGAGCTCTTGCAGCGCAACGAGCCGATCGGCGCATGCGAGCGAGCGCAAAGTGGGCGCTGGATCGCGATCGATATAGTCGTAGACGTCAGTGCCGCTCAAACCCACGATCAGCGGCCGATCGGGGTAACGCTCGCGAAAGTTCCAGATGCTGTCCGCGCTGCGCCACGCGTGAAGGGCAATCATCAGGTCTGCGGCGGCTCCATTGTATCGGTGGGCAATGTGAACGTCATGGCCGAGCTCGCGCAAGATCCGCATCCAGCGCATGCTGGTGGTCTGGTTTCCGGACCGTGACGACGAACGAGCCGGTGTGATAAGAACGATCTTCATGAATGATCACCTTATACACCGGCCGACGAGCGGCGCCACAGCCGACGAACTCGCGGCTCAGCTCTGCAATGTACGCACGTGCACCCGTCGCGTGACCGACGATCTGTCAATGCAGCAGTTGATGGGACCGATGCTGCCGATCGTCAATCCCATACTCTGGGAGATCGGGCATGTCGGCTGGTTCCATGAATACTGGACGCTTCGTCATGCCCACGGCGGTGCGCCGATCCTCGACCGCGCGGACCGGCTGTGGAATTCGAGCACGGTCGCCCACGCGACCCGCTGGGATCTGGACCTGCCCGACCGCAACGGCGTGTTCGGATATCTGGCGGACGTGCTCGAGCATCAACTCGACCGTCTCGGCGGCGGGATCGAGCTCCCAGCCCGCTATTTCTACGACCTTTCGATCCGGCACGAGGATATGCACGTCGAGGCGCTCGTCTATACGCGACAGACGCTCGGATATGCGCGGCCGGAAAGTCTGGGCGAGCCGGCAACGCATCGCGCCGGCGCGTGGGGAGGCGACGTCGAGGTGCCCGGCGGGCGCTGGCGGCTCGGCTCGACCGCGGGCGACGGGTTCATCTTCGACAACGAGAAGTGGGCCCACGAGGTCGAGATCGCGCCGTTCCGGATTGCCAAGGCCCCCGTCACGAACGCCGAATTCGCCGCTTTCATAGACAGCGGCGGCTATCGCCGACGGGAATTCTGGAGCGCGGCGGGCTGGGCCTGGCGCGAGCGCCTCGCCGCCGAGCAGCCGGTTTACTGGCTTAAAAAAGACGACGGCGGCTGGACGTGGCGCCGCTACGACAAAGTCGATGAGCTGCCGCCGCACGCGCCGGTGACATTCGTCAACTGGTACGAGGCGCAAGCCTGGTGCAACTGGGCCAAACGCCGGCTTCCGACCGAGGCCGAATGGGAAGCCGCGGCTGTCGGCGAAGCGAGCGCGGACGGCTCCCGCCTGGCCGATAGCAAGCGCCACTGGTCCTGGGGCGAGGCGGCGCCGAGCCGCGAACGCGCCAACCTCGATTTCGCCTTCGACGGTCCGCTCGATGTCGCCGCCTGCGCCGCCGGCGACAGCGCCTTCGGATGCCGGCAGATGGTCGGCAATGTGTGGGAATGGACGGCCTCGGATTTCGCGCCGTTCCCCGGCTTCGCCGCGGATCCATACGAGGATTATTCGCAGCCGTGGTTCGGGACGCGCAAGGTGCTGCGCGGGGGAAGTTTCGCCACCAGTGCACGGCTCGCGCGTCCGGGCTACCGCAACTTCTTCACGCCCGAGCGCAACGACGTCATCGCCGGATTTCGTACCTGCGCGCTATGAACGAGCCGGCGCCCGGCTCGATTCTCCGCATCGCATTTTCTGCAGACGATCGGTGCACGCCTTCGAAAAACGCTCAGAGCTCGATGAGATATTTCAGGAACACGGCGATGCCGGTGGCAAGCGCGATCCCGATCAGGATGGCGACTGCCAGCTTAAGCTCCGCACTCCAACTCGCCGCAATG